>Ga0209777_10005021_pt1 | contig 15424 bp, 11 predicted proteins | sample FrelakmetHBP12HB_FD_187147 | JGI IMG/M metagenome (GOLD analysis project Ga0209777, IMG submission 187147) | Freshwater lake sediment microbial communities from the University of Notre Dame, USA, for methane emissions studies -HBP12 HB (SPAdes)... | ecosystem: Environmental > Aquatic >... | reverse complement strand
GGCGACGCCAACCGCGTCAGTACCCGCGCCCATCCTCGACTCTACCCGGATTCTTCCCGCGACTTTACGGCACGGCTGAAGCCGTGCCCTGATACAAAACCGGCCACCGAATTCCATTCTTGTGTCGCGCACGCGCGGGAAGAGAGTGTCTGCCCGCACGCTTAAGCCGAACCTCGGGCAGCGGTTTGGGGCCCGAGTAGCGAACTCGGGAACCGATCGCCGGCAGCCGCAGCCCTTGCGCAAGCGCTCTCTCTCCCCAACTGCTTGAGGACCGGGCCTTTATTTTCCGGTCGTCCCGCTAACCTTTCGCTTGATATGATCGTCTTTGACTATTCCGGCAGACCGGCATCTGAACGTGTGCACGCGGGGGCAGCCGCCTGCGCAGGGCGGTTTGCCGCGTGCCTGAACACGCACCCGGAAAACTCGAGATGGATTCCCAGATTCAGCACCGCCGTGGCGGCTGGTGGGCCATACCGGCCCTGGCTGGCGTAGCTTTAGGCGCGTGGTGGTTCCTGCGGCCCGGCACCGCCGCAACCGCAAAGAATGGCGCGGAACAGAAGAGCACGCTGCGAACCGCGCGGGCCTGGAAAAGCACACTCGAGCGAACGCTCCGGCTGACGGGGGCGACGTCGCCTGAGCGCTTCGCCGCATTGCTGGTTCCGCAACTGCGCGGGACGAGGCGAAGCCCGGGTACGTCTCTGCCTTCCGCAAGCCGGGCGAGCACGACGGCCATTTCGAGCAACCCGACGTTCACGCCGGGGACCGCGGGGTCGTCCACCTCCTCGACGTCCTCCTCTTCCACGTCGAGCAGCGCCCAAAATACCGGCTCCGCGTCTTCATCTTCGGCCTCGCAAACGTCTTCGGGCAGCAGCTCGAGCTCGACGTCAAGCACGGCGTCTTCGAGCGGACAAACGTCCGCCTCGGGCAGCGGCTCGATGGCCACCGCACTGAACCGGTTCAGCACGCCGACGAGCGGTTCGAGGGGGAGCTCGTCCAGCCAGGCGCGCGCTCCGCTGGTATCGAACGGTGATCTCGGCTCGACCGCGTCCAGCCTTCCGGGCGGGTCGAACGGTCCTCCTTCGGCGGGCCAAAGCGGCGGGGGTGACGACTGGCATGTCATCTTGCAGACGGTGGTCGCGGCGGGTTCCCGGGTCAGGAAGGGGCAGGTGGTGGCAGAGTTCGACCGCCAATACCAACTGCTCCGGCTCGATGACTTCCGTGCCGCGTTGAACGACATGGACGCGGGCCTGAAGGCATTGCGCGAGACGCTCGATGTCGAAAAGAGAGCACACGGGACCTCGATCGACGCTGCAGAAGCCGCACTGGAGAAGGCGCGCTACGACCTGAAGACCATACCCGTTCAATCGGCGATCGTGTCGGAGCAGTTGAAGCTGGCGGAGCAGGAAGCGGCTGCGGTCTACAAGGAGCTGCTGAGCGAGGTGAAGCTGAAGGGCCTCTCGCAGGAGGCCGAGTGGCGGCTGAACCAGCTCGAACGCGGCCAGGCCAAGATCGAGCTGGGACGCGCCGAGACCAATGCCGACCGGATGCTGGTGCGATCCCCGATCGACGGAACGGTGGTGATGAGCAACACGTGGAGGGGCGGCGAATTCGCGCAGATCCGCGCGGGGGACGAGCTGCACCCGGGCATGATGTTCATGCGCATTGTGGATCCGAGCTCGATGGTGATCGACGCGGCGGTAAACCAGGCCGACATCGAGCAGATCCGCGTGGGCACGCCGGCGCAGATCCGATTCGATGCGTATCCGGACCTGGCGCTGCCCGCGCGCGTCCACGCGATCGGCGCCATGCCGAAGACAGGCGGGTTCCGCGCGAGCTACGTCAAGGAGGTGCCGGTGGTGTTGAAGCTCGACGGGCTGGAGCCGCGCGTGATTCCCGACCTTTCGGTGAGCGTGGACGTTTTGTTCGAGAGCGCTCCCGAGACCACCGTGGCGCCACTCGAAGCCGTGTTCCGGGCGCCCGGCGAACAGCCGTTCGTTTTCGTACGGGCGGGCGGAGGCTGGGAGCGGCGCGAGGTGGAGTTGGGACTCGCCAACAATACCGCCGCGGTGATTCGCCGGGGGCTGGAACCGGGCGACGTGATTGCGGCTGAGCGACCGCCGGAGGAAAAGAAATGAGACAGCGCCTCGGGCAGAAGGGTTCCAAGAAGAAGCTCATCGGATGGGCGGTTGGCCTGGCACTGTGCGCCGGCGGCGCGTGGGCGGCGTGGCATTACGGCGGCACGACCGAGGTGGTTGTGGCGACTGCAAAGGTGCGCCGGAGCGAATTCGTCATCAGCATCCGGAGCCGCGGAGAGATCCGGAGCACGCGCTCGGTCATACTCAGCGCGCCACAGGTGCCGAGCCCGCGAATCGTGCGGCTCGCCGAGGCGGGCAAACCGATCAAGAAGGGCGAAGTGGTGGTGGAGTTCGACACCGCGCAACAGGAGCAGACCTACCTGGAGCGCTCCACCAGCGTCCGGACGGCGGACAGCGAGATCGTGCAGACGAAAGCGTCGCACCGGATCACGGACGAACTGGATGCGATGAACAACATGCAGGCCGGCTACAACGTGGACCGCGCGAAGCTGGAGGCGAGCAAGGCAGAGATTCTCTCCGAAATCGAAGGCGCTAAGAACCGCATCGACGTAGGCATTGCTCAGGGCGACCTGGGCCAGGTGAATGCCGCCATCAAGGCGCACAAGGTGGCGCAGAACGCGGATTTGCAGCGGCTGGACCAGAAGAAGGACAAGGCCGTTCGCGACATGAAGCGCGCCAAGGGCTATCTGGCGAACATGGTGATCCGGGCGCCGAACGACGGCATTGTCAACCTTCTTCCCAACTTCCGCGCAGGCGGGTCGTTCGGCTCGATGCCGCCGCCTTTCAAGGAAGGCGACAGCGCGTGGACCGGCGCGGCCATCGCCGAGATCCCCGACCTCTCGAACATGCGCATCGAGCTGAAGCTGGAGGAGGTCGAGAGAGGGAAATCGCAGCTCGGGCAGAAGGTGCGGATACGGGTGGACGCCATAGCGGACAAGGAATTCCAGGCCGAACTGGACTGGATCAGCCCGATCGCGACGCTGAACTTCTCGCGGTTCACCTCGGCGGAGAAGATCTTCCCCGCCTATGCCACGCTGCAGAACCTCGACCCGCGGCTGCGGCCGGGCATGAGCGGCACTGCCGAGCTGATTATCGAGAGCGTTCCGAGGGCGCTGCTGATTCCCGTCCGGGCAAGTTTTCTGAACAAGGGAAAGCCGGCTGTATACATCCAGAAGGGCCAGAACTTCGAGATACGGCAGATCGAGGTGGGGAAGAGGAACGAGAACGACATTGTGGTTCTGAAAGGGCTCAAAGAGGGTGACGTTGTGACGCTCGAGAACCCTTACGAGGCCGCCAAGAGGGCCAGGAAGCTGTGAGCGCCGCTCGTCGAGCGCCACGCGCGAACAGCCGGCAGGTCATATGAGAAAAGTCATCATTCGGGTGCTGGTTCCGGTTGTTATTCTCGGGGCCGGGTGGACGGGCTGGCACTATTTCAAGCAGTTCGGCGAAAAACAGCAGATCATCCCGCTCACCTCGGTTCGTAAGAGCGACGTGATCATCCGCAGCTACACGCGGGGTGAGCTTCGCGCTGTCCGTTCCGCGATGCTGGTTGCGCCGAACCTTTTCGGGACCGTGCAGATCACCAAGCTTGCGCCGCTGGGCGCGTTCGCGCGGGAGAAAGACCTGGTTGTGGAATTCGACGACTCGGAGGTCCGCTCGCGCCTGGACGAGAAGCAACTCGAGCTCGAGCAGCTCGATGAGCAGCTCAAGAAGGCTCAAGCGGAGTTAGAGATCCGAAACAACCAGGACCAGGTGGAGTTGCTGCGCGCGCGGTACGCAGTGCGCCGCGCCGAGCTGGAGGTGCAGCGGAACGAGCTGCTTTCCCAAATCGATGCGACCAAGAACAACCTGAACCTGGAAGAAGCGCGCCGGCGGCTGAAACAGCTCGAGAATGACGTCAAGTCGCGGCTGGAGCAGTCGCAGGCGGAAATCGCAGTGTTGCGCGAGAACAAGAACAAGTCCCTGCTGGAGCTGCAGCGGGAGAAGCAGCGGCTGAGCCAGATAAAGCTGCTGGCGCCGATGTCGGGGCTGGTGGCGATCCGGCAGAACCGGCCGATGGGGATGTTCTTCCGCGGCATGCAACTGCCCGACCTGCGCGAGGGAGACCAGGTGTATCCGGGAACGCCCGTGGCGGACGTGCTGGACCTCTCCGAACTCGAAGTGGCGGGGAAGGTGAGCGAGCTTGATCGCGCCAACCTGCACGACGGACAGGATGTGTCGATTCAGCTCGACGCGGTGCCCGACAAGCACTTTCACGGAAAGATCAAGACGCTGTCGGGCACGGCGAGCGCCAACGTCTGGTCCGGCGACGTGCAGAAGAAGTTCGATGTGATCTTTTCCGTGGACATGAAGGAGCTGATGACCGGGCTCGGCGCAAAGCCCGAGCAGATCCAGAAGGTGCTCGAGACCGCGGCCCGCAACAGGACCAAGCCGGCGTTGCCCGAGATGGCAGGTCGTCCGCAGGTGATCATGGGCGGCCCCGCCCAGGGCACGGGAGCACCTGGAGGCGGTCCCGGAGCGACGTACGCCGCAGTCCAGCCGGGCGGCGGCCGCGCTGGTGCGGGCGGCAGCGCACCGGTACCGGCGCAGGTTCGCCAGCCCGCGGCTCAAGGCGGCGGGAGCGGCCAGGCGGGCAATCGCGGCGGCACGGGCCAGAGCGGACCGCAGGTCATTGCGTTCGCCGGACCGGGCGCCGCGGCAGGTGCGCAAGACACGCCGCTGGGAGCCTTCGCCGCGCAGCGATTCAGCGAGAAAGACCTCGCGAACGCCACGCTGCCTGCGGCTCCGGAAGAGGATAACCAGCTCGAGGTGCTGCTGCGCCCCGGGCTGCTTTCCGACGTCGAGATCATCGTGGAGCGCGTGCCGAACGCGATTCACATCCCCGTGCAGGCGGTGTTCGAGAAGGACGGCAAACTGATCGTGTACGTGAAGAACGGCAGCCGGTTCGACGAGCGCGTGATCAAGCCGCTGAAGCGGAGCGAGTCGGTGATGGTGATTGCCGAGGGGCTCGCTCCCGGCGAACAGGTCGCGCTGGCGGATCCCAACGCCAGGAAGGACAAGAAGGGCGCAGGCAGGAAGAGCGGCGTGGCCGCGCCGGCCGCGGGAGGCAAGTCATGAGCGGGCTGAGCGCGTACGTCCCCGAGCTGTACATGGGGCTCTCGAGCCTCCTGGTGCACAAGCTGCGCAGCCTGCTCACGATGCTGGGCATGATCTTCGGCGTGGGTGCGGTGGTGGCGATGCTCTCGATCACGGCCGGCGCGCAGAAGGAGATGATCAGCTACATCGATCTGCTCGGGGTGAACAACGTCATCATCGAGGCCAAGGAAGCTGCGGATGCGAACGAACTGCAGGCGCGCCGCGCGGTGTCGCAGGGTCTGACGTTCCGCGACTTCCGCGCGATCTCAGAAAACGTCCAGGGTCTGGAGGCACTGACGCCGCGCAAGCGGTTCAAGCCGCAAAAGGTGCTGCCGAAGACGAGCCAGGAACTCCCGCTGCTGATCGGAGTACTGCCGAACTTTGCGCAGATCAACAACCTGAAGCTGGTGGCGGGGCGATTTTTCACCGAGGAGGAGAACCAGCGCTCCGCCCCATTGTGCGTGCTGGGGGAGACGGCGAAGATCAACCTGCTCGGGTTCGACGACGCGTTGGGCAAGTACGTGAAGGTGAACGACCTGTGGCTGCAGGTGATCGGCGTGCTGTCGCAGCAGGCAACCGCCGACACGGACGTGGAAGGCGCGGAGGCGGCGAACCGGAACAACATGATCATTTCGCCGCTGAACACGGTGATGCGGCGGTTTGAGGACAACACCAGCTACCTGAAAGACGAGATCGACGGCATTTACATGAAGGTGGCCACCGGCACGGACTCGATCGAGACATCGAACATCGTCAGCGCAATTCTTTCCGCCACCCACAAGGACGCGGGCGATTTCACGGTGATTGTGCCCGCCGGGTTGCTCAAGCAGCGGCAGCAGACGCAGATGATTTTCTCCATCGTTATGATCTGCATTGCAGGCATCTCGCTGCTGGTGGGCGGCATCGGAATCATGAACATCATGCTCGCCACGGTGCTCGAGCGCACGAGGGAGATCGGCGTGCGGCGGGCGATCGGCGCGCGGCAGTCCGACATCATCCGCCAGTTCCTGACCGAGGCGGTGTTGATCTCGATCGTGGGCGGCCTCATCGGCATCGCGTTCGGCTTCACGCTCTCGCGAATCATCGCGGCGGCGGCGGGCTGGTCAACGGAGGTCACCAGCGGTTCCATCTTCGTCGCCTTCGGCGTTTCGGTTTCCATCGGCTTGCTGTTCGGCATTTATCCGGCGGTGCAAGCCGCCAAGCTCGATCCTATTGAGGCTATCCGGTATGAGTAGGAATCATTTACACGCAGGCGAGCGGCGCGGCCGGAGGGGCCGCGGCACGGTGAACAACGCGGTCCGCGTGTTTCGGGGCGCCTGCGCGCTCGCGCTTTCATGGGCCATGGTGGCGGCTCCGCTGCGGGCCCAGGAGGCGCCGACTTTCCCCCAGACGTCCTATTTCCGCCATCACTTCGGGACTCCCGAGACGCGCGTACAGCTCGAGCCTCCGGCACGGCTGGGGGACTTCGTCTCAGGCGGGAAGCTCGAACTGTCGCTGCGAGGATACCTCGAACTCGTGATGGCGAACAACACCGACATCGCCATCCAGCGCGTGACGCTCGAAACCTATCGTTATGCGGTGACGCGCCAGTACGGGATTTTCGACCCGTTTTTCAGCGGGACCTTCAACGCGACCAGGGCGAAGGACGCTACGACCACCTCGCTGGCCGGCGCGACTCTGTTGAACAGCCTCAGCCAGATGGCCAATTTCAGCTACAACCAGACACTGGCAACAGGCACGCAGTTCAACGTCGGCTTCAACGGTGCGAAGGCTTCGAGCAATAACGAGTACGCGACCTTCAACCCATCGCTGACGGCGGCTTTGAGCTGGGGCTTCACGCAACCGCTGCTGAGGAACCGCGGTTCCTCCATCACGCGGCTGCCGATCATGGTGGCGCGCAGCCAGATGCGGCGGAGCGAGTACGACTTTCGCGACCAGCTCTTGAGCCTGCTGCAACAGGCCGAGAGCGCCTACTGGGACCTGGTGGAGTCGCGCGAACGGCTCAGGGTGCAGCAGGAGTACTTGAAGCTGAGCGACGCGGCGCTCAAGCGGGCGCAACGCGAGCTCGAACTGGGCGCCATGTCGCCGCTGGACATCTATCGCCCGCAGCAGCAGTATGCGACGGCGGAAATCGCCGTCTCACAGGAGCGGTTCCAACTGGCGCAGCGCGAGGACGTGCTCCGCAAGTATATCGGCGCCGACCTGGACCCGAAGATGCGGGCGCTTCCGATCGTGGCGACCGAGACGGTGATGGCGCCCACGGAGGATGCGGCGGTAGACCGCGAGGTGTCGGTGGAGAAGGCGCTCGCGAACCGGCCCGACCTGAAGTCGGTACGGCAGTCGCTGGACGTGGACGCATTGGGCATCCGGTCGGCGACAAACTCCTTGCGGCCGGATCTCTCGCTGACGGGAGGCTATGCCTCGAACGGCCGCGGCGGCGTAGCATATGAGCGGTCCAGCGCGGGCGACGTCACCGCCATCGTGCCGGGCGGGTTCGGCGACGCGCTGAGCCAGTTGTTTGGATTCGGCGTGCCGGTGTACCAGTTCGGCCTGACGCTGCGTCTGCCCATCCGCGACCGCCGCGCCTCTGCCGATCTCTCGACAGCCCTGGTGCAGAAAAAGATCGACACGCTGCGCGAGCGGACCACGATGGAGCGGATCCGCCTGGATGTGCTTTCGGCGGCGAACGACCTGGAGAGCGCAAAGGCGGGCGTGAAACTGGCCAGGGTGGCCGCCGATTTCGCTCAGAAGCAGGTGGATGCCGAGCAGAAGAAGTTCGATCTCGGCACCAACATTCTGTACTTCGTTCTGGTCGCGCAAACCGACCTGGTGAACGCGCAATCGGAGCTGGTGCGGCAGTCGGTGAACTACCGGCGCAGCCAGCTCAGCCTGCTGCGGTACACGGGCGAGCTCATCGAGCAGCGCGGCATAACGGTAAAATAGACCCGGGCGGCGGGCGCGCAGCGGGGCACCCGTTTACCGGCCACACCTCCTATGGGCCGCATCCGTGTTCTCTCGGACGACGTTGCGAATAAGATCGCGGCCGGGGAGGTCGTAGAGCGCCCCGCCGCGGTCGTCAAAGAGCTCCTCGAGAACTCGCTCGATGCCGGCGCGGACGAGCTGCGCATCGAGGTCTCGGGCGGAGGCCGGCGGCTGATCCGGGTGACGGACGACGGCTGCGGCATGCTGCGTGACGATGCGATGCTGGCGTTCGAGCGGCACGCCACGAGCAAACTTTCGAGCGCCCGCGACCTGCTGAGCATCTCGACGCTCGGGTTCCGCGGTGAAGCGCTGCCCTCGATCGCCTCGGTATCGCGCCTGCTGCTCGAGACCCGGTCGCGCGAAGAGCAGACGGGCACGGTTGTCGAGATTTCCGGCGGCAAGATGTTGCGCGCCGAGGAAGCCGCGCTCGCGCCCGGGACGCAGGTCACGGTGCAGAACCTGTTCTTCAACGTGCCCGCGCGGAAAAAGTTTCTGCGATCGGACCAGACCGAACTCGCGCACATCGCATCGCTCGTGACGCACTACAGCCTGGCGCACCCGGAAAGATCGTTCTTCCTGAGCAGCGAGGGGCGGGAACTGCTGAACGTGACGCCCACGGAACGCCTCCGCGACCGTGTGTACCAGGTATTCGGCGCAGAGATGCTGGACGAACTGGTGGATCTCGGCGCGCGCGAGCGCCGGCTGGAACAGGCGCCGCCGGAGCCCGGCGCGGAGCGGCCTCCGGACCGTGTGTACACGTTGAGCGGTTTCGTCTCGCGGCCGCAGGTGCAGAAGCTGAACCGGAACTCGATTTTCCTGTTCGTGAACGGACGGCTTATCCGCGACCGCGTGCTGCTGCACGCCATCGCGTCGGCATATCACAACCTGATGCCTGCGGGATGCTACCCGTTTGCGCTGTTGTTTCTCGACTGCCATCCGGAAGAAGTGGACGTGAACGTTCATCCGTCGAAGACCGAGGTGCGTTTCAGGGCTCAGGCCCTGGTGCACGATTTTGTGCGCGACGCGTTGCGGGAGGCGCTGGTAGAGGCCAAGCCGGTATCGTCAATTCCGTTTCCGGCGGTCCGGCCGCTGCCCCAACCGGCCGCGGAGCTGCCCTACTCCGAATTCTCGAACCGCCTGGAGAGCCAGGGCTGGCCGCAAGCGGGCTCGGGTGCGATGGGGACTGACTACTCTGTCCCGAGCGGAGCGAGTGGACAGAGCTGTCTGTCCCCATCGCACAACGCGGAGAGCGGGGTTCCTGAGACTCCCGAGGCCTTGTCCCAGCTTCCGGAGTTCACGCTGCGCGGCACGCGGCCGCCCGAGGCGCGGCTCGATTTCAGCGCGGGCTCGATCTCGCTCACCGGGGAGGCCGAGGCCGGCCAACCGCCGCTGCGCATTCCGGTGCCGGAGACTCACGGGGCATTCCCGCACGAACTGGTCCCGGACCTCTCGGCGAGCCTGGCAGCGCTGGCGGACCTGCGCCCGCTGGGACAGATCCACGAGAGCTTCATTGTGGCGGCGGGCAGAGACGGGCTCTGGATCATCGACCAGCACGTGGCGCACGAGCGCATCCTGTTCGAACAGATTCTGAAGCAGCGCGCGGCCGGGCGCATCGAGATGCAGCGGCTGCTGATGCCGCTCATCATCGTGCTCACTCCCGCGCAGCAGGTGGATTACGACCGGATCGCCGAGGAACTCGCCGCTACGGGTTTCGAGACGGAACCATTCGGAAACCGTACGGTGGCGGTGAAGGCCGCGCCCGCGGGAATAGGCCCCGGCGACATCGAGCGGGTGATCTTCGAGATCCTGGAGATCGCCGATCGCGAGCTGCGGCGCCTTTCCGTAGAGGACCTGCGGCGAGGGATGGCTGCTTCGATCGCGTGCCGCGCGGCGATCAAGGTCAACATGCGGCTGGATACGGGGAAGATGGAGTGGCTGCTGAAGTCACTGGCCGCCACGGAGTGCCCGATGACGTGCCCTCACGGCCGTCCCATCGCACTCCGCTATTCGCTTCGCGACATCCTGAAGGGCTTCCACCGGATCTGAGGCGATTCCGCGCGGCGGCAGCGCGCTCCAGGGTTACGATGGTTTCTCCGATGAAACGGCCGCACGACATGAAGCGCGTTGCGATGATGCTCGCGTTCGCCGCCTCGGTTCTCTCTGCCCGCGACGGCCCGCGAAAGCTCCCGCTGCACGTTTCGTGGGAGATGAGCCTGTCGTCGATCACGGGAGAGGACTTCGGGAAGCGCAGGGGCGTGATTCATCCGGTAGAAGGCCTGCGTTACTCTCCCGACGGCAAATGGATTGCGGCGGTGGTGGGGCATGCGGCCGGACGGCCTGGGCCGCCGTCCGACGTTATGCTGCTGCCCGGCGACGGTGACTTTCGGAACGTGAAGCGCCTGCCGGTGACGGCGGAGGTGGAGAGCACGCCCGAGGCGCCTGGCATCTGGTAGTCGCCCACGAGCGATTCGGTGGCCGTGCGACTGCGCGGCGCCGGAGTCGCCGTCTTCCACATCGCCGGCGGGACGTACTGCGAGATACCCGCAGTCGCCGTGCCCGGGGGATTCGTGAGAGACCTACTGTTTGTAGCCGCGGAGAAAAACCCGGCGAAAGATCCGGGCGCCTTCGCGATCACGGTGTCACCCGTGACTATCTACGGGGCCGACTGCAAGCCCGTAGCCGAGTGGAAGTTCCGCGGGCGCATCGATGACCTGGAGACGTTCGCACCCGGTCTCATGGCTATCGACTCGGAACGGCAGGAGATTCAGGTGGTGGAGCCGGTGACGGGGAAGACAGTCGCGCGCGTTTCCACTTTGGGCGGCTTCACCCGGATGCGCTTCGGGGAGAAGGGCCGCGTCCTGTGCGGCGCGTGGTATCCCTCGCAAGGATCGCTGGTCTGCTACGAGCTGGCGAGCGGGTTGCGCGTCGCCCACGCAACCATTCAAGGCGGCGCTCCCCTGGACGTGTCGCTCGAAAACTCGCTGGCGCTGGCGGCCGATGGCGCGTTCTGGAAAGACCCGTTCGGCGGGCGCGAGTACGAGACGCTGAAACGGTGGATCGTGTGGGACTTCCGGACGGGGCGGGAGGTGGCATCGCTCGGTTTCCAGATGCAGCGGCGCACCGTGCACACGTATTGGCGCGGCAACCTGGGGCCGTGTTCCTCCGCCATTTCTCCGGACGGGCGCCAGATCGCGGTGGCCGGCGACGACGTGCTCAGAGTTTACGACCTGCCGCTGGCCGTGGGAAAGCCGGAGCAGGTCAAATAAGGCTCAGAGCGCGCCGGGCGGCATCACTCCCATTCGATGGTTGCGGGAGGCTTGTGAGTAAGGTCGTAGTAGACTCCGGCTACGCCTTCCACCTGCAAGAGCTCGTGGGCCATCTCGGCGAGCAAGGAGGGAGGCATCGCGACAGAAGAGCGCGCCGTCATGCCGTCCACCGAGTGAATGGGCCTGAGGACCACCGAATCGGGCAGCGCACCCGTCCCGAGCGGAATGAGGACGACCGGGAACTGCCAGACGGTGCGTTCGAAACCGGAATCGTGCGAGAGGCGGCGGACGATGGCGTCCGCGCGGCGCAGACGCGCGAGGCGGTCGGGAGTGAGAGAACTGTAGCGCACCGACTGCGAGGCGAGCGGAGCGCGTGATTCGACGCGGGCGATGACGCGGTTGATGCCAGCCGTCCGGTTGATCAACTCCGTCGCGACATCGTGCAGGCTGCCATCGGGCCGCGGCGCCTCGTCGAGCGCGAGGACGGGACGGTAACTGCGCTCATCGCCCTGCACGCCCACGGAGTGCAGCGGCAGGAGCCAGCCATCCTCCACGCGGCGGACCAGCGCATCGGACTCCGAGCACAGGCAGCGTATGGCAAGCCCGGGACCGGGGAACGGGTGGCGGTGCAGCAATTCCGCGGGCAGCCGGAGTTCTTCGCCGATCTCGCGGACCTCGTCCTTGTAGAACGAGCTCAGCGGCTCGAAGACGCAGCCCGATTCGATGAGCTTCTGAATTCCGGCCACGCGGTTGTGGTGCGTCTTGATCACCGCCGCATTGGCCGTGCCGCCGGACTCGATCGTATCGGGGTAGATGGTACCCTGACCGAGAATCCAATCGGCCTCCAAGAAATGTCCGGTCTCGATGATCTCTTCCTGGACGCGGACAAACTCCTCGCCGATGATGCGGCGTTTCTGCTCGGGATCACGCACGCCGCTGAGGGCGCCGAGGAAGCGCGCCTCGGCCAGCTCGATGAAGACGGTCCCGGCAGCAATACGGTCGAACGTATGGCGCACGAACTCGGTCTCGCCCTCGCGCATCAGGCCGGTATCGACGTAGATGCCGCGCACGCGCTCAGGGCCGAGCGCGCGGAGGCAGAGCGTGAAAGCGACGGAGGAATCGACGCCGCCCGATACGAAGAAGAAGACGTTCCGTGAGCCGACGGCCTGGTGAATCAGCGAAGTGATCACCGGGATGCGGTTCTTCGGGTCCCAATCCTTTGCGCAACCGCAGATCCGCAGGACGAAGTTCTCCAGGATCTCGCGGCCGCGGCAGGTATGGACCACCTCAGGGTGGAACTGCAGCCCGTAAAGCCCTCGCGTGACGTCGGCCATAGCGGCGATGGCGCAGGTCTCGGTGGCGCCGGTGACCTGAAAGCCCGGCGGTACGGCGCGGACGGTGTCGCGATGACTCATCCAGACCTGGTCCCTGGCTTCGAGAGGCAGGCCTTCGAAGAGGGGCGCCGTGCCTCTGATTTCGAGGAAGGCGAGGCCGTACTCTCCTTTGTCGCCACGCTCGACCACGCCACCCAGGAGGTGAGCCATTAACTGCTGGCCGTAGCAGATGCCGAGAACGGGGACGCCGGCGTGGAATAACTCCGGATCCACCGTCGGGCTGCCGGGAGCGTATACGCTCATGGGCCCGCCCGAAATGATGATGCCCTTCCGCGAGCGGAGAAGGGAAGCCGGCGCATCACTGGGCTGCACGTCGGCGTAGACACCGAGCTCGCGGACCTTGCGGGCGATGAGGTGACAGTACTGGCCTCCGGCGTCGAGGACGCTGATTTGAGGCTGCGGAGCGTAGTTGTTCATGAAAGAACGGCCAAGCGGGCCGCCGGGGAGGCCACGGCCGCGCGTTGCGTTGACCGCGGCCGGCTCACGGCTGCCAACAACCGATCTTACTGCGAAACCCGCTGCGCGATGACGCGCTTGGCCGTTTCGAGAAGCGCCCGGGCTTTAGGCATGGCGTCCACCGCCTTGCCGATCTCCGGATCCGTCTCGATGGTGAGACGCCGCGCGTCCTCCATGCCGAAAGCGCTCGAGTACATCTCGCGGCGCAGTTCCTGTTTCAGCCAGTCCTGGTGCTGGGCAAAGTCCGCCTCAGTGAACGGAATGTTCTGCGACAGCAGGAATTGGTGGAACTCTTCCGTGATGACGGTGTCGGGCTCCCAGCCCTTGGAGAGCTTGGCGTCGTGCGTGCCCAGGTAGTGCGAAACGAAGTTGAAGAAAGCGAACTTGCGGCGCAGCACCAACACCTGGAACGGGTCGAGCTTGGGCTCGCTGAACTTCTCGTCGGGCGAAATGCCGCCGCCGCCGTAGACGGTGCGGCCGCTGTCGGTGGATTTGGCGTCCAGCGGGTTCTTGGTGTCCGTATCCTTCCTGAAGTAGTAGTCATAGAAGGACACGTTAGAGTAGTCGCGCTGGATCAGCCGGCCGCTGGGAGTGTAATAGCGCGCGGTGGTCAGGGCCAGGCCGGTGTTTTCCGAGAGCGGGTAAACCGTCTGCACCAGCCCTTTGCCGAAGGTGTTCTCGCCCAGGATCCAGGCGCGGTCATGATCCTGAAGTGCGCCCGCCACGATCTCGGCGGCCGAGGCGGAGTACCGGTTCACGACCACTACGATGGGGTAGTCGTGCCCGAAGTTCCCCTGCTTGGCCACGTAGGGCTTTTCGGCCGAGGCGCGGCCGCGGTGCGAAACGATGATCTGGCCTTTCTGCAGGAACCGGCCGGCGACGGCAACTCCCTCATTCAGAAGCCCGCCCGGATTGGCGCGCAGGTCGAGGACGAGGCCCTTGATACCGTTCTCGCCGAGCTTCCGGAGGTTCTCTTCCACCTCGTGGCTGGTGTTGTCGTTGAAGGAGTCCACCTCGAGGTAGGCGATGCCGGGCTTCAGCCAGAAAGCGTCCTGGACGGTCTTGCGCGGGATTTCGTCGCGCACCAGGGTAAAGGTGAGCGGCGTATCGCTGCCGTCACGGCCAATGGTGACCTTGACGCGGGTCCCACGGGGGCCTTTCAGCATGTCGGCGATTTCGGTGAGGGAGAGCTTGTCCGTGGGCTTGTCGTCAACAGCCAGGATGGTGTCACCGGGGCGGATACCGGCCTTGTAGGCCGGGGAGCCGGGGAATGGGGCGATCACGATGGTCTTGCCGTTGCCGGTACGGCTCGGCCCAATCTGCATGCCAACCCCGAAGTAGTGGCCGCGCTGATCCTCGCGGAGGAGCTGGAAGTCACGTGGGTCGAAGAAGTTAGAGTGCGGGTCGAGTGTCCGCAGCATGCCCGGGATGGCGCCCTTGTAGATGGCTTTGTCGGAGTCCACCTTGTCGGCGAAATTACGTTCCACCAAGGCGTAGACCTTAGTGAACTGGTCCACCGACGCGCGGGCTTCATCCTCGGACGAGGCAGCAGCAGCACTCGTCAGGCCAGGGCCATAGACTCCACCCAGGATGGAACTGGCCAGTAAGATTGCGGGGATCAAAAAAAAGGAACGGCGGTGACTTGCCATTTGCTCTCCAGAAGGGATCTGCATTCAGTATAGCAGCAAAGGAGTTGACGGCTGCGGGGCCGAAGGCGTTGCGGGTGCGCGACTTGAAAGTGGCGAGACTCCGAATTCCGAAGGAAAACGCGGGTATCTGAGCGTAGTGGTACGCAAGGACGCTACACCAGCCCGGAGGGCGACGGAGAGTAGCCCATGGCGTAAGCCATGGGAAAAGCGGCGTGTCCGGAAAAGCCCCCGGAGGGGGCGGAAGATGGCGACGTCGCGATCTTTCGCCCCGTGCCGGGGCTTGATGGAACCTGCAACCCTCCCACGGCTCGCGCCGTGGGCTTCCATGAGAAGGCCGGTCGTGTCAAGGGAAATCTGGTGGCCGTGTTTGGCTGTGCGGAATGACCCAAGCCTGCCATTCCCTCATCTTAGAAATCTGCCCTGCATCGGAGGCGGGCCCCGTCAAG
>Ga0209777_10005020_pt1 | contig 15425 bp, 35 predicted proteins | sample FrelakmetHBP12HB_FD_187147 | JGI IMG/M metagenome (GOLD analysis project Ga0209777, IMG submission 187147) | Freshwater lake sediment microbial communities from the University of Notre Dame, USA, for methane emissions studies -HBP12 HB (SPAdes)... | ecosystem: Environmental > Aquatic >... | reverse complement strand
AGCCGGAGCCGGAGCCGTCGCCGTTGCCCCAGCCATTTTCATAGGGCATGATTTCTCCTTTTAGTCTTTCATGGCCATAATCTGCCTGCTATACAATTTTTTTGTCTGATATTTTGCCGATTTATAGGTGGCCCATTTTGCTCGATGAGCATTAAGATAATTCTTATAAGATTTTAAGTCTCTTAAATCGATTTGCCCTTCCATAACTTTTTTATGAAGAGTAACTATATAGCCTGTCACTTGAAAAACACTTATATCTTCTCCCAGAGATTTCATCATTTCAGTACAAAGGTTATTAGAAATCATGCCATTAAATGCAATAAACTTATTCCTAATGAGCTCCTTTTCATCATCAGAAAGAGGCCGCCTTTTAGCAACAGAATGGTGGTTTTTATTGCTTGTCTCAAGGACAACTGCTAAAGGCTTATTTTTTTCAAGAACATAATTAATTATTTTCTTAATTTTTACAAGATCACTCCTAACTTTATTAATGGGGGTTTTAAGTTTATCTGCCATAGCCTGATGACTATTTCCTGCCATATAAAGGCGAAGAAGCAGTGCCTCTGAGGGCCTGAGAGACTTATTAATTTTCTGAAGAATAGTATTATCTTCATCATAGGGCTCATAATCAAAAGCCATGTCTTCAGAGATTTCTTTACAGTCCTCACCTTCTTGAACAGTATTAATACCATCAAAAAGAACTTGAGAACAATGAAAGACTTTTTTAGGGCTTATCTGTTTATTGCCTACACTTAGGCCAAAACAGGAGTCCTTATAAATATCTCTTTCTTCAGAGGTCAGGCGATCAAAAGGATGACAATTTCTTGAATAGCGCCCTGCTATATGAGCAGCATAACCCATTACTCTACCAGTTACGAAAGTTCCAAGTATAGACTTTTGGGGATTAAAAGATTCTAAAAAATCCGAACGGTGCATGCGAAGCAAGAGTTCAGAATGCATATCCTCTGGATCAACTGTATTTTTATATTTCCAAGCGGCCTGCCAAATAATACGGCCAAACTCTTTTTCATTTTTTCTGTAAAAGGTCCAGAATCTCTCATTAGGATCTGTAATTTCCAACCAGGCCTTATCATATACGAGGCTCATAGTCAGGCCCCTTTTCTATTTGTTGAAAGCTCAATTTGTGATTTCTTCAATTTCTTTTTTGATTCTACTCTGAAAAATTTCCTCTTCTCTCATAGTTTGTAATTTATTTAATGTTTTTATGGCTCTTTTAGTTGCCTTTTCCTGATTATATCTTAAATGCTCTGCAGATAGAGCCCGATCCTCCATTTTTTTAGAAAGGGCTTCAAGAGTTCTACCCACAGAAATAAGAGCCTTAGAAATAAGCCATAGAATACAGCCAAGTCCTATCATTACCAGTAAAAATTCCATAATCTATGTTCCTTTCAATCTTTCATTAAACTTGGCTCTTACCTCATCAAATTCCCAGATATCCATATATAAAGGAAGTCTTGAGTCAGGAATGTTTTTAAGAATGTTATACTCTATTTTCAGGCGTTCTTCATCAAGGCCCTGGCCCTCACCGTTGCCGGAGCCATCACCCCAGCCGGAGCCATCGCCATCGCCATCGCCCCATCCAGAGCCGGAGCCATCGCCGGAGCCCCCGCCATGGCCTAAGCCATGGCCGGAGCCATGGCCGGAGCCGTTGCCGTAGCCGGAGCCAGAGCCGGAGCCGTTGCCGTAGCCGGAGCCATCGCCGGAGCCATTGCCAGAGCCGGAGCCAATGCCGGAGCCTCTTTCATAGGGCATGATTTTCTCCTTTTGTCACCCACAATAAGGATTTGTATTCACACAAAGTGTTCCTTTGCAATCCTTATCGCAAACGGAACAAAGCACTTTTGCCAACTTTGGATGATACCAAGCACTTGATATTTTATTACTATCAAAAATTAATTCAATGCCCGTTGTTAACTCTAATTTTTTCCTGTTCGGATTCTTTTTCTTCATTAAAATACTCCGCCTTTAATTTACGTTCTCCAACAGCACCAAGAGCTTCATCAATAAATTTTGTTTTATCTACACAGCTCTTTCCACTAAACCCTTTAGTTTCCTTATGTACTGTCTGACCATCCCATTCAAACACTAATATTAATTGAGCCATAATCCATCCTTATCTCAAAGCTTACTACGGTTTTTACATGTTTAAGACCATGAGTCTTGGCCGACCATCCTTATCTTCATCTTCCACATACTTCATTTTCTGCTTCTCAAATTCAAGTTTGCATTTTTCTACACCGTAATACGTATTAAGTTTCTTCTGCCACTGCTGCCCATAAATACCAACACCTCCAGCATACTGGCCTGAGCCCTGATCATATTCACTTATATGTGCTACAAATTTTCCATTAGCTAATTTTTCAAATCCAATATCATTAGAGGAGCTTCCTACATATTTTCTTCGAAGAATTACATGAGCTTTCTGAGGCCTAACATCTCCCTGATAGCCATATAGACACTGGGAAGTATTATAGACTTCAATTTTATTTTTAAAGCCTATTCTTTCTAGAGCCCTTATTAAAGCTTTTTGGTCTTTAATTGATGTCGTAATATTAACAAAGTGACTCATATTCTGTTCCTTTTAAAGTGGATTGTAACCAAAAATAATTCATGCCAATTAAAAAGTCAAATAGTTTGCAATTTTATAGACATTTAGCTTGCCTATAAATTCTGCTTAAATCCTCTTTAAATTGAGGATTGTCTATCGTTAAACAGACTGGGCTAACTACAAAGCCCTCTATCAGCTCTTCTTCTGACCAATGATCAAAAGCATTGCTGACTACTTTTCTGAGTATATTACAAGACCCGTTTATATCCGCATTAATTAGATATCTCTTATGGGACTTAAACAGGCCTCTTTTAACTCTTCTTCCTAAGTAAACTTCATGTTTACTTATCTCTTCAAAATCTAAAAAGCTGCATTTTGAAGTATAACTTTCTTCATGATCAATAACTTTCATTCCTATTCTCAATCCTTTATACATGCACATTTGTATAAAAGAATAGTGAGGAATAAAACAAAAATTTTGATTATTTTTTCCACCTATATTAATCTCTTGTTTCCAATCTGGATTCCTGCCAATTACTAAAGTCGAAACTCCAAGGGAAACTAAATAATTAATTAATGTAGATGATGTCTTATGCATATAATCTCTGATTTTATTTCTTCTGATTCTTTCTAACTTATGTAAATTTTTTCTCAATCTCTTAACTTCTCTGCGCGATTTGGATAAATCTATTTGAGACCGTATTTCAGCCTGCCTTTTATTATAAAAATGATTAATAGATTTAATAGGTTTACCATTAAAAAGTATGTTTTTAGTTCCTTTAATATTAGTTATTACTGCGCCTATATTATTTAGTCCTAAATCTAAAGCTGCATATCTATCTTTATAAAGTTTAGGTTTTTCCTTCATTTCAGGAGCAACATGGACTATTTCTATTTCGTAAACGTCATTTTTTGGAACTATTCTTACTTCTTTCAAACTTAAAACTCTTATATCTTTACCTTTAAATTTTTTATCAAGTAAACTGACTTTGTTCTGAATAGGAAGACTAAAAGATGTTCCGCTTAATTTAAGAAAGCCCTTTTCTAACTCAGGCTTAGAAACTGTTTGAATATTAAAAGTAAGAGTATGCCTTCCTTTTTTATCCAGATAATGTGGAAGTCCTGGTCTTTTTTTAAATTTTTCTGGATGTTTTCTATATTCCTTTAAAGAAGCAAAGAAAGTTTTAAAATCATGATCTATATCTTTTAAAACTAACTGAGCATTTTTTGCATTTAAGGCAGTATAACAATCTATTTTTTCTTTTTGTATTTGGCCCTGCAGTGCGCTATAATTAAGATATTTTTTATTCTCTATGTAATATTGGCGCACGCGATAAAGGCCCTGATTATAAAGATTCTTTGCTTTATAGCATAGAGTATCACATTCTAGCCATAAAGGATTAGATCTTTTTATTTGATGCTTCTCAACTATGTAATTTGTTTTATTTTTCATTTTTAAGATTGTAAATTAATTGTTCAGTTTTTCTTTTTGATCTTCTTATCCCATTATTATTTCTATTTTTTTATTTAATTTACTTAATAAAATTTCTATATATTTTATTCCAAAACGGGCTAGTCTATCTTTATGTTCAACTAATAAAATAGACCAATAATCATTTTCTAATATTTTAGTTAATAATTTTCTATTATCGTTTAATCCTGATCCAATTTCTTTTATTTCTTTTATAACTTTATATCCTTTAGCTGCGGCATAGCTGGCTCTATCGGATTACTTGAAGCGTCATTTAGTCTATCCATTCGCCAACAGGCAATAGCATACTCTATTCCAATATCCTTGGTAATATATAAAGGTAGTTTTTCATCAGGAAGTCTCAAGGCATGTAAGGCATCAGGAATTAGTTCTCCTAACTCACGAATAACCACAGCAGATCCTACTGAACCTGGCTCACATAAGCCCATGTTTATATTTCCACAATCAATATGATCTTTCAAAAAGGAACCTAAATATTCATGGGCTTTATTTCGCTTCAAAAAAGATACTAAATTTTCAATGTCTTTTTTTGAATAGTTCATCCTGTTCCTTTTAGCCTTTCCATGAACTTGGCTCTTACCTCATCAAATTCCCAGATATTCATGTAAAGAGGGAGTTTTGAGTCAGGGATATTTTTGAGGATGTTATATTCTATTTTCAGGCGTTCTTCATCAAGGCCCCGACCCTCGCCGGAGCCATCGCCATAGCCGTCACAGCCATCGCCATAGCCCCAACCAGAGCCGGAGCCACAGCCCCAGCCATCGCCGGAGCCATTGCCGGAGCCGGAGCCAAAGCCCCAGCCGGAGCCAATGCCATAGCCATTGTCATAGCCATAGCCATTGTCATAGCCATTGCCATCGCTGGAGCCACTTTCATAGGGCATGACTTTCTCCTATAATCCCATAAAGGGATTTCCAAAATTTCCTTTAAGGGCCTCTGTATCCTTCCAGCCTTCATCCCACCAGTAATAATTTCCTTCCTTGTCCTGCTGATAATTAAGTAACCGAAGTGATGTCTTTATATCCTTTGTATGAACAATAGTAGTTAAAGACTTAAAAGAATCCGGCTCATCTTTAATACTTTTAGGTATTACATCTTTTTTATCGTACCACTTTAAATGAGCATTCATTATCACTATCAAAGCATCTGAGACTTGAGCCAATTCAGCCATTAAATCCTTTACAGTATTTAAGCTCTCATCTGAGCTCACAGTAACAGGCCCTTGCATTTTATCCCCCTGTACTGTGAATATCACTGTCTTCAAAGCCCCATCCCGCCTTAAAAAGGACTGGGCATTTCCTATCAAACTCTCAGACTTTTCTTTAATTTGTTGAAGCGTCATAGATTCCTTTCAAGCATATTTAACCGCTCGCTTCTTATTCCTGTAAATTTTTAATTCTTTATCAAGCTCTTCATATACTCTATTAGTCAGCCCCCCAAATAGTTTAAGAAGAGTTTTATAATATTTAGCTAATTCAATCATTTCTTCGTCAGTCAGTTCTTTCCTAAGATAAGCCAAACCTACCCTACCCGGAAGATATGCTACAATTTTATCAATTATTAAAGCATCAACTAAACTTACGCCGTTCTCAAGGGCACATACTGAAGACGCAAATTTATAGCCGCGCTCCACACACCCCTTTAAAAATTCTGCCTGCCGCTTTAATTCTTTAGCACTTAAATCCTGCTTTGCCAGATACTCAGCAAACTTCCCGGGCAAACCATATTTTTCTATTTCCTCCTCCAATGTCCCCCTGAGCTTTTCTTCAGTTACATCAGCACAATACATAGCCAAATCCTGTTCCAATCCTTTGAAACTTGCCGTGAACTCAGGATAGAACTTATGTATGGTTTTAAGAAACTTCATTTTATTAGCTATAGGAGCTTTTAAATGCAATGCATATTGAATCTTCATGTATTCCAGAAAGACTGTATTAAAAGTTTCCCCTATATATACCTCGGGCACCCATCGAAGAGTGCTATCAATTATATCTCCCTTCTTCCATTCCTCATACCAAGTTTTATAGATTATAGTATCAGGATCCTTTTTATAAGTCTTAGGTTCCTCAATAAATCTGAGCTGGAACTGAAACATAGGATCATTAGGATCACTGTCTATATACTCCAGATAATCATCCCGGGCCTTTTGTTTATCCTCTATAACCTGGCAAGCCCAGTCTGAATCCCTACTCTCTCGATTTAGAGGCTTCATGAGCCAATCAAATGCTCTTTGAATCCAATATAAAACTACCAAAGATACAGCCATAAAAATAAGATCATTTTTAAGCTTATCTGCTTTATTGATCTCTTTGTGCTTATAGATTGCCATAAAAAATGCCCCTATTGTATCTTACATAATAATCTTCTAATATTCTAAAGAATAATATGAGACTAATTCTTTCACATGAATTAAAATGGCTGGCGTATACTGTTAAGCTGGCTGCTATCATTCTTGATAAGGCACAGCTATCAATTATTAAGACATCTCTTGAAAATTTTCTTCATGATGATAAAAATTTTCAACCTACATTTGACAACCCTTTGGCTTTTAGTAATACAGGTAAAGCAAAAATAAAAAATATATACCCCACTTTTTCCAGGAGGGATGACATGATGGGCATCCTGGAAATTTTAGATAATGCAATAAGTCTCTCAGCAAAGACTGAAGAAAAAATTTATCAAATCTTTTATAAAAAATTAAAGCAAGATCCAAAATGGCTCGGCAATAAGGATAAAGAAGTCCTTAAAGGAAAGAACTTTGATGTTGCACGCCGCAAAGTTATAGAAGCACTTGAAGCACTTGAGAATAATTTCCCTTCTCAGATTCCTGGAGCGGTCACTTTAGAAGAAATAAAAGAAATGAAGAGTCGTGGCGTTTTAAACTGACGACCTCACAAAAGATCCCGTCTTAAAAAATTCTTTTATTATAGCATAAAATTCTTCTTTATTATAGGAGCTATTACTCAAATAAGTTATGTTAGAAGAGTTTGACTGGTTCTGCCCGTAGGAATCCCATACAAGAATTGGCATGTCAGGTTTTATCTCATGAATCTTTTGAGCTACTTCATCTCCTGGAATTGCATAACCCCCAAAGATAATGCATATCCTTTCAATGATGCCTTCTTTAACCATCGCTAACAGCTGTTCAAAATTAGTCATTATTTTAATATCAGGATTCTTTTCCTGAATATTTTCTGCTAACTCCCCAAACCATTCCCAAGGATAAACTAATAAGATGTTCATAGTTCCTACCTATTCAAGGATAAATTGATAAAATGTTCATAGTTCGCATTCGCACGGACCTTTTCAGTATATGGGCAAGTCATGCCCCTTATCTTCTATACTATCCTTTTTAGTAGAAGAAAATAACTGGGCCCCTTTTGCAACAAATTTAACAATTAAAATAATAGCGATAGCTATAATCAAGGGAAATCCTGCAAAAATTCCTAAGGGGATAAGTATTTTTAATGCAGGAATTATATTATCATAATGAGTGCTTGCCCTGACACTAGGATCCAAAAGCTGGGGTAGTACATACATCACAAAAATAATAAGAAAGGCAGCCAGAACAGTGTGCCACGGTTTCCATTCAGGCCCAGATTTAAAATTATCACCCATATTTAATCACTTTCTAGAGTCATCAAACTCAGGATGATCTAAAATAAATTGAAAACCACAATTACAAATAAACCCGCCACCAATTAAAAGAGCCCCAACTAACATTATACGAAATAGCATAGCAGCAAAAATATCAGCATGAGACTTCTTCATCTTTTCAATGCGTGCCTTAAAATATTTTTCGCCTTCCATTAAATCCTCCTATTTTCTTGGCACAGTTTTGTTGTATAATCGATATTTTAAATCGTGACCATTTTCAAACCAAAATTCCCCAATTACTTTTCCAGGTGGCTCCATAGTTAAAAGACTCAGTCCAATTATTATTTCACCAGTTGCTCGATCTACAGGACAGTAACAATCAATTTTGTCATTATCAATTTGTTTCATCCAAAATTTTTTCATTTAAATACTCCTTTTCAGCATTCGTTGAAACTATCTATGCTGTTCCTGCCAGGCACCATTAATCTCGCCCCAAGACATTATATGATTCTCCCCCCGAGTAAATGATACTGTGCAGCGTATTGCATACAACCCCCCAAAAATCATGGCTCCAATTATAAATATAAAGAAAGCCAACCGGGATAATCTAATACCCATATCAGAAGTATTTTTATCCCGGTTGCTGTTCTGTTCATTTTTAGACAACTTAATTTTTTTATGATCAAATTGCACCTGATTAAGTAACTGTCGATTCATTAAAGCCTCACTTTTTAATTGGATATTTTTCAATATCAGAAACCTCTGAAAGGTCTTTGATAGGTACCTCATAGATGATTCTTATTCTGTCATCTCTTACCGCGTCAGTAAAAATTTCATATTCCTTCTCACTATAACAGACCCCCGCTGCCGTGAAAGGTCCATTATCTACCAAAACAACTGGAAGATTATCTGAGTCAAATTCAATCCATTCAGGAACCTTATCAGGCTCAGTAGAACAAATAGACCCCACTACCAGACCCCGCTCAGAAAGCCAACTTTCTTTGCTCCGCCCTTTTGGATTAACATAGCAGCCCATAATCACGCCCTCTTTCCAAGTTCAAGACTCATAGCCTTGGTTATATCTATTATACCACGATAGGTCTCATACTCATCATAATCCGCCATATACCAGCCATATTTATTTTTTCTGTACATAAATTTCCCCGTCTGAAATAAACCAATATATTCAGTAGCATATCTGATCAAAGCCTGAAGTTCCCGAGTAGTCAACTTCTTTAACTCCTGCTTACCTAAAAATCTCAGATCATATTGATCAGATAAAGTAACCTCCACTATAGGCAATAAGGCAACTTTATGCCCCTTATTCATCTGCTTAAATATTGATATATTTTTTATCAGGTTTGATATAGACATATATACCCCTCAAAACCTTTTCACTTTTTCTTTTTATTCAACATTTCCTGCATCAAAGTCCCATTAAAAGCATTAGATACATACAAAGGCACATCTTCCGGTTTTACCTCTATCTGCTCACATTCCCTGATATCTGATGGTACTATCAACATCTTATTCTCCACTTTCCGATACCGAAATTCAGTTACCGTACTAGTTAAAACTCTTGCCTGTATCATTATATGCCCATTATCAACCGTAAAACCCTCTAAAAGAAATATCACTTTTTCTTTATTGTATCCCGCCCACGCATAAAAAGAACCTTCCTTTAACAGGTCTGCATATTCAAGAAATTCCATGCTTGATTTAATTGCCTTCCACATTTCATCTCTGGCCCTACTGCATAAGGGATTATCATATATATCTTTTAATATTTTTATCAAATCATCAAGCAATTTCCATGAACTTTTTATGATATCTTTTTTGCTAAAAAACATGCATTCCTGGTTTAGAAAATCTGTCGAAATCTATTTCCGACAAATCTTCAAAGGATCCTTTCAATCCTCTGTAAGTTATTTTACTTAACGGACCCGACCAGTTATAGAGTCCGATTACCTGACACCCGAGGATAATCTTTAGGATTCAACCCAATTTCCTTTATTGTGTTCAGAAGTATCCTATAATTATTTTCTATTCGACTTCCAAAGGTACGAACAAACTTACCTAGCTCCTCTTCCTGACCTTGCTCTTCAGCAGTTTTAATAAAGGCTTCAACAGGTACTGTCATAGAAGCCTCTGTCTCAATATTGACTCCACTATCCACATATAGCCGCTGACTCTGAAAGCCAAGATTCAGTTTAATAATACCTGAACGAACATGCATTGTGTGACACGCCTCATTATCAGAAAGAATAATCTTTTCCTTCCCAATTATAATAGCATTTAATTCAGAGCAATCATTGTAAAGTTTAAAATCAGAATCAATTAAGAAAGACTTAATTACTTTGGAAATATCAATGACCTTTATTTTTGACATATATGTCTCCTTGTTTAGATTTAAATAAATTACAGGACATTAAGACTTATTCAGCCTTTGAAATAAATTATTATGCCTTTGAAATAAATTATTGTGCCTTCTTATCATTCCGCCTTTTTTTCCTGTAAGCTTTAAGAAATCAAAAGTTCTATGATCATATGTTCTATAATCATTTGTCAGTTCTTCTCCTTTTTTAATATCTCTTGCGGCAATCATATCAGCGTTTTCCTCTGTATTAATATCAATGCAATTAGGATCCTCTGAATGATTAAAATATCTTCCATCATCAACGCTCAAAATATATTGTCCGTTATAATTCCTGTAAGAATATTTTTCAATCTGCACCCGTGAAAACTCAGACAATTTATCCAAAGTTTCCTTTGAAAATAATATATCAACTACAGGATTGAAAGCTCAAACTATTTGTCCCTTTTTAATATTTTCATCAGCAAAAAGACCCAATCCTTTACCCTCTGTAGAAGCTACATAAGTTTTTACAGTTAACATATTTATTTATCTCCTTTTGATCTCCTTTTGATCTACCTTACCTTCACCGACCAACTGGTCTTTCTCCTTATAAAATTCCGAACGGCGCTTGATTAAAGCGTCAACCATTTCCGGTTCCGCTCCGGAATCCTTCAACCCATTAACCATTTCATTGAAAGGCCAGTCTAAATCCTTATCGGAAGTAACTAACATATGACCTAATAAAAATTTGAGAAGTTCAGTATCATTCATAGTTATTCCTTTCATTCAGCACACTTAGGACTATTTAAAAGCTCATTCAAAACCCTCTCAAATTCAACTAATACCTTATCCTCAATATACTTTCTAAAAGACTCAGTAATAGGATGAGCTATATCCAGACGAGTCCCATTCTTGAGGGTCTTACTGGGCATGTTCACATAATGATAACCCTCTGAATCAGTTACAACAACCAAATTCTTAACAACAAATACATCATCAAAGGTCACCTGACAAAAAGCTTTTACATTAGATTTATTAACTCTGTTAGGTAAAACATGCACATTAGTAATTTCCATGATTATTCTCCTTTTAATCTTTCATTAAACTTGGCTCATTTTTAAGAATGTTATATTCTATCTTCAGGCGTTCTTCATCAGAGCCCCCGCCATAGCCGGAGCCCCCGCCATAGCCGGAGCCATGGCCGGAGCCATAGCCATAGCCATAGCCGGAGCCATGGCCGGAGCCATAGCCACTTTCATAGGGCATGACTTTCTCCTTTGAGTCTTTCATTGAACTTAGCTCTCACCTCGTCAAATTCCCAGATATTCATATAAAGAGGGAGTCTTGAGTCAGGAATATTTTTGAGAATGTTATGTTCTATTTTCAAGCGTTCTTCATCATAGCCGTAGCCATAGCCGTCGCCATCGCCGGAGCCAAAGCCACAGCCGCCGCCGGAGCCGGAGCCGGAGCCAAAGCCATGGCCGGAGCCACTGCCATAGCCGGAGCCATGGCCGGAGCCACTGCCATAGCCATAGCCGGAGCCACCGCCTCTTTCATAGGGCATGACTTTCTCCTTTGAGTCTTTCATTAAACTTGGCTCTCACCTCATCAAATTCCCAGATATTCATATAAAGAGGGAGTTCGGAGTCAGGGATATTTTTGAGGACGTTATATTCTATTTTCAGGCGTTCTTCATCATTGCCTTTGCCGGAGCCCTCGCCGGAGCCAGAGCCGGAGCCCCCGCCGGAGCCGGAGCCCCAACCGGAGCCATTGCCAAAGCCATCGCCGGAGCCATAGCCATAACCGTAGCCGGAGCCCCAACCGGAGCCCGAGCCGGAGCCCCCGCCATAGCCTGAGCCATGGCCGGAGCCCCCGCCATAGCCATGACCGGAGCCACCGCCTCTTTCATAGGGCATAATTTTCTCCTTTTAATCTTTCAATTATATAACTTCCTGTAATCAGATATAGCAGGATAAGCTACTAGAGGATTCTTCCACATCTTGAGAAGTATTTCATCATGGGAACCTCTCCTAAGCCTATAATAACATACCGTTAGCCATATAGGAAATTTGAAGATATCAGCAAAAGCTACCACAATTTCGTAAGAGAGTCTTACGAATTGAGGACTGGTAAACCATCTGAAGAAAATATAATTAATGGGATAAAGCATAATCACAAAAATTGCCTGGGGGACAAAGAAAAACAAATATGTAAGCACATGCTTTATCTGTACAATACTCTTACTGCCGGTATACTTAAAGCAGGCCTCATCTGCCTGGGCTATTTCATAACGGGTAATATCGAGCAAAGATAAAAAGCCATACATAGTGAAGCCTTTCTAATAATCCTCTAATATATCATACATACTAAAAGGAGAATATTATGATGCTTTCAATTGCTGGCCTGATCAGAAAATTGGTGGCTATAGAATTCACAGATATTGGTAAGGACTTTATCGCCACTGCAAAGGCCCTAGAGAAAGAAATGCCAGAAATAAAAACTGGTATAATTAAAACAGAAAGAAAAGCTGATGCCTGTGACATACTTTCAAAGGCTTATTTAAACTTCATTAAAAAAGCCACAGGTCATGGCCTCGCAAAAGATAAAGCCGATGAGATGATTAAAACTATTAATAGCATGCAGACCAGAAATGATTTCAAAGGCCTGGTTGCTTATCCCTATAATTTTGCATTAGCCTGGAAGCACAAGGTCATTAAAGAGGCAGAAACATTACATCCCCATATGACGAACAAATAGAAGACAAAATTTATTTGATCAAAGACCCAATTTGTGCGTCCCTCCCCGGGTCACCACACCTTCATTTAATACTCCCGGTCAACAGCTCTGTCTCCTTAAACATTAGGTGCTCCTTTCACAGATACAATTATTTTCCTTTCAATCTTTCATTGAACTTGGCTCTTACTTCATCAAATTCCCAGATATCCATATAAAGAGGAAGTTTAGAGTCAGGGATATTTTTGAGGATGTTATGTTCTATTTTCATTCAGGCGTTCTTCATCAAGGCCCTGGCCAACGCCGGAGCCAATGCCGGAGCCAGAGCCGGAGCCATGGCCGGAGCCATAGCCATCGCCATAGCCGGAGCCAGAGCCGGAGCCATGGCCGGAGCCATAGCCATCGCCATAGCCGGAGCCACCGGAGCTCTCGCCGGAGCCGGAGCCGTAGTCGCCAGAGCCGTAGTCGCCGGAGCCATTTTCATAGGGCATGACTTTCTCCTTTTTAGTCCTCAGACTTGAATTTAAGCTGAGACATCACACATTCCCTCTCATCCACATCATCCCTCACCGCCTTGAATACCGGCTGAAACAATGAACCACCCTTATTAGCATACAAATAGGTCACATCAATAACCTGCCCCACTTCTGGAAGGGATATCTTCGGAGAACCTATAGTCACATTTCCCACCGAAACCCATTTACCAGACTCATCCAAAAGCTCCAAACCCACAGACCTCTTCCCAATACGACCAGCACAAACCCGACATGAAACATCACTCAAAAATTTGCACTTCCACATGTCCCCATGAGCCTTACCAGAAGTATATGGAGCCTCTAACCTTTTAAAAACTATACCCTCCCTACCTTCCTCTTTTAATTTATTATACAACGCCCTCTTATTCTTCACCCCAACCGCTAAGGGAACCACATTTATAACCCCAGGCTTAAAAGTTTTAGCATATGCCTCTAAAACTTTATACCTCTTAACATAGCCCATATTCCTTAGATCTTCACCATTTGCTTCCAAAATATCAAAAGCATAAAAAGAATCCCCTATAGCCTCAGTATCTATCAGCAAATCAGTCCGAAAAGAATCCTTAAGCAACTCCGGATAACCTATAACCTGACCTTTTTTATTCGTTACTCTAATATCACCCGCTTTTTTACTAATAGCCTGATGCCGCCCATCCATCTTCTCCTGACTCCCATAACTATCATCAGCCAGCCACTTCTCTATATCAGACTCATCTATAGGATTTAACAGCTGAGGAATAAAAAATACATCCTTAACTATAGGGGCTGTAACATAACTATTACTTTCAATGTTACTCGGCTTATAACCCTTCCCAATCTTCTCAGCTACTATTCTTTCATAAATCTTTTTAGCCTCTTCAAGAGATGTAGATCCTGAAGTTTTAGAGCCATCCTTCAAAGCAGAGCCACGCCGCCCATATTGAAAATTTACCACGTAGCCAGCCCCATCTTCTATAACCTGAAGATGATACTCCTTATCACTAGACCCCTCTTGATAAAATAAGTCAATTTTCTGAATAATACCACCCATATGCACCCCTTTTTAATTTCATGTCTAGTAGCCTTACAAATTCCTTTTAGATTTGGATGACTTAGTATGCGAGGGCGGAGTCCATATTTCTATCGTCGAACCCTCCTCTTCTTCATAAGTGATAGTATCTTTGAGCTCCTCGGATAAATCTTTCAGAATTTCAATAATATCATCAAGAGCTTTTATAATTTTTTTTGTCATATTATCCCCATTGTGTCATTTGTGCAAGGCCCAGATACTTACCTTTCCCTTTGATTAACCCTTTATTTTTTTCACAGGGACATCCGGAAAATATGTTTGCAAAAATTCTTTGGTTTGACCTTTGGCCGATTCCATTCTTAGAGAGCATTACCTTGGAAAGGCCAAATGGGATTAGGAAGATACGTATCAAAAAATATAGTATCTGCACCACCTGTGTTAACAACTGAAATTGCCTTCACCTTAATTGATGCATCCATTATCCCAACTCCATCCCGTGATTTACTGCATTATCAATCTCCGCTTCCATGGCTAACTCATCCCAATCAGGCTCTACAGCACCTTCCCTCATCTCCTGACGAGCAGCTTTCACTGCTTGCTCATAAGGCTTATCCCTCATATGAATAAAAGTCAGCATATCAAACTCAAATTCAGCTCGATCAATATCTTCATGTTCTTTCACTCTAAACTCCTTTGCCTGATAAACCAAAAAGTTTCTGCATACTCTGATCAAACCCCACATACCTCTTTACCCCAGTAACCGGAAAACACCCACCCCATCCAAAATGATGGTCAGTATACCGATCCCCTCCCCCATATCCCCGCCACTCCACCTCACACTTGGCTCCCTTAATCGCCGTAACCACGTAAAAAGCCTTTCCATCCCCCACAGGCAGGCTGAATAAACACCCCACCTTAAAACCCTTCCTAGGGCCTCCTTGAAGGCCTGGGCATGTGCCAAGTCAACAAACTTGTCGGCCTCCTCAAAAGAAACCGACTTCACAGAACTCATCGAAAGCTCAAAACACACCGGATATACACAGTCATCCACACATCCACAATAATATTCCCACGCCTCTTTACCGCTCGTTCATCCTTACTGAGAGGAGCAAATAACAGACGAACCACCCATA
>Ga0209777_10005019_pt1 | contig 15430 bp, 14 predicted proteins | sample FrelakmetHBP12HB_FD_187147 | JGI IMG/M metagenome (GOLD analysis project Ga0209777, IMG submission 187147) | Freshwater lake sediment microbial communities from the University of Notre Dame, USA, for methane emissions studies -HBP12 HB (SPAdes)... | ecosystem: Environmental > Aquatic >... | reverse complement strand
ACCGGAGGCGACTCACGTTACAGACTGAAGGAGATATCTCCCGCAAGCTCAGTACGCATGTCCACCATATATGTCCTAAACAAGTCCGGCAGGATCAACGTTACCGCCAAGGGTTACGATCCTAGAGGTCATGCGGTCCGGGATAAAGGAAGCATCCTTATAAGAGCCATATCTCCAGGTATCAGCCTAAAGGTTACGCCCTCTGATGCGCAGGCTTTCGTCGGGGAAGACGTCAACTTCATCTGCCTGGTTACGAACACCGGCAATGATGCTCTTACAAACGTGGTCTTGGCCGAGAATGGCGATTCTCTTGACAGGATAGACAGCCTGTCTCCTGGCGAGTTCCGCGTATTCTCACCGAACCTGAAAATACAATCTAACTCGACCATTGATTTCAGCGTGAAAGGTGAAGACTACCTTGGCAGAACCTGGTCAGCCTCGACTCAATCAAGAGCGAGCCTGGTTACATCATCGATCAAGATATCAGTAAGGGCTCCTGATTCTGTCAAATCAGGTGAGAGTGCCAGGATTACGTGTACCCTGGATAATCTCGGAAGTGTTCCGGTTTACAACATCCTCGCCAATAGCAAGACTTTCGGCCCTCTGGGGCTAGTTGAGTATTTGGCACCTAAGCAACAAAAGACCCTCACAGTTGACGAACAGGTTAATGAAGAGATTACAGATGAGATCAAGGCGGAAGGTGTAACCTCCACCAAGTCGCCAGTGATAGATAGTTGCAAGCTTCATATATCAGTAGTGGCCCGGTTTGCTCATGCCTCTGGCGAACAAAAGCCAAAAGCAAAGAAGCAAGCTGGATCGGCGCTGGCAAATAACAATGCTACTAGGCCGGATTCTTTGGCCAGTTCGAATTCTAGAGCAATAGGGGAACAGAAATCTGAAGAAAAAAATAACCACGAATTGGATCTGAAGGCCCATCAAGCCACTATTGAGACGATCGCAAATCCCTCCACAAAGGAATACGAGCTTGAAAGAAGTGGAGTTCAGGTGGCGGATAACTCATCAGCTAAGAGGGGAAACGCCGCAGTTGATGAGATATCGGGGCTAGTCCAGTACATAAAGAAAATGCTGGAACAGATGAGCCACAAGACAGAGGCCATCTCTACGGTCAAGAAACTTTCAGCTACCGAGAGCGGGAACGATATAAGGGCTTCAAAGAACTATGAGCTGGCCATAGAGAGCGCCAAGGGGTCAGATCATGGAAAGATAAAAGTAATGGACGTGAGCGCCTCTCCACCTAATCCATCCTCGGGGAGCGCGGTTAAGATAACAGTCCGCGTCCAGAGCGATACAGGAATAGATTCTGCCTTGATTAAGTTTGGAGTAAAAGACACTCCTATAACAAAAATGCAGATGGCTTCGGTGGCAAGGGTATACACTATTCCCATGACCTTGGAAAGCGGTGATTCCAAGAACGGCTACTGGTCGTGCACCATCCCTGGCAAGGCAGGAGGGACATATATGGTGCTGTCAGTTGCCCTCAAAGACGATACCGGAACAGCGGATGATGGGCCATATATGCTCCACTGGTCGACAGTCACGCAGCAGGACTCCATATCTCGCGTCGCGGCCAGCCAGGCTCCATCGGATCATGGAATGCTTTATATCGAGTCTTCGGTGGTCAGAGGCACGGGAGAGGTATCTGTCAAGGATGCCTTCAATGACAATGCCATTGGCTACAACGGATGGATGAAAGGGTACGGATCCATAAACATGGAGTCTCAGCGTAGTTTAGACAAGAACCTTCCGATGGTGAACTTCACTCAGAGAAGCGATCTGGTCTTCGAAGGAGGCCAGCTGAAAGGTGAGAAAAGCCTTGAGTCTCCGGCATTCTACGGAGGCATTGGAGCCAGCGTCACAGAGAAGTTTAACCTGAGCCATGTGGACAAGAGCGAGACAGACATGATCCGGTCCCTCAACAGCTCGGATAATACCTTGGCTTTCAATGCCGATCAGGCCTTCAACGGAACCTGGAACATAAAGACCCAATACGCCCAGTTGTTCAAGAAGATGAAGGGGGACCAGCAGTACTCCGGCTCCTTCCAGACCCAGAAGAAGATCAAGTTCCAGGATCTGGGGAAGAGTTAAAGGGAAACGGTACTGAGGTCGATGAAAACAATGAGACCGAAAAAAAAGCTGATTGATGAAAGGAGCGGATAATCAAGAAGATCTGGCCAAAGATCAGGATCTTCTGGCCCGGACGGCCTCCTTCCAGATCTCATCTGAGCTATCGATAGCCTCAATTTGGGCCCTTATTTCTAGCCTGCGCTTTATCTCTCCGGCTTGGAGCGTCTTCTCAACCGACTGCCTCAGCATCTCTTTGCTCTCATCCTGGAGACGCTCAGCCTCTAGCCAAATCAGCTCCGCCTCTTCTGGATCTGATGGCCTAGCCTCGATTGACTTTCTACGCAGATCTTCTATTTTCTGAAAGGCTGCGTCGTGCTCTGCTCTAAGCCTAGCCGCTTCTGCGTGAAGGCTTTCTATCTCGAGTCTCATTTCTTCGAGGCTCTTTGAAACTAGTGCATCATCGGAGAACATGTCACTTCTCCCCTATCATATCCAAGAATAATTGATGGAACCTCATATCGTTGGTCAGCTCGGGGTGGAATGCTAGGCAGAGCACATTCTTCTGCCGTGCGGCCACAGCATTACCTTCTACTCTAGCCAAAACCTGAACTCCTTTTCCAGCTCTCACTATGGCCGGGGACCGGATGAACACAGCCCGGAAGGGGCTGTCAAACCCTTCCACCTCCAGATTTGCTTCGAAGGACTCTCTTTGGGAGCCGAAGATATTTCTGTCGACAGTTGAGTCCATCAGCCCAAGGGGACGGACTTTAGCGTCTGCTTGTATATCGCGGGAGACAAGCACCATGCCAGCGCAGGTGGCAAGCACAGGCACTCCTGCAGCTGCCGCATTCTTTATCTCTTCATCGATCCCCGTCTTGGCAATCTGCCTCGACAGTGTGGTGCTCTCCCCCCCCGGAAGCACCAACCCATCGCATTCGGGGACGATACCAGTCTGCCTGACCAGAACTACTGATCCACGTTCACCTAGAACTTTTTGCATGGCTGCGACGTGCTCGGAGACGTCCCCTTGAAGGGCAATGACTCCTATTTTAACCACTACCATCCCCTAGACTGGAGAATCTCGCCCACCGGTATTTTGCTAGCATCCAAACCTTTCATGGCAGAGCCTAGTCCTTTGGATACCTGGGCCAGAAGCTGAGGGTTGTCGTAGCTGTGCACCGCCTGGACGATGGCCGATGCCATGATCTGGGGGTTCTCGGACTTGAAGATTCCTGAGCCTACGAATACGCCGTCAGCTCCAAGCTGCATCATCAGTGCAGCGTCGGCTGGAGTGGCCACGCCACCTGCAGCAAAGTTCACAACGGGTAACCTCTGCAGCCTTGCACACTCTGCAACCAAACCGTAGTCAGCCTCAATCTCGCGTGCCACCTTCATGAGCTGCTGCTCATCCATTCCTTTTAGGCTCTTAATCTGGCCTATGATCAGCCTCATGTGCTTGACCGCCTGGCTTACGTCACCGGTACCGGCCTCGCCTTTGGTCCTGATCATGGCCGCTCCCTCGGCTATGCGCCGAAGGGCCTCGCCAAGATTCCTTGCACCGCAGACGAAGGGTATAGTGAACTTGGTTTTTTCTATGTGGAAATCGTCCGCCGGCGTTAGCACCTCCGACTCGTCCACCATATCCACACCTAGAGCTTCCAGGATCTGGGCCTCTACGAAGTGTCCGATTCTGGCCTTAGCCATAACCGGTATGGTCACAGTATTTATGATCTCCTCAATTATGACTGGATCAGCCATCCTGGCGACTCCGCCCATCTTTCTTATGTCCGCAGGAACCGCGTGAAGGGCCATCACAGCCACTGCTCCGGCCTCTTCGGCGATAGCCGCCTGCTCAGAAGTGGTGACATCCATAATAACGCCACCCTTTTGCATCTTTGCGAAACCACGTTTAAGCAGCTCCGTGCCAAATCTAAGGTTCTCTAGTTCCATGAATTGCCCCAAACGTTCTTAAGTATCTTCCTAATGTGTTCAGCTTTAATAAACTTTGCCTCGCAGCAGCTCGATATCCTCGTAAAATTATAGGACAGACGTTTCAGGAAAGGATAGGGGCGGCAGCATGCCGCCATACTCCCTAAGACACATAGTTCTCGTAGATGTAGATGTCTTTGTTACCGCTTCGGTTGTCCGTCCAGACTATCTTTCCTGCGCCAATCCTTGGTTCAATCTGATCTCCGGGAGCCCTGCAAATGATCTTCTCCTTGTTCGTGTTGAGGTCGTAGGCGTAGATGTCCCAATTGCCGTTTCGCTTATCCTGCCAGACTATGATGCCATTCTCGACGTCAGGGTTGGTGTGTTCTGCAGGCCCTTTAGTTATTCGCATCTCTTTGCTGGTGTTCAGGTCGTAGGCGTAAACGTCCCAATTGCCATTTCGCTTGTCTTGCCAGACCACCGTGTGTCCGTCTGTCGCAGGATTGATATGGTCACCTGTGCCCTGGGTTAGCTGAGTCCGCTGTTGACCATTCCACATAACTACGTTCCAGTTTCCGCCGGATTTATCCTTCTGCTGGAATACCACAAGGTTCTTTCCTGCCCGAGGGTTGATTCCGGGCGGAGGTATGGCCTCTCTGGTCTCCACTCCGAAGAGGAGCTTCTTGTACACCGACCACCCAAAATCGGCAAAGGTGTCGGCCCACGTCAAGTAAGTGTCGCTAATCGATGGAGCTGACGGTGAGTTCAACGCCGATACCAACTCTGAACGGTTATCGTTGGAGGTATCAAAGGTCCTTATGGCCCAGCCCTTCTTGGAAGGATCCGCCTTGCTTGGAACCTGAGCCATCCAGGCTATTACTGTGCCGGAGATGGATGGGTACATGTTGTAGTACGGACCGACCGCTAGGGGCAGCTCAATCTCTTGACCTAAACTGTAGACATACACCTCAGGCTGGCCACTGCGGTTGTCCATCCAGGTCGCGTAGTAGCCCACCTGGTCGTTGCCGCCAACGCAAGGTCGGCTCTTGTCACCGGGTGCCTTACAGATTATGCTTATCTGACCCGAGTCCAAAGACTGATACCTAGGCCTGCTGGTCATGGAATTTAGCCACACAAGCTTCTTGTCCATGCTCGGTTTGACCTGACCGGGTCCGTCGGCAACAAGCACGTCCTTCCAAGTGCTTGTGTCCAGCTTATGAATTGACGAGCCCGTAGCAGAGTTATCCACATAGGCGATGTACTTGCCGGAGACAACAGGGTTGGTCTGAACTCCCGGCCTTGGATAGGTCCTTCCCCACTTCTTATCCCAGATGTAATAGGAGATGTCTCCACTCTTCCTATCCTCCCAGGTTACGATGTTCCCAGATACGTCCGGGTAAACCTGATCACCAGGGCCTGTAAGCTTGGTCTCCGAGCTATTCTTAAGGTCGTAGGCGTAGACGTCCCAGTCACCGTTTCGGTTGTCCTGCCACACTACCAGTTTTCCGCTGATCACTGGATACATCTGCTTGCCAGAACCTTCCTTTAATGGCTTGGATGCGCTCTTGTTGAAGTCGTACAGACTGATCTGCCACTTTCCAGAGGAGTCATCCATCCAGACCGCCTTGTCTCCTGATATGGATGGCCACAGTTGGTCTCCTTTGCCGGAAGATAATGATGACTCCTTCTGCGTGATCAGATCCTTCATGTAGATCTCGGCATGGCCGCTCCGGTAATCGGACCACACGACTCTGTCGCCCGATGCCTTGGGGTATAGTTGATCAGCATCCGAACGGCTGATGGGTATCTCCGATCTGTTGAAGAAATCGAATCCGTAGATGTTCCAGTTGCCCCTGCGGTTGTCGCTCCACACCATCAGGCTTCCGTTGGTGCTTGGGAAGTCTGTTTGCAATAGCAGCAGCGGATCGGCTATGATGTACCTCATCATTATCTGAGGATAGCCCTCGCTGTTGTCCATCCAGACCACCTTATCTTTGCCGAGGATCTTTGAGGATGCGGTGGGCTTAGTTTTGAAGGGGTCCCCCTTTCCATCGTTAGGGGCCTGGACAAGAGGTCGAGTGTCCACTGGCACCTCTTTTGTCTTTTCTAAATCATAAAGATAGATGTCCGGGTCTCCTCCCCGCTCATCTAGCCATGCTACATATTTTCCGAAGATACAAGGATAGCCCTGATTGGTAGGATCGGTGACCACAGGGCTCTCTATTTTGGTGGTCAGGTTGTAGGAGTAAATATCCCAGTTGCGAGCATTCTTGTCATTCCTATCGACGTTTCGTCCATCTGCCCAAACGACAGTATCCCTGTTGATCCACGGTTCGACCTGATTGGCAGAAACGGGAGATATTGGCATTTCAGTATTTGAAGTCAGATTAAATCCGTATATCTGCCACCTGTCAGACCTCTTATCTGACCAGACTATGAAATTTCCACTAACTACTGGCGAGAGCTTTCCTCCTTTTTGGGTGGTTATCTGCCGCTCAGCTCCTTTGTTTATGTCGTAAAGATAGACCTGATCGTCACCAGTCCGGGCGTCAATCCACACCACATAGTTGCCGTCAATCATTGAGTATCTCTGGTCAGACTTATCTTTTGATATCTGCTTCTCTTTTCCGGTGGTCAGATCGTAGAGGAAAACATCAAGGTTGCCGTTTCTCTTGTCTGTGTAGATCACGTTCTTACCGCTCACATCAGGGCTACTGTGGTCTATTTTGTCGTTGGTTATGTTTCGCTCTTTAAGAGTAGTGGTATTGTAGAGGTATACGTTGTAATGTCCGTTCCTGTTGTCCGTCCAAACGATGTTGTTGTCAGAGATGGACGGGTTGGTGTGGTTATAGGGTCCGGAGGTTATCGGTACGTCCGATAGAATCTTGAAGTCATACATGTAGATGTCAGGATCCTTCCCTTTCCTGAAATCGGTCCACACAACGCCACGCTCGCCTATTGCTGGCTCGACCTTTATGGAACCAGGAACTACTTGAAAGTCCTTTTTTGTCTTGATGTCGTAAAGCCATAATTCGGTGCCGTTGTTCTGGTAGGCCACGTAGTCGCCGTGGACTGATGGCATCGTCTGGGCCCCTGGCTTGGTCAGGTGGGTGAGGCTATTGGTCGAGATGTTGTAGATGGCAATATTAGGATTCCCTGAGCTGTTGTCGGACCAGGCCACTGTGTTGCCGCTGATGGATGGGAATGACTGGTCCGCTGCGCTTGCAGACAATGGAGACTCTGTTCCTTTAGTGGCATCGTACATGTAGATGTTCCAACGTCCTGATCGCTGGTCCATCCAGACGATTTTGTCTTTGCTTATCCTTGGTGCTAGCTGATCCTTTGGCCCTGAGGAGAGGCGTGTCTCCTTTTTGGTCGCCAGATCGTACATGTAGATGTTAGAGTTGCCGTTCCGGTCGTCGGCCCAAACCATCCTTTCGCCGCTTATGGAAGGCTGGGTCTTGTTGCCCTTCCCGTTGGCCACTACGCTCTCCGTCCTGGTAACTGCGTCGTACATATAAATGTCAGCCTTTCCAGAACGCATGTCCTGCCAGACTATGCGCTCTCCGGAGACTGAAGGATGTACCTGAATGAAGGGATTAACACAGACCCACCTTTCCAGGCCGGTCTCAAGGTCGTACATAAATATGTCGTAGTTTCCGCTACGATTGTCGGCCCAGGCCACAATGTGACCGTCGATGGCTGGTTGCTCCTGGGCGGACCCGGCGATGATAGCGACAGGCCGCTCTTTTCCCCACTCAGCTCCACAGGCAGCTCCTGCAAAAAGCAGCGCCGCCACCAATACCAGAATTAACCTTGACATCCTACCTCTAGAGATCGAATATTCTTGTTATGGCGAACTATTATCCACCGAGCAGATTTGCAGACCAGTATAAGGAGTTTTCTCGACATTTGACGTGATTTGCATTTATAGAATATTATTCTGTTGACTAAGCCATTAAGACAAGATTGCATGATCACATTAGCGAATCGTTGTTCAACCAAGATAAAGTGAAAGGCCAAAAAAAAACCGCCCTTGTTGAGCTCAAATTTAGCTTTTCCCTCATACCAAATTAACAATGCCTATATAGCCCTTATGTCAACCTTCACTACACCCATTCCTGGAGGGAAACGCGAGTTGAAGGATTATCTCGTAATGGATGATATCACACTCGATAATAAAAGGGTCCTGGTGAGGGTTGACTTTAACTCACCGATGGATCCAGCTGGAAATATCCTCGATGACAAGCGCGTGAAGAGTCACCTGGAGACGATGCGGACTTTGGAGGACTGCCAAGTGGTCCTCATGGCCCACCAGAGCAGGGCTGGCAAGAAAGATTTCACTACAATGGAAGCTCATGCCAAGCTGGCCACCAAGCTTCTCCGCCGGGAGGTAACCTACGTAGACGACATCTTTGGCAGTCGGGCCCGCGATATGATCAAATCGCTAGAGCCTGGTGAGGTGCTGCTACTGGAGAACACCCGTTTTTACGCAGAAGAGAACATGAACAGATCACCTGCAGAACATGCCAAGAGCCATATGGTCAGGCGGTTGGCACCATTCTTCGACCTATTCGTCAACGATGCTTTTGCAGTCTCCCACCGGTCTCACCTATCTGTAGTTGGCTTCACCGAAGTGCTGCCCAGCGTTGCCGGCATTCTCATGGACAAAGAGATCACTGCGCTGGACAAGGGCCTCAAGGGTCACGAGCACCCCACGATCTTTGCTCTTGGAGGTACCAAGGCAGATGATTCCATTAAAGTTACTCGGAACGTCCTAAGCAGAGGCGGTGCAGACAGAGTCCTGACCTCTGGAGTTGTTGCCACCGTCTTCATGATGGCGTCAGGAATAGATGTAGGTGAAGCCAACAGGAAATTTGTCGAAGACCAGGAGTATCTGGATCAGATTCCTATAGCTGCCAAGCTTCTGAAAGATTATCCTGACAAGATAGCTTTCCCCAAAGATGTGGCTTTGAACAAGAATGGAGAGCGTGTCGAGGTTAGCGCAAACAAGATTCCTGCGAATCTGGCCATAGCAGATATAGGCCTTGAGACAATAGTAGAGTTCTCTAAGGCACTAAGAGAGTCCAAAGTTGCAGTGCTGAATGGGCCAACAGGCATCTTCGAGAACGAGAATTTCAAATTAGGCACAACTGAGCTTCTGAAGGCTGCCGCTGAGTCGGGCTACTCCATAGCAGGCGGTGGTCACACTGTAGCCGCCATTGAGAAGCTGGGCCTTGAGCCCAAGTTCTCCCACGTGAGCATTGGCGGAGGAGCAAGTATCACCTACCTGTCGGGTGATCCTCTGTCGGGCATTGAGGCCCTGAAAAAAGCCGCCGAAAAGTATAGAAAAGCTTAAGCTTGCCTCGGCTGGAGGGTCTCACCTACCTTTTTTCTGCACTCTGCCAGGAGTTTGGCTGGTTCTCCACGGGCCTCCATAGCAGCAGCCGCACGGTGGCCTCCTCCCTCGCCGCCGTATGCCTTGGCTACTTGCCGCAACACGGCTGCAAGATCCAGCCCGGCCCTGGCCACCTCTCGGCTGGCTCTGCCGCTGACCCTTGAGGAGCTGCCATGCTTCCCTGCGGCAAGAGCCACATCAGCCCCAATGTCAACCAGGCCCATGGCAGCCGAGCCCTCGAAAGAGCTAATCTCTGTGGTAGCGATTAGCCAGTCATCTTGGCGTACCACCTCCGCCCTAGACGCAGCCTTCAGTACTGCAATTCTCTGAGATATCTCTGTGGGCATTCTGGAGAGTACGGCTACAGCCTCGTCGTACTCGGCAAGGCCCGTCTCTAGAAGCTCCGCCGCAGTCCTGAAAGACTGAGGCGTTGCCCTTCGGAACCTTCCTGAATCGGAGATCATCCCCACCAACAAGCCTAAGACCATCTCCCTGTTAGGCACAATGTTGTTATCTCTTATGATGCTCCATACGATCTCTGCAGTCGAGCTCGATGGCCTCTGGATATGGAACTGCGCGCTTGCCAGTAGCCCGTCGTCCAGATGATGGTCGACAACTGCGTAGCTCTTCAGCCTTACAGCTCCAATCTGAAGCCGCACAGAGGCGTCGACCACGACCACGAAATCGTAATTCTCGACCCTTGGGTTCAGTATGATCTCTGCTCCTATGGCCTTTGAGAGTGTACTACCCGCTTTGCTCAAGTCCTCCGCGACGCCAAGAGTTCCCCCAAAGGCCTGCTTCAGTGCAAAGCCGCTTCCTATAGCATCGGGATCGGCATTTCTGTGGCAAAGATATAGGACGTTATTGTACTTGCTAATGAAGGAACTGAACTCTGAGTCGCGAATCTCCATAGACTGAATATTACCCAGGAGGTAGAAATAGATTGGTCTGAGCCGTGATAGGATGCAGGAACGGAATTGTGTTGACCACCAGGATGTAAAAAAATGCGTGTCAACTTGAGGATTATGGATGATGGTGGATATGATCTCAACCTAATGCATTATAGGAGGTATCTTGAGGAGAAAGGATACAAGAAAAGCACTTTAGAGAGCTACCTATAGAATATAGCACGGTATCTCAAGTTCGTTGGAACAGACAAGCCATCGCAGATGTCAAAAATATTAGGTAATTAAATGAAGCTCCCATTATTAAGAAACAATAACATTTGCCATTGTATTTCGACGAAGATGAGGTGAATCGCATCCTTGTGGGGTGCTGTAACCTGAAAATTACGCCATCTCCAGATACTATTCTTAGGATGTATAAGCGCCTCAGAATTATGCCATCTCGAAAAGCGTGATTTAGATCTGAAAAATCACACAATTCGCTTCCGCGGAGGGAAAGGTGGCAGAGATGGTATAGCCTTAATCATGAGTGTGCATGCACCCTTAAGCAGTATCTTGAAGTTCGCCCAACCGCCAAAGGAAAGCATCAACCTCTATTCTATACTGATCTTAACCGACGACGAGGAACGACCAGCCAATAGAATGTTTTTAAGCTATAGGAGAGAAGCCGGAGTAGACAGCCCGACGGCTCTCATGTTTTCTCACGCATACCCAGGGGCGTTCCTCTTAATATTGTGCATAAGTTGCTGAGGACCTGATATAGGGACCGACTATGATATATGCACTTGCTAGCGAAAAAGTCGCTCGTGAAATGTATAACAAATCCCATGTCGTAATATCAATATACATTTATTTATCAAATGACGTAGGTAACAAGACCCTCAGTCTTCTAGGATACCAGGTTACCCAGAGTATGGGCTTGCGCCCATACAAGTTGCTGATTTTGCTCTGTTTTAATGCCGGTTAGGTTATCGTGCCATCTAGTACTACTATTCATTGGTTTTCGGTTTATTCTTGTTTCATAATATTTTTGCATATTTTTAAAATATTTGTCTTTATATCGCGCTCTTCTCGTCCTCCGCCCTTCTAGTCTAATCCTAAATTAAGACTCTCGTGCAATTTTGCTCTTATTCCAAGGCCAAAGAAACGGGTGATAAGATTGCGGTTTATGTAGCATAATTGCCATTAATTATTGCAAATTCATTTAAGAATTTAGACTTCATTAGGCTTAAGTTCGATTGTCTAAGCTTGGAGATCATTGGCTGAAGCCAGCATCTTTTCTTGACCGGGAAAGATTTCGGCCAATTGCAGAAAAGATGTCATCCAAATATCGATTGTGCTCTGATGACCAAGATCTTCTTGTGTACTTGGTGTAACAGGATCAGAGACGAGATCTGTCATTTATGCTCAATAAGCAAAAATAAGAATCAAATAGCTCAGAAGGTCGATAGCCGAGATATACTGCACCAACCTTGAATTTTGTTTGACCACAAGACCTACATTCTAACAATACGAACTAGCGTAATTGATATGGAAAAAGATTATGCGAATATAATCATAATGGCGAGAGGCACATTGTATTTTATAGGGTGTGTCGGATTGTTCACAAACTGGAAAACGCATCAGATAATAGATACCGCATCCGCTGTAACTTCAGGTCTTGGTCTGCTAACAACATGCATAGGGATATTGCGCCTTTGCCCTGATAGGGATTGCATTGATCTTGGCTTTCGGGATCGCATGGATAGTGCATCTTCATGCCTTATGATACGCCGACGATATCTATCTGCCCTAGCCGTCTCCTAAGGGGGCTAGAAAGGGATTGGGGTTGCGATTAATGGAAATGGACAGACGCTCTCTAAGGATAATACATGGTTAGATAGCGAATCTGATAATAGTGGCATTGAAAATATGGCGAATAACACGATAGTTTCTAAGCTGCATGAAGATCCTGTAAATTAATAAAGCCATAGTGGTTCTCCGAGCAGCAAGCTTAGGAATTTATATGAACATCGATATCAGCGGCATAAATGTCCATGCCGTAAATACTTTTGAAGATGGCAATTCGGTGCCAAATCGAATATAGAAATAAGGCCAATACAGATTATTAACTGTACGCCGAAAATCGAAGAGAAGCTCAAATAGGCAAGTGGTGCACACATCCATATGGCAGCTGCGCTTTGGTGGTGCTGTGGATGAAATCCATGCGTCCTCCCAGGGAACAGATAATAGAACTAGTTCATATTCCGATCTAATTCATTAGAGATAAGAACGATATCAGAGATAAATCGGAACTTCCCACTTATTCTGCTTGTCTTTTGGTGTATTCTTCTTGGTCCAGGCAGGATAGATCAAAATATTGCCCTGTTCATCTTCTTCTTGGATAGTTTGCTCTTTTTCTTCATCGCTCATCGAAGGGCCTCCTGGATTAGGGCATCTGTCGAGGGTAGATCTCCTTCGCTTATTGACCTATAGGAGGAGTAATAGAAGCTAAGAACATAAAAGTAGCTATGAATGTGGGAATTGGTGCTGCCAGTCTCTTTTCTAGACTTTAGGCTCGAGCCATATCGACGTCGGTTCTGGCCTCCACCTTACGAAAAGGTCTCCAGGTGATCTGGCTGATAGCTGATTCATAAGAAACAATGATTTGGGGGAAAAGATATTCTACCTTGGTAGCTCTATTGAGTCATTCTAATAACAATCAACAATCCAGACATTGTCAATCTAATGGGGTCATGATGGAGGAGTATTCGAACAGATATGGCCTCATTTGATGAAGTTGGTGGATAATGGCGTTACAATGAAAGAGTTTGAATTTGATCAGATACTGCTAATGCCGACCGCTGGAGGTTACCGTGCACTTGTGGATCAAGCTAAAATAGAAATTAAGCCAAAAACGATGAAACATCTATCAAAGAAGTGGTCAGGGGAAACTATAGAAAATTTATCATTTTTTGCGATGGCTGCTGCAGTGTATGCTCGAAGTGTATCTAACCCACCTTACCTAATCGATATCGGAAAAGTGCTGCTTAGAACGCTGGCCTTATGCAATCTAAGATGCGGTCAAAGAAAGGAAACAGGTAGAGGATGCCTAGTTGCAATGAATAAAATGCACCATCATTTGCCAAAATGTATTAAATTGCCAAAAGATATCGACATTATTTGGGGTTGCATAAAGAAATATATTGCAACCGGTAAAGCAATAAACTTACAAGAAGCTATCAGTATTAAAGAGGCAATGAGTGTAGAAGTTGATCCTGGTTCTGATTATGCTCCAGCAACTTCCTGCTGATCCATGTATGATCATAAATTCAGGTGGCTTCCAAGTCATAGCTCTTGGCCCCTCATCTAAATAGAATACTCTGTCGGCATTTTTGGTCATATCCTCCAGGAAAGTATCAGTTCCAGGTGAGTGAAGCAGGACTGCGGCCTCTTTGGCAGCGTCTTCCCTGGTTTTGGAGATGTACTCCGTTTATCTCTTGGGCCTCCTCTTAGAGCAGGGGGTCATGTTCCACTTTGATCAAGGAGTGGTGGGACTCTTCCAGAATGGTCGTGAGTTGGAAGACTGAAAAGACTAGGCGTATCCAAAGGTCCTGAAATCACACTTTCAGCGATATCAATTCTCTCGGTGGCCCAATCCTGCCAGCTCGGAGTCTTGTTCTCTTAATCATACCATCCCGCTCCAGCTCTTCGAGAATCGAATCGAGCTCCGGTTGTTTCATTTTAGTGCGACGAGCAACCATCGATCGTGGCATATTGCCACCACAAGATTCCAGTTCCCACAAGATTCTGTCTCGTTGGCTTTGAGTGAAATGTATCAACGAGGGCCCTCCTTGGATGTAGGTAACCAGCCTTTCGGTCTGATAACTATTGAATGATTAACATCCTTGGAGTATATAACACCTTTTTTTATGATAAATTATCGAAGCAACCATACAGATCTATGATCAAATGCTATTATAGCATTGATTTCTATGGTTCATCACTTTACATTAGCTGACCAAAATGACCATAATCGAGAGATCGAATTCGATTAGAGAGTGTCTAGACCTAACCATGATGCAAGAATTAAAGATATGTTTTTGCATTGGAATTTTTTTTTCCACTGGAAATGTAACCGATTTGGAATTCTGATAATAGAATCGGAAAATAATACTACTGAGTCTCTACTCGAATTCTATGAGATGACTGAAACCCTGTCTCTGCGGATCTCCAGGTCTGTGAACTTGCGGTCCAGCTTGCTGAGGATGCCGGAGTAATTCCCGCAAATGTAAAGCACTTTGTAACGCTATAGGTTCAGGTTACGGTTCAAGGCTTGGATAAAAGCTCTCTGGGGCTCGTAGAACGTTGAAGGACCTTATCTGAGGTTGATTGTTGGAGTTAGCTCGAAGTCCATGATCAGGTATGGGTGCCCAAAGAATATGAGGACTAAGAACATGGGGCGAAAGTGAAAGTGATATGCAGCCGAGCTTCATTGTGGAAAGGAGCTGTGGACCTGGCCAGCATCAGGTCACGCTGCTCCAGTTCTTGGGGTTATAGGCTGGCAGTCATACCAAAATTAATTTCGCGCTGAAGATATAAGCTTTAAGATACCTTTTCTAAGAATTATTGGTCTGTAGTTGGCTTCACTGGCAATATGCTTCACTGGCAATTTTAGTGGTTCTAACAGCGCATACCAGAGAATGACGATCTTTAGAATAGACTCGCATGCGGGGTATAAGACCCCTATGTCCGAAAAAGAGAGGAGCTTTGAGGAAAATTTATTCTTATTTTGATAGTGCTCGCTACCTAGCTGCCGTAATCGGTAGGATGAGGTAGACGGAGCCATGCTACATTCTCCTGTTTTGGGAGATAAGGATATGTCCCAGAAGAGGATGAAGCAAAATTGGTACATGAAAGCGGATATCGAGGATTTTAAGCCATTCTTGAGCAGATTCGAAGGCTACCTTAAGGACAATGGCCTTAGGGAATCCACAGTCGAGGATTAGGGATTCAATCTTGCCAAATAGCTTGTATTAGCCTTCCATCAAAGTAGAATGCTCGGTTGGCTCGGCATTTCTGGTCCATCCTTCAGCACAATAAAAAAAGGATTACTTAGATCTCATCAACGGCT
>Ga0209777_10005017_pt1 | contig 15437 bp, 7 predicted proteins | sample FrelakmetHBP12HB_FD_187147 | JGI IMG/M metagenome (GOLD analysis project Ga0209777, IMG submission 187147) | Freshwater lake sediment microbial communities from the University of Notre Dame, USA, for methane emissions studies -HBP12 HB (SPAdes)... | ecosystem: Environmental > Aquatic >... | reverse complement strand
ACCTCGCCGCGGAAGCCGGCCCGATGTGCTGTTTCGCGCCACGAGCTACCCAGTGCGTTCGGCCCAGCCATTTGTGTCTCCTTCAGAGCGCTGACGGTATCATCGGCGCCATCCAACACCCGCACGAAGCTCGCGCATATGACGGACGTCACAGCCGGGGCTCGGTCGGACGCCTCAGGGTCGAGACCCGCACCGCCGGAGCTGGACCCGATCCGGACGCTCCGTCTGACCTACCTCTTCGACGGCCTGTCCCCCGCCGAGCTAGAACCTCTCGCCCGAAGCGCCGCCATTCGGCGTTTTCGACCCGGTGAGTACGTCTACCGGATCGGCGAGGCAGCCACCGCACTCTACGTGGTCGCCAACGGTCAGCTCAAGGAAGGCCTGGTCACTGCCAACGGCGACGAATACATCGACGAGGTCTACTCCGCCGGCGGGGTCGCCGGGGAGCCAGGGCTGTTCGCCGTCGAACGTGACCGCGTCGTGGACCTCGTCGCGATGGTCCCAGCCGTCGTCCTTGCCATCCCGCGGGATCGGCTTATCGCATTTCTCATGCGCCACCCTGAGACCATGCTGCGGATGCTCGAAGGCCTCGCGACGGAGGTCCGGGCCGCAGTTGAGGAGGCAGCGAACCTCGGCTACAGAACGGTCATGGAGCGGGTCGCATCCAAGCTTGTCGAGCTCGCGGCGACGCACGGCGAAAGAGAATCAGCCGGCGTCCGGATCCGGCTCGCGATCTCGCAGGGGACGCTCGCCGCGCTCGTGGCTTCCCGGCGTGAGAACGTCAACCGCGCCTTGGCCGCGTTCCGCCGGGCGGGCCTCATGACGACCGAGGCCGACGAGCTCGTCATCCTCGACCTTGATGGTTTGCGCAACGAGGCCGCCGCCGAAGGGCCTGGCCACCGACGGAATCGGCGGCCGGGCACGGTTGGCCAGCCGGAGGCGTGAACCAAGCCCCGTCATTGAGACGCGCCAGGCCCGACACGATGGCTGATTCGTGCGGCGTTTGCCACTCTTGGTCGCGGTTCGGCCGAGCGCACCGAGTGGCCGCCCAGAGGAGCGGCTACCCGTGCGCTGACTGGTTCGCTGGCTCGATCAGGAAGACCGGATGGCGCGATGCCTCGGCCTCGAACGCGTCGACGGATGAGCCCGGTCTCGCGTCGAAGAACGGCCTGGTCACGGCGACCTTGGCGATGTACGCCTTCAGGACCGGAGCGCTTTCAGCCGCGCCGAGTTCGGTGACCGTCACGATCTCGAACCGTCGCCCGCGAGTCAGCTTGGCCGCACCGGCGGCCCGAATGTTCTGCACCCATGAAACCTCGCCGTCCGGCGCCACGAGCCAGCGGCTGGCACCTTCGCGCACGAGCGTTACCGGCGTCGTTCGTGCGATGCCGCTCCGGCGACCCGTCACGGTGAGCAACACGTCGCAGTCGGAACCGATCCCCATCGAGTTGAAGACTCGAACGATGCGATTGACGGCCCTACGGCCAGCAGTCAGACGATAGCTTCGGGCCACAGCTGCTCCTCTTCGGGAAGTCGCCGGTGTCAGAGTGTTGTGGAGCCTCGCGCTCCTGGCAGCCGATCGTCGAGCCGCGTTGAAGCGTGCACCAGTGCCGCTCGCACTGATCGGACGCGCCGACGCTGGCAACACGATGGCTGCATCGTGACTCGTTCCCGACTCACCAAACCGGCGCCGCGGGACAAGGCGAAACCGCCGTGAGGTCGGCTTCGGACCAGCGCATCGGTCTTGCCGCGAGCGGCCAGCCGCACTCCGCGCGCCTGGAAGACCACTTTGCCTGCGTCTGCGCGTTTGCCGTAGCTCGAACCGACCGACCCGAAGTCACAGCGCGAGGGCAGTGGCCTCGATGGCCGGTGAGTCGAAGCGGTAGGCAATGCCAGCCGGCACGCCGATAGCCGACGCGGTCATCGGAGTCAGGTGGCCTGCGCATGTGCGGCCATTCTTGTTGGCGTTGCTGCCGTCAGGGCAGATGGCGTTGGACCAGGTGACGCCGTTGAGGCTCGCACCGGTCAGATTTGCGCCGGTCAGGTTGGCTCCTGCCAGATTCGCGCCGCTCAGATTCGCACCGGTCAGATTTGCGCCGGTCAGGTTGGCTCCTGCCAGATTGGCGATCGTGAGCACGGCGTTCGAAAGGTTCGCTCCCGCGAGCGTCGAATTGGTGAGATTAGCTCCGAATAGATAGGCGCCGGAAACGTTTGCCCCGGCCAGGTTCGCCCCCGAAAGCTTCGCGAAAAGCAAGTTCGCGCTGGTTAGGCTGGCGCTGGTCAGATTCGCGCCTGATAGGTTCGCGAAAAGCAAGTTCGCGCTGGTTAGGCTGGCGCTGGTCAGATTCGCGCCTGATAGGTTCGCGCCGGGCAGGTAACCGCCGTCGAGCCGTGTGCCTGACAGATTCGCCGAGCTCAGGTTGCTGCCCGACAGGTTGACGCCTTGGAGGCCAAGGCCCGAGAGATTACAGCCGGTGCAACTGCGGCCCGTACCAAGCACGTAGATTGTCACCGTCACAGGGTTCGACAGCATGCTGCCGGTCTTGATCTGGTAGGCGAAGGAGGCCGTACCGCTCCAGCCTGCCGGTGGAACGTAGGTGAACGAACCAGGCGCCGAACCAAGAATCAGCCTACCTGTCGGCGCCCGGCTGATGACCACGGTCGAGGTGCCGATGTTCGTCAGGGCGAGGAAGCCCGGGGCCGCGACGTTGAGTGTCACGTTGGCGGGCGTCGAGTAGCGATCGACGATGACGACGCTGAGGGTGCCAGGGACGAAGGTCATCGAGTAGTTGGAGCTGGTCAGGCCCGACGGCGTAATCGGGTACGCCCCGACGGGGCTAGATGCGGTCGCTGTGGTGCTGAAGGTCAGGCTTCCGCCGAGGCTGGCCGGCGTGTCGCCGTTCACGAAGCCCGAGTACGTGACGGTGAATGGCGGCAGCGCTGCCCCGTAGGCCTTGGCCCTATTGTCCGCCTTGATTGTGAGCGGTGCTTGCCGGACGGTGAAGGTCTGGCTGACTGGCGTGGCCGGGGCGTAGTTGCTGTCGCCAGGCTGCGAAGCCGTGATCGTGCAGCTCCCGGCGCCGGTGATCGTCACAACCGCCCCGCCGATCGCGCAGGAGCCCGAGGCGGTGTACGCGACCGGCAACCCAGAGGTCGCGGTGGCGGTCAGGGAGAATGGCCCGACGCCATAGGTGAAGTCGGGCAGCGCGGCGAAGGCGATCGTTTGAGGTGTGCGACTCACATGGAGGCTGGCCGTGCCTGTAGCGACCCCATCGGTGCCGGTCACCGTGTAATCACCGGGGACGGTCGCGCTGCACGAAGCCCCGCTGCAGAGGCCTGTGCCGCTGATCGTGAAAGTCGTCGAAGCGGTCACATCGCCCATGCTGTTGCCATGAGCGTCGTAGCCTGTGGCGGTGTAGGGCTGGCTCCCTGCGGCGGCGATCGTGGCCGTAGAGGGGCTCAGAACCAGATGATCGAGGAGACCAGCTAGCAGGCCAAAGGCATACATCTTGTCGGACCCGACGTAGACCACGCCGTTCGCGACCGCCGGCGAGGCGTAGATGCCACCGCCGGTGGTGGCCGTCCAGAGCGGAGTGCAGGTTCCGCCGCCGCTGGCGCAGCCGACCGCGAAGGCATATAGCTTGCCATCGTACGACCCGACGTAGACGACGCCGTCGGCGACCGCGGGCGAGGACTTGACCCAGCCGCCGGTGGTGCCCGTCCAGAGCGGGGTACAGGTCCCGCCACTGCTGGCGCAGCCGACCGCGAACGCATACAGATAGCCTTCCGTGGACCCGATGTAGACCACGCCATTGGCGACCGCGGGGGATGAATAGAAGTGGTTGCCGGGGATGTCGACGGTAGCCGTCCAGAGCGGCGTGCAGGTGCCGCCGCCGCTGGCGCAGCCGACTGCGAAGGCATTGAGACTGCCATTGCTCCCAACGTTGTAAACAACGCCGCCGGCAACCGCGGGTGAGGAGATGCCCAAGCTGCCGCCGGGGGCCGTCCAGAGCGGCGTGCAGGTGCCGCCACCACCCGAGCAGCCGACTGCGAACGCGTGCAGGCTCCCGTCAGTGGACCCGACGTAGACCACGCCATCGGCGACCGTGGGCGAGCCTTCAGCATACTGGCCAGGGGTGCCAACGACGGCCGTCCAGAGCGGCGTGCAGGTGCCGCCGCCGCTGGCGCAGCCGACCGCGAATGCATACAGGTTGCCGTCGTTGGAAACGACGTAGACCACGCCATCGGCGACCGTGGGCGAGGACCAGATGGCGCCGCCGGTGGCGCCCGTCCAGAGCGGGTTGCACACGTCGAGGCCCGCTGGCCATGACACCACGCCGCAGTTGGTGACCCCGGCCGCGTCGAAGGCATATAGCTTGCCGTCCCAGGACCCAACGTATACCACGCCGTTGGCGACCGCGGGCGAGGAGGAGCCCCAGCCACTCCAGGTATTGCCTTCCCATAGCGGCGCACAGGGGGCGCCACCGGCGGCGCAGCCGACCCGGAAGGCATACAGTGCCCCGCCTCCGATGTAGACCACGCCATCGGCGACCGCAGGCGAGGAGGTGCTGCTATCAGGGCCGCCGACGATGCCGGTCCAGGCCACCCCCAGGTCGGCTACGTTGGAGGGAGAAAGGATCGTCTCGGCGGCGTTGTAACCCTCGTGGGTCGGCCCGTTGTGGAACTGCGGCCAGTCACCGCCGGCAGCTGCGACGGGTTTAGCGAGGGGCCCGGCCCAGCCCGTGAAGAGTCCGGAGAGCAATAGCGCCGCGGGGGCCAGGCGCAGAAGCCGGGCCAACGGCCGGCGAGAAGTCTTGAGGGCCGCCTCAGAGTGACCAGGGGCAGATACGAAAGACCTCACCGAAACCCACTCCTCTCGGTATCCGGCAGATCCGTGTTTTCGCTCCGGATCTGCAACGGATCGCATCGACCGACTGGCGACGCGCCAGCAACAACGGATCGCGTCGACCGACTGGCGACGCGCCAGCAACAACGGATCGCGTCGACCGACTGGCGACGCGCGCTCTACGTTGGTGCACCCCATCAGAGGGTAGGGTCGGACCGAGCCGCCCGGGCTGCCCCTGCTCGTCGGAATGCCTGCTACCCGATGGCGGACGAGCGCATCCACTCTACTCGCATAGGGTGCGGATGGCGCAACTGAAATCAGCCACAGCCACCGGCCGGCACGGGACTACCCCTTTGCCGCGAGCCACGATCGCTGGATGGTGGACTCCAGGCGGTGGGGCCATAAGCTAGCTCTCGGGTTCCGACAGAACCTTCCTGACGGCCGCGACGAGCTCGTCGGCGCCAAACGGCTTGGCCAGGAAGTGGAGGCGTTCATCGCGGCGGCCTTCGGGCGGTGCGGCAGCGTAGCCTGACATGAGGCACTTACCCGGCCCGAGTGCGCTCCAACGTCACGATCGAGCTGGTTAGCGACGCTCGACGTGCCCGTTACGGGGGCGCGTCGCGAGCCAAGCTCGGTCATCCGGCCCGCGAACGCTATGGCGTGTACAGCTCGGCTGTAGCGAGAGCAACCGATCCATCGGTGCCTCCCGCGATGAGAACGCGGCCGTCGGACAGCAGGGTCGCAGTGGATAGGTAGCCGGCGGTCATCATCGAGCCAGTCGAGCTGAAGGCGCCGGTCTTGGGGTCATACAGCTCGGCTCGGGCAGGCGACACGGAGCCACCCGCGACCAGAACGCGTCCGTCCGGGAGCAGGGTTGCGGCGTGGTCCCAGCGTACGTCCGCCATCGAGCCAGTCGGGCTGAAGGTTCCGGTCTTGGGGTCATACAGCTCGGCCGTGGCGAAACCTGACTGGCCGCCGGTGGTAGCGCCCCCGGCGATAAGGACGCGGCCGTCGGAGAGCAGGGTCGCAGCGTGGGCGTAGCGGGCGGTCGTCATCGAGCCGGTCGAGCTGAAAGCGCCTGTCTTGGGGTCATACAGCTCGGCCGTGGGGATCACCCCCGACCCGCTGCCGCCTCCAGCGACAAACACTCGGCCGTCAGAGAGCAGCGTGGCGGTGTGCCAGGCGCGAGAGTCGGTCATCGCCCCGGCGAAGCGGAAGGTGCCGGTCTTGGGGTCATACAGCTCGGCCGAGTCGAAAGTCGCGATGGGGTCACCGCCTCCGGCGATGAGGACACGGCCGTCGGAGAGCAGGGTCGCAGTGTGAGCGTAGCGGCCGGTCGTCATCGAGCCGGTCGGGCTGAAGGTGCCGGTCTTGGGGTCATACAGTTCCGCCGAGGCAAGCGCCGTGGAGTAGGACCGATCGGCGCCTCCGGCGATGAGGACGCGACCGTCGGAGAGCAGGGTCGCAGTGTGGGTGTAGCGGGCCGTCGTCATCGAGCCTGTCGAGCTGAAGGTGCCGGTCTTGGGGTCATACAGCTCGGCCGACGCGAGCGCCTTCGCATCGGAGTCACTCGAGCCTCCGACGATGAGGACGCGGCCGTCTTGGAGCAGCGTGGCCGTGTGATCTTGACGAGCAGAGGTCATCGAGCCGGTCGTCTTGAGCACACCGGCCGCGGAAAGGGGTGACGTCCTCGGGGCACCGGTGGACGGCGCGGCGGTCGGCGCCGTGGACGGCGCGGCGGTCGACGAAGCGGTCGGCGAGGCGGAAGCGACGACCGGCGAGGCGGAAGCGACGACCGGCGAGGCGGCCGTCATGGTCGGCGTGGCAAGCGCGATGGAGAAGGGCGTCGAGTTCGCCTCGGCCTTCGGGCAGGTTGGTTCGTCGTCTGTGATGAGGTACTGGACGCGCTCCGCGGGCGTGAGGTCGCGCGTCAGGCGCGAGCAAGCCCAGCGGATGGTGCCCATATAGTCCGTGTCCCACACCTGGGCGGTCTTGTCCGCGCTTCCCGTCAGGACGTACTTCCCATCGGGCGAGAAGGCCACGCTCAAGACAGGGTCCGTGTGCGCGCTGAAGGTGCGCACTACCGCGCCCGTGGCCGTTTCCCACAGCTTCGCCGTCTTGTCATAGCTCGCGGTCAGCACGTACTTCCCGTCCGGCGAGAAGGCCACGCCAGTGAGATAGCTCGTGTGCCCGCTGAACGTGCGCACTTCCGCGCCGGTGGCGGTGTCCCACAGCTGCGGCGTGCGATCAACGTTCGAGGTAAGTACGTACTTCCCATCCGGCGAGAAGACTACGGCTTCGACCGAGCTGTCCGCGTTGAAGGTCCGCACTTCCAGGCCCGTGGCGGCATCCCAGAGCTTCGCCGTCCAGTCGATGCTGCCAGTCAGCACGTACCTCCCGTCCGGCGAGAAGGCGACTCCTATGACGGCTTGCGTGTGGCCGCTGTAGGTGCGCACGAGGGAGCCGCTCGCGGCATCCCACAGCTTGGCGGTCCTGTCGTCACTCCCCGTCAGCACGTACTTCCCATCCGGCGAAAAGGCCACACTGTAGACAGTGCCCGTGTGCCCGCTGAAGGTGCGCACCTCCGCGCCGGTCGCGGCATCCCACAGCTTTGCGGTCCTGTCATCACTCCCCGTCAACACGTACTTCCCATCCGGCGAGAAGGCCACACATTCGACAATGTCGGTGTGCCCGCTAAACGTGCGCACCTCCGCGCCGGACGCGGCATCCCACAGCTTTGCGGTCTTGTCCTCACTCCCCGTCAGCACGTACTTCCCGTCCGGTGAGAAGGCCACGCTTGAGACAGCGCCTGCGTGCCCGCTGAGAGTGCGCGCGTCCGCGCTACTGACGGCAACCCATAGCTTTGCCGTCTTGTCCGCACTCCCCGTCAGCACGTACTTCCCGTCCGGCGAGAAGGCCACGCTGTCGACGGTGTCCGTGTGACCGCTGAAGGTTCGGACCAGCGCACCGCTGGCGGCATCCCAAAGCTTCGCGGTCTGCTGCCCGAGGCTCGTCGTCAGTACGTACTTGCCATCCGGCGAGAAAGCCTGGCCAATAGCCCCGGCCGCGTCACCGGTGAAGGTCTGCACTACCGCGCCTGTCGCGGCATCGGTAAGCGTCGGATTCTCTTCGCTCCCCACCAGCACGTACCTTCCATCCGGAGAGAAGGCCACGCTCAAGACCCAACTAGCGAAATTGAAGGTGTGCACTTTGGTGCCCGTGGCGACATCCCACAGCTTCGCGGTATCGTCCAGGGCCCCCGTCAGTGCGTACTTCCCATCCGGCGAGAAGGCGACGCTCCTGACGATGTTCGTGTGCCCGATGAAGCTGCGCACCAGCGCGCCGGTGGCGGCGTCCCAAAGCTTCGCGGTGCCGTCGTCGCTGCCCGTCAGTACGTACTTCCCATCCGGCGAGAAGGCCACCGAGTGGCAGGAGCGCTTCATCTCGACCGACGTCCTGACGGTGCTCGCGTCCCCGCTGAAGGTGCGGACTTCCGTGCCCGTGGCGGCGTCCCAAAGCTTCGCGGTCTTGTCCGCGCTCCCCGTCAGCACGTACTTCCCGTCCGGCGAGAAGGCCACGCTTTCGACAGCGCCAGTGTGCCCTCTGAACGTGCGGACTTCCGTGCCCGTGGCGGCGTCCCAAAGCTTCGCGGTCTTGTCCGCGCTCCCCGTCAGGACGTACTTCCCGTCCGGCGAGAAGGCCACGCTTTCGACGACGTCCGTGTGTCCGACGAAGGTGCGCGTGGCATACAGGCGGGGCAGGCTCTCCTGGAGGGGAGCATCGGCCTGCGCTATGTAGCCTCCCTGGAGGGCGCGCACGCTCAACAGAGCGGCCGTCTCAACATTCCCGTACGGCTGAGCCAGTATGTTCTGGGCCTCGGCCGCCAGGCGGAGGTTCTCCGAACGCGTCAGGTTTCTCTGGGCCTCCTGTTGGGCCTGGACGGCCAGCGCTCCGAGGACGACTGCAATCACCAGGCAGATGGAGATAGCGCCCGTCGCTCCCAGGCTCGCCACCAGGGTCAGCCTTTGGCGGCGGCCTTCCGCCCTCCGGCCGGCGAGCACGTACTGGCGCTGCACGTCGGTGGGCTGCGGATCCTTCTTGGAGTTCGCCTGGGCCAGCCATCCCTCCGCCTCTTGGAGGTCCTTGCCGCGCAGGAGCCGGCTGCCCTCCCGCGCGTGCCGGTCCCATTCCTGCGCCCGTGTCTCCAGCCGCGTCTGCGCCTTCACCCAGGACCAGTCCGTGTGGATCGCGACGTTCAGCTTCTCGAGCGCCTGGCGGAACTGCGGCTCAGCAGGCAGCGCCGCGACCTGCTCTTCCGGCGGCAGGCTCTCGTCGGGCCGTGTCTCGATCTTGAAGACGTCGTCCTGGCGGAAGATGATCCAGTTGATGGCGGTCAGGTCGGGTATGAACTCGCGGATGGCGGCCTCGGGAGTGGCGTCGACGATGACCGGGATGACGCGCTTGTTGTGGCTGAGCGCCTGGCCGACTTCGGCCTTGCACACGTCCGAGCCAACCGAATGGCGGCTGATGACGAACAAGAAGACATCCGAATGCTCGATAGCAGCGCAGATCTCGTCCCACCACTTCTCGCCTATCGGGATGCGCGCCCAGTCGACCCACGTCTCGAGCTGGCTCTCGCCAAGGGCCTCGTTTAGCAGCCGGGCGAATGCGATGTCCTTACGGGAGTAGGAGATGAACACGTCAGCCATGGCGTTCCCCAACCTGAACGGATCGCATCGACCGACTGGCGACGCACGATCTACGTTGACGCACCCCATCGGCAGGCAGGATCGGATGGAGCCTCCGGTCTGCCCCTGCTCGTCGGAATGCCTCCGACCGCATGGCCGACGAGCGCGTTCACTCTACTCGCACAAGATGCGGATAGCGCAACCGAAGTCGGGCCGCAGCCACGGGTGAGCGCCACGCTCCGATAACTGCCGATAGACAGTGTCGCTGGATGGTGCAGCGGCCACGCGCCTGGGCAGACTTGAGCTTATGGCGGACTCGAACTCGCTACGCTGTAGCGGTGTCGCTCCTGGACCGAGCCGAACTGTCCGTCTTCTCGCCTTCGGATCTGCTGGCTCTGCACGCGTCTGTCGTGGATGGACTGCGCTCGGAGGGGAAGATCGGCCCGCAGGAGGCCCTCGATGAGCCGTCCGACGCTGTTGTCGGCCAGACCGCGATACAGCGACTCGACCAGCGCTGCCGCGGCGAAGTAGCGGACTCGCTTGCCTGATCTCGGTCGATGAGAAGACCCAGATCCAGGCTCTCGATCATGAAGACCCGTCGCCCGGCCCACGATCCCAGCCGCGTCGAGATAGAAGGGATGCGCGAGCTCGCACATCTTCTGATTTCGCTCACTCCGGCGGCACGACGAAGCGCCGTCCGGGATACGCGAAGCTGGTGGAGGCGGTGGACAGCGGTCGTATACGTCGGTGATACAGTCTGAGCAGAGGAGTAGCCCGTTCCGGCGAGGCAGTGGCGGGTGAGCGCAATGGGGGTTTCGGGTCTGCGGGTAGCGACGCTCGGTATGGCCGCCTGCCTGATGGTGGCAGGTTGTTCGTGCGCGGGGATGATCACCTTCACACCGGCGCCGCCCACGCCCAGCCCGATCATCATCTACGTCACTGCCGGCCCCACTTCTCCGCCGCCGGTCCTGACACCGACGCCGGTCCCGACACAGACGCCGACGCCGGTCCCGACGCCGACGCCGGTCCCGACACGGACGCCGGTCCTCACACGGACGCCGGTCCGAACCGTCGTCCCCACCCCCGTAAGCCCGACGATCCGCCTGAAGTACACCTCCGGGGCGCCGGACGCCCAGAACGTGGCATACATGGCGGGCTTCATGCCCGGCGAGCGGATCGAGCGACAGTCGGCCGGGGCAGTGACTATCTGTACCGCCGACTCGAGTGGCTCATGCTCGAGCAGCTACGCGAACCCCCCCAAGCTGCCGTTCGGCAAGTACCTGGTCACCGCCACGGGCCTGACCAGTGGCCTCATGGCGAGCACCACCTTCGACCAGAACGCGGCGGACCTGTACCTGGACGGCGGGGATTCCTCGGTCTGGCTGGGTTTCAGCATCCAGGCTCTAGCGGACGGCTACATGGCGGGCGAGTCGGTCGCGTTCACTATGGCTGGCGCCATGCAGGGCAGCTGTACGGCCAATAGCTCCGGGTACTGCGCAATCCAGCTCGCCATCCCCTCGAGCACGCCCATCGGCACCTACACCGTGACCTCGATCGGTCTCACCAGCAACCTCAGGGCAAGCGCCCAGCTGACCGTCACACCTGTTCCGACTATGCAGCCTCTCCAGCCCTGACCAGGCCATGGCCTAGAGCTGGCAAGGCCCCACTCGCGGGGCTCCCTCTCTACTCGTCCCGCTGCGGAGGCCGGCCAGCTCGGTGGCCTGCTATCTGGGTGCTTGCCGAGCGGCCGACCGCAGACCCCTCGAGCTTCATTCATCGAGTCGCGGTCGAGGGCGGGATCCTCAGCCCAGTGGACACGATCTGCTCATCGTGTGCGGCCGGACTTTGACCCGCGTTCGTTGGCGTTCTGACTAGGCAGACATGGCGACGGGCTGATCTGCAAGCCACTTCGCTACGGCTTTCGCTAGGTTGTCAGCGGCTTCAGTAGGCGCCAGGTCCGCGTCAGCCAGCCACGTCAGTTCGCGGACAACGGTGTCACCAACCCGGAGATCAGGGCGCCCAGCGACCGACGAGGACCGGAACCGGATCAACGCTGCGGCATCAGTCCGGAACGCTTCCGCGAAGGTAACCACCTGGTTGAGGTCCTGACGATCCCAGTCGCCTCGCGAAAGCTTGTACTTGACGTCACCGATGGCTCGACCGCCATCGAACACAAGATCGGGGTTGAATGTCAGGGTGGCTCCGGTGGCCGCTCGGCCCACCTTCGTCACCCGATCTGGCCCGAGTGCACCTGCAAGGACAGCTCGGATACCAGATTCGACCATTTCTGGGGTTCGGATGAGGAAGCTCCACGCCAGGTCAGATCCATGTGCGAGCGTGCGCCCCTGGCCCAGCAGAACGTGCCGGCCGAGAGCTAGGGCGTCGGCGTAGTGGCCGCTGCGACGGTCCGTGCGGACGCGCCAATCGCCGAGTTGAATCTCCCCAACGTCCTCCATCCGACCCAAGAGTCTCTGGGCACGGCGGCGCGGGTCCGCCTTCAGAACCGGGCTGGCGGCCACCGCGCCGGCCGCGGCCTTCAAGATGCGATTGAGGGGCGTATCGAGGCCGAACTCGTCGAAGTCGCAGACGAGCCCCATCCGACCCGCGTAGAAACCATAGCCCGTGGCTTGCGGGTCGATGCGCCCGCGAGCCGCGAGAAGTTCATCTCGCTCATCCTGATAGTCGCGAAGGAGGTCGCGGCGTAGCAACCGTTCTGTAGCCGCGACGAACCACGTCGCAACGAGGGCCCACAGCGACGCTGAGGTCGCGGTTGCTGCGAGTTGTTCATCTAGCCGTGGAAACTCGCCGGACAGACCAAGGAGATACAGGAGATGGTTCGTCGGGATCTTCGGTTCGACCACTAGCTGGGTGTCGCCCACGCGAATCACTCCGACGGCATCGCTCACGCGAACCGACCAACTCCCCGCCTCGACGCCCTCGACGCCCTCGACGCTTATGACTGTCCGCTCGACATCTGCCTCTTCGTCGTCCTGGCCCCACCAGCCCTTCTTCGAGGCCAAGCGCCTGCCAACACTGCGGAGCAGGCCGGCCTCGACAGAGTCGAGTTCCACCAGAGTCCGCGTGGATTCGACGACGGTCTCAGTACGGATCACGAGATGGACGGCCAGAAATCGCGGAGTGCGAAGGTCGCGGCCAGATCTGGCTGATCGAAGAAGTACTCCTCGATCAGGGGGCTGATCTTGTGCTCCCACACATGCTTCAGGCGAGATGGCGTCATAGGATCGCTCATGAAGAAGCTGTGGCCGATCGTGTGATGACGGTCCAGAGAGTCCGTCAACTTGGCGTTTAGCTTCTCGAAACCGTCAAAGAGGTCAGGCACCTGGTTCTCTCGGTTCTCGAAATAGCGCTCCAGGATGGCCCGCTCCGGCGGGCATTCGTAGACGTCAAAACGGCGGCGAAGCGCCACGTCGATGCTGCGAATGCTCCGGTCAGCGGTGTTCATCGTCCCGACGAACCGAAGGCCCGACGGCAGCGCGAACGAGCGCGAGTACTGGAGATCGATCGCCTGGTCCCGATACTCAAAGAGGTACATCAGCTCGCCGAAGACCTTGGGCAGGTTGCCGCGGTTCATCTCGTCGATGAGCAGGATCGTCAACTCGTCGCGCGACGCCATGCCTTTGACGACGTCCAAGACGACGCCGTCGACTCGCTCGAACTGAACGCCGCCAGCCTTGACGACTGGCCGCAGGCCCTCGATGAACTGCTCGTACGTGTAACTCGGATGGAACTGGACGATGCGCCAGCGCCGGCGATCGTCGCCGACGAGGTACCTGGCCAGCGCCTGAGCTACCCATGTTTTGCCAGTGCCCGGTGGACCGGCCAGGACCAGCTGCCGGCTGTCGTGACGTAGCGCGGCGATGAGTTGCTCAAGCCGGTCGGCTTCCCAGAGGGTCTGCTCCTGAAGCCATGCAAGACTCGGCTGGGAGATTGGGGTTGGCGACACGACCCGCGGCGGCTGTGGCTCCAACGGCAGTCCGATCATTCGCAACAGCAACTCGTCCTGCTCGGGTGTGACCGGGAAGTTGGTCCCCTGCGCGAACCGCAGATTCGGTAGCTGCGACAGCACCTCGTCGCTCCGCAACCTCGCCCGCGTCAGGCGGGGTTGAACAAGGTCGTCTATCGCGACCCGAACGCGTCGCCGAGGACCCTCGTATGCCTCAGGCTTGCGGCGGTAGGAGGCCTCATCGTCCGACTCTTCCATGGTTGCCGGCTCAGTAAGTACGCGGCCGACGGCCACGATGCCCGCGTTGGGTCCAGTTTCCCAGAGGTACACGCGGTTACCGACGTGGATCTGATCGGGATACCGGTTCACCAACCAGGTGAGTTCCTTCAAGGCTTCAACCGCGCCCTCGAGGTCGTACTGCTCGGGGATCGACTGAAAGATCCAGGCCGTGGTTGCCAGCAGCGGAATCGTGTCGACGGCCTCGTCTGCGCCCTCAAGCCGGGACATCTGGTCGATTAGTAGCCGAAGGTCGTGCTCGATCACCCCGTCCTCAGGTACCTCGCCGTAGTCGTAGCGGACGGCCGCAAGGTTGCCCGCCTCGTACTTGCGCGGGCCGGTGTTCGCGGCGCGAAGGTTCATCTGTTCGTCGAATTGCCGTGGGAGCTCACCGAGAAGGCGGCGGAGACGCGCCGTGCGATCCCTGACCTCATTGAGCGAGTGCTGCTCAGTACCCTGGTTCAAGGACAGGTAAGCAGCCGAACCGTCGGCCGCGAATAGCAGCACCGGGTACTGGCCTTCCCGGGGAGACTGCCCGGAGCGCAGGACCACGACCCATGGCACCTTGGCGACGGCCCCATAACCCATGCCGAAATCGACTTTGAAGTCGCCGCCCACCGTCGCTCTAGGCGCTGCTTCGGAGTCCTTCAGACACCGCCGGAGGTCAGCCCGCCACGTGGCGTCGGCGTCGTTGCGAACCCGAAGCGCATCCAGAACGGCCTGGGTTGTGTCGCTGAGACCACTCACGAGCGGGTCCTCGCACGGGAGAACAAGGCTAGGGCATGCAGGGCCGGAAGGCTACCCTATGGTGAGAGCTAGCCCGCCACGATGCGAACATCGTGTGCGGCGGGCCAGCGAGACGACCTCGGCACGCGCCAGTGTCAGGCTGGACCCACCGCGATCGAGCCCCCCGACGTAGCCGCCCGACCATCTCCCGGACAAGGCAAGCCACCCGGAGGGCTGCGTGGCCGGAGCGGCCGTTCCTCTTGATCAGTTCGCGTGCAGGCGGGCGTCAGGCACGGTTGAAGTAGTCGTCAGTCGTGCCGCCGGGTGGGCTCGCTAGTGACGTGCTGACCACGTGCAACTGGCTGCCGACCACGGTGATGTATAGGCTTCTGTAGCCGGTGTAGGTGGCCACGGCGCTGCCAGCTGTTTCGTAGAGTGGCGTGACGCCCCAGTCACAATCGGTAGGGTCGCAGGCGCCATAGGCATGTATTACGAAGTTGCCACCGCCGTTGTCGACGATGGAGAAGTGCGTGATGCCGATGGCGGCGGGGCTGGCGTTGACCCAGTTGCCGACCAACAGCGCGGCAGGCAAAAGTGTGGCGGTCAGCTTCGGCGTGGGCGTCAGCTTCGGCGTCGGTGTCGGCTTCGGAGTGGGCTTTGGCGTCGGTTTCGGCGTGGGCGTGAGCGTCGGTGTGGGCGTCGGTGTGGGTGTGGCCGTCAGCTCGGGCGTCGGCGTGACATACTCGGGCGTCGGCGTGACATAGATGATGATGGGCGTGAGCGTCGGTGCCGGTGTGATGTAGATCACCTGGGCCGTGGCTCCACTGGAGCTGCACGCGGCCGCGGCCAGCGCCGCGATCAGGGCAAGGGATCCAAGCACGCCCGCGTGGGCACCTCGTCTCCGGCTCAGCCCAGCCTCCCTCTTGGACACGAACCT
>Ga0209777_10005016_pt1 | contig 15439 bp, 18 predicted proteins | sample FrelakmetHBP12HB_FD_187147 | JGI IMG/M metagenome (GOLD analysis project Ga0209777, IMG submission 187147) | Freshwater lake sediment microbial communities from the University of Notre Dame, USA, for methane emissions studies -HBP12 HB (SPAdes)... | ecosystem: Environmental > Aquatic >... | reverse complement strand
CACTGCTCCGGCGGCTTGATCACGCCGGGGATGGGCACGCCGTACTCGTATTCGATGTCAGGCTGGCCGTTCATGAATTTTGGATTTTAGATTTTGGATTTGGGATTAGCAAGACGACAATTCAGGCCCATGAGCAGCGCCATCCTCTTTGCCACGGACTTGCACGGCAACGCGCGCGGGTTCAAAGAACTCTTTGCCCGCGCCGTGGAGACGCGGGCCGCCGCCATTGTTCTGGGCGGCGACCTTTGCCCCCATGCGTGGCTGGAGGGCCAGAGCGCCTTCCTGCGCACGTGGCTGGCGCCGCGCTTGCGCAGCTTCCGGAAAGAACACCAGGACGTCCGCGTTTTCGGATTGCTCGGCAATGACGATTGGGGTGTGTTGCAGCGCGAGCTGGAAGGCTGGGAACAGGAGGGCGCGTTCTGCTGCCTGCATCAGCGCGCACACCAGCTCACGGACGGACTGTGGATCGCGGGCAGTTCCTTCGTTCCCGTCACGCCTTTTGGCATGAGCGACTTCGACCGCCTCGACGCGCCCGGCTGGAAGCCGCCCGCCAAGCATCATGCGCCGCTCTTCAGCGTGGCACGGGCCTCCGAACCACGTAGCGCGGATTCCGGCCTGCGTAGCGCGACCCGGCGGGTTGCGCCACAGGCCACGGAGGAGATTGTCGAGGGCACGCTGGAGGAACTCAAGCGGCGGGAGACGCTGGAAGAATGCCTTGCCGCCCTGGCCCGGCTCAGCCCGCCCGCGCAGACCGTCTACGTTCTCCATGCGCCGCCGGCGGGTACGAGGCTGGACCGGATACTCGACGGGGCGCACGTGGGCAGTGTAGCCATACGGAGATTCATCGAGAGCCACCAGCCGCCCCTGACGCTGCACGGCCATATCCACGAGTCGCCCCTCGTCAGCGGCTCGATCTCCGATTTCATCCGCAGGACCTTGATGTTGAACCCGGGCGACAGCCAGACCAAGCTGCGCGCGCTGCGGGTCACGCTGGAAGGGACGAAAATCGAGTGGGAGACCAGCTTCTAGCCTGATGGGCTGAAATCGAAAATCGAAAATCCAAAATCGCCAATCTAGTTCCTTTCTTCTTCGAAGGCCTCGACGTGATAGATCGAAACCTGGGTGCCGGGTTCGCGCCAGGCCGCGGCGGGCATGCCGGCCTTCTGCGAGAGGTGGTTCAGGAAATCCACTTTGTCCGGGAGCTTCTCCCAGACCTGCGGCAGGAAGGTGGCCCCGCGCCCGCCCACTTTCAGCACCACGCCGTCCTTGTTCGGTTGCAGCTTCTTCAGCAGATCCTCCGGGCTGCTGAAGGCCAGCGGCTCAGGTTTGCTCAACACGCTAATCTCGATGTGGATTTTCTTCAGTTCCTCCGGCTGCACGGGATTGAAGCGGTAATCCTCCACCGCCGCGCTGCGCGCGTTGTCCGCCACAGCCTTATAGAGCGGCTCGACCGCGACGATGTGGCCGATGCAGCCCCGCAGGTCGCCGCCAATGGTCAAAGTGACGAAACAGGCGCCGTCTGCGCGCAATGTCTCGGGCGCCTCCTTTTCCGCGATCTGCGGCATGTTCCGCCGGCCCACGACCTCGTTCAACGTATTCCGTGCCAGCTTCAGCATCCACTGGCGTTCGTCAGCATTGAACCTGCCTCCTTTGCCATTCGCGGCTCCCACACCATTCGGGGCCCCTTTGCCATTTGCGCTGGATGAACCCATGGCCGCTCCTCCCCTCTCAAAGAAGGCAATCGCCGAGTACCCCACCACGTTGCTCTTGTCGCCGGTTACGGCGCTGCTGTTGCGCGAGTCCAGGAGCCGTGTTTTCCAGCCCTTCTGGCGCGCCAGTTCCACTAATGCCAGTATCGGCGCCTTGCCGCAAGCTTCCTGTTCCCGCAAGGACTCCGCGTCCAGATCACAGATAGCCTTAATGCAGGCGGAGTCAAGTGCGCGGGCCTCAACGTCGGTGTGGAAGTGGCTCAGGTCGGAACTGGCAACCACCAGCGTCTGCTCATCCAGGAACGGGAGCAGCGCCTTGGCCACCGCCGCCGGTTCAACTTCTCCGAAGACGATGGGGACAAGCGTGAAGTCCTTCAGGACGTGCTGCAGGAAGGGCACTTGCACTTCCAGCGCGTGCTCGAACTGGTCGGGCCGCGCCGCTCTGGTCGGACGTGCCATCTGAAAGGGCGGCTGGGACTTGAAGGGCGCTTGGGCGGCCAGCTTGGCGGCAAGAGGGGAGAGCGGCACAAGGCCCAGCGGCGTCTTGTAGCCGCATACCGGCGCGATGTAGGCCCCCTCGAAAAGTGAGTGGTGGCTTGGGGCCATGACAATCACGGTGCGGTAATCGCGGCCCTGTGCCTGCTTGTACGAGAAGGCGGCCGTCTGCCCGGAATACTCGTAGCCCGCGTGCGGACACACCAGCCCGCGCAAGCGCTCAACCCGCTCGCCGCCGGCCTTGTCCAGAAAGCCCTGGAGCATGTCTGTGAGCGCCGCTTTGTCTCCGGGGTAGAAACGGCCCGCGACAGCCGGCTCACGGGCAGGCTCATTCCTCCAGGGGTTCTCCCCCCCTGCTGCGGCCGCGGCGGGCGTCTTGGCTTCTGCCGCCTTGGGCGCGGGCTGTTCTTCGGCCAAGAACGGCAAGCCCTTCGGCCGGCCCCGCAGGCCTATCAGGATCAGACCCAGGAGCGCGCAGGCAAGAGCCGCGGCGCCGAACAGAAGGAGTTGCTTGTTTCTCATGATTTCACCTCGCCTTCAAGCGTGCACGAAATCCCGCTCCACGAGTTCGATGAGGTCCCAGAAGTTCTGAATCACGTAGGCCGGCGGCGTCACACCGGGACGCTCATGATAGCGCCCCGAACGGCGGTTGAGCACAGTCAGCCAGCCAGCGGCATTGGCGGGGTCAATATCGCGGTCGGGGCGGTCGCCGACGTGCATGCACTGGCCCGCCGGCAGGCCCAACAGTTCCGCTGAGCGCTGGTAGAATCTGGCGTTGGCTTTGCTCATCCCCAACTGGTCGCTGAAGAAGATCGCCTTCTTGTCCAGGAATGGCAGCAGGCGCAGGCGCACGAGTTTCACGGCTTGTTTGACTGTGTAGCCCTGGGAAACGATGCCCAGCCTGAAACCCGCGGCCTGGAGCCGTTTGAAGGCGTCCAAGGCATCCTCATAGGGGACGAGGTTGTCGTGGACCGTGTCCGAATACGCCGCGACGCCCGTGGCCACAAGGATTGCCGGGTTGATGCCATTCAGGCGGCCCCGCGGCATGCGCTGCAAGAAGCGGTCAAAATGGTTGGGATCGTTGGAAGTGAACTCTTCGACGACCTCGTTCAGTTCGTTTATCGCGGCTTTCAAGTCAATGACCAGGCCGGCCTGGATCATGGCTTTGAGCGCGTTCTCTCGCGCCAGCCGGGCGAAATCCGTGCTGGAATAGAGCGTGTCGTCAATGTCGAAACTGAGCAGGCTCAACGTCCGTTTGGCAGCCATGGAAACACGCTCTCGGCCAAGAGCCTGATTCTACGCTGTTAGCCTGAAACGTGAAACGGAAAACGCAAGGCGGGTGTGCATTAAAGAAGCCTGACCTATGCTTGAAAGAATGTACCAGTGCATATAAAAATGCCTGGATAGTTGTCGGTTCGTGGTGGAACGGTGAACGGGGAGTGTCTGGCTGCGCGTAAGCGCCCCTGTGTTGACCGTTGCATGGTATGGACCGGAAGGCCTGCGGAGGAAACCAAAAAGGAGGAAACCATGACGAACGAGGAAATTCTGGAGCAGTTAGTGAAAAAGCTGACCCCGCCCAGGAGGACCTGGTGGGAAGGTTTAGTAGAGAAGGTAGTGTCGGCACTGATCATGGCCCTGACTCTCGGCTTCTTCTGCGTGCTGTGGACAAAATCGTCCGAAATAGACCGCAAGCTTAACAATCTCTCCGATTCGACGAAGTCGACTGAGGATGTCCTTGGAAATAATATCGGCCAACTCCAGTTACAGGTTGGACAATTGCAGGAACACATGCGTTCGGCGAACACCGACCTGGAGAAGGCGATTGAAGCCTATGGGAAGGCACTTGAGGCGCACAAGACGGCAATTGAAGATCTCAGGGGAAAGATTGATAAAACAAGTGTCTCAGGAACTGGTCCAAAGCCCTCCCCCAGTCCCCTCCCAGATGTGCCATCCTACAAGCTCTCAACCATCCAACATCCAGCAATCTGGGACCCAAAGATGCTGCAGGAACGGCAGGATGAGGTGCGGCAGAGCTTGAAGAAGGAATTCGATATGCTCCAATCCAAGAGGTAGTTACACGGCGCTTGCCTGCATGGCCACCTTTTGGAAATGCACTGGGCCTTCTGACAACCGGATGCTGGCGCCCTTATTCGCCGGCAGCGTGGCGCGCGCTGCCGGCTGATACCGCTTGCTTTCGCAGGTGAATTCACCGATGCGCTTCCATCCGCTGGGATCAATAGCGGTTTTGGCTTTTACCATTTAACCTGAAGCCTTAGATCTGAAACGCGAAACGGCGTTCATCTGCCTTCATCCGCGGTTCCATAATCCTCCCGCAACTCGGCGAGCGGAGTGAGTTTCCCGGGGCAGGCCGTGGAGCCGCCGCCGCGGATCTGATTGTGGCCGACGATGTTTTCCGGCGAAATGCTGTACAGGCACCGCAGTTGCGCCACCAGCGCGCGCGTGGCGGCCCATTGTGCGGGCGTGGGGGGCTCTTCATCCATGTTGCCGACCAGGCAAATGCCGATCCCGTGCACGTTGTATTCGTTCGAATTCGCGTGTGCGCCGGCTTCCTGGCTGTACCAGCGCGGGCCGGCCACGATCACCCCGTCGCCTTGCCCATTGCCGTTGCCCACCACGAAATGGTATCCCAGGCAGCGCCAGCCCCGCTCGCGGTGGTTCTGGTCGAAACTCTGCGCACTGCCGCCCGCAGTGCCGGAATGATGGATCACTATATATCGCCATTCATGTGGAACCGCGTCAGGGTCCAGGGCAAGCACCTCGCGGAGCTCATCCGGGTTGAACGGTGTGGCGGCTGGCGGAATTGCTGCGCCCTCGGAACGGCGGCTCCTGGAGCCACGCGCCGCCGCTGTAAGGGCGGCTGCGCCACAGGCCGTCGCCAGCAACAACACAAGCAGATGGCTTAGCAGGCGTGGCAGGCCGCCTTCGCTCCCGCCGGAACTGCCACGCGCCGCGGCACTCCCGCCGCCCGCCTTGGCCCGCCGGAAGACCGGGTGGAAGTCCTTGCGCAAGCCCGCTGCCATGCCAGATAGGAAATTATGCAGGACCGAACGCATGCGAATGCCTGTATCGTCAAGACAAACGCACGGTTGCAGTCAAAACCAGGTTGGGATAAAGCTGAATGCGTGAAAACGGCGCCAGCGGACACAAAGAAGCCTTACAGGCAAGCAGTGGCCACCAACCGCAAGGCCCGCCACGAATACGTCATTGAGGACACGCTCGAGGCCGGGCTTGAGCTGCGCGGGAGCGAGGTGAAGAGCTTGCGCAGCCATCGGGTCAGCTTCGCGGACTGTTATGCGCGGGTGCTCGAAAACGAATGCTGGCTCATCGGTCTCCAACTGGACCTTTACGAGAAAGCCCACGTGCAACTGCCCGATCCGCTCCGCAAACGCAGGCTGCTTTTGAACCGGCGAGAGATTGACCGCCTGCGTGCGAAGACGGAAAGAGGGGGCCGCACGATCATCCCCTTGGAAATCTATTTCAAAGGTCCCTGGGCCAAGGTCCTCCTGGGCGTGGGCCGCGGCAAGACGCACGGCGACAAGCGCGCCGCGCTCCGCGAAGCCGAGGTGCGGCGAGACATTGACAGGACACTGAAGGCGGCGCGCAGGCGCTGAGTTGCGGGCGTGGGTTCTAGGCTCTAGGCTCCTCGGAGAACACATTGCCGGAGAAAACCGATTGCCCCGGCCTGACTTACACCCGTTCCCCCGCCGCTCTCTCTCAGAGAATTTCACTAAAATAATGCCGCGGCGGCGTCTAATATAGCGGTCCGGGAGTTGGTATGATTGGGTTCGCTAACGCGGAGGATGAAGTTTACAGCGCCAACGCCACGCTTGCGGCGCGCTGGCTCGTGCCGTTGGCCTTGGCGCTGCTCGTGCACTGCGTCCCTATGTTCTGCCTCACGCTCTCGGGCGCGCCCGGCTTGCCGGACGATTTCACCATCGCCGTGGATTTCACGGATAGTGGAACCGAGCAGCCCGAGGCGGCTTCAGCCACTGAAGCTGGTATTAAACCGCCTGCGGCCCTAAGCGCCCCAATAGGGCCGCCTCGCGCAGCCGCGACGGAAAAAACTCCAGCCGCGCCGGCTATACCTGCGCCGCCCAACCTAGCACAGGCGTCCCCGCCTATGAGCGCGCCAAGCCAGCCGCAAGAGAAACCCAAGCTGAAACTGCTGGATCTGGAGCCGCTCATCCCCGCTCCGGGGGTGGCTTTTGATGAGAGCAAGTCCACCAAGGAAGCCCCGAAAGAAGGCTACCTGTCCGACCGCACCAGCACCGCAGCCGACCGCGGGCCAAAGAACCTCCCGCGCGGCGACCCGTTCATGGACAAGGGTGAGAGCAAGGTTATTCGCTACCAGGAGCGGCGCGGCGAAGGCAACTTGCCGTCGCTTGCGCCAGATGACATGAGCGGCTCGGTGAAGAAAGAGGGCAACCCGGACGCCGGGCACGGCACGCAGGATGCCAGGCCTCCCGATGCCCAGCCACCGCTCAAGGCGCAACTCCCGCCGCCGAGTCCCGAAAAGAAAGTTGCGGAGCAGCAGACCAGGATCGTGGCGCCCGATCCGCGGCCGACGGTGCCGAAGGGTCCGGAAGAGAAGGCACGACTGGCGGCGGCGCGGACTGAGGAAAGCGAGCTTGAGCCCGACGGGATTGGCGGGCTGCGCCCCAAGCCGCCGGTGGCGAAGGTTGAGCCGAGAGACTTCATCCAGCGCCCTCCGGATAGCCGCGCTTTGACGACCGCAAAAGAAGAACACGGTACGGCTTCGCCCGCCACCGCCAGGACTGACCCGGCGCGGCAAGATCCGCCGGATGAACTAAAAGCCTTCGCGGCGCTGCTTGACGGCAAGGGCAGGGCTGACGGCCGAGGCGGCAACGTAGGCGGCAAGGTGGGGGTGCACGCCCGTCCCGGCGAGAAAGGGCACGAAGGGGACGGTTCGCTGCGTCCGGGGCACGATGAGGCCGTGAGCGATGTCACCACCATCAATCTGGAGTCCAGCGCCGCGGAATTCGATGAGGCGCGCTTCGCTAAAATTTACGATCCGAAGACGGCCTACGTGAAACCCCTCGCACGGCGGATTGACGGCAAATGGAAAGCTGAACGCGTCGCGCGAGCCAGATGGCGGCCGGTGCCCGGTGTGGTCACCTTCAAGATAGTCATGCGCAAAGACGGCAAACTGCTCAGTGCGACTGAAGCCGGCCGCACGCCCAAGGATCTCCCGGACGAGTACTCAGCCAGCGCCAAGATCGCCATTGAGCGCGCCGCCGACCCGCTGAGCGAGCCGTTCCCGCCGGCACTGTCCGAACACGACACGCTCGAATTTACCTTCAACTTCCTGTATTGACTGGGTATAATGAACAGGATGGGGGATTGGTAACGTGGGGCACGTTTACCAGCAGGTGAAGATCACGGCCAAAAAGACGGCCAATGTTCGCATGTTTGTTGATACAGGCGCCACGTTCTCGATTATCCCGCCGGACTTGGCGGAGGCCATAGGCCTGGGCGGCTTGAAGAAGCGTTATCGCGTGGCGCTGGCTACAGGCTACGTGGTCACGATGAAAGCTGGCACGGCCTTCTTCAAACTGCTGGGCCGGCTTGCGCCGGCGACGGTGCTCGTGGGAAAGGTGCACGAACCGATATTGGGCGTCGAGACGCTCGAGGCGCTCGGCTTGGCGGTAGATCCGAACTCCGGCAAACTGCGCAAGACACGAGCTTACTCCGTGCGCCTGGGAGCCATCGTGAGGCGGTAAGCTGGCGGTAAGCGCCTCCCGCCCAGCCATTGTGATATAATATTAGTGAAGGAGAAAGGGGAGTTATGACAAACGATGCTGCCAGACTGGTGCGTGCGCTATTGGGTGCGGAGAAGGGGGGCGAACACCATGCCCATATCCTGCCTCACGGCTGTGTCGTGGCGCTTTCCCGCGACTGCGCGTGCGGTGGTGAAGAGATTACCCAAATGCTCGCCAAGAAGCTGCGCGTGCGCTGCTTCGACAAGGAACTGCTCGACGCTGTGGTCCGCGAGACTCACCAGGACCGCGAAGCCCTGGAACGCTTGGATGAGCGTGCCAGCGGCAAGATGGAGGCCTGGATCTACTCGGCCCTCCTGGGCCGCAACGCCTCGCCGGAGGACTATTGGCGCAGCATGTCGCGGGTTATCCTCAACCTGGCCGAGCACGGCGGTGTGATAGTTGGCCGCGGAGCGCATCTGATTCTGGCCAAGCGGCCGGCCTTTCGCGTACGCCTGACGGGTTCGCCGGACATTTGCGCGGAGCGTCTTGCGAAGAAGGAAGGTCTGCCGCTGGAGGTAGCGCGAAAGCGCGTCCTCGAAGCCGATGCGGAACGCCACGCCTGCATCCAAACGCACTTCCACCGCTCCATCAGCGACGCCAGCAACTACGATCTGGTGCTCAACACCGACCGCCTTGAGCCTCCCGCGGCCGTGGAAATCATTCTCTTCGCGATGCACCAGGCAGGCTTCTCTGTTCCGCGGGAGGAAGTCCAGGCCCACGCCGTCCTGGCAGCCGGGGCAAAGCACAGCTGAATTCCCTGCTTGCGGGCCTATTCCGCGAGGATTGTGTAGCGGGGAACCGAGGCGAATCATGAAGAACAAGTACACCGCTGCAATTCGGCGCACACCACGCGGCTGGTGGATCGCGAAGTGCGTCGAGATACCGGGCGCTATGACGCAGGGGCGCACCAAGGCAGAGGCCAAGGAAAATCTAAAGGATGCAATCCAGCAGATAAGCGCGGAAGAGGACCTCGAATCTCTCTCCCTTTCAACTGATCCCGACTTCCTGGGTTTGCTGGCACGGTCACGCGCACGCTACAAGGCGGAAGGCGGAATCCCTCACGCGGAGATGTGCCGGCGCCTTGGCCTGAAGCACACGAAGTCCGTTACGGCACCGTAGCCGTGATACTTTGCAGAAGCACAGCCAACCTCTCACTATGTTCCTGGCGGCAGTTGATTCTGCGCCCTGCTCCCCTATTATTTCCGCGATGAGTCCCGGCGTGCCATCCGCTCAGGCTGCCCCAAGCGGCTCTCTTTCCCCTCCCGCGCCGCATGGCGGAGAGGGGCCGCCAGTACCACTGAGGCTGCATCACGTGGGTTGCGCGGTGCGCAGCATTGAGCGGGCACTGGGCTACTACACGCGCGTGCTGGGCTTTAAGCAGGTCACGCAGCCGATTGAGGTGCCGTCGCAGCGAGTGAAGGTGTGTTTCCTGGAAGCGTCTCCTACGGAGTTTCCGGGCAGCCCTGCTGCTGGGCTGTCCGCGCACGGGCACGCAATGGAACGCGCCCGTGGCCCGGTGTACTTGGAATTGGTTGAAGGCGTGGGCTCGGGGTCGCCCGTGGAGGGATTGCTGGAGCACACCGGCGGCGGCCCGTACCACCTGTGCTTTGAAGTGGAGGACCTGGACGCCGGCATAAAATGGCTTAGGAGCCAAGGTTTCTTCCGCCTGACGCGCTTTGAACTGGCGGCCCACGGCATGCGGCGTTTTGCCTTCATGCTCACGCCGGACAGACAGTTGATGGAGCTTTGCGAGCGGGACCAGCCTGGAACCGCGACGAACGCAGATAAACGCAGGCGATGAGATACACATTCAACACACTCTTCTATGAAGCCACACGGCGCTGCAACCTGAGCTGCTCGCTCTGTATGAGCTCCAGCAACGTGCCCGAGGTAGTGCGCAAGAGCATCAAGAAGGAGCTCTCCACTGAGGAGATCGAGGAGCGCGTCCTGGGGCCGGCCCACGAGATCGGCATCCAGGTCATCACCTGGAGCGGCGGCGAATTCCTGTTGCGCAAGGATGGCGTGGAACTGATCCGGCGCGCGACCAAACACGGATACCAATCCAGCGTCTGCACTAACGGGCAGACCGTCACCAGGGAGTTGCTGGTGGAACTGCGCAAAGCTTCGGGCGGAACGCTGGTCATCGCGGTCGGCATCAACTCCATTGAGAATGAGAACTCCTGGACGCGCGACTGCGATTGCGCCGTGGCGCTGAGAACCATCGCCTTGTGTGAGGAGACCGGCGTGAAGCGCCACGTGGTCGTCAACGTCGGCCGCCACAATCTCAAGACCATCGCGCGCACGCTGCAGTATCTCGAGGACAAGGGCATTCCCTACAACCGCTCGCCCTTCACGGCGCGCGGCTCGGGGTGCGGGTTCTTTGAGCAAATGTCAGTTTCAGCCGAAGAGATGGCCGCGGTGCTCCACCCCGAGTTGCGCAAGCACGCCAACGGTTACATCAGCTACACACCCTTCTTCCTTTCCCCCGAACTGCACGCGCGCTTCTCGAAGGGCCACAAAAACGTCACCGTCCCGCAGAACCCCTCCATCGGCTGCTGGGTTGGCACCTGGCTGGGCCTCACCGCCGAGGGCGACGTCTCTCCCTGCGGCATACTGATGGACGTCGTCAACTGCGGGAACGTGCGCGAGAAGACTTTCCAACAGATCATTGACGGCAGCCCCGTCTTCCAGGACCTGCTCGACCGCAACAAGCTGCAGGGCAAGTGCGGGCGCTGCCGCTACAAGTTCACCTGCGGCGGCTGCCGCGCCATGGCTTACTTCAGGCACGGCAACCTGCTGGCTGAGGACCCGCAGTGTTTCTTCCAGCCGGCCGATGAGACCACCGTCTGCGAACATGAGGCCGAGACCAACAAAATCTTCAAACGCTATGCTTTCATGGTCCGGCATGCCGGGCGCAGCCTGCTGCATGGCACGCCTGTGGAGAGCAAAGTACCGAGTTCGGAGGATAGATGAACGAGAGAGAGAAAAAAATCCTGGAGATCGTCGCGCGGGTCGCGAAACGCGACCTGTCCAGCATCCAACCTGAACAACAACTGGTCGCCGACCTGGGGATTGACTCACCGAAAGCGTTGCAGCTCATGTGCGACCTGGAGGACGAACTCAAGATCGAGATGCCTGAAGACGCCATCGGCAGGATCGTTACGGTGGCCGACGTTGTCAGTCTCATCGAGGTGACATCCCATGCCTGAACGCGCGCCCAAGAAGCCCCGGCAGGCCGCCGTGAAACGCGGCAGCCGGAAGGAGACCATGACGCCGCGCGAGCGCTGGCTGGCCGTGCTGCGCCGCCAGAAGCCCGACCGCGTGCCCATGGACTACTGGGCCACGGGCGAGGCCTCCGAAAAACTGAGGAAACATCTGGGCTGCGCGGCCAACGAGGAAGTGTTCGAGCGGCTGCACATTGACAGGGTCGTGGGCGTCGGCGGGAAGTATGTTGGCCCCAAACCGCCCGAGGGCAGCGACATCTGGGGCCTCCGGCACAAGGATGTGGACTACGGCACGGGCACGTATTCTGAATGCGTTCATCACCCGCTCGCGCAATTCGGTTCGGTCGCGGAGATCGAGCGCAACTACCGCTGGCCCAGCCCGGATTGGTGGGACTACTCCGAGATACCGAAACAGCTCGAAGGCAAGGAACAATATCCCGTTCGCGGCGGCGGTTCCGAGCCGTTCCTGCAGTACAACGCCCTGCGCGGGCAGGAACAGGCGATGATGGACCTGCTCCTCAATCCGGAGATCGTCCACTACTGCCTGGACAAGCTTTTCGAACTGGCCTACCAGAACACGCTGCGCATCTACGAGACGATTCCGGGGAAGGTCCTGTTCAGCTACGTGGCCGAGGACATGGGCAGCCAGGAAGGCCTGCTGTTTTCTCCGGCGCAGATCCGCGAGTTCCTAATCCCGCGCATGAAGCGCATGATAGACTTGGCGCACGGCGCGGGCGCCTGCGTGTTCCACCACAACGATGGCGCCTGCCGCGCCATTATCCCGGAGATGATCGCCGCGGGCATTGATGTGCTGAACCCCATTCAGTGGCGCTGCAAGGGGATGGAACGCGAGGGCCTCAAGCGGGATTTTGGGGACAAAGTCATTTTCCACGGCGGCGTGGACAATCAGCAGACGCTGCCCTTCGGCTCGGTCGCGGACGTGCGGGAGGAAGTCGCGGAGAACCTGCGCATCCTGGGGCGAGGCGGGGGGTACATTCTCGCGCCCTGCCACAATCTCCAGGCCGTCAGTCCGCCCGAGAACATCGTGGCCATGTACGAGACCGGCTACGAACTGGGATGGACGTAACAAAGGTTTCAGGTTTCAGGTTTCAGGTTTCAAGTTGAAGAACTGCCTCCCGCAGACACAGAACTTGAAACTTGAAACCTGAAACGTGAAACATCTTCGGAGGGGATCAGCGTGGACCTGGAGTATTATAAGCCTGACGCGGCCAAGGCCTGCGAGCGCATGGCGGCGTGGTGGGAAAAGGAAATCCTCGACCGGCCCACGATCCAGGTCTGCGCGCCAAAACCGAAACCCAAGCCCGGGCCGAAGAAGCACCACGCCAGCTTGCGGGACCGCTGGATGGACGTGGATTACGTCCTCGAAGGCGCTCAAACTAACGTCGCCAACACTTATTGGGGCGGCGAGTGCTTGCCTGCAGTTGCCACCAACCTGGGTCCTGACGTGGTGGCCGCGGCTTACGGCTGCCCGCTGGTATTCGAGGAGACCACGTCCTGGTCGGAGCCGTGCCTGAAGGACTGGGATGCCGTGCCGCGCCTTAAGCTGAACCACGAGGACATTTACCTGAAAACCATCCTGGAGATGACACGCCGCGCGCTGCAAATGGGCCGCGGCAAGTTCCTCGTGTCCCACACGGACCTGCATCCCGGCGGAGACCTGGCCGCGGCCTTGCGCGACCCGCAGCAGCTCGCCCTGGACGTGGCTCTGGAACCCGAGCGCGTGCGCGAGCTGCTCAAGCAGGTCAGGCCCGCCTTCCATGAATACTACGATCTCCAATACCGGATCATCCAGGAACACGGTCAGAAGCTGACCACGACCTGGCTGCCGCTCTTCAGTCCGGGCCGCTACTACCCTCCCAGCAATGACTTTTCGATCATGATTTCGCCACAGATGTTCCGCGAATTCTTCCTGGACGAACTGACCGAGGAATGCGAATGGCTGGACCGCTCCTGCTACCACCTGGACGGCCCCGGCGCACTCCGCCATCTCGACACGCTCCTGGGGATTGACGCGCTGGACGCCATCCAGTTCGTCTACGGCGCGGGCAACGAGCCGGCTTCGCGCTGGCTGCACGTGTACAAACGCATCCAGGATGCCGGCAAGAACATCCAAGTGCATGTTGAGCCCAGCGACATTGACCCCTTCATGCAGGCTTTGCGGCCCGAAGGCGTGATGATGACCACTTGGGCCGCCTCTGTTGAGGACGCCGAGGCGCTGATCGCCAAGGTGGCCAAGTGGCCGCTAAAAAGGCCAAAGGAAAAAGGAAAAATGAAAAAGTGAAAAAGTCTCCGCGCCACTCAGAACTCAGCACTCAGCACTCAGTACTGAGTACTCGCCTGACCCCCCGCGAGCGTTTCATCGCCGCGCTGGAACGCAGGCCGCTCCCAGGGCGCGTGCCGCATTTCGAGCTGGTCTTCTTCCTGACCATGGAGGCCTTCGGCAAGGTCCACCCCAGCCAGCGGCATTACGGCCAGTGGCAGCAGATGAGCGAGAGCGAGCGGGCGCTGCACCGCGCGGAAATGGCCGGCCTGTATATCGCCACGGCGGAACGCTATGAACACGATGCCATCTTCCTGCATCCGAATCCGGGCAGCGAGGAGGAAGTCTTCAGGCTGATTGACCTGGTGCGCCAGCGTTCCGGCGACAAGTACTTCCTCATGCTGCACGGCGATGCCACTGACGGCATACCGAATGGCGAGCACATGACCGAGTATTCCAGCCGGCTCTATGAGGAACCGGAGAAGCTCAAGGCGGAAGCGCGCGAGCGGGTGGAGCAGACGCTCGCCGCGGCCGAACGCAAGAAGAAGCACGGCGGGCTGGATGGTTTCGCGCTGTGCAGCGACTACTGCTTCAACAGCGGCCCCTTTCTGCGGCCGGAGATGTTCGCTGAGTTTGTGGCCCCCTATCTGAAGCAGCTGGTGAGCGGTTACCGCCAGCTCGGCTTCTACACTATCAAGCACACTGACGGCAACATCATGCCCATACTGCCGCAACTCCTGGACGCCAATCCGCACGCGCTGCATTCGTTGGACCCGCAGGGCGGAGTGGACATGGCCGTGATGGCGCGCGAGGCCGGCCCGCGCGTGTGCCTGATCGGCAACGTGAATTGCGGCGCGCTGGACACCGGCAGCGATGCGGAATGCGTGGCCTCCGCGCGCTATGCGCTCCAACACGGCATGACCGCGCCGGGGTACGTCTTCTCCACCAGCAACTGCGTCTACACGGGGATGAGGCTCTCGCGCTACGAGTTGATTCTCGACGTCTGGCGCAAGGAAGGCCACCGCAGATAGGAGCAACCGGATGAAGGGTGAAGGCAGAAGTAAAAAGGCAAAAATGAGGGGATGGTGTCGCGCGTATGGCTTTTCGACTGGTGTTAGCGACATGCGGCCTTTTTCTGGCCGCCTCTATCCCGTCCTGCCACGCTGAGAACCAGGCAGCCATCAATGAATTCGGCGTCGAGAAGAGCAAACCATTGAATGGTGCTTTCTTTTTCTGGAACTACAGGTACGTCGAAGCGCCTTACGTCGTAGGAAGACGCGGATTGGACAGCTTCGTCAACGGGATCCTGGTTAGGCCGAGGCCGGCTTGGCCCCTGGAGGATCTCATTGTCCAGGCTGATCCGGGGAACCCTCCTGCTTGGACCTCGCCTGCACACAACACCAAGAGGAATAACTTCTGTTTTGACAGGAAATGGCGTTACTTGTCGGGGAGATACGATCTTGCCGAGGCGCGCCGCCTTATGGTTGAAGTGCACAGGGAATCGTCTGGTGTCTCGGAGGTACGCTGGGATGGTGGCGATGAACTTTATGTTAAAGACCAAAAGGGGGTGCAAGAAGCCCTTCTCTTCGATACCTGGTGGAAACACCGAATCCTAACCAGGGAACAGGTCTTGGAGCAAGCGGAACATTCAGTGAAGGACTTGGAGCGCCTTCTTCGGCTAAGAGGGTTCTTCTTCTGGATATGCGATGGCTCGGAAATCGGTATGCCTTGCGGAGATGCGCTGAATATCCTGGGAGTGATGTTCTCTGAGGGTGGCTTGGCAGAGAAGACCAAAGAGCCTGAAAAGCACAACCTGCGTGAACCGGAAATGGCTAGAGCAGTTCACGACCGAGCGTAGCCATTGGTGTGGGGGGCGTCCCCGCCCGCCAGATGAATGCTCAGGCGGATACATCCAATCGTGAACTGCTC
>Ga0209777_10005015_pt1 | contig 15440 bp, 27 predicted proteins | sample FrelakmetHBP12HB_FD_187147 | JGI IMG/M metagenome (GOLD analysis project Ga0209777, IMG submission 187147) | Freshwater lake sediment microbial communities from the University of Notre Dame, USA, for methane emissions studies -HBP12 HB (SPAdes)... | ecosystem: Environmental > Aquatic >... | reverse complement strand
CGGGAGTGGCGACGCTGCCGGAGGGGGTGGAGATGGTGATGCCCGGGGACAACGTGGCGTTGGCGGTGGAGTTGATCACGCCGATCGCGATGGAGAAGGAGTTGCGGTTTGCCATTCGTGAGGGGGGTCGGACCGTGGGCGCAGGCGTCATCAGCGATATCATCGAATGAGGATAGAAGGGGTCTAAACATGACAACTCAGAAGATCAGGGTCTGCCTAAAATCCTATGACCATAGACTTCTGGACAAATCGGCTTCAGAGATCGTCGAGACCGTTCAGAGAACCGGGGCGAGTGTAGCGGGTCCTATCCCTCTTCCCACGAAGATCAACAAGTATTGCGTGTTACGGTCTCCTCATGTGGATAAGAAATCGAGGGAGCAGTTTGAAATCCGAACCCATAAGCGCCTTCTCGACATCCTGGAACCAACCCAACAGACGGTCGATGCCCTGATGAAGCTGGACCTTGCAGCCGGCATCGATGTGGAGATCAAGTTATAATCCTGTTTCGCCCCATGACAGAGGAGTGAAAAGGATTGAGGATGATAGACCATGAAGAAGATCTTGGGGATCATTGGAAGAAAACTGGGAATGACGCAGCTCTTTCTCGAAGACGGCTCTGTCGTGCCGGTGACGGTCATCGAAGCCGGTCCCTGTCCCGTCGTCCAGAAGAAGACGAAGGGAAACGACGGGTATGACGCCCTGCAGCTCGCTTTCCTGCAGAAAGATGGTCGAAAGGTCAATAAGCCCGTTTCCGGACATTTTAAGAAGGCCGGGGTAGGCCCTCATTATCTTCTGAGAGAATTTCGCGTCGAAGACACTGAAGGGTACGAACCGGGCCAGGAGGTGACCCTGGGCCTTTTCAAACCGGGCGACATTGTGGATGTGACGGGCGTCAGCAAAGGAAGAGGGTTTGCGGGAGTGATCAAGCGTCACGGCTTTCACGGTTTTCCGGCTTCCCGCGGAACCCATGAATATTTCCGTCATGGAGGGTCCGTGGGCGCCAATTCCTACCCCGCCCATGTCTTTAAGGACATGAGGATGCCGGGTCATTATGGTAATCAAAGGGTTACCGTTCAGAATATCAGGGTGATGGATGTCAAGGAGGACCAGAACCTTCTCCTCCTCAGAGGAGGCATCCCCGGGGCTCCGAAGGGATGGGTTTTCATCCGAAGCGCAACGAAGAGGAAGAAGTCTGCCTCATAGTCGGTCTGAAGGAAGGGTTTCAATGGCCACGTCAGCTGTTTATGATATTGGAAATCAAAAAGTAGCCGATGTCGAGTTGGATGACCGGGTTTTTGACGTGACGGTCAATCCTTCTCTTTTCTATGAGACTGTCCGGATGCAATTGGCCTCCCGAAGAAAAGGGACTGCGGCAACCAAGAACAGATCCCTTGTCCGGGGAGGAGGGGCCAAGCCCTGGAAACAAAAAGGGACGGGTAGGGCCCGCGCAGGATCGAGACGATCTCCCCTCTGGAGGGGAGGCGGGACCATGTTTGGTCCCATGCCGAGAGGCTATGCGATCTCTCCGCCCAAGAAAGTGAGGTCTGCCGCATTAAGGGCTGCCCTGAGCATGAAGCGTCAGGAGGGAAAACTGATTCTCCTCAACGACTTTAACCTGGAAGGATTTAAGACCGGCAGGGTCCTCGACGTCCTCGAAAGATTTCAGGTGAAAGATGCCCTCATTGTCACGGATGAGAAACGACCCCTCCTCGAAAGGTCGGCACGAAATATTCCGGGAATTCAGGTTCTCCGTTGTGACGGCTTAAATGTTTACGACATCCTGAATCATGAACATTTGATCCTACTTAGTCCAGCGATCCAGAAGATCCAAGGGGTGCTCGTCTCATGAAGGAAGCACAGAAGATTGTCCGAAAGCCTCTGATCACCGAGAAAAGTACGGATCAGAAAGAACTCTATCATCAATACGTTTTCGAGGTCGACAGGAACGCAAATAAGATTGAGATCCAATCGGCTGTCGAGCACCTCTTCAAGGTGAAGGTCTTGAGCGTACGGACCTCCACTGTCCTCGGTAAAATGAAGCGGTTGGGAAGAAAATTCGGGAAGAGGCCCGACTGGAAGAAAGCGGTTGTCACCCTGAAAGAGGGGGATCGCATTGAGTTCTTCGAAGGAGCTTAATAAGAAGAGATTTCAGATTGCAGATTTGAAAATCTGAAATCCGAGATCTGAAAGTCAAGAGAGGAGAGATTGCGGATTGAAAATCTGAAATCTGAGATCTAAAATCTGCAATCAAAATGGGGTTAAAGATGGCTATTAAAAAGTTTCGACCTACTTCGCCCGGGAAACGGTTTCAGACGGTCTCGGCGTTCGAGGACATCACTTCTCGCACCCCGGAAAGAAGCCTCCTTGTGCCGTTGAGGAAAAGTGGAGGGAGAAACTCATACGGCAGAGTCACTTCTTGGCACAGAGGAGGAGGTCATAAGCGCAGGTTTCGATTGATCGATTTCAAACGGGATAAGAGGGAGATTCTTGCCAGAGTGGCTTCCGTTGAATATGACCCCAACCGGTCGGCACGAATCGCGCTGCTTCATTATGTCGATGGAGAAAAGCGGTATATCTTGGCCCCAGACCAGATCAAGGTTGGCGAACAGGTGATCGCAGGGCCGGCTGTCGACATCAAACCTGGAAACGCCCTTCCCCTCCGGAATATCCCGACAGGAACGTTGATCCACAACGTCGAGTTGAAGGTGGGAAAGGGAGGACAGATCATTCGGAGCGCGGGGGGCTCGGGTCAGTTGATGGCAAAAGAAGGGAAATATGCCCATGTCAAACTCCCCTCCGGCGAGGTACGGCTCGTCCTTCAGGACTGCTACGCCACGATCGGCCAGGTGAGCAATCTCGAACATGAAAATATCTCTCTGGGAAAGGCCGGTAGAAAACGATGGCTGGGAAAGAGGCCTGTTGTCCGGGGAGTCGCCATGAACCCCGTTGACCATCCTCTCGGTGGAGGAGAGGGGAAGAGTTCAGGAGGAAGACACCCTTGCACGCCCTGGGGAGTTTTGGAAAAGAAGACTCGAAAAAACAAAAGGACGGATAAATATATTGTGAAGAGGAGAGGCTGATGGCCCGCTCAATTAAGAAAGGGCCTTTTGTTGATCTCCATTTGATGAAAAAGGTGGAGGAGGCCCGAAGGATAAGAGAAGGAAAAGTGATCAAGACCTGGTCCAGGCGGTCCACCATTATTCCGGAAATGGTGGGGTTGACCTTTGCGGTTCACAACGGGAAGAAATTCATCCCGGTCTTTGTGACAGAAGAAATGGTTGGGCATAAGCTCGGGGAATTTTCTCCGACCCGTACCTTCCATGGCCATTCTGGGGACCGAAAGACGAAGGTCAAGGGAAAGGCCGCTTAGGAAGATCCTTAGAAGAGAAGGACACTAACAGGCAAAGGCTGAGGGAAAGATGGAAGTCAGGGCAAGATTGAGGTTTGGGCGGATTGCACCGAGGAAGGCACGGCTCGTGGCTGATCTGATCCGGGGCAAGGGTTCGGAGGAAAGTCTGAACATCCTGGCCTTCACGAACAAGGGAGCAGCGAAGATTCTCGGCAAATTGTTGAAATCAGCTGTTGCGAATGCCACTCAGAAGAAGATCGATGTGGATCGTCTCTACGTTAAGAAGATCACTGTGGATCAGGGGCCGATGATGAAGCGTTTTACGCCGCGGGCGCTGGGCCGGGCCACCACGATCCGAAAGAGAACAAGCCATATCACCATCGTCCTGGACGAAGAGTAGGGGAGGAAAAACCTTGGGACAGAAAGTGCATCCGATCGGTTTTCGATTGGGGTTCATTAAAACCTGGGATTCTCGATGGTATGCGGAGAAGGATTATCCTCAACTCCTCATTGAAGATATTCGAATCCGAGCCTATCTGAAAAAGAAACTCTACCACGCCGGGGTTTCCAGAATCGAGATTGAGCGTGCTGCCAGTAAGGCCAAGAAGGCAAAGGTGACGATCTATACGGCCAGGCCCGGGATCATCATCGGCAAGAAGGGCGCAGAAGTGGAAAACCTTAAGCGAGAGCTTCAGAAGATGACCCAAAAGGAGATCTTCATCAATATCCAGGAAGTGAAGCGGGCCGAGATCGATGCCCAACTGGTGGCCGAGAACGTGGCCCTTCAGCTCGAACGACGGATCGGGTTCCGGAGGGCGATGAAGAAGGCGGTCGGTTCGGCTTTGAAACTGGGAGCCAAAGGGATCAAGATTGCCTGTGGGGGAAGGTTGGGTGGAGCGGAGATGGCCCGGCGGGAATGGTATCGTGAAGGCCGGGTTCCTCTTCATACACTCCGGGCTGATATCGATTATGGCCTGGCTGAGGCCAAGACCACCTACGGAATCATCGGGGTGAAGGTTTGGATCTTCAAGGGTGAGGTCTTCCCGACAAGAGAAGGAGAAGAACAAGCCGCATAAGGCAGGTTGAGGTCAAGGTTAAGGTTCAGGACTTAGGCCGTTTTTCCTCAACCTTAACCTGAGCCTTAGCCTTTAAGGTGACTTATCATGTTGATGCCAAAAAAGACAAAGTACCGTAAACAGCAGAAAGGAAAGATGAGGGGTGTTGCCTCCAGGGGAAACAGCCTCAATTTTGGTGACTTCGGTCTTCAAGCCACGCAGTGCGGCTGGCTGACCTCCCGCCAGATCGAAGCGGCCCGTATCGCCATGACCCGTTTCATCAAGCGAACCGGCCGCATCTGGATTCGCATCTTCCCGGATAAACCGATTACGAAGAAGCCCGCGGAGACCCGAATGGGAAAAGGGAAAGGGGCTCCTGAAGACTGGGTGGCTGTCATCCGGCCTGGCCGAATTCTCTATGAGATGGAAGGAGTTCCCGAAGAACAGGCCAGGGAAGCCTTTCTGTTGGCCTCTCATAAATTACCCATCCCCACGAAATTTATCATGAGAGGGGGCCATCTATGAAAGCCAAAGACCTTCGCCTCCTTAGCGAAGGGGAATTGATGGTGAAGGAGAGGGAATTGAGCGAAGAGCTCTTCAATCTTCGCTTTCAACAGGCAACCGGGCAACTGGAGAATGTCATGCGGGTTCCTCAGGTGAAGCGCGACTTCGCTCGAGTAAAAACGATCCTCCGAGAGAAGGCTTTCGATAAAGGGAAATAGGACCTATGGAAGAAAGAGGAAAACGAAAAACGTTAACGGGTGTCGTCACGAGCGACAAGATGGATAAGACCGTGGTTGTGATCGTCAATCGCCTGGTCCTTCACCCCGGCTATAAGAAATATATCCGCAAGCGGACCAAGGTGAAGGCCCATGACGAAAAGAACGAATGTCACGCGGGAGATAAGGTCCTGCTGATCGAGACCCGTCCCCTGAGCAAAGAGAAACGATGGCGCGTCAAGGAGATCCTCGGACGGGCCGCTTGAGCACAGACGAACGTGGAAGGTGGAAAGGGGAATGGGAAAACAACTAACCACCCTCTACTCTCCACTGCTTACATACCAAATAGGGGCAGAAGTGTAGGAGTTTACAATGATCCAGATGCGCAGTATCCTCGAAGTCGCCGATAATTCGGGAGCCAAGAAGCTGGGGTGTATCAAGGTTCTCGGCGGTTCCCGTCGTAGATATGCAACCCTGGGAGATATTATTGTCGTTTCCGTCAAGGATGCCCTGCCCAATTCGAAGATCAAGAAGGGGGATGTGGTCCGGGCGGTCATCGTCCGGACAAAGAAGGAAGTGAAACGTCCCGACGGCTCCTTCATCAAATTTGATGACAACTCGGCCGTTCTGATCAACCCTCAGGGAGAACCCATCGGGACCCGAATTTTCGGTCCTGTCGCCCGAGAACTTCGGGCCAAGCGCTTTATGAAGATTATCTCCTTGGCACCGGAAGTTCTCTGAAAGCCGGCCCGGGAGACGAAAGGTGAGAAGGAATCGAACATGAGTGCCTTGAAGTGCCATGTGAAAAAGAATGATCTGGTGATGGTGGTCCGCGGTAAAGAGAAGGGCAAGAGCGGCCGAATCCTGCGAGTCCTTCCGGAAAAACAGAAGGTAATCGTCGAAAAGATCAATTTCATCAAGAGACATTCCCGGCCCCACGGTCAGCAAAGAAAGGGAGGGATCCTCGAAAAAGAGGCCCCTCTTCATGTCTCTAATGTCATGCTCCTCTGCGAGAAGTGTAACAAGCCCATTCGAATGGGCCACCGTGTGGTGGAGGGGGACAAGAAGGCACGGTTCTGCAGGAAATGTGGGGAAATTCTCGACAAATAGGTGTTACGATGGCCAAACTGAAAGAGATTTATGCGGAGAAAGTCGTTCCAGGGCTGATGAAACGGTTTAATTATCGGAATATCATGGAAGTTCCCAAACTCGGAAAAATCGTGATCAACATGGGATTGGGTGAAGCCATCCAGAACATAAAGATCCTCGATTCCGCAGTCTTGGAGCTGACCGGCATCGCTGGACAGAAGGCCGTGATCACAAAGTCCAAGAAATCGATTGCTCAATTCAAATTGAGGGCGGGAATGCCGATTGGGTGTATGGTCACCCTCCGGAAGGAGAGGATGCATGAGTTTTTCAACCGCCTGGTGAACGTAGCCCTCCCAAGGGTGAGGGACTTCAAGGGCCTTCCAGGAAAATCCTTTGACGGGAGAGGGAATTATGCCCTCGGCATTCGGGAACAGTTGATTTTTCCCGAGATCCATTACGATAAGATCGACAAGGTCAGGGGGATGAACATCGTCATCGTGACCACGGCCAGGACTGATGAGGAGGGAAAGGAACTCCTCAGGCTGTTAGGAATGCCTTTCAGAAACTGAAAAGCTTAAGGTTCGAGGCTTGAGGCAAGAGAATTTGGATTTAGAGCCTCTAACCTCCGGCCTTGGTTCTCTGGCTGATAGGTGAGGAGGAGAAATTGGCGAAACTATCATTGATGAATAAGGCACTCAGACCTCAGAAATTCAGCGTGCGGCAGTATCATCGATGCCCTCTTTGCGGAAGACCGAGGGCGTACTATCGAAAATTCAACATGTGCCGACTCTGTCTGAGGAAATATGCCCTCCGGGGCGAGATTCCCGGGATGATCAAATCCAGTTGGTAGCACGGGGGTTTTTTTATGTCTATGACCGATCCTTTGGCCGATATGTTCACCCGAATTCGTAACGGGTCTACTGCGAAGTTCGAAAAGGTGGATGTTCCCTCCTCCAAAATGAAACGGGAGATCGTGAAGATTCTCAAAGAGGAAGGTTTCATCAAGAGCTTTAAGGTGATCGCTGGAGACGGCGGCCATGAGATGATACGCATCTTTCTGCGGTATGATGCCAACCGGAAGGGAATTGTCCACATCAAGCGCGTGAGCAAACCGGGACGAAGGGTCTATGTGGGAAGCGCGGGCATCCCTCCTGTCATGAGTGGATTGGGGCTTTCCATCCTCTCCACCCCGAAAGGACTCCTGACGGACAAGGCAGCACGGAAGGCCAATGTTGGGGGAGAGGTTTTGTGCCACCTCTGGTAAAAGAGAAACGTGAAATCCGAAGCACGAAATCCGAAATTCGAAACAAAGTTCAAATGTTCAAAATACGAATGATCCAAACAGATGATTTTGAAATTTGAAAATTTGGATTTAGGAATTGTTTCGGATTTCGAGATTCGAATTTCGAATTTTTGAAGTTGAGGTAAGCTATGTCTCGCGTTGGAAGGATGGCAATTGTATTACCGAAAGAGGTGAAGGTCTCCTGTGATCCTTCGAAGGTGGAGGTGACCGGCCCCGGAGGCCATGTGACGCATCATCTCCCCCCAGGGATAACGGTCTCCGTCGATGGAGGGAGACTTTCGGTCCACCGTGCCAGCGATAACCGAAACGCCAGGAGCCTCCATGGCCTGACCCGCAGCCTTCTCGCCAACATGGTCACGGGCGTTACCCAGGGATTTAAAAGACAGTTGGAGATCGTTGGGGTTGGCTTCCGGGCAGATCTTGAGGGAAAGGCACTGAAACTCTCCCTGGGATTCTCTCATCCGGTCATCTACCCTCTTCCAGAAGGGATTAGGGCCGAGGTGGAAAAACAGACCATCATCACCATTAAGGGAACGGACAAACAGCAGGTGGGGACCATCGCCGCAAAACTCCGTTCGCTTAAACTGCCCGAACCTTACAAGGGAAAAGGGGTTCGCTACGTGGGAGAAAGAATCCGGAAGAAGGTTGGAAAGACAAAAGCCTAAGATGCCCACCTAACTCTTCCGCCAGAAGGTCAGTGGAAGGGTGGGACAGGCAGGAGGGAAGATTCTTGAAGAACAAGAAAAAAATGGCTCGAGTGAAAAGAAAGACGAGGGTCCGGGGACGGGTTCAGGGAACTGCGGAGCGACCTCGTCTCAATGTCTTTCGGAGTCTGAAACATATTTATGCTCAAGCCATTGTGGATACGACAGGCAAAACTCTGGCGAGTGTCAGCACACTCAGCCCCGAGCTTCGGGGAACGTTGCGCTACCCCGGAAATGTCGATGCAGCGAAAAAAGTGGGAGAGCTCATTGCTAAAAAGTGTCTTGAAAAAGGGATCCAAAAGGTTGTGTTTGACCGCAATGGCTATCTGTATCACGGCAGGATTAAGGCCTTGGCTGAGGCAGCCAGGACAAGTGGCTTGATCTTTTAAGAGATTTCTGAAAAAGTCCAGAAATCTCTGATGACTCAGATAATGAGGCAATTACACAGATTAGAGGGTCACGGAGGGATGAAACGTTGCCGAAGATTGATCCAAGCACGCTGGAATTGAAAGACCGGGTGGTCCATATCAACCGCGTTGCCAAGGTGGTGAAGGGTGGAAGGCGATTCAGCTTCAGCGCCTTGGTCGTCGTGGGAGACGGAAAAGGCTATGTGGGCAGCGGCCTCGGGAAGGCCAATGAGGTCCCTGAAGCAATCCGCAAGGGCATTGAGCATGCCAAACGGAACTTGATCAAGGTACCGATCATGAGTAAGACGATCCCCTTTGAAGTGATGGGGAGATATGGGGCCGGCAAGGTCATGCTCAAGCCTGCTTCGGAAGGAACGGGGGTCATTGCAGGTGCCGCGGTCAGGGCCATTGCTGAATCAGCAGGGATCCAGAACATCCTGACAAAATCTCTGGGATCAAATAACCCTCACAACCTGATCAAGGCTACCATGCAGGCGCTCAATCAGCTGAAGACTCCGGAGGACGTCCTCGCACAGAGACAACAGAAGACAGAAGAGAGCTGAGAGGTTCGAGATGGAAGATCAGAAAAAGACGATTACGGTCCGATGGAGAAAAAGTGCCATCGGCAAACCGGGTAATCAGAAGAAAACCATTCAGAGTCTTGGATTTAAGCGACTGAATCAGATTGTCCTTTTACCGGATCGTCCCGAGATTCGCGGAATGATCGAACGGGTCAGGCATCTGGTGGAAGTGATGGAGTGATGGAAAGGGAACAGGAATGAGACTGGATGAACTGAAACCTCCAAAGGGTTCTAAGAAGAAAAGGAAACGGGTGGGCCGAGGAATCGGCTCCGGCCATGGCAAGACGGCCTGTCGGGGAGCGAAGGGCCAGAATGCCCGGTCCGGCCGCGGGACCAAGGCTGGATTTGAGGGGGGTCAGATGCCCATTCAGCGACGTCTTCCCAAAAGAGGATTTCGTAGTCCCTTCAAGAAAGAGGTGGCCATTGTCCATGTCGGAGACCTCAATCGTTTTCCGAGAGATACGGTCGTCGAACCTGACCTTCTGATTCAATCCGGCCTCGTCCGTAAAAAGGGAGATCAGGTGAAACTGCTCTCCGATGGAGAACTTCAGCATCCATTGGTTGTCCGTGTCCACCAGGCGAGCGAGGCCGCAATCGAAAAGGTGAAAGCAGCCTCCGGAATAGTAGAGGTAATCGGTTCATGATTTCAGGAGCCCAGAACATCTTTAAGATACCGGAGCTGAAGCGGAGGATCTTTATCACCTTTGCCTTCCTGGCGGTCTATCGCGTTGGTGTGCACATCCCCACCCCCGGAATCAATGGCGATGCCCTGGCCTCCTTCTTTGCTCAGGCGAGGGGGACCCTCTTCAGCCTGATCGATATGTTCTCGGGAGGGGCGCTCGAGCGGCTCTCCATTTTTGCCCTCGGCATCATGCCCTACATCAGCTCCTCCATCATCCTTCAGCTTCTCACCGTGGTGGTCCCCTATCTGGAACGCCTTCAGAAGGAAGGAGAGATGGGCCGGAAAAAGATCGTCCAGTACACCCGCTACGGCACGGTTGTCCTCAGCATGATCCAGGGATTCGGGATCGCTGTCGGCCTGGAGAATATGAGGGGAGCGGCCGGTGAGATGATCGTCCTCGCTCCGGGGTGGTCCTTCCGGATCCTGACGGTCATCACCCTGACGGCTGGAACAGCCTTCATCATGTGGCTGGGAGAACAGATCACGGAACGGGGCATTGGAAATGGTATCTCCCTGATCATTTTTGCCGGGATTGTCGCCAGGATGCCTAATGCCATTGCAAGTACCTTTGAGCTTTTCAGGGTAGGGCAGATGAGCATCATCGCCATTCTCGCCATTCTCATCGTCATGGTTCTGGTGGTGGCGGTGATCATCTTTGTCGAAACGGGCCAGAGAAGGCTTCCGGTTCAATATGCGAAGCGAATCGTTGGCCGAAAGGTCTACGGTGGGCAGAGTACTCATCTCCCGCTTAAGCTGAATACGTCGGGCGTCATTCCTCCCATTTTTGCGTCGTCGATCCTCATGTTTCCGCTCACCATTGCCAACTTCATGCCCAAGCCCTGGCTCGAAGCTCATCCCTGGGTTCATGCGACCCTGACCAGCCTCGGGCCCGGAGCATGGCTCTACAACCTTTGTTACGTAGGGTTCATCATTTTTTTCTGCTATTTTTATACGGCTGTCACGTTCAACCCGAATGATGTTGCAGAGAACATGAAGAAGTTTGGGGGATATATCCCGGGCATCCGGCCGGGACAGAAAACGGCGGAGTATATTGACAAAGTGCTCACCCGGATTACCCTCGGGGGGGCCATCTATGTCTCGGTGATTTGCGTTTTGCCCACCATCCTCATCAGGAGGTTTAACGTTCCGTTCTATTTCGGAGGAACAGCCCTTCTTATCGTGGTCGGGGTGGCCCTCGATACGGTTCAGCAGATCGAAGCGCACATGCTGACAAGGCACTATGAAGGCCTCATGAAAAAGGGAAGATTGAAAGGGAGAAGGGGATAAAGGGAATCAATGATCCATGGGCAATGATCATTGCAAAATGAAAATGCAGATATATTACAGAATTAAGAACAAGTGAATAACGGTCAATAAGTGATGAACGAGGATTAAGAGGAATTACGGTCTTTAGTTTTGGCTGATCCGTTTTGGGTCTTTTCTTTACATTGGCCATTGCTAATTGTCAATTGATCATTGGTCATCGATTTTATACAGGGGAAGTTGATATGCCAAAGGAGGAGGCGATTCAGGTCGAGGGGAGGGTGTTGGAGACCCTTCCCAACGCAATGTTCCGGGTGGAACTGGAAAACGGGCACAAGGTGCTCGCCCATATCTCAGGAAAGATGAGGATGCACTTTATTAAAATCCTTCCCGGGGACAAGGTGACGGTCGAATTGTCGCCCTACGATCTCAGCCGGGGACGAATCATATTTCGGGAGAAATAGAAACCGTGAAAGTGAGAGCTTCGGTCAAAAAAATCTGTGATAAATGCAAGATTGTAAAGCGCAAGGGGGTCGTTCGCGTCATCTGTGAGAACCCCAAACACAAACAGAGACAAGGATAACACGCCGACGGAGGCTTAAGGAGCGGCCCGTCTACGCCGGGCCTTGAGGCTGGAGGCTGAAGCCGTTTGCCTCAAGCCTCAAGCGAAGCGATCCTCAATCCTCAAACATGATTTGGAGGTTGCATGGCACGTATTGCAGGAGTTGATCTTCCGAAGGATAAGCGGGTTGAAATCGCCCTCACCTACATCTACGGAATAGGAAGGCCCTCTGCCAACAAAATCCTGGGAAAGGCGAACATCAACAAAGATACCCCGGTGAATAAGCTCTCCGAGGCAGAGGTGATCCGTCTCAGGGATATCCTGGAGCAGGACTACAAGGTCGAGGGAGATCTCCGCCGGGAAGTTGGCACACACATCAAACGGCTGATGGATATCGGGTCCTACCGGGGACTTCGCCATCGCAAGTCCCTTCCGGTTCACGGTCAGAGAACCCACACTAATGCCCGAACACGAAAAGGCCCGCGAAGGGCAATCATGGGAAAGAAAAAAGAGAAGGAATAATCGATCCCCCTCGTCGGAGGACTGACGAGGCACGGTAAGCCTTTTTTTCGAATGGGAAATAAGGAGGACATATGGCCAAAGGGCCAGGGATGAAAAAAAAGAAGATCAAGAAGAATATTCAGGTGGGGATCGCCCATATTCAGGCAACGTTTAACAACACCATCATCACGATCACCGACAAAGATGGAAACGTGATCACCTGGTCCAGCGCAGGGACTCAGGGTTTCAAGGGCTCTCGAAAGAGTACCCCTTTTGCCGCTCAGATGGCGGCGGACGATGCAGCGAAGAAGGCCATGGAACATGGGGTTCGATCTATTGATGTCTATGTCAAGGGTCCCGGAGCTGGAAGAGAATCCGCCTTGCGATCCCTTCAAGCGGCCGGCCTGAAGGTCCACCTGATCAAGGATGTCACTCCCATTCCGCACAATGGATGCCGTCCTCCTAAACGGAGACGCGTCTAAGACGGCGTCTGATGACACGGATTTTATGTGTAATCAATTTTAGGAACTAAACCAGGAGGTTAACGTTGGCACGCTATACGAAATCGGTTTGTCGACTCTGTCGAAGGGAGAATCTCAAGCTTTTTCTCAAAGGGGAGAGGTGCTACACAGAAAAATGCGCCGTCGAGCGGAGAGGCTATCCGCCGGGGCAGCATGGCCAGGGCCGGAAGAAGTTTTCCGATTACGGGGCCCAGCTCAGGGAAAAGCAGAAGGTGAAGAGACTTTACGGGGTTCTGGAGAATCAGTTCCGCAACACCTTTCAAAAGGCGGACCGGCAAAAAGGGATTACAGGAGAAGTCCTTCTCGCGCTGCTGGAACGAAGATTGGATAGTGCCGTTTACCGGTTGGGTTTTGCGAATTCGAGAAACGAAGCACGCCAGCTTGTCAGGCATCGGCACTTCCTGGTCAATCAAGCGAAGGTGAACATTCCTTCCTACCTGGTGAAACCAGGAGATGTCATTGAGCTTCGGGAGAAGAGTAAGAAGGTCGTTCGCATCTTGGAGGCTTTAGAAGGGGTAGCTCGACGGGGTGTTCCGCAATGGCTCGAGCTGGATAAGGAGCAGCTGAGAGGCAACGTAAAGGCCCTTCCTCCACGTGAGGACATTACGATTCCTATCCAGGAAAACCTGATCGTTGAGCTTTATTCAAAATAACGGACAACCCTTTTCCTCAATGGAGGCGAGGTTACATGCAAAAAAGTTGGAAAGAACTGATTCGACCCAAACGATTGGAAGTGGAAAAAGAGACCTTAACGCCCTTTTATGGTAAATATACCGCTGAACCGTTTGAACGGGGCTTGGGTATCACGATTGGAAACTCGCTTCGCCGCATCCTGCTCTCATCGCTGCAAGGGGCAGCCATCGCCTCGGTCAAGATCGACGGTGTCCTCCACGAGTTTTCCGCCGTCCCAGGGGTCAAGGAAGATGTGACCGAGATCATTTTGAATCTCAAGGAAGTGCGGCTGAAGCTTCATGCCGAGGGTCCGAAGACCCTCCGGATCAAGGCGGAAGGTCCTAAGGTGCTGAAGGCTGGGGATATTCTGGCGGGCGAAGCAGTTGAAATTCTCAACCCCGAACATCACCTTGCCACCCTTACCAGGGATGGGAAGCTTTCCATGGAGATGGTGGTGAAGGCCGGCAAGGGTTATGTCCCTGCGGAGCGAAACAAAGAAGAGAATCAGCCGATTGGGACGATTCCGATCGATGCCATTTTTTCTCCCATCAGGAAAGTCAACTATACCGTTACGAACGCCCGCGTGGGCCAGATCACGGATTATGATAAGTTGACCTTGGAAGTCTGGACGGATGGATCCCTTTCTCCGGAGGAAGCGATCGCCCATGCGGCTAAAATTTTGAAGGATCAACTCGCCATCTTCATCACCTTTGAGGAAGAGGAGGAGACGGCGGTTGCCGGAGAACAGGAGGAGATTGAGAAGTTGAATGAAAATCTCTTCCGGAGCGTGGATGAGCTGGAGCTCTCGGTCCGGTCCGCGAACTGCCTGAAACATGCCAATATCAAGTTGATTGGAGACCTGGTCCAGAAGACGGAGGCAGAGATCCTTGCCACGAAGAATTTCGGCCGAAAGTCCCTCAACGAGATCAAGGATATTCTGGCTGAAATGGGACTTAGCCTGGGGATGAAACTGGAAAACTGGCCACCGAAGGCAGTGGAAAATAAAGAGATGGATGCAGCTGCGGTTGAATAGGAGGAATGGATGAGGCATCGTGTCGCAGGAAGAAAATTGAGTCGTCATACCCAGCATCGGGAGCTGATGTTTCGAAACATGGTTGTCTCGCTCCTTGAACACGAGCGGGTGAAAACGACCTCTCCCAAGGCAAAGGAACTCCGGAGCTGGGCAGATAAGATCATCACCTTGGGGAAGAAAGGGACCCTTCATGCCCGAAGGCAGGCTTTTGCCCTCCTTCGCGACGAAGGGATCGTCAAGAAACTTTTTGATGAAATTGCCCCCCGGATGAAAGACCGGCAGGGAGGTTACACACGGATCTATAAAGTGGGTTGGCGTGCGGGAGATGCAGCTCCCCTTTCCTTGGTTGAGCTGGTCAGTATTGCCGCGCCGGAAGAGAAGAAGAAATCGACCGTGAAGAGGGCGAAAGAAGCCCTCAAGAAGGTGGCATCCGGAAGAAAGGGAAAGAAGCAGAAAGAGGAGAAGAAGGAGAAGAAAGAGGAGAAGAAGGAGAAGAAAGGGGAAGAGAAGGAAAAGACCGAATAACTTCCCTCACGGGGTAGGATCTGACAAAGGGCGACCCATCGGGTCGCCCTTTTTGCTTCTGCAGGCCTCCTCGAAAGTTCCTGAACCGGTGGACCACCGGCAGCCCACTACCCTCAGGAGAACCTTGTGGAGCTTCCGCCGCAGGAGGACGTCGTACTTTCTCCTCTCGAAGAACTGAATTTTGAGAGAACCCGTTCGGCCTTTTCTTCTCCGCAGTAAGGACATGGAACAGGTTCTCGCCTCTCTTTTAGGCTTTGAATCTTCTCAAAAAGCCTTTCGCACTTTGGGCATTGATACTCATAGATCGGCATCACTCTTCTCCTGACCTTTCGATCGAAGATTTAACTTCAGAACTCCTGACATAGGGACTCACTTTTGTGTAACATGGGCGTGCTCCTTGACGCCATAAACGAGGCGAAGCTTGGAACCAGGGAATAGTGTATTCGTTGTATTCAACTTCTCGCAGAGCGTTCC
>Ga0209777_10005014_pt1 | contig 15440 bp, 14 predicted proteins | sample FrelakmetHBP12HB_FD_187147 | JGI IMG/M metagenome (GOLD analysis project Ga0209777, IMG submission 187147) | Freshwater lake sediment microbial communities from the University of Notre Dame, USA, for methane emissions studies -HBP12 HB (SPAdes)... | ecosystem: Environmental > Aquatic >... | reverse complement strand
GCGACCTTGTAGCCCTTGCGGATGAGGCGCGCGATGTAGGTTTCGGCGGCGTGGTGGGGCACGCCGCACATCGGGATGGCGACGCCCTCGACTTTCTGCCGCGAAGTGAGCGCGATCTGCAGCTCGCGGGAGGCCACCACGGCGTCGTCAAAGAAAAGCTCGTAGAAGTCGCCCACGCGGAAGAAGAGCAGCGCGCCGGGATGCTCCTTCTTGATGGCGGCGTGCTGGCGCATGAGCGGGGTGGAGGCGTCGTTCATCGGGCGAAGGCGAGTATAGCAAGCAAGCAGGCCGGCTGCGAGGAGGTCTGCCGTATCCTCCGGCGGCTGCAAGCAGAGCCGCCTTGCCGCTGTCGAATTGACAGTTCATGCCTTGCGGGGTGAGCGCGAGGGAGGATACGGTTCCGGAAAATGAGAGATTCGTCTTCGGCGCCGAAGCTCGACTCCGAGCCCACGCTGCAGGCGATTTCCGTCCCCGCGCGCATCATGACGGCGGCGAAGACCGACTACGGCTCTACGGCTGCACGCTTTGTCGCAGGGCAGTAGGCGAGCGAATCGCCGGCGCCCGATGCGGGGACCGTCTTTGGCAACCAGCCGCTTCTGGAACTCCGCCATTCCATTTAATCAGGCCGCAGTTTGACTCGCGGGCCGATTCGGTGATTTGCTTATCGGCTATGGAACTGCGCAAGGACCCGATCACGCGCTCCTGGGTGGCCACGGGAGATGACATCACCGAACGTCACTCCGCGACTTCATTCTGCCGCTTCTGTCCCGAATCTTCCGAGCCGCCGCAGGTGCTTTCGTCCATGGCTTCAGTCGCTTACGGGCCGTGGTCGGCACGGGCCGTGGTCCATCCCGACCCTCTCTACCGGGTGGAGGGCGATCCCCAGCGCCACGGCGTTGGCCTTTACGACATCATGCGGCCGGTGGGCGCCCACGAGGTCATCGTGGAGAACCCCCGGCACGACCGCGAACTTTGGCTGGCCAGCGAAGCCGAGGTGGAGCAGTACCTGCTGCTCTGCGCGCAGCGCATCCAGGACCTGAAGAACGATCACCGCTTCAAGTACGTCAGCCTGTTCAAGGACTTCGGCCCGCTGGCGGGGCAGGAGTTCGACCATCCCAGCTCGCAGATCGTGGCCACGACGTTCGTGCCGCGGCGCGTGCTCTACGAGCTGCGGGCGGCGCGCGACCACTATGGAGCCAAGGAGCGCTGCGTTTTCTGCGACATCCTGCAGCAGGAGCTGCAGATGCGCGAGCGCATTGTGGAAATACGCGGCGACTTTGTGGCCTGCTGCCCGTTCGCCACGCGCGTTCCCTACGAGGTGTGGATCATGCCGGCGGTGCACGATGCCTACTATGAACGCGCCGGCAGCCGCAAGGGCGGACTGCGCGACTGCGCCGCGTTGTTGCAACGGACCCTCTTCCGCGTGCGCAGCATCGCGGACAACTTCCACCTTGTGCTGCACACCGCGCCCAACACCCAGCACCATTCCAAGGTGCTCAACTACTGGCGCACGGTGGGCGAAGACTACCACTGGCACATTGAAATACTGCCGACCCTCGGCAAAGGCAACAAGCCTTACAGCTTCAAGGAGGTTTACATCACGCCGGTGACGCCGGAATCGGCCTCGGCACGCCTCCGCCAGGCGCCCACGGAAGCCGGGGGAGCGCTGCGCAACGGATGAGAACCACGGCAGCCTTTTGCCCTGAGAATGGCTTCTAAGGTGTGATGGATCTCACCCGCTATCGTGAGAATTACCCGCGGGCGGGGGTGGCGAGTTTATATAATGGAAATATCGCCTCGCGATGGCAGATTGAAGAGAGGAACGTCCAAGAAAAATACAAGCCATGCCACTGATTTGGCTGAGGGTTGCAGCGATTCTCTACGGGCTGGGCCTGCTCGACATGTTGCTGCAACTGCGCAAGCAGGGCAGCCGGCTCTCGCGGCTGGCGGAGCCTATGGTGGGACTCGGGCTCATCTTCCACTTCGTCTCGGTGGTTGAGACCGTCTACTTCAACGGCTACCAGAACCTGCTGAACATCAAACATGCGGAGTCGGGCCTGGCGCTGATCATCGCCGCCGCCTTCATGTTCATGTTCGTCCGCTTCCGCACCACCTCGCCCGGCATCTTCGTCTTTCCGCTGGTCTTCTTTCTGACGTTCGCCTCGACCATCGCCGAGCGCCCGGTTTCCCTGAGTGCCATGCCGGCTTTGCGCAGCGGCTGGATCATGTTCCACGTTTGCACCCTGCTGCTGGGCTACGCCGCCCTGTTTCTCAGCTTCGTTTCGAGCCTGCTTTACCTGATGCAGGCCGGGAACCTGAAGAGCAAGCAGCCCAAAGACTGGCTGAGCCGCCTGCCGTCGCTGCAGACGATTGATGAGCTGGGTTACAAAGCCTTGCTGGCGGGCTTCCCCTTCATGACGGTTGGGCTGATTGCGGGCTCCGTGGTGGCGCAGGAGAAGTACGGGCCCATCTACTTCACCGACCCCAAGGTGCTGCTCTCGCTGCTGATGTGGGGCGTCTACATGCTGCTGCTGTACACCCGCTGGAGCGCCGGATGGCGCGGACGCAGGGCGGCCTACCTTGCTGCCTTTGCTTTCGTCGCTGCCTGCTGCGCGTGGGCCGCGAACTACTTCAGCATGGTCCACAGGTTTGTCGCCCCATGAATTTCTTCGTAATCGGCGTGAACCACAAGACGGCGCCGGTTGAAGTGCGCGAGCGCTTCGCCATCCCCGAGGCCCGCCTGCCGGAGGCGCTGGCGCGGCTGACCGCCATGCCGGGCGTGGAGGAGGGAATCATCCTCTCCACCTGCAACCGCGTGGAGATCATTGCCCGCGCCAACGGCGGCGAGTGCGACCTGAAGCGCTTCGTGCAGGATTACTACGGCTTCCATCCCGGCGAGTTCGAGCAGTACTGCTTCGAGTTCCGGCAGATCGAGGCGGTCAAGCACGTCTTCCGCGTGGCCAGCAGCCTGGATTCGATGGTGGTGGGCGAGTCGCAGATCCTGGGGCAGGTGAAGGAGGCTTACGCCACCGCCCGCGCCGTGGGCGCCGTGCAGTCGCAGCTCGATGCGCTGTTCTGCCGCGCCTTCGCCGTGGCCAAGAAGGTGCGCAGCGAAACCGAGGTGGCGACCTCGTCGGTCTCCATTGCGTCGGTGGCGGTGGAACTGGCGGAGAAGATCTTCAGCAGCCTGCAAGGCAGGAGCGTCTTTCTGGTGGGCGCCGGAAAGATGTGCGAGCTGGCGGCACGCCATCTGCTGGCGCACGGTGCTGCGAAGATCTACGTTGCCAACCGCACGCCGGAGCGCGCCATAGCACTGGCGGCGAAGTTTGAGGGTGAGGCCGTCCCCTTCGAGAAGCTCTATGACACCGTGGCCCGCGCCGATGTCATCATCAGCTCCACCGGCTCGCCGGATGTTATCTTCCGCAAGGAGCACGGCGAAAAGTTCCTGGCACAGCGCAAGAACCAGCCCATGTTCTTCATTGATATCGCCGTGCCGCGCGACATCGACCCCGGCCTGAACGACCTTGACGGCATCTTCGTTTACGACATTGATGACCTGCAGCAGGTGGTGAAGGCGCACATCGGCGACCGCCACCGGGAGGCTGAACGCGCCGAGGCCATCGTGCTGGAGGAGGTGGCGCGCTTTCAGCAACGCCTGCAGGCCGCCGACGTGGTGCCCACCATCGTTTCGCTACAGGAGCACCTGGAGACCATCCGGCAGGCGGAGATTGACCGCCTGCGCGGCCGCTTGGGAGCGCTGAATCCGGAGCAGGAGATGGCGATCGAGGCGCTGACCCGCGGCATCATCAACAAGATCATGCATACCCCCATCACCACGCTGAAGACGGCGGCGCGCGAGCAGGAGTCCACCACCGTGGTGGAGGTGGTGCGCAGGATCTTCAACTTGCGAACGGCAACGCGTGCGGAGTCCTGCGCGGAGCAAGACTCCACCGGCGTCACGCAATCCGAGCCCTGAGGAAGATTCGACTCCATGGCCCTCCTTCGCATCGGTTCCCGCGGTTCCCAGCTTGCGCGCTGGCAGGCTGACCACATCTCCGTGCTCTTGCGCGGGCAGGGCCACCAGGTGGAGCTGGAGATCATCAAGACCACCGGCGACAAGATCCTCGACGTGGCGCTGGCCAAGGTCGGCACCAAGGGGATGTTCACCAAGGAGATCGAGGAGGCGCTCGAGGCCGGCCGGATCGACCTCGCCGTGCACAGCCTGAAGGACCTGCCTACGGAGGTGGCGCCGGCATTCGAGATTGCGGCCATCACCAAGCGTGTGGACCCGCGCGACGCCTTCCTGTCCCCGAGGTACAAATCCATGGACGAGCTGCCGAAGGGGGCGCGGGTGGGGACCAGCAGCCTCCGCCGCCAGGCGCAGATCAAGCAGCTCCGCCCGGATCTGGAGATTCATCCCCTGCGCGGCAACGTGGACACGAGAATCCGCAAGCTCGAGGAAGGCGAGTACGACGCCATCATCCTGGCGGTCGCCGGGCTCACACGGCTCGGCAGAACCGAACACATCCGGCAGATCATCCCGACGGACGTCATGTGCTCCGCTGCGGGGCAGGGCGCGCTCGGCATCGAGATTCGCCGGGGCGACACCGCGACGCGCGAGCACGTCAAATTTCTCGACGATCCGGATGCGCGGGCGACAACCACCTGCGAGCGCGCACTGCTGGACCAGTTGGGCGGCGGCTGCCAGGTGCCCATCGGTGCCTGCGCGGTGATGATGGGCGGCGAAATCGAGCTGACTGCGGTGTGCGCGCGCCCGGACGGGTCATTGGTGCTGCGCGAAGTGCAGTGCGGACGCGACGCCGTCGAACTGGGCGAACGCACCGGCAAATTGCTGCTGGAGCGCGGAGCAGAACTGATTCTGCGTGAAGTTTATGGAGCCGCGGCCGCCGTGCCGCCGCAACCCCAGGGGTCGGAGCTTTGAGCAACTCGGCAGGGAAAAGTATGGAGCGAGGCCCGCTGAACGGTTGGCGAGTGCTGGTCTCGCGAGCACGGCAGCAGGCCGGCGCGCTGAGCGAGGGACTGCGCGTTCTGGGGGCCGAGATCCTGGAGGTCCCGTTCATCGAGATCCGTCCGCCACGCTCCTACAAGGGGCTGGATGACGGCCTGAAGCTCATCTCCGAGTACGAGTGGCTCATCCTTACCAGCGTGAACGGCGTGGCTGCGATGTTCGAACGCATGGCAAAGCTCGGGATTCCCCAGCGCGCGCTGGCGCACCTGAAGATTGTCGCCATCGGCCCGGCCACGAAGGCGGCGATCGAGCGCAGCGGACTCCGGGTTGCCATCACGCCCAGTGAGTACGTGGCGGAGGCCATTGTGGAGGCGCTCGCAAGTGAGGTGAAGGACCGGCGCGTGCTGCTCTGCCGCGCCAAGGTGGCGCGTGACGTCATTCCGCGCGAGCTGCGGCGCATGGGCGCACACCTGGATGTGGTGGAAGCCTACGAGACCGTCATTCCGCAGAGCTCGCGGGTCAAGCTGCGCGCCGTGCTGCGCGACCCCGAGCGGCGACCGCACGCCATCACCTTCACTAGCTCCTCCACGGTGAAGAACTACGTCGGCCTGCTGGGGATTCGCTCGGGCAGTTCGAAGCTGGTCTCCGGTGTCTTCAACATCTCGATCGGCCCGGTGACCAGCGAAACCCTGCGCGAATACGGACTCAGCGTGGACGTGCAGGCGGAACAATACACCATTCCTGGACTTCTCGCAGCGCTGAGCAAGTTTGCCCAGGCGACTGTGCCGCAGAACGAACAGATGCGCACGGACTGACCCGCGTTATTGCGTCACGTCGCAGGCGGCGTGACCGCAGCCCGGCGAGGGCACCCGCACCTTCAGGAAGTCCGAAACACGGCGGTAGGCGTCAATCTGGTTCTCCACGCGCGCAAAGCCGTGCCCCTCGTTCTCGTAGATCTTCAGCAGCGCAATTCCGCCGCGCGCCTTGATGGCGTCCGCCACCTGCTGGGCCTCGCTCTTCGGACAGCGCGGATCGTTTCCACCGGCGAGCAGCAGCAGCGGGGCCTTCACGCGGTCAATGAAGTTGATGGGCGAGCGGTCCTCCCACAAGGCTTTGTCCTTCACCGGGTCGCCCATGAACAGCCTGTCGGAGGCCTGCAGCGTCAAATCTTCGTTGGCGAACTCGGTGAACCAGTTGACGAAGGGCACGATGGGCACGGCTGCCGCCCACATTTCCGGGGCTTTGGTGACGGCCATCATGGAGAGATACCCGCCGTAGCTGCCGCCCATCGCAATCAGCTTTTTCGCATCCACGTAGCCGCAGCGCTTGATGAACTCGGCGGCGTCAAGGACGTCGTTCAGCTCCTGGCCGCCGGCATCCATTCGGTTGGCGTCCTGGAAGTCCTTTCCGTAACCGGAACCACCGCGATAGTTCGGTGCGATAACAACATAGCCCTGATTTGCAATGTACTGGATGAAGCGGTTGAAGCCGTTCATCGTCTGCGAGATTGGCCCGCCGTGGATGTACACGATGGCGGGGAACTTCTGGTTGCGAACGATGTTGTGCGGCATGTAGACCCAGGCGGAAATCGTCCAGCGGCCGTCGCGGCTGGGATAGTGCACCAACGTGGGCTCAACCATGTCCGAGCTTCCGAGGCCGCCGATGAGTGAGTGCGTGATCTGATGTGCTTGCCCGGATTTCACATCCCATACCCAGAGATCGTTGGGCTCCCGAGCGCCGCTGTGCGAGAAAAGCAGCCGTGCGCCGTCAGTTGTGTAGGCGCTCTGGCCGCCTGCCGGCGAATTGAGGCCAGCGGGAAGCGGCAGTGCCTGTGCACGCTTCGGCGCGAGGTCGCAGGTATAGATCTGCTCCGTGCCGTCCACGATGGCGGTCCAGGTTGCGGTGCGGCCGTCGGGCGAGAAGCCGCCGGCAGCGATCTCCCAGCGGTCCTGCGTGAGCCAGGTGACCTTGTGGTCGGCGAGCGAGATGAGCGCCACGTTCGCATAGCCGTTGGCGGCGTTCGAGGTGACCAGCAGTTGACTGCCGTCCGGCGAGAAGGCCGCCGCGTACCAGGTCTGATCACCGCTGTGCGGGGTGACGTTCGTCAGCGCTCCGGTGGCCAGGTCGGCGATGAAGATGTTCGAGTCCTTCGCGCTTGCATGCGACCGGGTGAAGGCGAGCAGCCGGCCGTCGCGCGACCAGATGGGACCGTAGTTGCTCCACTCGGGCTCGGTGTTGCGCGTGAGGTGGCGGGTGCGGTGTGTCTCCACCTCGATAACGTCGATCTCAAAGCTCGGGGAGGTCTTGGGCCGCGTGATGTAGGCCACCGATCGTCCGTCGGGTGACCATGCAGGCTCCTCGTTATCGCGCTCGTGTGAGGCCGTTAGATTCATCACCTGCCCATTATTCGACGAAACCAGGTAGATGTCCCACAGTTCGTCGCCGTCGTGGTCGCTCATGTACGCGATCCAGTTGCCCGTGGGCGACCATGCCGGCTGGGTCTGGCGCTGCTCGCTGATGGTGAGCTGCGTGGGCCAGCCGCCCTCGGCGGGGACGAGCCAGATGTTGTTGCGCCCGCTGATGTTGCTGATGAAGACGACCTGTCGTCCGTCGGGCGACCAGGTGGCTCCGCCAATGGCGCGCGTCATGTAGAGCTGCTCGATGGTGAATTCCTGCAGGTTCTCCACCGGGGTGCTCTCGAGCTTGGCGGGGTCGGTGACGGCCGTGGGCGGGGTGATGGTCTGTGCGGCAGCGTTCATGGATATTCCCAGGATGACAGCGGCAAGAAGATGGACTGCAAGAGTTGGCCGGGGCAAGTCAGGGCCTCCTGTTCATCTGAAGACAGCAACATCGTACAAGAATCGCGGACGGTGACGCTCATCCCGCTTTCGGGTTCTGCACCACCGTGGACCATGTCTTGTCACCGGCGTGGCAATGCGGCTCCAGCTTACACTCGGCGCAGCGCGGCGAGCGAGCCATGCAGAGCGCGCGGCCGTGGTGAATGACCTGGTGCGAGAAAGCGATCCAGCGCTCGCGCGGGATGACCTTCATCAGGTCCTGCTCGATGTGCACCGGGTCGTCGTTCTCTGACACCTCTAGGCGGCGCGAGATGCGGTGAACATGCGTATCCACCACCACGCCCTCTGCGATGCCGAACCACGAGCCCAGCACCACGTTGGCGGTCTTGCGCGCCACGCCCGGCAGCGAGAGCAGCTTTTCCATGTCGGCTGGGACCTGGCCGCCGAACTCGGCAACCAATTTGCGCGCCGCACCCACCACCGACTTTGACTTGTTGCGGAAGAACCCGGTGGACCTGATGTCGGGCTCGAGCTCTTCCGGTTGCAACGCCGCAAAATGCTGCACGGTCGGGTACTTCTTGAACAAACCCGGCGTCACCATGTTCACGCGCACGTCGGTGCACTGGGCGGAGAGGATGGTGGCCACCAGCAGCTCCCACGGGCTTTGGTGGTTCAGCGCGCAACGCACGTCGGGATAAAGCTCATCCAATCCTCGCAGCAGGGCAGCGACGCGTGCCGCAGCGAGCGGATCGTAATCGCGGACGAAGGCTTTCCTGGGCTTGCCTGCTGCTCGCGCCTTCACTGTCGCTCTTGGTTTGCCGCCGCGGGCTTTGCCTGCGGCCTTCAGCTTCTCGCCTCCGCGCACGGTTTTGGCCGCGGCATGACGGCCCAGTTTGGAAGGTTGTCTCGGACCGACGCCTCGCATCATGGAAGATGCCTCCGATAAAGGATCCTCTAAGCCGGACAGCATACCAGACCGCCGCGCAGCGGTGTTTCCGCCGGCAAGGCATCGAATGCGCAATTCTTGAATCTACTAGAATGATAGGCACGTCTTGATCTTGGGGAGATGGAATGAATCCGATAGATACCGCAATGCAGGAGGCCCTCGCGCTGCCCGCCGTTCCGCTGACGCTGGAAGGCTCCGCCGTGCTGCATCAGATGATGCGCTTCCGCCGCGCGGAGTGGACCCGGCTTCCGAAGGCCGAGCGTGCGCAGATTTTGGGCGATGCCGAGAGCGCGCTGCTCGGCATGGAGGCAGAGGGCTCTGCGCTCTTCTCGCTCTACGGCCACAAGGGCGACGTACTCTTCGTGCACTTCCGCGAGAACTTCGAGGCGCTCAACACGGCGCAGCTCGCGCTGGCAAGGCTGCGGCTGTCTGAGCTGCTAGAGCCCGTGGGCTCTTACGTTTCCATGGTCGAGCTGGGACTGTACGAGTCGAGCGTGAAGCTCTACCGCCAGCTCGCCGAGCGCGGGGTGAAGCCTCACAGCGAGGAGTGGAACAAAGCTGCCGGGGAACTGATGGAGCGCCAGCGCCAGGCGATGCGTCCGCGGCTCTATCCCGCCATTCCGGACTTCCGCTATATCTGCTTTTATCCCATGGACCGCCGCCGCGGCGAGGACAAGAACTGGTACGTGCTGCCCATCGAAGAGCGCCAGCGCCAGATGGACGAGCACGGCACGGTGGGCCGCCGCTGGGCGGGCAAGGTGCAGCAGATCATCTCCGGCTCCATCGGCTTTGACGACTGGGAGTGGGCGGTGGACCTGTTCAGCGACTCCCCGGTGGAGTTCAAGAAGCTCATCTACGAGATGCGTTTCGACGAGGTCAGCGGCGTCTATTCGAACTTCGGTGCCTTCTACCTTGGCTTGCGCTGCGCGGCCAGCCAGCTCGGCCGCGTGCTCGACGGCTACTCTCCGGCGCAGAAGTAGCCATCCGGGCTTGCGCGCACATTGACGCCCCCGCGGCTGTGGCATACGCTTGCTCCATGGCAGTGAAGGCAATGCGACTCGGGCAGATCTGGCGGAACGACGAGAATGGCCAGAACTTCCTGGTGACCAAACTCTACAGCGAAGTCTTTTCACTGTGGGCCATTCTCAGGCCTGCCGAGACCGATACCACCTTAGAGAGCCGCCGCATCAAGGTGCTGAAGAGCAACGACGGCGTCGCTTTGCCGGGGTACACCTTCACCCAGGACTCGAACGAAGAATTCTAAAGGGCGCTCATCCTGATGGTCGCGAAGATCCTGTTATATCTGGCCGGCTTCATCAAGGCCGTTATCTCCTCGCTCGGTCTGCCGGGCATTGTCGTGCTGATGGGCATTGAGTCGGCGTGCATTCCGCTGCCCTCGGAAATCATCATGCCCTTCGCCGGGTACCTGGTGTACTCCGGGCGCTTCTCCTCGCTGTGGATGGTGGCCCTGATGGGCGCGCTGGGATGCAACCTGGGCTCGGTGCTGGCTTACGAGCTTGGCGCCTACGGCGGCCGGCCTCTCATCGAGCGCTTCGGCCGTCGCATTCTGATGAGTGCCCACGATATCGAGGCCGCCGACCGCTTCTTCCAGCGCTACGGCGGCGTCACCGTATTCGTTGGGCGCATGCTGCCGGTCATCCGCACCTTCATCGCGTTGCCGGCAGGCGTCGCGCGCATGAACCGCTTGCGCTTCCACATCTATACGTTTGTCGGGTCTTATCCCTGGTGCTGGGCGCTGGCCTACATCGGACACAAGCTCGGCGAGCGCTGGGATACCGATCCCCGGCTCAAGACGTGGTTCCACCGCTTTGATGCCCTGATCCTGTTCGTGCTGCTGGCCGGTGTGACGTGGTTCGTATGCACCCATCTGCGGAGCCGCTTGCGGGCAAGCGCTCGCGACGAAGCTGCCACGGAAACAATAGCGGACTAGCTGGCGGGCTCTGCCGGCTCCCGGTTCCCACTCGGCAGTGGCTCGGCTCTGCGCGCGGTCGTGGCACTCCGCATCCGGGAGCGCAGAATCCACGCGAAAGCTCTCTCGAAACGCAGGCGCACGGCGCGCACCCCGGGGGATTAAGATGCGCGGGCGCAACTCCGGGGTTCCCCCCGGCAGCGTGCGCCCGCTTTGCCTACTTTACAAACTCATTCGGCTTGCCTTCCTCCCACGGGTGATAGCTGAGCGCGAACTTCAGACGCTCGGCGATCGGGGGATGGCTGTAGGTCCAGAGCACGTACAGCTTGTTCGGCGAGGGATAGGCGTAGCCCTTCTCACCCAGCTTCTGGAATGACTCCGCCGCCACCTGCGAGGAGTTCGGCACCAGCCCATGTGTCACCTCCAGCCCGTGAATGTCCGCATCGTGCTCCAAGTGCCGGCTGAATGCCGCCTGGATGGGATCACCCGCCAGCGAGAGGATGCTCAGCACCAGCAGCAGCACCGGCAGCGCGCCGTAGTCGGCAAGGTCGCGGATGCCCCAGCGGCCTCCCCAGCGCGCCAGGAACGCCAGCGCAATCTTGCGCCCCAGCCAGAACATGATGAGCGTCAGGCCCAAGCCGAATGCCAGGCCCTTGTAGACGTGGTTGAGCACGTAGTGTCCCAGCTCGTGGCCGAAGATGAACTGCGTGACCGGGATACTGAGGTCCTTGGCGGTATTGTCCCAGACGACGATGCGCTTGGTGGCTCCGATGCCGGTGACGTAGGCGTTGTAGGTGGTGACCTTTTCGCTGGCCTTCATCTCGAACATGCGCGAGCGCGGGATGTCGAGGCCGGCACGGTGTTCCACGGCCTCAAGCGGTTGCACCAGTTGGGGCTGCGCTTTCTCCAGCGAGTCGAACTTGTTGAACAGCGGATCGAGGACCACCGGCGCGACGAAGATGATGAGCACCAGGAAGGGCACGGTGATGAGCCAGAAGTAGAAGAACCAGCGCTTCGGGCTCTTGCGGATGACGGTGAACAGCAGCCAGATCATGGGGATGCCGATCACCAGCGAAATCCCCGCGCCTTTCGCCAGGTCTCCAAACCACGAGCCCCAGCTCTGCACGGAGAGTCCATAGGCGCGCTGCAGGTGCTGGTTGTACATGCCGAGCGGCAGGTTGAGCACGTCGAGCGTCAAGATGAAGAGTGGCACGAAGATCAGCGCCTGCACAAAGCGATAGCGGCTGACCTTTTCCGCGAGATTGCGGTAGCGCGGCGCAAGCTTTACCCAAAGCAGAATCACAAGCAGCACAAAACCAAAGACGAGATCCCAGAGGTAAATGACGAGCTTGGTGTGATAAAGGGCCGTCGCTTTGGCCATCAGCTCAGGCGACAGCTTGTACTCCGTGATGGCCGGTGCGGGCGCGGCCACGACCGGTGCTGCCGGTGCCGGAGGCGGCGTGACCTTGGTCGCCGGAGCCGCCGGCTTTGCCGCCTTGGGTGCGGCCGCAGGGGCCTGCGCCATAATCTGCGTGGAAAGGGAAAGGAGAAGTAGAACAACGATGGTGGACAACATGAAGCATCTACACAGGCTTTTCATAGTGCACTCCCGACGATGAAGTTTTCTGGAGGGGAGCAGCATAGCACAGAGATGCGCCGGCAGAGCTACTGATGTCAGGAGAGCAAGGAAGCGGCTAGGGATGGCGCGCGGCCTCTTGTTTGCGAGTGCGGCGGTTGCGGAGCAGAAGGAATACACCAATAACCGACCATGTCAGCGTGATTCCACTAGTGGCTACCTGCGTCACGAACGCTGGAACTGGCATGAGGTCGTAGTCGCCGATGTGGAACACTTCGAGGACGCCGATGAAGACGCCGCCCAAGCTCAGAATTCCCATCAGTTCCATGTATTTTCTGATGAACCGAGGAGGCTTCTCCCTATCAGAACGTCCTGATTCACAGTCGAAGTACCATCCGACGCAGTACCAGAAGAAAACAGCACCGAAACCGATTCCAAACGGAAAAAGCCATTCGAGTCCGAGAATCGCGCCCAAGAGAATGAAAGGTATTGCTATCAAAAACCCTGGAAGCCCGATGACACCCTCGATGAAATCAGCAATTGATAGGGGAGGCGCTTGAAGAACCCACTGGTTTCGGGTGGCAACTTGGGCTGCTGCAGCTTCTCGATGAGCCACATAGGCAGCGACGGTAAAGACGGCAAGCGCGCCGAGTGCCACGACATACCGCATGGGTATCCGCTTCAATCCGACCGTGACGCGCTCCTGCTCAGTATTGACACCGGCTCTGCACCATAAGTTCCAGCTCCGATGCTAGTACATTCGCGCCGATTAATGCTCAGAATCCCCACTCCGATGCGCCCAGGCGCGCTCCGGCGCGACTCCGGAGCTAAATGGTACAAGATGTTTGCAAATGGCGTTTTGTTACGAGAAGATTAAGTGTTATTCCTGCACAACCATACCCATAAGGAAGTGACGGAACCCAATGTCAACCGGGCATAGTGATAAGCAGCCGTCCCTCGCGCAGATTGCACCCGCAAAGGGCAAACTTGGAGTCATGGTACCGGGCATGGGCGCGGTGGCCACCACATTCTTCGCCGGAGTGGAAGCCATCCGCCGCGGCATCTCGAAACCCATTGGCTCGCTCACGCAGATGGGCACCATCCGGCTGGGCAAGCGCACCGATGGCCGCTCGCCGCTCATCAAGGACTTCGTCCCCTTAGCCGGGCTCAAGGATTTGGTATTCACCGGCTGGGACATCTTCGAGGACGACGCCTACGCTGCCGCCCTCAAGGCCGGCGTGCTCGAGAAGGAGCTCCTGGACAAGGTGAAGCCCTTCCTCAAGGGCCTGAAGCCGCTGAAGGCCGTCTTCGACAGGAACTACGTCAAGAAGCTCGACGGGCCCAATGTGAAGAAGGGCAAGAACCGCATGGATCTCGCCGAGCAGTTGCGCGAGGACATCCGGCGCTTCAAGAAGTCGAACAAGCTGGAACGCGTGGTGATGATCTGGTGCGCCTCCACGGAGACCTTCATCAAGGCGGGCGCCGCTCACCAGTCGGTGGAGGCGTTCGAGAAGGCGATGACCGCGAACGACCCGAGCATCGCGCCCTCCATGGTCTATGCCTACGCGGCGATGAAAGAGGGCGTGCCCTTCATCAACGGCGCGCCGAACCTCACGGTTGATATTCCGGCCATGCTCGAGCTCTCGCGGCGGCACAATGCCCCCATCGCGGGCAAGGACTACAAGACCGGCCAGACGCTGATGAAGACCATCCTGGCGCCCGGCTTCAAGGCGCGCATGCTGGGACTCAGCGGATGGTTCTCCACCAACATCCTGGGCAACCGCGACGGCGAGGTGCTCGACGATCCCGGATCCTTCAAGACCAAGGAGGAGTCGAAGCTCTCGGTGCTGGAGCACATCCTGCAGCCCGAGCTTTACCCCGACCTCTACAGCAAGATCTATCACAAGGTTCGCATCAACTACTACCCGCCGCGCGGTGACAACAAGGAAGGCTGGGACAACATTGATATCTTCGGCTGGCTCGGCTATCCGATGCAGATCAAGGTGGACTTCCTCTGCCGCGACTCCATCCTGGCGGCGCCCATCGTGCTCGACGTGGTGCTGCTCACCGACCTGGCGCAGCGCACCTCCACGCTGAAGGGCATCGGCATCCAGGAGTGGCTGAGCTTTTACTTCAAGTCTCCGATGACGGCGCCCGGGCTCTACCCCGAGCACGACCTCTTCATCCAGTTGATGAAGATGAAGAACACGCTGCGCCACATCCGGGGCGAGGAGCTCATCACCCACCTCGGCCTGGAATACTACGACTGATCGCGGGCATACTCTAGAGGAGGCGCGCCTGCGGGTGCGCCTCTTGAGTCTGCGGTGAAGGTCGAACACACAAGGGCCGGTCAAGCTGGGAATTGACCCATTTTCCGGGAGACTCCCTGGTTCCAACCGGGTTCAATCTGCATCAGAAGGAAGAATGAAGCGTGCCGCTCTTGCTCTCGCCAGCCTCCTCCTGCTGGCCCCGGCCCTTGTTGCCGGATCTTCGGGCACGTTTCTCGGCATTCTCGTACCGCCGCCGAAGGGGGGCAGCCCGGCAAGGACTGGGTGTATGTCCGGGGCTCGAACGGCATGGTGCGGCGCATCGCCGTGGGCCACGCCGGCATCATCTACGACCCCAGGTGTCCGCGGTACGTGCGCAAGCGAAATGCCACGAAGAGCCTGATTGCAGGCACCGAGGTGCGGGTGACAGCCGAGCTGGGCACCGACGGGGAGTGGCGCGCCACCAAGGTGGAGATTCTGGGCCGGCGCAAGCTCCCGGTTGAAGACGACAGTGACGAAGATGAGGACATTGACAGCGGTCCGGCGATTCACAGGACTGCGGCCCAGCGGACGATCTGAGCACGCCCGGCTCGCGGCTGGTTGGGTGTTCCTGTGCTGTGGAATAAGCACCTTAAGAATGCGTCTCGCGACACAGCCTCCGAATCAAACCAAGGGAATGGATTGGGACTATAATGCTGTGCAACGCAAAGGATCTTGCCGTGCTCACGCAACCGCTGTTCGCGGCGTCTATACCATACGGGGCAGAAGTGTGGATGCCGTCCGCCCGATGAAGGGGGAGTTATGAGGTTCAAGTTCAGTCTGGTGATGGTGGCCCTGCTGGTGTTCCTGACTGCCTCGGCAGCCGTGGCACAGCAGGATACCCAGAGTTCGCCCACGCCCGCCGCCGGGACGCAGCCGGCAGCCGCTCCGCAGGAGCAGTCGCAGGCGCCCGCC
>Ga0209777_10005013_pt1 | contig 15442 bp, 15 predicted proteins | sample FrelakmetHBP12HB_FD_187147 | JGI IMG/M metagenome (GOLD analysis project Ga0209777, IMG submission 187147) | Freshwater lake sediment microbial communities from the University of Notre Dame, USA, for methane emissions studies -HBP12 HB (SPAdes)... | ecosystem: Environmental > Aquatic >... | reverse complement strand
TGGCGCGCGCGCCTCGTTTGGCTGCTCCGTGCGCTGGCGCCGGAAGAGATCAGCGCTTGGGCGCTGCGCATGCGCTTCCGGCGCCGCGACAGAGATGTGCTGGCGCGCGCGCTTGTGGTGGGCCGAAAGCTGGCTGAGTTTCTGCGCCGCGGGCCGAGCGAGGCAGAGCTCTATGACGCCGCCGCCGGGGAGCCGGCGGACGCGCTGCTCGCTGCCATGGCGCTGCAGTCCACCGGGGACGCTCAAGAACGACTCGCCAGGTTCCTCGACACGACGAGGCACGTGCATCTGGCCGTGAGCGGCGACGATCTACTCGAGCTCGGTTTTGTCTCGTCGCGCGAGATGGGAGTCGCGCTGCGCGACCTTCTCCACCTGAAGATCGACGGCGTCATCAGCGGCCGCGAGGCGGAACTCGAAGCCGCGCGACTCATGCGCTAGGCTCGGCGTACGGTGAACACCAGCGTGCTGCTCGAGTTTCTCCTGATCCTGCCGGTGCTGGTGGCGAGCCTCGTGGTGCATGAGCTCGCGCACGGCGCCACCGCTGCCGCGCTCGGCGACCCGACGGCGCGGCGGCTCGGGCGGCTCAGCCTCAACCCGCTCGTGCATCTCGACACGTGGGGGACCGCCATGCTGGTCGTCAGCTTCCTGGCCTCGGGCGGCAGCTTCTTCATCGGCTGGGCCAAGCCGGTGCCCATCACGCCCTCGCTGCTGCACGCGCCGCGGCGCGACATGATGCTCGTCGGCGCCGCTGGTCCGCTGGCGAACTACGCGGTCGCCTGCACCGCCGCGGCCGCCATCTGGGTCGTGCGGGGCATATCCGGCTTCGTCGTCGACGCCCTGACCATGACCTTCGTGCTGAACGTGGTGCTCGGCACGCTCAACCTCATCCCGCTGCCACCCCTGGACGGCTCACGCGTGCTGGGCGGCCTGCTGCCGCTGCGTCTCTACAGACACTGGCTGACCCTGGACCGCTACTCGCCCTACGTGCTGCCGCTGGTGCTAGTCGTGATGGTGGCTGAGCCCGCCGTCTTCTCCGGCACCGTCGGCGCGGCACTGAACTGGGCGGCGACCGTGCTCTTGCCGGGGCGGTATTGAGCACGGTCCCGCATCTGGAGACGCGCTCGCATGACGGGCTCGAACTGCTCGCGGCCCACTACGGCGACGCTCGGGTGGCCTTCTCTACCCGTGCCGGCGGCGTCTCGCGCGGACCGTATGCGGAGCTCAACCTAGGTCTGTCTGTGGGCGACGACCCGGCCGCTGTGTTGCGCAACCGCGGACTGCTGTGCAGTGCCCTGGCGCTCAGCGTCGATGAGATGGTGGTCCCCGGCCAGATTCACGGCACTCACGTGGCAGTGGTCGGCAAGGCTGAGCGGGGCCGGGGAGCGCGTTCGACCGAAAGCGTGGTAGAGCGCACCGATGGTCTGGTGACGGTGGCTAGACGCGTGGCCTTGATCACCAGCTTCGCCGACTGCGTGCCGGTGTTCGTGGCCGGAGAGACGGACTCTGGTGCTCCGGCCATCGGCCTAGCCCACGCCGGTTGGCGCGGCATGCTCGCCGGCGTCGTAGCTGCGCTGGTCCGAGCCGTCGCCGGCGCAGCACGCGTGGCGGTCGTCGGCCCCAGCATCGGGCCCTGCTGTTTTGCCACCGCCGACGACGTGGCAGCGCAGTTCGCGCAACACTTCGGCGCGGATGTGGTCCGGCGCGCCAGCGACGGCGCTCACGTGGACCTTTGGCGCTGTGCCGCCATCGATCTGCAGCGCAGCGGCGTGGCGCCCAAAGCGATCCTCAACCCGCGGCTGTGCACGAGCTGCGACGAGCGCTTCTTCTCTCATCGGCGCGATCAGGGCTTGACTGGCCGTCAGGTCGCGATAGCGTGGCTTGCGGACGATGGCGGCAACGAGAGGAGCGGGTCTTGACGGAGTTCGCCGGCGACGAAGAGTCGGTCCGTGCGCGCTTGGCCGAGGTGCGCGAAAGAGTGGCTGCGGCGGCCCAGGCCAGCGGGCGCGGCGGCGAGCTCGTCGAGATCCTGGTGGCCACCAAGTACGTGCCTGTGGAGCACATGCGAGCGCTCGTTCAGGCCGGGGTCCTCCTGGTAGGCGAGAATCGCGCCCAGGATCTGGTCGCCAAGCACGCGTCGTATGGCGACGCGTTCGTCTGGGACTTCATAGGTCACTTGCAGAGCCGCAAGACCAAGCTGGTGCTGCCCATCGTGCGCCTGATCCACTCGGTATGCACCATGAGCGTCGTGCAGGAGATACAGGCGCGCGCCGAACGACCGGTCCGCGTGCTGCTCGAAGTCAACCTCTCCGGGGAAGAGACCAAGAGCGGCCTGAGGCCGGATGCGGTGGCGGCTTTTCTGGAGGCGGCCAGCGCCTGCGACAAGGTCGGATTCGCCGGCCTCATGTGCATGCCGCCGCTCTTCGACGACCCGGAGCAGGCACGGCCTTTGTTCGCCCGCGCCCGCGAGTATGCTCAACGGCTTTCGGAAGAGTGGCGCGGCCGATATACTTTCGCCCACCTATCGATGGGCACGAGCGCCGACTACGAAGTCGCCGTGCAGGAAGGTGCGACCATCGTGCGCGTGGGGAGCGTCTTGTTCTGACTTGAAGGTGGTGAAGCGATGGGCTTGGGCGATTCGTGGCACAAGGTGTTGGTGTACTTCGGCATCGCCGACGAGGACGAGTACGACGAGGAAGAGACCATGGCTCCGCAAGACGAGCTGGAGCGCTCGTACCAGGAACGGCCCAACGTGCGCAAGCTGTCTCGTACCTCGCGCGGCCGCACCGAGTATGACGACATCTTCAGCGAGGAGCCGGCACGCTCGGCCCGTTCCTCCGTGCGCGCCGTCGAGCCGATGCGACCGGCACGCGTGGAGGTGCACCTGGTCGTGCCCAAGAACTTCAACGATGCCCAGCAGATCGCCGACAAGTTCAAGGTCGACATCCCCGTCATCGTCAACTTGCAGGGCTCGGAGACTGAGCTTGCGAAGCGACTGATCGACTTCTGCAGCGGTCTCACCTACGCCCTCGACGGGGGCATGCAGCGCATCGCCGACAAGATCTTCCTGCTCACACCGCGCAACGTGGAAGTGTCGGCCGAGGAGAAAGCACGCCTCCTCGAAAAGGGCTTCTTCAACCAGTTCTGAACTGAGGGCGACCATGGACGTCGGCCTGCTCGGCAGCGGCCATATTGCTCGCGCTCTGGCACTGGGCTGGAGCCGGTCGAACATACCGGTACACGAGCGACGCGCGCTCCACTTCTATGACCTCGTCGAAGAGCGCGCCGCCGACCTCGCCCGCGAGTGCGGCGGTCAGCATGTGGCGTCAGCGGCCCAGCTGGTGGCCTCGGCTCGCATCGTCGTCCTTGCCGTGCGCCCTCCCGACGTGGCCGCGGCGCTGGCCGACGTTCGCTCACAGGTGCAGGGCAAGCTCGTGGTCTCGCTCGCTGCTGGCCTCTCGGTCGCCGTGCTTGCCGGATCGCTCCCGGCCACGACGCAGGTGGGCCGCATCATGCCCAACGTCGCCGTGGCCGTAGGCAAGGGCCTGCTCTTGCTGGCGCCGGGCACGCTGGGTGGCGGCATCGGCGAAGTGGAGGGCCTGTTCGGCCTCGTCGGTGAGGTGGTGACCATCGACGAGGCGCTCTTCGATGCCGCGACCGCTCTCTCGGGCTGTGGACCGGGTTTCGCGGCTTTGTTCCTGGCAGCGCTGGAGAAAGGCGGCCGTGCCGCCGGTTTGGCTGCCGAGACGGCGCACAGGCTGGCCGTAGGGGCCCTGGCCGGAGCGGCCGCCCTCGGCGGTCCGGAGCCCGACCCTGAGGCGATCGTGCGTGCCGTGTGCTCGCCCGGTGGCATGACGGCAGCCGGCATAGCCGTCCTCGAGGCCGGACGCGTTCCGCAGAGCGTCGCGGCCGCCGTGCTGGCCGCCGTCGAGCAGGCAAGCAGGTTGGCCTGACGACGTCCGGAGATAGCGGGTTACACGGCCGCCAAGGTGGACTATCATGTGTCGGGCAACTGAGCACCACCAGGCCGCCGTGGGTGACGGCGTAGCGCCTGAGAAGGGGGTTGGCATATGAAACTGACGCCACTCGACGTCCGCCACAAGGAGTTCAAGCGCGGCATGCGCGGCTACGCGGACGACGAGGTCGACGAGTTCCTCGACGAAGTGGCCGACGAGTTCGAGCGCATCTTCAAGGAGAACATCGACCTGAGCGAACGGGTCGAAGGGCTCGAGGAGCGTATCTCCCATTACCGCATGCTCGAGGAGACCTTGCAGAAGACGCTCGTCTCGGCGCAGCAGTCGGCAGAGGAGCTCAAGGCGAACGCCACCAAGGAGGCTCAGCTCATTCTCCGTGATGCCGAGCTCAAGGCTCGGCAGATGGTCAACGACTCCTATGCAGACAAGCAAAGGATGGAGAAGAACGTCGTCATCCTCAAGAACGCCCAAGAGGAGTTCCGCTTCAAGTTCCGCGGCCTGCTTGAAGGCTACATGAAGCAGCTGACGGAGCTGGACCAGGGCGCCAAGGCGCGCACGAGCGAGTTTGCCAAGCAGGCCGAGGCCCTCAAGGAAGCGATCGCTCGCGAGGATGTACCGCAGGCCGTGACCAAGGAGCCGCCGGCTGTGTTCGTGCCCGAGACAGTGCCGGCTCCCGCGGAGACGCCGCGCCCGCCTGCGGTGGCACCTGTGCCTCCGCAGGAGATGGCCATAGAGAAGAACGAACCTCTGTCTCGCCCGGTGACGCCGGTGCCTGAGCCCGCCCCTGTGGCGGACGCTCAAGAAGAGGCCGCAGCGACACCGGCCGAGCCGCAGGCCGACGACGCGACCGAGCCTGCCGACGAGGACGTCCACATCCTCTTCGCCGAAAGGGATGATTTCCTCGCCGACGTGGATGCGGGCATCAACGAGAACGAGTTCAAGTGGTGACGTGGAGCCGCTGGCAGCGTCGGGGGAGGATCTCGTCGTCGCTCTCTGGGTGACGCCCGGCGCCCATCGCTCACGTGTGACCGGCGTGAGTGCCGGTCGCGTTACCATCACGGTCGCAGCCCCAGCACGTGAAGGGCGTGCCAACGACGAGCTGGTGGCTCTCTTGGCGAAGCTCCTCGGTGTCCCGCGAACGGCCGTGCATCTCGTGGCCGGCACACGCAGCCGGCGCAAGGTCGCGCGCATCCGCGGTGTGAGCGTCGCCGAGGCCCGCGTACGCCTCGGGCTCCCAGCCAGTGCTTGACGGTGGACGAGAGATGCTGAGCTCGTCCTCTCACGCCAACGTGCACGAGATCGATGCGGGTAAGGGTGAGAGCTAGGCGGCCACCGCTCACGAGCCTGGCGGTCGTCGGCGCCGTGGTCGTTGCCGACCAGGCCAGCAAATGGGCAGTACGCCACGAGGCGAGTAGGCTACCGCTGCATCTGTTCGGTCGCCTTTCGATCGAGTTCTTCCAGAACCGCGGGATCTCGTTCAGCCAATTCGATCAAGACGGGGCTGTCGTGCGTATCGTGGTGGCCGCCGTGGTCGCCGTCGTGGCGCTGGCGCTCGTTCTCCTGCCACGGCGATATGCATGGGCAGTCGCTCTCATCCTCGGGGGCAGCGCCAGCAACCTCATCGATCGCCTCCGTTTTGGTTATGCGATCGACTTCGTCTCCGCTTGGGGATGGCCGACGTTCAACGTCGCCGACGTGGCCATCGTCGTGGGCGCGGCGGCGCTCGCACTGCTCGTGATCACGGCGGAGTGAGGCCGCGATGCCCGCCTTCGCCGTGGCTCCTGCAGAGGCCGGCCTGCGGCTCGACGTCGTGCTGGCCGCCCGGCAAGACCTCTCCCGAGCGGCTGCCCAGCGCCTGATAGCTGCCGGTTCAGTGACCGTCGACGGCGTGCCGCAGACCAAGCATCACCGCGTGCAGACCAGCGAGAGAGTCGAGTACACGGCGCCGCCGGCCGTGCGCTCTCAGCTGTCGCCGGAAGCGCTCGATATCGAGGTCGTGTATGAGGACGAGTGGCTCTTGGTCGTGAACAAGGCTGCCGGTGTGGTCGTGCACCCGGCGCCGGGTCACGAGAAGGGCACACTGGTGCACGGCTTGCTCGCGCGCGGTATCGGCGGTGGCGGCACGGCCCGGCCGGGGATCGTGCACCGGCTCGACAAGGACACATCAGGCCTCATGGTGGTCGCTCGTCATGACGACGCCTATCGGGCGTTGACCGAGGCCATGGCTCGTCGCGAAGTCGGCCGCACGTACGTGGCCCTGCTCCGCGGTGACCTGCCGCAGGACGCGGGCACCATCGACGCACCCATGGGTCGCCACGTGCGCGACCGCAAGCGCATGTCGCTCCACACCGTTGCCCCGCGACCGGCGGTGACTCATTTCCGCGTCCTGCGTCGCTACACAGGCTTCACGCTGGTGGAAGTGCGCTTGGAGACAGGGCGCACGCATCAGATACGGGTGCACTTCGCCGCGCTAGGGTTCCCGGTCGCTGGCGATGTGCAGTACGGTCGTCGCGTGCGCCCACCTGGCCTGGGGCGCCAGTTCCTGCATGCGACACGTCTGTCGCTGACCCACCCCGGCAGCGGCGAACCGCTCGCCTTTGCGGCCGCTCTGCCGGCGGACCTCAGCGAGTTTCTGGCCGGACTCGAGGCTCGCGAGGCAAGCGGCGGGGGAGCCTGACCGAGCCCCGCCGCCTGTGTCCGACGCTTCTCGCAGCCGCCCTTGACCGCCCCCAGGGCGGCTGCTACTGTACCGTCAGCCTTTAAACGTGTCCTGCGAGACCGGAAAGGATGATGTTGCATGACGCTGCCGTTCTGTAGCTCCTCACCGGCGGCGTTTTTCTATGTCTAGGGCGGCGACCGAGGTCGTCGTCCTGACGGGGGACCAGCTGGTGCGCACGCTCACGCGTATCGCGCATGAGATCCTCGAGAAGAACGCCTCGGACACATCCCTCGCCGTCGTCGGCATCCACACGCGCGGGGCTCATCTCGGACGGCGCCTTCACGGTCTGCTTTCCAAGCTGAGCCAGCGCGAGATCCCGGAGGGCGAGCTCGACATCTCCTTCTACCGTGACGATGTGGCCGCTCGCGATGCGCCCGGAGTCATCCCCAAGACGCCGCAGCCGGTCGTCAAAGACACCAACCTGCCGTTCGACGTCGGCGGCACCACCGTAATCCTCGTCGACGACGTCCTCTACACGGGACGGACTATTCGGGCGGCCATCGATGCGCTGTTCGACTACGGTCGCCCGGACTGCATCCAGCTCGCCGTGCTCGTCGACCGCGGGCATCGCGAGCTGCCCATCAGACCCGACTACGTGGGCAAGAACCTGCCGACGGCGCTAGCGGAGCGCATCAACGTGCGGCTCCGCGAATGCGACGGGGTCGATGAGGTCGTCCTGGTGAGATCGGCGGGGGAGGAGTAGACGTGGCTAAGCGAGACCTGATCTCCATCGACGACCTCAGCGCGGCAGACGTCGATCTGCTGCTCGACACAGCAGAGAGCTTCTTGCCGGTGTTGCAGCGCGATATCAAGAAAGTGCCGACCCTACGTGGGCGCACGGTTATCAACATGTTCTTCGAGTCCTCGACGCGCACATCGACGAGCTTCGACCTGGCCGCCAAACGCCTCTCCGCCGACACGATCGGCATCAAGGCCAAAGGCTCGGCCGTGGACAAGGGCGAGTCACTCAAGGACACGATCATCACGCTGTCGGCGTACTCGCCGGACATCATCGTCATCCGACACCCCAGGGCCGGCGCCTGTCAGCTGGCCAGCGCCAACACGAAGGCCAGTATCATCAACGCCGGCGACGGCAAGCACCAGCACCCCTCACAGTGCCTGCTCGACCTGTTCACCTTGCGCCAGGCGTTCGGGCGCAACCTGAAGGGGCTCAAGGTGGCCATCGTCGGCGACATCCTGCACAGCCGTGTGGCGCGCAGCGACATCGCCGGCTTCCAACTCCTCGGCATGGAGGTCACCGTCATCGCGCCGCCGACAATGATGCCCCGCGAGGTGGAGTCGCTGGGAGTAAAGGCCGAGTACGATCTCGCCGACTTGCACAAGGCCGACGTGATCTACTTGCTGCGCATCCAGCAAGAGCGCATCAGTCAAGGCGCCAACTTCTTGCCGTCACTGCGCGAGTACGCGACGGTGTGGGGCGTCACTCGCTCGCGTCTGCGCCCCGGGCAGAAGGTCATGCACCCCGGCCCCATCAACCGCGGCGTCGAGATCAGCGCCGCCGTGGCCGATGACCCGGACACTCTCATCGCACGGCAGGTCGAGGCCGGCTTGGCCGTGCGCATGGCGATCCTTTACCGGACCATCGTGGGTGGCAGCGACAGCGACACGAAGGAGGCCCTGTGACACGGCGTCTGTGGAGCGCCCCGGCACGGGGCGCCGATCTTCTCATCCAAGGTGCGCGCGTGGTCGACCCTCTGGCCGGTCTCGACACGATCCTCGACGTTCTGGTGCGCAAGGGCCGCATCCACCTGGTCGGCACAGACCTGGAGGCACCCGCGGCGTGTCGCGTCATAGACGCCGACGGCTGGCTGTTACTTCCCGGGTTCGTCGACCTGCATGCGCACCTGCGCACGCCCGGCCGCGAGGACGAAGAAGACCTCGCCAGCGGTACGCGAGCGGCTGCGGCAGGCGGATATGTGGCCGTCTTCGGCATGGCCAACACCGACCCGGAGGTGGACACGGCTCCTCTCGTGGAGGCGCTGGCCCTGCGTGCTCTGTCGGAGGCCGTGGTGCCCGTGGGGTTCTTTGCCGCCGTCACACGCGGCCAACGCGGCGAGGAGCTGACCGAGATGTGGGAGCTGGCCCAGGCCGGCGCGGTCGGCTTCAGCGACGACGGCCGACCGCTGAACAGTGCGCACCTCACGCGCCGCGCCTTGCAGTACGCCAAGGTCACGGATCGGTTCGTGGCCGTGCACGCAGAAGATGAGTCGCTCACCAGGGGCGGCGTCATGCACGAAGGTGCCGTGTCGGCCAAGCTCGGCCTGGGCGGCATGCCGCCGGTCGCCGAGAGCATCGAAGTCGACCGCGCCCTCGAGCTCGCCGCCTACGAAGAAGGCCGGCTGCACCTCTGCCACCTGAGCACGGCCGCCTCACTCGAGCACTTGGAGCGCGCCAAGAAGGCTGGCGTGCATGTGACGGCCGAAGTCACACCTCACCACCTCACGCTCACCGACGAGTGCGTCCGCGGCCTCGACCCGAACTACAAGATGAACCCGCCGTTGCGACCGGAGGCCGACCGCAAGGCTCTCTCTCAGGCCTTGCGCAGCGGACTGATCGATTGTCTTGCCACCGACCACGCCCCTCACGCGCAGCAGGAGAAGGAAGTGCCCTTCGAGGACGCGCCCTTCGGCACGTTGGGCCTGGAGACGGCGTTCGCGGCTGCTCACCAGACACTCGTTGCCTCGGGTGCCCTCAAGCTGCCCGTGCTCGTGGAGCGCATGAGCCAGTCGCCGGCGCGCATCGCCGGTATCGCGCTGCCGACCGTGCAAGCCGGGGAAGAGGCCAACCTCTGCCTCGTCGACCCACGCGAGACATGGACGGTCACGGCGGCGCAGTTGCACTCGAAGGCCAAGAACTCGGCCTGGCTAGGCACCAAGATGAAGGCTCGCGTGAAGCTCACGGTGGCCGCCGGCAGCGTGGCCTGGGAGGACGGTGCCCGGTAAGGCGCTCATCGTCCTCGAGGACGGAGCCTGGTTCAGGGGCGAAGCGCTTGCCGGTTCCGGGACGACCGGCGGAGAGATCGTCTTCACCACCAGCATGGGTGGTTATCAGGAGATAGCCACCGACCCTTCCTACAGCGGCCAGATCATCGTCTACACGTTCCCGATGGTCGGCAACTACGGCTGCGACAGCGACCGCGACGAGTCTGACAAGGCCCACGCGAAGGCGATCGTCGCCCGGGAGATCACCAACTACCGCTTCAACCGCGCGTCGCGCGACACCTGGTTGGACTGGCTCTCAGAGCACGGTGTGCTTGCCGTGAGCGGCGTGGACACGCGTGCCCTCACACGTCACATCCGCGAGTGCGGCGCCTTGCGCGCCACCATCAGCACGGAGACGGACGACGTGGCGGCGCTGCGCGCCGCCGCCTTGCGCTTCCCCAAGATGAGCGGCCGCGACCTGGTGAGCGGCGTCACATGTGCGGAGACTCGCCACGTGCCGGCGAGCGCCGCTGCGGCTCGCCGGCACGTGGTCGTCTACGATCTGGGTGTGAAACGATCGATGCTACGCCTTCTGGCAGACGAAGCCTTCGAGCTGACGGTCGTGCCGGCACACACGAGCGCCCGCGAGGTGTTGGGCGCCAAGCCTGACGGTGTGTTCCTTTCTAACGGACCCGGCGATCCTGCCGCCGTGACCTACGCGGTCAAGAGTGTCCGGCATCTACTCGGCAAGGTGCCGATCTTCGGCATCTGCCTCGGGCATCAGCTGCTTGCGCGGGCGCTCGGCCTGGAGACATTCAAGCTCAAGTTCGGCCATCGTGGCGCCAACCACCCGGTGAAGGACCTGCGCAGCGGCGTCATAGAGATCACGAGCCAGAACCACGGTTTCGCGGTGCGCGACACGCAGATGCCGCGCGGCACCCAGATCACGCACGTGAACTTGAACGACGGCACCGTGGAGGGCCTGGCCTGCCCGGATCGGCACGCCTTCTCGGTGCAGTTCCACCCCGAGTCGTCGCCGGGGCCGCACGACTCGCGCTACCTGTTCGGTCTCTTCCGCGACGAGATCGCGCGCTTTGCCGGAGAGGTCTGAGTGCCGCGGCGCGAGGACATCCACAAGGTGCTCATCATCGGGTCGGGGCCGATCGTTATCGGGCAGGCCTGCGAGTTCGACTACTCGGGCACGCAGGCTTGCAAAGTGCTGGCCGAGGACGGGTTCGAGGTCGTGCTCGTGAACTCGAACCCGGCCACCATCATGACCGACCCTGACTTCGCCGCACGCACGTACATCGAACCGCTCGACGTCAGCACGCTCACACGCATCATCGAGAGCGAACGGCCGGATGCGCTGCTGCCTACGCTGGGCGGCCAGACGGCCCTCAACCTAGCGATGGAGCTCAAGCAGTGCGGCGTTCTCGATCTGTGGGGAGTGGAGATGATCGGCGCCGACAGCGAGGCGATCGCCAAGGCCGAGGATCGCGAGCTCTTTCGTACCGCCATGGAAGAGCTGGGCCTGCGCGTGCCGCGCAGCGCCCTGGCACACGACCTCGCTCAGGTGGAGGCTGCCGCGGCCAAGCTCGGTCTCCCGCTGGTCGTGCGCCCCGCCTACACACTGGGCGGCAGCGGCGGGGGTATCGCCTCCGACCTCGCCGGTCTGCGCAGGATCGCCGAGCAGGGCCTGCGGCTCAGCCCGATCACGCAGGTCCTGCTCGAAGAGTCTGTCGCGGGCTGGCACGAGTTCGAACTGGAGGTGATGCGCGACAAGGCCGACAACGTGGTGATCATCTGCTCGATCGAGAACATCGACCCCATGGGCGTGCACACCGGCGACAGCGTGACGGTCGCCCCGGCTCTCACCCTGACCGATCCGCAGTACCAAGAGCTGCGTGATGCCGCCAAGGCGATCATCCGCAAGATCGGCGTGGATACCGGCGGCTCCAACATCCAGTTCGCCGTCAACCCGGCCGACGGCGAACTGGCGGTCATCGAGATGAACCCGCGCGTCTCCCGCAGCTCGGCACTGGCCTCCAAAGCGACCGGCTTCCCGATCGCCAAGATCGCCGCCAGGCTGGCGGTCGGCTACACGCTCGACGAGATCAGCAACGACATTACCCGTAAGACGCCCGCTTGCTTCGAGCCGACACTCGACTACGTGGTGGTCAAGATGCCGCGCTGGGCCTTCGAGAAGTTCCCGCTCGCCGATCGCGAACTCACCACGCACATGAAGAGCGTCGGCGAAGCCATGGCCATCGGGCGCACGTTCAAGGAGGCTTTCCAGAAGGCGCTGCGCTCACGCGAGCTCGACACGGCACCCGAGCTGCCCGCCACCAAGCAGGAGGTCCTGAAGGCGCTGGCCGTCCCGAGCTGCGAGCGCTACGAGCTCATCCTGCATGCCTTGCGGAGCGGCATCGACGTAGACGAGATACACCGTCTCACCAGCATCTCGGAGTTCTTCCTGAGCGAGTTCCGGGACCTAGTCGAACTGGAGGAGGAGGCACGCCGATCGGTCTCACTAGCGCCGGCGCTGGTGAGACGACTCAAGCGCTACGGGTTCGCCGACCGCCAGCTCGCCGAGCTCACGGGCCGCACTGAGCAGGAGGTCACGGCGTTGCGTCTGGCGGCCGGCATCACGCCGGTCTACAAAGCGGTCGACACGTGCGCGGCGGAGTTCGCCGCCGAGACACCCTATTTCTACTCCACCTATGAAGAAGAGAACGAGGCCGAGCCCGGCGAGCGCAAGCGTGTCGTCATCCTGGGCAGCGGGCCCAACCGCATCGGGCAAGGGATCGAGTTCGACTATTGCTGCGTGCACGCCGCCATGACCGTCCGCGAGCAGGGCTATGACGCCATCATGATCAACTGCAACCCGGAGACGGTCTCTACCGACTACGACATCTCCGACCGCCTGTACTTCGAGCCTCTGACCCTGGAGGACGTGGCCGCCGTGGTCGCCAACGAGCGTCCCATGGGCGTCGTCCTGCAGTTCGGGGGCCAGACACCGCTGAAGCTTGCGGCGGCGCTGGCTGCTGCCGGCATCCCGCTGCTCGGCACGCCGCACGAGTCTATCCACCTGGCCGAAGACCGCGGCAGCTTCGGCACGCTGCTGCAGGACCTGGGCATCCGCTGTCCCGAGTACGGCGTGGCCTCGAGCGTCGATGAGGCCGTCGCGATCGGCGCGCGCATCGGCTATCCGCTGCTGGTGCGTCCCTCCTTCGTGCTGGGTGGCCGAGCCATGGAGATCGTCTATAACACGGACGAACTGCGCCGCTACATGGGCACGGCGATCAGCGCCAGCCCGGACCACCCGGTGCTCATCGATAAGTTCCTCGAAGACGCCATCGAGGTCGACGTGGACGCGGTCTCCGACGGCGAGGGTGTGTACATAGGCGCCATCATGCAGCACGTCGAGGAGGCGGGCATCCACTCCGGCGATTCGTCCTGCGTCATCCCTTCGCTCTCTCTCGGCGAGGGCACGCTCGAGCAGGTGCGCAAGCAGACTGTCGCGTTGGCCATGGCTCTCGGCGTCAAGGGGCTACTCAACGTCCAGTTCGCCTACCAGAACTACGAGTTGTACGTGCTCGAGGTCAACCCTCGCGGCTCGCGTACGGTGCCGTTCGTGAGCAAGGCCACCGGCGTGCAGCTCGCCAAGATCGCCACGCGCGTCATCCTCGGCACCCCGCTGCGTGAGCTGGGTCTGCCCGATCGTCGTGTTCCTGAGCATGTCAGCGTCAAGGAAGCGGTGCTGCCCTTCAACCGGTTCCCGGGCGCGGACGCTCGCCTTGGCCCCGAGATGAAGTCGACCGGCGAGGTCATGGGCATCGCCGACACGTTCCCGACCGCCTTCGGCAAGGCTCAGGTGGCGGCAGGGTACCCGTTGCCGATCGAGGGCAGCGTGTTCCTTTCGGTGTGCGACACCGACAAGTCGGCCGCGACGATCCTCGGACAACGCCTGCACGGTCTGGGATTCACGATCCTCGCCACGCGCGGTACGGCCCGAGCTTTGCAGAGCCTCGGTGTCCCCACCATCGAGGTCAACAAGGTGACACAGGGCACGCCGCACGTGGTCGACCTCATCGAGGAGGGGCGCGTCGACCTCGTCGTCAACACGCCCCTCGGACGCGGGGCGCGCAGCGACGGTCACGAGATCCGCAGCGCCGCGTTGCGGCGCGGCGTGCCTTGCATCACGACACTCGCGGGCGCTTCTGCAGCCGTCTCGGCGATCGAAGCCGCTCAGCGGCCCCGCGTCACCGTACGCTGCCTTCAGGACCTGCTCGCCCACGACGCGGGTCAGGTGCCACGGTGAGCGCCGCGCCCGAGCGCAGAGCCGGGGTCCAGCAAGCGGTGACCGTGGACTGCCGCGTCAGCGAGGTGCGCCACCACGGTTCGTTTGCCGTCGTCTCGCTCGTGGCGCCGCACCTTGCGCGTGGCGCCGTTCCCGGCCAGTTCGTGATGGTCGCCGTTCCCCAGAGCGGCTTCGTGCTACGGCGGCCGCTCTCGCTGCACGCCGTGAAGGGAGACTCCGTCGCCCTCCTCGTGGAGGCGCGCGGCCGCGGCAGCGCTGCCCTGGCCAGTGTGGACGTTGGGCAGACCCTCTCCCTGGCGGGGCCTCTCGGCAACGGCTTCGACACGGGCGGCGTGCGGCGGGCCTTGCTCGTCGGCGGCGGCATCGGTGTGGCCCCGTTCCAGTTGCTTGCCGACAGGCTGGCCGGGCAGGGCAGCGAGGTGACGGCCGCCTTCGGTTTTCGGGACCATCGGCAGGCACGGGTGACCGGCATCTTCGACATCTCGCAGCTTTGGGTAGCCACCGAGGACGGATCGCTGGGTCGACGCGGCACTGCCGTCGAGCTGGCGGAGACCCTCACCGTGGAGCCCGGCACCGTCGTCTACGCCTGCGGGCCGTTGCCGATGATCGGCGCCGTGCAGCGCTGGGCCGACGGCCGCGGGCTCACGGGCCAAGCCTCTTTGGAGGCGCACATGGCCTGCGGGAGCGGCTCATGCCACGGCTGCGTGGTCGAGACGACCGCCGGCTACCTGCGCGTTTGCAGCGAGGGTCCCGTGTTCGACATGCACACGGTGGTGGTCGCATGACCCAGGCGGAGGCTCACGACACGCAAGGCATGGGCGAGGTCGATCTCGCAGTCTGTCTGGGGCCACTGCGGCTGAGGCACCCGGTCATGAATGCCTCGGGCACGTTCGACGTGCTCGAGATCGATACGCGCTACGAGCGGGACTTCATTGCGGGATTCCCGTTCTCGGCGTACGTGCCCAAGACGATCACCCGCGAGGCACGTGCCGGCAACCCGCCCCCACGTGTGAGCGAGACTGCCTGCGGCATGATCAACGCGATCGGGCTGGCGAACACCGGCCTCGAGAGCTTCCTCGACAGTCTGCCGGCTCTGGCGGGGCTGCGCGAACCAGTCATCGTGAGCGTCGGCGGCAGCCACCGTGAGGACTACGTGGCCGTGGTCGAGGCTCTCGAGAAGGCGCTTGCGCGCGCCACACCGGGCAGTGTGCCGCATGTCGCCGGCTACGAGCTCAACGTGTCCTGCCCGAACGTGCGCACAGGTTGCCTCTCGATCGGCAGCGACCAGGCCGAGACGGCCGCTCTGGTGACCGCGGTCCGGCCGCTCACCGCTCGCCTCCTCGTGGTAAAGCTCACGCCCAACGTCACCGACGTGGTGGCCGTGGCCCGTGTCGCCGCGGACGCCGGTGCCGACTGTGTCTCTTTGGTGAACACGTTCCGCGCGCTGGTGTTGGACCCGGCCACGCTGCAACCGTTCCTCGGCAATCGC
>Ga0209777_10005012_pt1 | contig 15443 bp, 14 predicted proteins | sample FrelakmetHBP12HB_FD_187147 | JGI IMG/M metagenome (GOLD analysis project Ga0209777, IMG submission 187147) | Freshwater lake sediment microbial communities from the University of Notre Dame, USA, for methane emissions studies -HBP12 HB (SPAdes)... | ecosystem: Environmental > Aquatic >... | reverse complement strand
AGAGAGGCGTGGCTACCAGCAGGTCGCTGAAGCCACCGCTAAGTACTTCAGGGGCGAGGAGATCAAGCGTGGACAGCTAGCTAACCCCAAGGTCTTGGAGCGTTGAGATAGTTTGTCGCCCGGCTACCTCATGGCAGTGGATTGCGGTTCGGGGGGTGTCAAATGTTTCCTCGTTGACTTCAAGGGGAAAATCGTTTCCCAATCCAGCGTCGAGTGGCTGAGAAGTAACTGGAACACAGAGATCGGATGGATGTCTATTAGTGAAGCCATAAAGAGTGCACTCACGGTGGCTAGAATCGACGCCGATCAAATAGCGGGAGTTAGCACCACAAGCATGCGCGAGGAATTCGTTTTACTCGATGACTCAGGTCACGAGATACCATACAAGATAACCTCGGATATATACACCCACGGAGATAGACTCAACGAAAGATATGGGGAGGAGATGTATCGTCTCTCCGGCCACTGGCCTGTTCCCGGATGGATAGCCGCCGCAAAGATGACCTGGCTCAATGACACCAAACCACAGGTTTTGAAACGAGCCAAATTGTTCCTAATGATCAGCGACTGGGCCGGCTATCGTCTTGGTGACATTCCCTACACGGAGGGATCCAGCGCTTGCGAGACCAGTCTCTTCGATGTAGAGAAAGGAGATTGGTCATGGAAACTAATGGATGAGCTTGGTCTCCCAAAGGACATCTTTCCAGAGGTCAAACCAAACGCGAGTAAGATTGCCACCGTAACAAGTCGTGCTTCAAATGACACTGGCCTCATCGAGGGAACGCCGGTGGTGGTCGGAAGCGCTGATACTCAATATGGTCTAATGGGTTGCGGCGCGATATCAGAAGGAGACATTGTTGCCGTGGGCGGGACGACGACCCCCATACAACTAGTAATAAATAAACCGATATTGGACTCGAAACGCCGTACTTGGACGAACATGCATTCAATGAAGGGACGATGGATAATCGAGAGTAACGCCGGCCGTACGGGATGGGTCTATAGATGGCTAAGAGACAACATCCTCTGCGAGAAACCATCAGGTAAAAGGTACGAAGCCATGAACAAGATTGCTGAGGCATCTCCTCCGGGTTCAAATGGCCTACTTGCCTATCTAGGGCCTCATATCTTCAAATCGGGTCCGCCCTACTGGGAGGACGACAGGTTAGGAGACCTCCCAGTCCCACCAACCCTGATCGGCTCCGCGAAATTCACCCTGAACGACCTCGCTAGAGCCATAATCGAGGCGAACTGCTACGCAGTCAGGGCGAACGCCGAGCAGCTCACAGAGATAACTGGGCTGAAAGTGAATAAGATGGAATTCTGCGGCGGCAACTCGAAGTCTCTGTTATGGATGGGTATTCAAGCGAACATCCTCGGAAAACCCGTAATCGTTCCCAGAGAGAGGGACGCAACAGCCGTCGGTGCAGCCATCTGCGCCTCGGTCGGAACGGGCATCTACAATAGTATAGCCGAGGCAACAAAAGACATGGTCCACATGGAAGAACCAATAATACCGAACCCAGAGTTAGCCAAGAACTATGATCAACTCTACAAAAAGTGGATGGAAACCCGCCGCCGCCTTTCGGGGGTCTTATAAGAGCGAACCCGTCGAGACGTATTGATAACTAATGGATAATGTCGAGAAGGATCTGAGGGAACGCCTCGCCAAGGTCGGCAAACAAATATTCGCTGAGGGGCTTACCCACGGCGCATCGGGGAACATCAGCGCACGGATACCAGACACTAACAAGTGCATCATTAAACCCACCGGATACAGCTTCAGGGACCTCGAGCCCCACCACTTTATAGTAGTCGACATAGACACCCGCAATGTCCTCGAGGGAAAGGAGAAGCCGAGCATAGAAACCCCATTTCACACTAAGTTATACAAACAATGGCCTGAAGCCGGAGGAGTAGTCCACGTTCACCCCCACTACTCAACGATCCTCTCCATAATAGGCGTCGAGATCGTCCCAATGGGAATCGAGATCACAGAGGCACCCGCCCTCGCCAAAGGTATTCCGGTCGCCAAATTTGCCCCTCCGGGCACGGATGAACTCGCTGATAACCTAGTAGACGCGATGAAGGACCACGTTGCTGCTTTAATGCCGCACCACGGTATAACAACAATTGGGAAGACCATCGAGGAGGCCACTAAGAACGCTCAGATGGTTGAGTTCCTCGCCAAACTTCACTATGAGGTCATGCTGGTGGGCAAGCCACGTCCATTAAGAGAGGATGTCTTGAAGAGCCTCGTCGAGAGGGCAAAGCAGAAGGGGCTATTGATCTAAAGGTTTTCCGCTGTTTTCCTTCTTCTTTAAATCGCTGAGCCGATCCACAAGGCTCATCCCTGGTTGGTAATCCTTGAGAGGCTTCACCTCTATTAGGCCCTTTTTCTCTGCCGCCCTCAGAACATCTTCACCCTTCTTCGATCTCGCTAAGACTGTAGAATAACCATCGGGTGAACCTACGTTACCTATGGACAAATCAGCGAGTTCCGATGTATAGTCAAGGCACACCCTGCAACCAGGTTGTGATAATTCCTTTAACTTCCTAATCTTAGCTTCGAAGGGCGGCTCACCTTCTCTATGGGCGATGAATTTACCGCTCTTGATCTCGAACTTCTTTACCTTCCCTGGGTCTACGCCCTGATCCTTTAGGTATGCCATCAGCTTTTCGTAATTGAATATCTCCATACAGAATAGCCCAAGTGCGAGAGTGTCGGTCTTCGATGCATTCTTTTGGCGCCTCCTGAGGGCGTGTATCTGGCAGGGGGTGCCAACGAACGCCAGCTTCTGAAGTCCTTCTTTTTCAGCTTGCTTCACCGCAAGTAGCATAGGTGCAGATGTGTACTTTGTTCCAGCGCATTCAATCACCGTGTGGTTATCTCTTGCAAGGACTGGTACCGGTGACCAGACCTTCTCTTTATCGAGCCCTGCAACAACAGCGCTAGAGCCCTCATCAAGACAACTTAGAAGAATCGAGGTTGCTGCTCCTCCATCCTGCGCATGTTCCTTTACTTCAGGTTTTAGCGATTTGACAGCGTATGTCCCAAGAAGGATTCCATGAGTTGCCTCATCGGAGGACCTAATCCTCCCAAGAGCACCTGCTTCAGATTCACCGAAGTCGTGCTCTACCCTGGGACAAGCCATGTAGCAATCTCCACATGCTGTGCATTTCCCTGTAAGCTTTGGGATCCCATCAACAAAGCTTATTGCGTCAACAGGGCAAACCGAAACACAAGATCCACAGGCAACGCATATTTCGGGCTTTATTACCTCGACAAGCAGATGCCCAAAAACTTTAGGTCGATTAGCCATAATATGAGAGTATGGCTGAATCCGTTTAACTATTTCTTCAGAAAAACTTATTGAATCATCTGGAGAAAAAGTCCTTACAAAACAACCTTCGTTGTCAATGTATTTATTTAACGAAGATATTGGCTGAAACCAGTGACTCATTAGTATAATTGAGGACTAATTAAATGAGTTTCAGGAGATCTAAGCCTACAAGCCCGGAGACATGCCCCGGAATCAGGGACTTCATTCGACCGACACTTTCATACACAAAATGTGTATCCTGCGGTGGTGATGTTGAGATCTGGAGCGATGAAGACACTGGTGTATGTCTGAAATGTGGAAAAATATGGCCGAGGCCAGATAGTAACGCATCCTGCCTGGACTACTGTGATTACGCTGATAAATGCAGAGAAATCATCAAGGCGCGTACACGTACAAATAAGTAAATTCAGAGATTTTCTTTTTAAAAGTCTTGGATTTGAGATATCTTTCTTATAGGGAGTAAACTATTATTCTAACCATTGAACTATTTCTTTTTACGTGGGAGTATAATGGTTTTAATTGGATTCCTCAAGGTAGGCAATATAGCAACTGCACCAATGATCGAACTCCTCCTCGATGAGAGGGCTGAAAGAGAGGACATGGAGGTCAGAGTCGTCTCCTCAGGAGCTAACATGGGTTCTAGACAGTCGGAGGAGGTTGCGAAGATTATGGTTGGTCTTAAACCAGACCTAGTGTTTGTGACAAGCCCTAATGCCAGCACAAAAGGACCGACAAAAGCGAGGGAGCTGATATCGGCCTCCGGTATTCCTGTGGTAGTCGTTTCCGATGCTCCAAGAAGCCTGATTGAGGAGCTTCAGGGCAAGGGAATGGGCTGTATAATAGTTGAAGCCGACTCAATGATCGGGGCACGCAGGGAATTTCTTGACCCAACTGAGATGGCCATTTTCAACGCAGATACGATCAAGGTACTCTCAGTTACAGGGGTCTATAGTCTAATTTACCAGACAATAGACAAGCTGATCGAGCAATTGAAGTCGGGCGAGAATCTCGAACTACCATTGCTGAACATTACCCGTGAAAAAGCGCTCAAGGTCTCAGGTCTCTCAAATCCATACTCATTGGCAAAGGCAGGGGCATCTTATGAGATGGCCAAGCGTGTTTCAACCCTAACCACCGAGGCTTGCTTTAAGGAGAAGGACTGGGCAATTTATACAGCTCTCTGCGCCACGGCTCATGAGCTCATGAGAACAGCTGCCTCGGTAGCGGATGAGGCCAGGGAAATTGAGAAGTACGAAGACAATGTAACACGTAAACCACATTACGATGATGGGTCTCATCTGATAAAGAGGAGATTAATCGAAAAACCAGAGAAACAAAAATAACGATTTTTCCCTTTTTCCAAATAGAATTAAATTTCCTGTAATAGCTCTGGTCTTTATAGCCAAATAAAATTCATGAACCTTTTTATTTTTGATGATTTCTACTAAGTAGAACCCAGATGTCTCAGTTAACTACAAGTATTAACCTTGATGCCATATTCCATCCTAGATCAGTTGCTATAATAGGTGCCTCAAGGACACCTGGTAAGGTTGGTTACATTTTAACCGAGAATATTATCAACTCTGGGTTCAAAGGAAAAATCTACCCGGTGAACCCTGGAATAGACGAGATCCTCGGATTGAAGTGTTACCCATCTATACTTGATGTTCCAAATGATGTGGATCTATCGGTGATCACTATCCCTTCGGCTTCAGTTCTGCAGGTAGCTGAAGAATGCGGAAAGAAGGGTGTCAAGGCTCTAGTTGTGATATCCGCGGGTTTCAAGGAGACCGGACATGAAGGTGCAGTGCTAGAGCAACAACTCGTTGAGATAGGCAAACGGTATGGGATGCGAATCCAGGGGCCTAACTGTCTCGGTTTGATAAGTACAACGACGCCATTGAACCTAAGTTTTGCGGCCGATATGCCGCGACGAGGAAAGATAGGGTTCATTTCTCAGAGCGGGGCACTCGGGACAGCTGTACTTGACTGGGTCATAAAAGAGAATATGGGCTTCCATAGCTTCATCAGCCTAGGGAATAAGGCTGACCTCAACGAAATCGACTTTCTGGAAGCAATGAGTGAGGATAACGAAGTCTCAGTCATCTTACTTTATCTCGAGTCAATTGAGGAGGGTAGAAAGTTCCTCGAAGCTTCAATAAGAGCTGTTAAGAAGAAACCCGTCGTTGTCCTTAAGGGTGGAACTTCCTCAGCCGGCGCCAGGGCAGCCGGGAGTCACACGGGTGCACTTGTCGGAAGCTTCCTCTCGTATCAAACTGCATTCAACAAGGCTGGTGTGATCCTAGCCAACAGTATTGAGGAACTCTTCGACTATGGGTTAGCCTTCACAGAGCAGCCCTTACCAAAAGGCGAGGGGATAGCTATAATCACAAACGCTGGAGGACCTGGTATTCTCGCGACTGATCTCAGTGAAAAGCTTGGCGTCAAGATCTCCTCGATCTCGAGTGAGGTTCAGAGTAGACTCCGTAAGAGCCTTCCACCCGCGTCAGCGACGGGTAATCCCATAGACGTTCTAGGTGACGCGAAGGCGGACAGATATGCAATCGCCCTCGATGAGGTCATGAAAGACGATGCCATCAATGCCGTTATCATCCTTCTCACACCTCAGGCTATGACGGAGAGCTTGGAGACCGCAAAGAACATTGTGAAGATTAGGCAATCCATGAACCAGAAACCCATCCTAACAGTATTCATGGGAGGCAAGATGGTTGAGGATGCTACTCGCTACTTAATGAACAACGGAGTTCCATGCTTCGATTTTCCTGAAAAAGCTATTCAGACAATATCAGCTATGTATCGATATTCACGCTTTTTGAAGCTTCCCGTCTATTCTTTACAAAAGTTCGATGACGTCAACTTGACCACAGTGAATAAGGTGATTAAAGCCGCTAGAATGGATAACCGAGTTGTGCTCCTCTCGACAGAATCCGCAGATGTTGTTGAAGCCTATGGCATTCCAGTTCCTCCGAATAAGCTAGCTGCAGATGCAGATGATGCAGTTGAATACGCGGAGAAGCTTGGATACCCTGTTGTCCTCAGGGTCGTCTCTCCTGATATCCTTCATAAAACAGATGTCGGTGGTGTGGCCTTGAACCTAAACTCGCCCACCGACGTGAAAACAGCATTCGATCAAATGATGACCAGCGTCAATAAATTCATGCCACGCGCAAGAATCTATGGTGCGATGGTATACCATATGATTCCGAGAGGCCGCGAGATGATCATAGGCATGAGCCGGGATGTACAATTCGGCCCCTTACTCATGTTTGGTCTTGGAGGAATATACGTTAATTTCCTGAAAGACGTCTCCTTCCGCCTAGCCCCCCTTACAGACCATGAGGCCACTGAGATGATGGAAGACACGAAGGCTTACACTCTACTAAAGGGGATCAGAGGCGAGGATCCTTCTGACACATCTGCGCTTAAGGATATGATCCTCAGGGTAAGTCAACTGGTCAGTGACTTCTCAGAAATTGTGGAGATGGACATCAATCCTGTAATCGTCTATAAGGCTGGGGAGGGTGCTTACGCCCTCGACGTGAAGATCACCTTGTCAAAATAACTATAACTACGAAGTGAGGTAGTCATATACATGGTTTATACACTCTATATTGCTGGAACTAAGTTCAGCGGAAAGACTGCCCTTTGTCTTGGCCTCTTTAATACGTTTAATGAAATGGGCATGAGGGTCGGTTACTTCAAACCAATTGGGCAAGGATACAAGATGGTCGACGGCCGGTACATAGACCCCGACGTTACAATGATGAAGGATGTAATAGGCTTAATGGAACCGATCGAAGAGCTTTGCCCCGTAGTCCTTGGGAGCCGTTACTTAGACCTCATATCCAAAGACTACGTCTCTCTGAAGACTCGTGTAAAGGAATCCTTTGAGAATGTGAAAAAAGATAAGGACATACTCTTAATCGAGGCAGCTCAGACCCCAGAACTACTTTTCTGCTCTAGCCTCGACGTGGCAACTCTCGCCAAGGAGTTCGACGCCAAAGTAATCCTCTCAGTAAAGGGAGACGGAGATACATGTGCGGATAAAGCCTTGCTTTATAATTACTATATGGCACAAAGGGGTGTCGATGTAATCGGGACAATCATTAACTTCGTCCCATTCCAGCAAGTTGAAAGGATGCGAGGAGTAGTCTCTGACGTCCTCTGTAAATGTAGTTTAAATGTTTATGGCGTCGTGCCAGACCATAGGGAATTAACACTCCCCACAGTTCAGGATGTCGTGAACGCCCTAGAAGCTGAGGTCCTATCTGGCAAAGGTAGCCTCGATAGGATAGTCGATAACTATCTCGTAGGTGCCATGTCCCCCGAGGCGGCTATGAGCTGGCTGAGGCGTGGTGTAGACAGAGCCTTCATCACTGGTGGCGACCGAGCAGATCTGATTCTTATGGCGCTCGAGACTAAGCCAAGCGCCATTATACTTACTGGTAACATCTACCCATCAGCTCAGGTTATCTCAGCTGCAGAGTCAAAGGGTATCCCCCTTCTCCTCGTAGCTGATGACACGTTCACAACTGTGACGAAGCTCGAACCCCTTGAAGGCAGGATAATCTCGGTCCCGATGTCTACTCGTAAGATTCAGCTTACCCGTAAGATAATGAGCGAGTACATCGATTGGAAGAACATCCTTGAAGGCTATATCGACTTTAGGAAAAAGAACCGGTGAGGAAGGCGAAAATGATCTTTGAGCGACAAAGACACGAAGACTGTCGGAGGCTCAATGGAAGAAACAAAAGAAAGGCACACACGTTACCTTAGAGCTATCAACAACCCAATTAGGAGGACAATACTCAGGGAACTCAAGGGTGGCTCCGCTACACTCGAGGATCTAAAGAACAGAACAGAACTAGATGAAAAAACACTCAGCTGGCATTTGGACATTCTTGAATGGGGGTATTGCACAGAGAAACAAATGAAGGACGACCATGTATATTACCTTCTTACTAAGGAAGGCTCGGTCGTAGACTATGTTGATAAGTGACGAATCGTCGACCCCACTTTATCTATATTTATCGCTAATTCTATAAATAGCATCGAAATAATTAGATACTTGAATCGATTTGCTGAGCCTTAACAAGCTTACGAAGAAACTGGTTGAAAGGCTTCTAGAGGACCCGCAGTACTACAACGTTTTGGTTGAAAATATGCCCTGTGGATCAACAATAATCGACACAGGTCTCGAAGCCAAAGGAGGATACGAAGCAGGTCTTATGACTACCCGGATAGCAATGGGTGGAGCTGGGGAGGTCAGCCTTGGCTACTCTGACTACGGTGGGCTTCAACTACCCACCATCTTGGTTTCGACGGATCAACCGGCGTGGTCACTCTTTGGTGCTCAGCTCGCAGGATGGAAGATATCTGTTGAGGATTATACAGCAGATGGCTCAGGTCCAGCTAGGGCGCTGGCTCTCAAACCAAAAAAGGTTTTCCAGAAGATCGAATACAAGGACGAGTCAGATGTCGCGACGATCCTTCTTGAGAGCCATAGGAAACCGACGGATGCCGCTGCTAGGTTCATAGCGAAATCCTGTAATGTCAAGCCCGAGAACCTCTTCATGCTTCTTACCTCCACAACTTCGATGGCCGGCATGGTTCAGATCTCGGGAAGGGTTGTGGAGACGGGACTCTTCAGGTTAGATGTTCTTGGTATAGACTTAAAGAAGGTGAGGTATGGGGTCGGCTACGCTCCGATCATGCCTCCGCACGTGGATGGAGAGAAGGCTATGGGACGTGCCGAAGACGCACTAACTTACGGTGGCGTCACAAGTTTCGTTGTGGATGAAGAGGAGCAAGTTCTAATGGATCTAGCAAGCAGAGCCCCATCGAGTAACTGCAAGGATTATGGAAGGACCTCATATGAGATATACGGTGAAGTAAACTTCGACTTCACTAAAATCGATCCAGCACTCTTCGCTCCTGCAGCAGTCACTTTAGTATGCGCGAAGACTGGCAGAGTATTCTGTAATGGGACGATAAACAACGATATTCTAAAACTGTCTCTCAAAGGTTAGTTCTATATCCATTACTAATTATAATTATCAAAAATTAGTATAACGATAATTAGTATTATTATAATAAGTATTTTTTTTGGAGACGGGTTTGGCAGATAAAATCGATTCAGGTATATTAACCAGTAGAACTCTTCAGAAAGTACGCGTCGATCCATGTCGCGTTAAGTCTCATCTCTAAATTGGCTGTCTGTGTATCTGGTATGAGGCTGGTTAAGCCTTGTCTGGTTAGTTGTATTATGGAGCGAGCGCAGTATGAAATAGGTGAAATGAGTATAAATGAGGTTGAAATGAATGTGAAATGGCTTCACTCTCTCTAGAAATGGTTGAAATGGAAAGATTAATCGAGATCAGTGGCTGAAATTTAATTGTATGAGCATGGGCACTGATGAGAATAAAGAAAAAATAATTCAGTGTATTAAAAATTATTATAGTCAATTTGGGAAAACGCCGAGTATGAAAGATATTTTATCAAGATGTGATGTAAATCCCAGAGTATTTTATAAAATGTTTAGTGGTCAAGAAGAAGCGTTCAAACTTGCAGGTGTCCCATATAGTGATGAGGCTAGGAGTAAAGTTGAGAAGGCTAATGTTGCTAGAAGATTTGGTAATATTGGGATAATTGAAAGACGGCCTCTGCCACCCTTGAGAGTTATTTCTAGAGATAATATTATTAGAAAAAGTGATGAAAGATATGTAAGCAAGTCTACTTTGATGTTGGAGAGATTGAATAATAGTTACTCGGGATATCTTAAAATACATCATAATGATAGTGATTTTATAGAAATAGCTTATAATCAGTTATCATCCTTTATCTTAAATTGGTATACATATCTCTGGAATAAAGATCAAATGTATGAATTAGCAAAGTCTCTAAGATATTCGATGGATCCAAATAAATATATGTTAGTTATTGAGGGATTTGATTTTAACGATCTTGAAGGATCCTTTAATAAAATATGTGAAAAAGAATTTAAAAAAATGGTACATGATGAAGAACTAATGATATTGGATAAGAACGCTAAAGCGTATTTTAAAGTAATGTTGGATGAGGTTTTTGGTTCTCCACCGGATTTAAAAAGTAAATGATTCGTACGCGCCATAGTACAATGCAAGTTTTTTCGCAGTCTAGAGTATTCTCTTTCTGTTAGTAAGGAGAGCATTGTATTTGATAGGGATATCCTGGTTAAGTTAGTGTAGAACTTGGTTCTAGGCTTGCATGCGCATTTTAGTTGGGTTTGTGTGGGAAAAAAGCAAGAACATATACATAGGCGCAGAAAGAATAATCTTCTAAATAGTCAGCTACCATAGACGTATAGAAGTTGAATGGCGTTTCTGCATGAATAGGACAGATATTCGAAGGTTGCCTAAACGGACTAACCCGCAAAAAGCTTTAGAGCTGCTGCTTTCCAGCGTACGTGAAAAAGTGGTAGGACATGAAACTGTACCGTTAAACCAGAGCCTTGGACGCGTTTTAGCTAAAGACGTATTTTCAGATTTTAACATACCCGATTATGACAAAACCTTCATAGATGGATACGCAATAAACCCAGAAAACACCGAAACCGCTTCAGCACCCAAACCCACAACTTATAAAATCTTAGGGAAACTTTTCCCAGCAGACTATCCCACCAAAGCGCAAGTTCAACATGACGAAACAATTTACGTTGCATGTGGAGCCCCCATACCCAAAGGTGCTTCTGCAGTAGTGAAAGTTGAAGAAACCCGGTTGCATGAAAACACTATTGAGGTAATTAGGGAAATCAAAGCGGATGAAGGAATAATTCCTCTGGGTGACGACGTGAAAAAAGGCGACTTACTTCTAAGCAAAGGGCAGATTCTGAGACCCCAAGATATCGGGCTGCTGGCATCCATAAAATTGAACAAGGTAGAAGTTTTCAAGAAACCTGTAATTTCAATTATTTCTAGTGGAGATGAACTCATCAACCAGCGTCGAAAAAACCCTGAAACCATCGCGAACAACTACGCATTTGTGGTAGCGGGCTTAGCTTCAGAGCTGGGTGCCGAACCAAAACTGCAGGGCATAATGCCCGACGCCTTAGACAAAGTCACAGAAAAAATCGGCCAAGCTTTTGAAAACTCAGACATAGTGATTACTATCGGTGGTTCTTCCGTAGGCGTAAAAGATTTTATCCCCGACGCCATAAACGCTCTCGGAAAACCAGGCGTCATCGTGCAAGGGGTTCTGCTGCGTCCAGGCGCGATTTCGGGATTTGGGTTAGTTAACGGTATACCCATAGTGATGTTGCCTGGGCACATCGGAAGCTGTATTGCTGGTTTCTATCTTTTTGTTGCTCCGTTGATTAATGTTTACTGTGGTTTAGGCGAAACCTCTCCAGTTCCGCAGATAACTGCCGTGCTGGGTAGCACGGTTGAAACTGATGCACAGTTCAGGTTTTTGCTTGTTCAAGTAAGACGGGTTGAGGGGAAATTTGTGGCGGAACCTAGTGAGGGTGGTTCAAGCGCGTTGACCACGATCGTAAAATCCAATGGCTACGCAATTGTTTCTCCTCACACTAATTTGACGAAGGGGGAGGAAATTACAGTTTTTCTGTTCAATAAAATGGAAATAACTCAAATTTCTCAAAAGGACTAGTTTTTTAGTGGATGTCTATCTCTATCATCTGTTTTGTTAATGATCAAAGATTCACACCACGCCTTATCAGCCATCGCTCGTTCCGCAAGAAATTTGCATCGCTTTTTCAAATACGCATCTGCTTCTAACCTATAATTTTTGATAGCTGCCAAAAGCGCGCCTTCAGCCTTAGAATCCAGTTCCACCCCTATTTCAGATTCATTTTGAAGCTGAGACCAAGCTATCAGTGTTTTGCCTTCATTTTCTCGGCTTATTCCCGCCCAAAATAACGACTTTTCCTTTTCCAAGCTTGCTGCACAAGAAGAAAATATCGTCGCGGCTTCAGCTAATTTAGTTTCGTGGTAGAATGTGGAGGCTTCTTGGATACGTTTTAGTTCGGATATCATAAGTGTGCCTAAATTTGCTTTGAAGTTTTCAGTTATGCTACCGTGAGCTTGGCGAGTCTGCAGCTTAAACAGATCCTCGTGGCGGTTGATGTTCACGAAGCTTTTCAGTTCGGGGTCAAGGGTCTTCATTTCCCCTACTGGGGAAATGAAAAAGACTTTTGAGGCGCCTCTTATTATATCGTCGGAACGTGGTCGCCTCAGAATGCAAAGGGTTTGAGTGATTTCTGCAGCGATTCCCCTTTCAAGAATCATGACGAGAGTTTCAAGCCTGCCGTTTGGCCACAATGGAACAGTTACCTGCGCATCTCCTGCGACGTCAAAAAAATACTCAATTATTTGAGGTTTTAGAAGAGGCATGTCACAGGGAAGTGTAATGCATAAGTCTGCTCTGGTTGACTTTAGTCCCGTCATAATTGCTACGTTGGGACCACTTATATGGCTGATTTTTTCGTCGACAACAAACTTCACGTCGCTTAGATTGTGTTTCTTCATAGTTTGAATGTATTTTGGTTTTCGCGTTTCATCATTTATACAGATTATAACTTCATCCACAACACGACGTACATTCTCTACGACGTGAACCAACAGAGGCTTCCCATAGAGCTCTGCGAGTGCCTTGTCATACCACTGTTCAGGCTTAATTTGAAATCGGCGGGATTCCCCACCCGCTAATATGAGTGCAGCCCGTTTCGTCATGACTTTTACCTTATTAGGTAGTTTTTTCTTTGACGTTTTCCTTATTTTTTACTCTGCTTCTTTTTCACATATTTCTTCACAAGCTGCAGAAGCAATTCGCCTTCTGTTTCTAAGCTGAGTATGGGAATCTTCAACCCATCTATTGTTGGCTTATTCTCCGAAATCACTCCTGTGATTGCAAGAATTGGCTCAGCGGTTCCCTCCAATGTTCTCATAAGATTTTCTTCATTATCTGCGGTGATTATTTTCGGAACGTCTTTTCTTTTCACGATAAGCCTGTGGAATCCCTCAATGAAAATAATGTCTAGAGGTTCCTGATTCAGAAGTTCAATTACTTGATCCACATCGTTGAACTCTGCATCGGTTTTTTTTAATATCGCAATTTCATCAGGCGAGATGGCCATTATTACTTTTGACCCTACTTTGGCGTATCGCCACGAATCACTACCTTCTTTATCCATGGTGAAGCCTCCGTGGTGAATATGCTTTATCGACCCGATTTTGTAACCTTCTGTGGAGAGATGCGAAATCAAGTATTCTAGCGTAGTAGTTTTACCTGAACCACTTGTTCCAACCGCAGCAATAACTAAAACCATACACATACATTCCTTTTTAGAAATCAGATTAGTTGGCTCTAATAAACACCGTGATTTCTCCAAATGCCTTCAAATGGTATTCTTATGTTCTAACAAGTTCATAGTTTATTGATTTGTTCTCTTAAGCTTGTACGTATGTATAAGAACCGACCTAAAATTCAATTATCACCAACTGGAACCATGCTGGAACCCACGTACGCGAACAAATTTTAACTATACTAACTACTGATGCTATTATGAAGGGGAAGTGGGGTTGGCAAAAAAGATCGATGTTACGCTTATAACTGGTCGCTCTCTTCAACAGGGCATAAGCTTAGAAATTGGTAAGACTTCCACCGAGTATTTCAACAGTGTCAATTACGTTGAAATGAATCGAAGTGATTCAGACGCACTTGAAATGAATAAGGATGCACCAGTGGAAATTACTACAAGTCATGGTAAGGTCCTTTTATTTTGGCGAGTTTCTGAGGGACTACCGCAAGGGTTAATCTTTGTGCCATATAGTCCTTGGATAAACCAAGTTATAGGAACTGATACTGCATGCACTGGGACGCCTAACTTTAAGGGAATCAAAGCAACAGTATCACCAGCTACTGGTAAACAAGTACTGACATTTGTAGAACTTATGGATAAAATAAAGGTGGACAATTAATGGATATTCATACTGATGTAATTTGCCCATTCTGCGGGTGCCTTTGCGATGACATCGAAGTAACCGTTGATAATAATAAAATTATAAACGTTAAGAACTCATGTGGAATATCACGCTCCAAATTTATGAACAACGAAATAAACAGAGTATATCATCCTTCAATTGATGGAAAAACAGTATCTTATGAAGAAGCAGTTGAAGAAGCTGCTAATATCTTAGTTAATTCGGTACGCCCTCTAATTTATGGACTTAGTAAAATAGATAATGAAGCTATTAGAAAGGCTGTTTATCTAACAGAGCTGATCGGAGGGGTAATAGACAACACTGCCTCAATTTGCCACGGATCAAGTATCATCGCTCGCCAAACAGTCGGCTCATCAGCTTCAAGCTTAGGGGAAGTAAAAAACCGAGGTGATCTCATTATTTTTTGGGGCTCAAATCCAATGGATTCCCATCCAAGGCACCTCGCTAGATACTCAGTTATTCCTAAAGGGAAATACATACCTAATGGGAGAAAGGATCGTTATGTAGTAGTTATCGATGTGCGGGAGACCAGAACAAGTAAATTAGCGAATGAATTCATCATGGTGAAACCAGACAGCGATTTTGAGATTATTCAGTGTCTTAGAGCAGTCGTCAGAGGAGAAAAGATACAAAGCGAAAATATAGGCGGTGTTCCGATAAATGTAATAGAGCAGCTTGCAAATAGGATGAAAAGTGCAAAATATGGTTGCATGTTTTATGGGTTAGGTTTAAACCATGGTTCAACTAAACATTTGAACATTGAAGCACTGTATAGCTTAGTATCCGATCTGAACCACTACACAAAGTTCGTTGTTAATCCTATGCGAGGTATCTTTAATGTAACGGGAGCTGGTGTTGTACCAACTTGGCTGACGGGTTATCCATTCGGTGTCGATATGAGTCGAGGTTATCCGCGGTACAACCCTGGTGAGTATACAAGTATTGATCTATTAGCTCGAGAAGAAGCGGATGCTGCTTTAATAATGGGATCAGATCCTGGTGGAACTTTTCCCTTTGGTGCTGCAAAGAGATTAGCAAAGATACCTACAATTACACTTGAACGAAAACAAACGCCAACTAC
>Ga0209777_10005011_pt1 | contig 15444 bp, 11 predicted proteins | sample FrelakmetHBP12HB_FD_187147 | JGI IMG/M metagenome (GOLD analysis project Ga0209777, IMG submission 187147) | Freshwater lake sediment microbial communities from the University of Notre Dame, USA, for methane emissions studies -HBP12 HB (SPAdes)... | ecosystem: Environmental > Aquatic >... | reverse complement strand
CTATGATGAGCATGTTCCCCGTTTCAGGATCCTTTAAGGTTTTGCAATACCTGAAATCCATGAGAATCTCTTGTTTCCCCAAACCTCTTGACCAAAGTTTCATAGTATCCCTCCTTTGTGTATTTTTCTGGAACCGAAGTTTTATGTTTGATGCCTGATAAAAACCTATATTTGAAACCTTTATAAAAACGGACAGCGCTTTCGGTGAATATGAGGATATCCGATAATCTCAATCCCCCAGCTTTTTTTTGCTCATGTTCAGGCAGCCCTTATCCCTTTTCTCCGATACTCTTTCACCTGAATCGATAAGGGGTCCTGATAAATGCGAATCGATTGCTCAGGACAATGCTCCATATACAAACTGAATCCCAGACAAAGTTCCTTTTTTAGGTTCGTTTATCCCCCATGAATACTATGTCCTCGAACTGGCAGATCTGGATGCAGGTGCCGCAGGGCCGCACCCGATAATGATGGCATCATAATTTTTCCCCATTGTTTTATTCTCCTTTTCTTTTTATTGTATGGTACGCTTTCTCACATCCGGTAACTGGATTTACTTAAAATATAAACCTGACGAGTCAGGTCTAATTATGTTAGAATTATATGAACTAAAAATATCTTGAAGTCAAGATGAATTTATCATACGGTGCAAAAAAATATTCAATAGGAAAGAAGCATGAAAGGTGAGTTAAGAAAAAAACAGATTCTTGATGGCGCCAAGAAGCTTATAGCCCGGAACGGATATTACCAAACCCATGTGGAAGATATCCTGCGGGAGGTAAAACTTGGAAAGGGTACTTTCTACTTATATTTCAAGAACAAGGAAGATCTGTTCATTTCGATTCTCGAAAGATTTCTCGATGATTGGGAGGAAGTTGTGCTGAATGCCTCAACAGATCCAAACCAGAAAGATCTGCAAAGTTACTTCCAGGCACTAATCACCCGCAGCCTTAATTTTTTTAAACTGAATGAGGAATTGTGCAATATTTATCTTCGAATTGGACCCGGCATTAATGATATTTTTGAACCATATATCGAGAGATTCGAGCAGAAGATGCTGAGTTATGTCACCGATGAGCTTCAAAAAGGGGTTCAGGCCGGCTTATTCCGGAAAGATATGGATATTGATGTGATGGCTAATATTATCGTTGGCGCATTTTTAAGGATTGCTTACTATTACTTTATTGTGAAAAAAAGGAAACGTAAAAAGCCGAGTATAGAGCACATCTCCGAGGAGTTCTTCAAACTCATCACCAAGGGATTGCAGGGTCCTATCAAGCTTTAATCATTACGGCTCGAAATGTTGTATGAATTGGAAAAATAAGAAAAGCAATAAGGAAGAACTAAACAAAAATCCAATCACCGATTTTTCAACGTTGCCGAATCAGCAGAAGTGCTGACTTTACTTACTACTGTTCAATGGTGAGCAGTTGTAAGAATTGGGATTACGGTTCGAAACAAACGATAAATAATTAGCATAATGTTTCCGGAATATCCATGGTAATGAAAAGTTGGTGCAGGTCTATACTTTTTCATTTACCCGTTAAACGAATATTTCAAAATTCTATGCTGAAACTCAAAGAGGTTAGAAATGATGATTTTGTTCTGGTTTAGTTTCACTCATTTTTTTGATTAGACATTCTTTCGATGATATCGATATCCAGGGGTAATATTTGCCTCTCATCATCAAGATAAAGTGTCCTTGCCCCATTCGGGCAATGCTCGACGCACAGTTCGCACCCGACACATTCCTGACGGTTGTAGATAATCTTCCCCTCTATTATTTCATTTGCCTCAAACTGACATATCTTTACACATTTACCACAGAGTTTGCATTTACTTCTGTCAATCTTTACAGAGTAACCCGAAGAGGCCGTCTGGCTGAGATTTCTATCAGCATTTTTAGCCACTTTTGTTCCCTTCAATGACGTGCAGCATATCTTGCAGCAGTTGCATATTGCATAATTCTGACTGCGAGATGATTTTTTTGCGAAAATCTGCTGGATGTGACCTGTTTCTCTGAGTTTACGAATATGCTCCAAAGCCTCGTTTCTGGTCATTATCTTCGGATTATATTTCTGGCAGTGTTCGAGCCAGAAACTGGCAACAGGATCGCCTATGGCCATGCACGCATTTAACGGTCTGCATGGTGCATTGCTTGCGATTTTGCACGGGCAGTCCATCGCGACAATAAGTCCAGGATTCTCAAAGATGATTTTGGTGGCATGGGAGAAAGGGAGTATTCTTTTACTTTCATCACTTGTAAGACTTAAATCGTGATCAAGAGTAATAATTTTTCTTGAGTCTTTCGGCGTAAGAACTTTTCCGTGGTACCTACTAAATATAAATCCAGCCGTAATTCTTACAATGGGCTTGCACCAGGATAAATATCTGTCGACAAATCTTGTAGTGAATATCGCTGTATTGATGTATGGAACATAAAAGACAAAATAAATGTATTCATGGATGAAAAGGTCGATCCGCCATCCGTGCTTTTTCAGTATTTTGAGAGTTGATTCCTTCATAAAGCGTTTCCTCTAATATTGGAGGATATCGGCATTATCAATCAAAGCTTTCGTTGATGCTCTCATGTATCCTTTCATCCTTTAATTATTTATTTGTTATTCTATATCAAATTTTTCATTCAGGATTCTCTCCACGCACCGCAAGCCGGAACGTGAGGCAAAATCCATTCCTACACCTCTACTACGGACAGTATCGCCGGCAAAATACAGACCGTCGATTCCCGGCGCCTTGTAATCAGGTCTGAAAATACCCACGCAGCGGGGACGTCTGGGCTATACCGTCTATTCCCGTAAAAGTTCCTTTAACCCCCCATTTTACACTATCCCATATGCCGGGGAAAAGCTCTTCCAGATCTTCTTTGTGTAATGCTGCCTTCTCCTCCATCAATTCACGGTTCTTTGTATCAAGTTCACAGGGACACCCCCCAATAAATATATGGGTACCGGCAGGTGCAATAGACGGATCGATATTGGTGATCGGAAGGTATTGCATAGGCAGGCCCATGCGCTTAAGCTTGTACACAGCGTGATGGCAGAGACTGTCTGTTGCCGGTTTGTCCATGGCAAGTATCGCCCAGCCGACAGCCGATGTCGTATTTCCGGTAAATCCCTTGACCATCTTCACAAAAAAATCAGGAAATTTCTCAGTGGAAACTATTTTAAAAAGATCCCATATCATCCCTGTATAAATAACAATGGGTGCTTCAATAAGTTCCTGTTCGGAAAGCATAAAATCAGCCATGAAAAATTCAGGGTCTTTTTTAACATCAATCATGACGCCCGCTGCTTTCCCATTATTGATTGCAATCTGGCCTACGCTTGTATTCAGCCTGATATCGCCCCCTTTTGAACGAATAAAGTCGGCAATTGCCTCCCACATTCTGTTGTAACCGCCTTCGGGTACTCCGGCAAACTTTCCCGTCTTTAATACGCGCGCAGTGGAGAAGATTACCTCTGAAGCTGCCATGTCGTTGGCATCGGGTAGGGTAGTGATGACCATTGCCATGCCGCGCATGAAATCGAGGATACTGTCTTTTGATGTGCGTGTTCTCAGCCAATCCTCGATGGACAGATCGTCACACTGCACAAGGTCATCTTCGGACATTGCCATCATCTCAGCGGCTATTTTACAGAATTCCGGGTCGGCAAGAGGCGCTAAATCCATCATGTCCTTCCATGCTCCATCAGTGAACACTTTGAGACCGGGTATTTGTTTCCATTGAACGTTTATACCCAGCTTTTTTAAAGTCTGACCCATTACGCCGTCATCAGATGTAATCATGAGGTGCATACCGTAATCGAAAGTTATTCCCTGGTATTCAAACCCGCATGCCCTGCCGCCAAGACGATCCATTTTATCGAGCATGAGAACTCGCTTCCCTGAACTGGAGAGTAAAGATCCGGCGACCATTCCCGCGAAGCCGCACCCGATAATGATAGCATCATAATTTTTTCCCATAATCTAATTCTCCTTTGCTATTTTTATTGTATGGTACGTTTTCTCATATCCGGTAACTGGATTTACTTGAAATATGAACCTGACGAGTCAGGTCTAATTATTTTGTAAATATATGAATTAAAAATATCTTGAAGTCAAGATGAATTTATCATACGGTGCAAAAATATTTGATAGGAAAGAAGCATGAAGGGTGAGTTAAGAAAAAACCAGATTCTTGATGGTGCAAAGAAGCTTATTGCCCGGAACGGCTATTACCAAACCCATGTGGAAGATATCCTGCGGGAGGTAAAACTTGGAAAGGGTACCTTCTACTTATATTTCAAGAACAAGGAAGATTTGTTCATCTCTATTCTCGAAAGATTCCTTGATGATTGGGAGGATGTTGTGCTGAAAGCTACAACAGATCCAGGCCATAAGGATCTGCAGAGTTACTTTCAGGCACTAATTACCCGCAGCCTTAATTTCTTTAAACTTAACGAAGAACTGTGCAATATTTATCTTCGTATTGGACCCGGCATTAACGATATTTTTGAACCGTATATCGAGAGATTTGAGCAGAAGATGCTGAATTATGTCACCGATGAGCTTAAAAAAGCGGTTCAAGCTGGTTTTTTCCGGAAAGATATGGACATTGATGTGATGGCTAATATTATAGTTGGTGCATTTTTGCGGATAGCTTACTATTACTTTATTGTGAAAAAAGGAAAACGTAAAAAGCCGAATATCGAGCATATCTCCGAGGAGTTCTTCAAACTCATCACCAATGGATTGCAAAGTCCTATTGTGCTTTGATCATCACGGTTTTAAATGTTGTCTGAAAAGGAAAATATAAAAAAAGACTTCAGAAATTTATATTTACAATAGCTTCATCAGATTCCGAAGGTGCCGCTCAATTGTCCGCAGGCGGCGAGAATGTCACTGCCGCGGCTAGCGCGGATCATTGTCGTGAAATGTTTCTTGATCAGTATTTGCTGAAAAACTTCCACGGTTTTTTGCGACGGCGATTTGAAAGATGATCCGGGATATTCGTTAAAGATAATTAAATTCAACTTACAGCGCTGGCCTTTCAATAAAGTTACCAGTTTTTTCGCGTCCTGCACGGAAGAATTAACTCCGTCAATTAAAATATATTCGAAGGTCAGCAGTCTCCGGCCGGGCATGGGATATTTTTTACAAGCATCCAGTAAAACTTCCAGAGGATATTTTTTATTGATCGGCATGAGCTTGCTTCTTGTCTCGTCATCGGGTGCATTGAGCGATACGGCTAGGTTAATGCAAATATCTTTGCCGAGTTTGATAATCTGCGGAGCAAGCCCGCAGGTGGAAACCGTAATTTTTCTGTTGGAGATACCCAGACCGAAATCGCCGGTTAATATTTTTATCGCTTTAAGAGTGTTGTCATAATTAGCCAGAGGTTCACCCATTCCCATCATCACAATGTTGTTGATGTCGGGGCCTTCCGGCGTTTCGTGTTTAAGCGTGATCAGTTGGCCTGCAATTTCCGAAGGATTCAAATTTCTTTTGAACCCCTGGCGTGCCGTCAGACAGAATTTACAATCCATAGCGCATCCGGCCTGAGTGGAAATGCAAATAGTCCAGTGACTTTTGCCGGGAATTAAAACACTTTCGATGAAAAGCCCATCTTCGAGACGCAAGAGAGCTTTTTTTGTTCCATCAGTGGATGTTAGTATTTTTTCGATTTGCGGACGTTTGATACGGGCGAGTTTGGAGAGCTTAGTGCGAAAGTCGCGGGAGAGGGTGGTCATGTCTTCAAAAGAAACACTGCCGGATTGATGGAGCCATTTCATGATTTGCCGCGCACGGAAATTTTCCTTTCCCAGAAAGGAAATAAATTCTTCCATTTCCTCCAGCGTAAAATCCAGTAAATTGGGAAGCAGATTGTCAGGGCGATTAATCATTGAGCTTTTTTTGCAGTGTTGCAGCGATGGCGTCGATAAAGCCTTCCGTATTAACTTTTTTGTTGGAATATTTCTTTTCGGCAATCGCGAGCAGATCACCGGTCATCGTGCCGTTTTCCACTGTTGCAGTGGCCGCTTCTTCGAGCTTATCGGAAAATTTTATCACTTCCGGAGTGCCGTCCAGTTCGCCACGTTTGCGCAGGCCGCCTGCCCAGGCGAAAATTAACGCCATCGAATTGCTGGAAGTTTCTTCGCCTTTTAAATGTTTATAATAATGTTTTTGCACCGTGCCGTGCGCTGCTTCGTATTCAAACCAGCCGTTGGGAGAAACAAGAACTGATGTCATCATGGCCAGTGAGCCGCTTGCGGAAGCGATCATATCGGACATAACGTCGCCGTCGTAGTTTTTCAGCGCCCAAAGCATACCGCCCTCACTTTTCATAATGCGCGCCACGGCATCATCAATCAGGGTAAAAAAGTATTCGATGCCCGCTTTTTCAAATTTTTCTTTCCAGTTTTGCTCGAATTCATGATTGAAGATTTCGCGGAATCCGGCATCGTATATTTTGGAAATAGTATCTTTGGTTGAAAACCACAAATCGATTTTTTCACTCAAAGCGTAAGTAAAACAAGCTTGAGCAAAGCTCAATATGGATTGTTCCAGATTATGATTAACTTGCGCAACTCCCTTGCCCGGGAAATTAAACACCGGCACGCTGATGGTTTTACTCCCGTCCTGTGGAGTAAAGACCAGTTCGAGTTTCCCGGCGGAAGGAACGGCAATTTCCGTATTGCTGTAAACATCGCCGTAAGCGTGACGGCCTATAGTTATTGGTTTTTTCCATGAAGAAACCGCAGGTTTGATATTATTGACTAAAATCGGTTTTCTAAAAACCGTGCCGTCGAGCATGGCGCGAATGGTGCCGTTGGGGCTTTTCCAGGCTTTTTTCAAGCTGTATTCATTCACCCGGTCTTCATTGGGAGTAATGGTGGCACACTTGATTCCGACGCCGTATTTCATAATCGCTTTTGCCGCATCAACCGTTACTTTGTCATCAGTATCATCGCGATGCTTAATGTGCAGGTCGTAATAATCAATATCAATATCCAGATATGGAAAAAGAAGCTTATCCTTAACCATCTGCCACATGACGCGAGTCATTTCATCTCCGTCCATTTCGACGACGGTAGTTTTTACTTTGATCTTTTTTACCATAAAAATGTTTGTTGCTCCTAATGAAATTCAAATATTACAAGCATTGTTTATGTTGAGGGCTCCGCCCGCCAAAATGATTTCCTTTTGCCTTGCGGACAAGGTGCAAGTTACATAAAATGAATTGCTCCTGGTTTTGTTTTGAACTAGAAGCTTTCCATCTCCGGCAATTATTTTTCTGACATCGACAATTTCCAGATCTTCGCCCTGATCGATTTTGTCATAGTCGCTCTCGGCGCAGAAAGTCAGAGGCAGTATGCCGAAATTAATCAAATTGGCGGCGTGAATTCTTTCAAAGGATTTGGCGATTACCACGCTTACGCCCAGATACATGGGACACAAGGCGGCATGTTCACGCGAAGAACCCTGACCATAAGACAGACCTGCCACGATAATATTTTGTTTTCCAGCTTTTTGTATTGCTTGAGCGCGCTTAGCAAACGTGGCATCGATGTTTTCAAAAACAAATTCGGAATATTTAGGAATGTTCGAACGGTATTTCATTCGCGCGCCGGCGGGGATGATATGGTCCGTCGTGATTTTATCGCCGACCTTGATTGTTACCTGGGCTTGAATAATATTTGAAAGTTCCGAGTTGTGGGGTAGGGCGCCGATGTTCGGTCCACGATAAATTTTCACTGAAGATTTTTTCTTTCCCGGCCGGATTATCATCGAATCATCAATAGAAAACTTCTCCGGTATTTTAACTTTAGGATAGGGTATTTTTAAATCGCGAGGATCGGTGAAGTGTCCGGTAATTACTGCCGCAGCGGCAGTTTCCGGACTTACCAGATAAACATTGGCGTTCATGGTTCCCGAACGTCCGAGAAAATTACGGTTGGATGTGCGCAGAGATACAGCGGCTGATTTAGGACTCTGGCTGTTGCCGATACAAAAGCCGCAGGCGTTTTCCATAATCCGCGCTCCGGAAGCGATCAAATCGGTCAAATAACCGTTTTGGGCTAGTTCTTCCAGTACCTGTCTGGATCCGGGCGCTATAGTAAAACTAATGTTGGGGTGAGCCACCTTGCCCTTCAAAATTTTAGCCACGGTAACTAAATCTTTGTAGGAAGAGTTGGTGCAGCTGCCGAGACAAACCTGATCAACGGCAATTTTTTTCATTTTCCTGACCGTGCTGATATTGTCCGGACTGTGGGGCTTAGCCGTCAATGGTTCAATCCGGGATAAGTCAATATTGACAATTTTAGCGTAGTTGGCGTCTTTGTCGGCTTTGAGTTCCCTGAAATCGGATTCTCTTTGCTGCGAACGCAGGAAAAGACGCGTCATTTTATCACTGGGGAAAATGGAAGTTGTTACGCCGCATTCCGCGCCCATATTGGTTATTGTAGCGCGTTCGGGAACGCTGAGAGATGCTGCGCCTTCGCCGCCATACTCTAATACCGTGTTGACGTTTCCTTTAGTAGTAAAGATTTCCAACACTTTGAGAATGATATCTTTGGCGGAAACCCACGGCTTGAGCTTTCCGGTAAGATTGATTTTAATAACTTTGGGGCAAATAAGATAAAACGGTTTTCCGGCCATAGCCAGCGCGACATCAAGGCCTCCCGCTCCGATAGCAATCATGGATATCGCTCCGCATGTAGGAGTGTGACTGTCCGAGCCGATAAGTGTTTTTGCCGGTTTGCCGAACCTTTCCAAATGAAGCTGGTGGCAAATGCCGTTTCCCGCGCGCGAAAAAACAATGCCGTATTTCTGCGCCACACTTTGCAAATAGCGATGATCGTCCGCGTTTTCAAAGCCGATTTGGATCGTATTATGATCAATGTAGCTGACGGACAGCTCGGTTTTTACTTTGGATACATTCATGGCTTCAAATTGTAGATAGGCCATCGTGCCTGTGGCATCCTGAGTCAGGGTTTGGTCGATACGAATGCCGATTTCTTCGCCGGGCACAAGATTGCCGGAGATTAAATGCTGTGTGAGAATTTTTTCAACTAAATTTTTCCCCATTTACTATTCCTTGGATTGGCGATCATGATCCTATCCAAATAAAACAGAGTGAAGATCGTATTTATAGCCGTGAACTTATATAATAAACTCAATAGATAATCAACAGGCAAAAGCCTTAAAGAAGAATATATAATATAAAGCAACGGGCTTTGAAACTGTTTTCCAAAGCCCGTTGCTATTAGTATCCGTGATTTAATTAAAAGCAATTATATAATTTAAGCGCCATTATTATCCAATCCTTTTATCCGCACGGCGCGCTGAAATCTTTTTTGATAATATGGAGCATCCAGATTGTCAACACGGATAACTTTACCCCTTGAGGATGCATGGACAAATTCATTGTTGCCTATGTAAATTCCCACATGCCCCAACGAGCGTTTTGTATGGAAAAAAACAAGATCGCCTTCTGTCAGTTTTTCGCGCGTGACGCTGATGCCGACTTTGGATTGTTCACGCGCGTTTCGAGGCAATGTTATATCGAAAATTCTATAAATCTTCTGGACAAATGAGGAACAGTCAATTCCTTTAAGGCTGGATCCGCCAAATCTATATGGCGCGCCTATGAATCCAGTCGCCACCTTAACAAATAATTGCATTTCATCGGGACTGTTCCATTTGCCCAGGAGTTCTTCTTTTTTTAATGATTCATCCGGTTTGCTGATGTTTGCGGTATCTTCACTATCATCATCAGTCAGTGAATCATCACCATATTCTTCCAGATCTTCATTTGCCGTTACATAAGTTGATTCTTCTGACACCTTAGCTTTTCTGGAAAGAACAATCCTCTGTCCAACGCGTAAACTTCTTTGGTTGACATTATTAAGAGCCATTATTTTTTTCATGGGGATCTGCGTTTTTCTGGCGATCTTGGATAGAGTATCCCCTTTCTTAACGGTATAATAAGTTGGATTAGATTTTGTTTTGGCAGTGGATGTTGATAAATCTTTTGTGGAGATAGTTAAAATCTGATTTGGTTTAATTTCAGTGTTCTGAAGATTATTATCTTCCTTGATCTTATCAATGCTGACGTCAAGTTTTTTGGAAATGCTGTAAAGACTTTCACCTTTTCTTACTTTGTATTGTTTTGCCAGAGCGTTCGTGTTAAAGCTAAGTAATAAAACGAAGAGGACGATAAGTCCTGAAAATACGAAAATCTGCCGTTTCATCATGAAGTGCCTCCTTAATTATTGGGGGTATCATTTTATTAACGGTGTACATATTTCGATATAATATCATAATTAATAACCGAAAAACGAAAACTAAATTACTGTACACACCAACTGTACATTTTTTACAGCAATGTACAAATAACTACGCAATGCACTTGTGACATACTAAAAAAATACTTGTCTGTCAAATTTATTTTACGATCTTTATCTAATATTATATGTTAAGTAGATATTTATATTAATGATTTCGTGAAAAACCACTACTACGGGTGGTGCAAATTATCATTGGATTTTGTGTGTATTTTCAGTTATTGCAGTGCCTGACTTAAATTATTTTCAAAATAAGTGAACCATTAATCTTTTGACTGAAAGCGATTGAGCTCATCAAAACTTATAGAAGGATAATTATGCGGTCTTGGAAAAAAATTATTTCAATAACTATTGTTTTAATCGGCACTTATTTTATTGTTGATATCGGACGCTATTTTATCTACCCCAGTATTTCCTATCTGAAAAAAAATCGTCCCCCCAAGACTGCTTTTATGAAATACAGGGAAAAAGTATGGCAAGAAAAAGGGATAAAGCGAAAAATTACAAATATTTGGGTGCCTATTTCCAGAGTGTCTCCTTACGTAATGAAAGCTGTAATTATTGCGGAAGACGATAAATTCTGGTCTCATGAGGGCTTTGATTTTGAAGCCATGCAAAAAGCGCTGGAGAAAGATATCAAAAAAAAGAAATTTAAGGCCGGTGGCAGTACCATTTCTCAGCAATTGGCAAAAAATTTGTACCTTTCTCCCGCTAAAAACCCTGTCAGGAAAATAAAGGAGGCGATACTTACCTGGCGAATGGAGAAACAATTAAGTAAAAGAAGGATTATGGAGTTATACTTAAACGTTGCCGAATGGGGTGATGGCATTTTCGGTGTTGAAACGGCAGCGCAAAAATACTATGGAAAGCATGCCGCCGAATTGACTGCCCGTGAAGCGGCGGTGCTGGCCGCAGTGATACCTAATCCCCGCAGATATAAACCAAACGGCACGTCAAGATATGTAGAAAATCAGTCGGAAAGAATTTATCAGATCATGGTGCGCCGGGGCATTGTTATCCTGGAATATGATGATGTAATTTCCGAAAAAGATGAAAATAATCAGAAAACGAATGAACAAAAAGCGGAATCCGTTCAGGAAGAACAGAATATAAGTCCCGAACTTCCTGATACGGAAAACAAATCAAACCCGTGAAGGGAATCAGTTTTATAAAATTTCGATGGCGCAGGCCATGGAAACGCCGCCGCCGCCGCAAAGGGTGGCAAGTCCAAGGGTTTTGCCGTGTTTTTGCATGGCATGAAGGAGTGTTACCATGATTCGGCATCCTGTAGATCCTACCGGATGTCCCAGGCCAATGCCGCTGCCGTTGATATTGGTAATTTCACGTTTTAAACCAAGCTCCTTTTCACAACCGAGATACTGACCTGCAAATGCTTCGTTGACTTCAATCAGATCAAAAGCATCTAGGGTAAGTTGCTGGTCGTTTTTGAGCAGGTTTTTTACGGCTGGGACCGGGCTTAAGCCCATCACGGAAGGATGACAGCCGCCACGTCCTGAGGAACGTATCCTGGCGATTGGTTTCAATCCTAATTCCTTGGCTTTTTCGGCTGACATGATGATCATGGCTGAAGCGCCGTCGTTGAGCCCCGAGGAGTTGCCGGCCGTAACTTTGCCGACCTTGGGGATAAATGCCGATGGTAATGCCCGCAATTGTTCCATTGTCAATCCGGGACGGAAATGTTCGTCCTTGTCGAAGATGATGGGAGGTTTGCCTTTTTTCTGGGGGATCTCAATCGGAATGATCTCGTCTTTGAAATCGCCATTTTTTGTGGCGCGCTCCACGTTGTTATGGCTGCGCAGGGCGACCTCATCCATTTCCTCGCGGCTGATGTTCAAAAGTTGGGCGATAAGTTCCGTGGTATGGCCCATGATATAGGGTTTGCCCTTTAAGCTCTCGAAAGGCTGGCCTGATTTGACGGGACCATCATCGGACAACGGCATGACATATGAACCGCAATGTAATGAACGGATCATGGCATCCACAAAAACAGTGTCCTGAAGGCGGCAGCCCCAACGGGCGTCAAAACTCACATAGGGCACGCCGGACATATGCTCAACTCCGCCAGCTAAAATAATGTCGGCCATACCGGCTTTGATCATGGCCGCGCCGCTGAGTACGGCTTCCATGCCCGAGATGCATACACGATTCACGGTCACAGCGGTCACGGTTTCCGGAATGCCGGCCAAAAGAGCTCCCACACGAGCGGTGTTAAGTGTATTACAGTTTTCAATACAACAGCCGAAGCGAACATCATCAATCATGACCGGGTCTATTCCGGCGCGCTTAATGGCCTCCTTCATGACTACAGCCGCAATGCGGGCTGCGATCATGTTTTTTAATGTACCTCCAAATGTTCCTATAGCCGTCCTACACGCTGAAACAATGACTACATCCTTCATTTTGTAATCTCCTTAACGAGACCCAAGCTTTAGAAACAAAGTGCACTGAAGCTTGCAGGTCGAATTATCTCGCAGTTTACTGCGGGGTTTATACCTTTTTCTTCTTTAAAAGCTCAATCGTTCAGACAGGCTTTTCACGAAGTTATTTTTTAAAAAAGAGACTGTGAAATAATTTCACTATCACAGCCTGACTTAAGCTTGCTTGCCAAGATAAAAGAATCAGGGCAAGGGGGAAGAATATATACTCTTGCCATAATTCACGGCGGCATCAATATATTAACTTCAGTTACTTGTCAACAGTTTTCAGGTTAGTCTCGGAGCGAGGAATGAACGCATGGCGGAATAAAACTGGCAGTGCCGGGATTTCGCGTCTCTGATATCCGCAAAACGCCACAAGTCAAATCGGATCAAGTGCCGTTTTTCAGTCCCGCGACTTGGAATCCTTGGCTCCAACCGGGGGAGGTCGCCTTACCCTCTGCTTCGAGGGATAGCCCCACGTCCCTGCCAATTACGTTGGCGGGATGCCACGGATATCTGCGATATCCCCCGCCCGAGGCGGGATAATTCGTCCAGCAAATTTCAGAGCGCTACGCTTCTGAAATTTAAGACTCATTATTATAGGGAGTCTACGGCTACTGCCGGAGGAGGGGCACTGTCGCGGCTAGATAGATGGAAAATGTGGTTCCGGAATTAACAATGGATTCGACAGTAATCAATCCGTTATGGTATTTTATTATAGAATCGCTGATGGCCAGCCCCAGGCCGATGCCGCCGCGCTCCTTCGTCTTTTTTGTTGTAAAATAAGGATCAAATATCCGGGGAAGATTTTCCCGGGGAATTCCAATTCCGTAGTCCTTGATAATAATCCGCACGTAATTGCCACGTCCCAGAGATCTGATATTTGTTCCGGTTGTCGTATTCTCGGCACTAAGTTCCACAATCCCGCCACCGGGCATAGCCTCTTTGGAATTAATCAAAATATTCTCCAACACCTGTTTTATCTGAGCGGCATCAATTTCGCAGGGCCACAGGTCGTCGGCTATGGAGATATTACAGGTAATGTTGGAACCCTGAAAAACATGTTCGGCAGCCTCCCGTAAAATAATCTCAAGGTTTTCCAGTTTGCGAACCGGATGACCGCCCTTAGAGAATGTAATCAATCGGTGAGCCAGTTCTTTGGCCTGCAGGCCGGCGCGTTCCGCCACCGCGAGGCCGTCCTCCATAATTTTATCTTCATCAGAGGCGGATATTTTTGCCAAAAAAACATTGCGCAGAATAGCGGTGAGGAGACTGTCAAAATCTTGGGCTACTCCGTCGGCGAAGGTTCCCAGTGATTCCAGTTTTGTTCGCTGGAGAAGCTCTTCCTGAGCCGTTTTTTGCTCGGTGATATCCTCGAGAGTTTCCATCGCTCCGAATAAATTTCCGCCGGAATCTCTAAGTCCTGCTGAAGTAATACGAAACCATTTTCCCTTATCGCCCATATCAGGAAAAAACTGCGTTACCTCGTAAGCGTCTTCCAGTAGTTTTGATTTACTCAATTTTTCGGAATACAGTTCGGCAATATGGCCGGTTTTGCCGTCCACAATCAGATCAGCCAGACAAGGCCGTTGATTTTTGTAAAAAGCGCGCCATTGCTGATTAGTGCCGAGAACTTCGCTGGGCCTGATATTACTCAATGCCTGCAAAGCCCTGTTCCAGTAAATTACTTTATGATCTTTTGATATCACGAAAGCTGGAATAGGGGAGCCGTGGATAATGCTGATTAATTTTTGCTCATCCCTGCGGCCGCGCCACATTGCATAGGTAAAGCTGATGGTTGCTGTTATCGTCAGGATCAAAATGAAAATGAGAAGAAGGTTATTCATAGTGTGATCGCTTAGTCGAAGGTGTTTGGATTATACACGCCGCCAAATATTTATATTAAATTTTTGTGATGCTATCATGTTAATATGTATTCGATAAGGAATTCACTTTTATAGTTCACATATCGATCTTATTTTTATGAAACCCTTCCGCAGAATACCCCGTCCTGTGGACGGGGATGAATGCGGTGCAGGGGGAAGGGGATGTAATCCACCTCATCCAGTTTCTTAAGATGCGCCGCCCTGCGCGCGGGGTGATTCACTACTTAATTTTGATAGCAAGGTTGGGATAAAAATGCAAGGCCGGAAAAGAATAAAAAATAGTATTATTTTATTCCCAAATCAAAACGTGATTTTCCCGCTTTAGCCAAAATGTTCGAAATGGTGGTTAGCGGGAATAACAAATCTGATTAGTAATAGATTGGAAAAAAATACGAGAGCCACCGATGCCGTCTTGTCTTGTACCGGAGTCCATCATTTTAGATCCGGTCTATTGATGATAATTACAACGAAGATCCTTTGATTCACTTTTCGTTAATATCCAGTAGAATAGACTCAATATAACCGTATTAATTAGATAATGCTGTTTACCAAATGTCAAGGGTACGTGTATTTATTAGAAAAACTTGAATACCCCGTCCTGTGGACGGGGATGAAGCGAGAGATAAAATAACAGCAAATAAAATTGTTTTAATCTTAGCAAATCCCCTGACGTAGTCAGGGGTGGGGTGTGGGGGCGAAGGCCCCACACCTTTAGCGAATCAACGTAGTTGATGAGCATGGGTTTTTGCTGTAACCTAAATATTGGAGGAATTT
>Ga0209777_10005010_pt1 | contig 15446 bp, 7 predicted proteins | sample FrelakmetHBP12HB_FD_187147 | JGI IMG/M metagenome (GOLD analysis project Ga0209777, IMG submission 187147) | Freshwater lake sediment microbial communities from the University of Notre Dame, USA, for methane emissions studies -HBP12 HB (SPAdes)... | ecosystem: Environmental > Aquatic >... | reverse complement strand
ACGGCGGATATTCTTCGATCCCCGGAAGCGTGAAGGCGCGTGGCAAGTCTTCACCCGTGTTCTGGCGGGTAGAGAAAATGAAGACCGTCGGGATAAGAAGCGGCATCATCCCTTCGACATGCTTGAACGCACGTTGCTTTCGGCTTACTGGGGCGGCGATGTGGACAGACTCCGCAGCCTCATAGAAAACTGCGAAGACAGCGCGGGTCGGGTTCGCCGTGCGCCGTTCGCGGAAGTGCAGATCGAAGGCGTTGCTCCTTCAAGCCTTCTCACGGCGGCACGGAAAGAGAAGCGGCAGCGCGAAGATCAGGGCAAGGCGAAGCCTAGCGGTGCGAAAGTTGCAGCGGTGCTCGGTGTCCATCGGTTTCAGGCAACGCGGTACTGGCGCAGTATCCTTCGGAAAATAGGGCGGGAAGGGATCGCACAACTGGCGGCGATGCTCTTCCTTGACGCAGGTCAGGTGCCCCGGTCATGGCGCATCTTGCGACAGCCAGCATCAAAGGGTGGACGGCAGGTGCGGCCCCTCGACATGCCGCTCTCGGATGCAGACTTCATCCGTAACATGACTCAGCAGGTGGTGTATAACCGCTCAGCCGACAGCGGCGAGTAATTCCGCCTTCACCGTACGCCAGTTCTCGCCGTTTAATTTCTCTGCCACGGTGCGGATGGCAGCCCGCAGCACGGCCAGCGGATCGGCCGGCGGCAGCGCCAGCGCGGGAGTGTCCCCCATGACGGCGGGAAGGGTCCCCACGGCCCGGCGCAGGGCGTCTTCGTCGGTGTGGGTGTACAGGGCATGAACGGCGGGCGATGAATGACCGACGATATGCTGCGATACGCTTTGCGCGGCCCCGGCTTGGCGGAGAAACGAAACGGCGGAGTGCCGCAGGCTGTGAAAGCCGGCGGCCACATAGCGCCGGACGCCGGCCCCGTGGCGCGCGCCGGTGGTGGTCAGGCCGCAGGCTTCAAAGTGCCGTTGCACAATCGCGCTCACCGGCCCTTGCCCTTTTTCTGTGTACCGGGCGGCCATGTCGGGCGTGACCGGTCCCTTGCGTCGGGCGGGCGGCGTTTCGCTTAGGACTGCATACAGCTCCGGGTGCATCGGTATCAGCAGGGCGTCGGGTTTTTTCCGGGCGGTCTTGCGGGGGATGTACCGGATCAAATGGCGGTCCATGTCCACGTTGCCCCAGTCCATACAGGCGGCATCCCCCAAGCGGCAGCCAAGGTACAGGCCGAAGGCCAGCATGATCCGCAGCTCCCCGGTCGCGGTGCGGCAGACGCGGCGGAGTTCTTCAATGGTCAGGGGGCGGCGGCTCTGCCAGTGTTCATCCCGGCGGGCGATGCGGGTCCACGGATTCTCATTCAACTTGCCCTTGTCGGTCAGGATGTTGAAGAAAGACCGGAGAAAGGCGCGGTGCGCATTGAACGTGCGGCCGGTGATGTTCCGGCCGGCCAGATGTTCCTTGTAATCCTCGCACACGGCAAATGTCACGTCGCGCAGCGCGGTAATCGCGGGGTGCTTTTCGGCCAGCCAGCGGGTGAACGCGGTCCAGTAGCAATCATAATGACGCAGGGTGCCGGCGGCGATTTCGCGGCGGTTCCCGGCCCGCTCGTAGGCGTCCCATGCGGCGGCTACGGCCAGCGGCGGATTGCGTTCGTCTTCGATGCGGACGACTTCCGCCTTGCGCCCTTCGATCCGGGCGGCGATGTTCTGAAGCGTGGCGATTTCATCCCCCGCGACAAACGGCTCCATGATCCGGTGAAGCTCCGTCTCGGCTTTGCGGCGGTCTTTCTGGCCGGTTGACCGCATGAACAGCTTTTTGCCGACGTGCCAGCAGGCGTAGAAGACCTTGCCCCGGCGAATCAGGTATCCCGTGCGCTTTCTCATGGCTTGCCTCCGGTTGCTTGTATAGGCTTTTCCCGGTGCAAACGTCGCAAAACGGGGGCATGAAGTCAACTACATAGAGGTAGCAGTGCTCATAAAATCATTGCAGATAATGGCCATAATTCCGCTTCCCAAGCTGAACGTCGTGGGTTCGAGTCCCATCTCCCGCTCACCTCAAAATCCCCTGGAAACGCCTGTTTTCCTGATGATTTTGCGCGTTTTCGCGATTACGCCGGGAAGGCTGGTTTATTCATGTCCCTTCAAAATACCCCCTGACGGCGCGAATTCATGCCACATTCATGCCACAGCGCCCGCCACAAAGCACGTCGCTTTCCGGGGGCTATGGGTAGTGTCCAGTTTTTTTCGCACATGGGGGAGGCCGGGAGATCGCGCTCCCGGCCTCTGAACCCAGCATGAATCCCGATTACCTGATTTCGACGCGGTAGAAACGCTGCGGGCTGTTCGTTGCGTTCGGATCCGTAACCGTCATCGTCCCGTTGCTGCTGGCGGTCTGCCAGCCCGGCGGAACCGCGGTCCATACACCTGACAGCAGATCGTCCTTGTACACGATTTGGTACTGCCAGCCGTCGCTGGCGGTAAAGGTCAACGTGGCCGCACCCGTGCCGACGTTCACGCTGACCCCACTGCCGGGCAGGAAGGCCGGCGACGTCGGGGCCTGCGGCGTAGCGGGAACCCAGGCGGAGTTTCCGCCCGGGCCGAAGTTGTTGGTGGCCGCCACCGCGTACCAGTACTCCGTCCCGTTGGTCAAGCCGGTATTCAAGTACGTGGTGGCCGAAGTCGTGAAGATCGCATTGGGCGTGCCGTTGGACGTCATCGCCCGGCTCAGGACGTAGCCCGTTGCGCCGACCGCGTTGGACCACGTCAGCTTCACCCGCTCGTTCAGCGCCAGCGCCATTAGCCCGGAGGGCGGCGGCAGCGTCGTGACGACGATGAAGTTGCTTTGCGTGATGCTGCCGGAGCCGCCGGCGTTGTCGTAATCGGTCAACGCCACCGTAAAGGTGCCGGTGCTGCTGTAGGTGTAGGTCACGTTGGTGCCAACGATGTTGGTGGTCCCGCCGTCGCCGAAGGTCCAGTAGCGGTTGGTGATGGCACCACTGTGCGGCGTCGAGGTATCGGTGAAGCTCACCGCCAAGGGCGCGGGACCGTTGGTTGGCGAGGCGCTGAAGCTCGCCTCGGGCGGCAGATTGGTGGTCAGCAAATCATTCGTGTTAAATCCTTGGGAAGCGAAGGTGAACGCGCGCACCCGCTCGACCACGGTGCCCCGCGGTATATACCAGTTGCCGGTGTACTGGTCGCCAACACCAATCTTGGTAAGCGGCACATTTGGATCAACACTGGCTTGGGTGCCTTTTAACACGCGATCAACATAGGTGTTGACGGTTCCGTCGGCTAACCGCACGAGGGCCATGGTATGGCGACCCACGACATTCGCAGGTTGGGATTGCCAAGCGACATTGTTATAGTTGCCGTCCGCAAACATTTGTTTGGTCTCGCCATGGGTATCGCTACCGGTGGCGTCGATGACAAAGCCCTGCCTGAGATTGGAGCCGAACGTATTCTCCCAAGTGACCATTATCAGGTACATGTGGTAATCACCGTGGTCATCAGGCGAGGGTGCGCCGGTGTAGAGCATCTCGAACCCGGAGTTGGTATAACTCATCCCCGCCGACGCATCGTGCTCGATCCAACCCTCCCCAACACTCTGGGTCCCCAGTTGGATACCGCCGGGGGTGAGGGTCACGGTCCGCGCTGTGGCCCAACCCGGGTTCGTCGAGTTGAGGAAGGACCAATCGCCGACAATGGTATTGGCCAGAGGCACCAGTTCCACGGTCACGGAGTATGTCTTGGAGGAGGCATCAGGGGCCGTGACCGTATAGGTGACCGGGTTGGAGAAGTTCTGGATAGAGCCGGAAGCCTTATCGCACGTGGCTTGGAAGGAAATCGTGAAGGTGGGTGACAGGTTCGTCACGATGGTTCCCGCTGGCTGTTTCCAGGTAATGTTCGTTCCTGAGATCATCGCACCTGGACCGAAGCTGATAATGTCCTTGGTGGGCGGCTCGGCAGCCAGATAGAGAGCAACGGCATTCGACGGCGTAAGCGCGGTGCCGAAGAGCGCCACTTCATCGAGGTTGCCATTCCAGCGGTATAGGATAGGATCACTTTGGGACCCGATCGTCACGGGATCCGTGTTGGTGGGCAGGCTGGTGACCGAAGTCGCGTCCGAGGCATCCAACGCGCCGTCCACATACAATGCCGATCCATTTGTTCCAGCCACGGCTACGACATGGTGCCATAGGCCATCGGTCACATTTTTGGCGCCCGTGACGATGCCAGTGACGCCACCACCGGGGCAAAACCACTTAAGATGGTTGCTGAAGCCGTCAATCTGCAAGTGCCACAGTGAGCCACCCTTGGCCAAGATGTTCATGTTATTGAACAAGACCCCCGGCTTGATCCACGCCGCGATGCTGATATTAGTGAGGTCCAAACCGGTGTTGTTGCCGCAGTTGATCTGCCCTGAGCCGTTGAACAGGCACGCCACATTACTGGCTCCGAGACCGGGCATGGACGGCGGTCCGGCTTGTGCTGTAAACGTCCCCGCGCTATACGTGCCATCCGCGGCTGATCCCAGGCTCCCGCTGTTCACTGCTGTCGGATAAATAAAGGCGGGTTCGTTCAGCCGGTAGTAACCGACAGGACTGCTGTTGCCCACCAAGGTTTGGTAGGGTGTGCTGCGCGCCGAGTTGGTCCCGTTATCGTAGTGGGCCAAAAGATCGCCCGCGCTGAGCGCGGTGTTGTAGATGGCAAATTCGTCGGCTTTGCCGTCAAAATAATTCGCTAAGCTCGACGAATCACCGATCCACCGCGCACCGACGGCGGTATAGGAACCGGCTGTGGGCGCATTCATGGCGTTGGTAGTCGAGGTTTGAAAGACCCCGTTTTTATAAGCGCTGATGGTGGTACCGCTCCGCACCAACGCCAAATGCTGCCAGGCATTAAGATCGAGTGGGACTAGAAGTTCGGTGAAACTGGTGCCAGAGCCACTATAGAGGCGGACGCTCCAATTGGAGCCGCCTTCGTAGATAATAAACCCCTGGCGATTACCGGAATTGAAAAAGTTCCCACTGGAACAGAGGGCTTTATAGGCAGCCCCGCTGGTCGGGTAGCCCCAGATTTCGTAGGTGAAATCTCCGCTGGGATTCAATGAACTGGAGTAGGGGACGGACATTGCCTGGCTGGAGCCAGAGCTGAAGGATACGGCCGTGTCGCTGTCCCCGACCAAGGCACCCGTGACGCCACGGGTACCTGAGTTTTGGTACGTCCCATTGAGGCTCGACCCAGCCGTGCCGTTGTTGGTTGCAATATTAGGGTCAGCGGTGGCCCCCGTTTCGTTCAGGCGCCAATACCCGAGCGGATTAAAGGATGCTACCGTGTTGGAATAATCGGCCTGCGCGGTGGACGCGAGTCCACCCAAGACCATGGCCAGGATGGCGCGCCATGCAAAACGCCTCCACGGCGCCGCCACCGCCAACCTGACCACCATCCGCATCCGCTGGATTATCTTCGTATACATGATCATTCTCCTTTTTTTGCCAAAAGCTCTCACGCCGCACACCTCTCCTCCGCCTCTTGCAATTCCATCATGGGTGCAGTTTTTACATGATCTTCAGCATTTTGTCATGTCATCAAAACTAACGACAGGGAAACCCCTAGCCCCGGATAGAGAAAACCACTAGGGAAGATCGCAAGTCGTTGATATTATCATGATTACAGATGAAGAAACGCATCCGCGGCGGAGACGATGCCATGCCGGGGCGGAAAGGTAAACGTGGAGTTGACGCCGTTGGCCCCGGCGAAACCGGACAGGACAGGACAGGGGAAGAGGGCCTTGGAAGATAACAGAAACCAACCCCGCTCAGGGGTTGGACAAAAACGGAGAACAGCGGTATAATTATCACAGTTTGCAGGCGGATCGGCACGTGGTGCAAAACGTGGGCTTGGTCACCGCGTCAAAGGTAGCATTTTAAATTAATCGTGGGTGATGTGAGCTCGAACAACCACCTCTTGCTGCATCTGCGGACCCTGGCCTGCGCGGTTATCGTCGCAACCGTGCGTGGCTATCGGTTCATTGTCTTGGCGCTGGCACTGTCGGCCGGGCCGGGTGCCGGCGCCGCGCGGGCAGCCGGAAGGCAAGTCCTGTACGGTCACGTGCCGGCGGCGGTGGCGCAGTTACCGGCGGTGGATCGCCTGGCCGGCGCCAATCGCCTGCGGCTGGCCATCGGGCTGCCGTTGCGGAACACGGAACAACTGAACCAATTGCTCCGGGACATCTACGATCCGAGCAACCTCCAATTCCGGCATTATCTGACGCCGGAGCAGTTCACCGAAAGGTTTGGCCCGACCGAAGCGGATTATCAGGCCCTCATTAAATTTGCGCAGGCCAACGGATTCGCGGTGACCGCGACGCATCCTAACCGCGTTGTGCTGGATGTGGAGAGCGCGGTGACGGACATCGAAAAAGCATTTCACCTCACGATGCGCAACTATCAGCATCCGACGGAAGCCCGCACGTTTTTCGCCCCGGACACTGAACCATCGCTCGACTTGGCCGTGCCCATCCTCAACATCAGCGGCTTGGACAACTATGTCCGTCCCTTCCCGAAGTACAAGCGTCGCCCCGCCGCCGTGTCTCCGATGGTGACGCCGCGTGCCTTCACCGGCTCCGGGCCGGGCGGCAATTACATAGGCTGGGATTTCCGCAACGCGTATGTGCCGGGCACGACATTGACCGGTACGGGTCAGAGCGTGGCGCTGTTCGAATTGGACGGCTATTACACGGTTGACATCACCAACTACGAGGCCCTGGCGGGATTGCCCAACGTACCGCTAGTGAATGTGGGCAGCGTCACTCCCGGCGTCAACGGCGGGATCGACGAAGTCTCCTTGGACATTGAAATGGTGATTTCCATGGCGCCCGGCCTTGCGCATGTTTACGTGTATGAGGGACTGAATCCTGATACCGTCCTGAATCAGATCGCCACGGACAATCTGGCCAAACAAATAAGCTGCTCCTGGGGCTGGACGCCGGGGCCTGATTTAACGGCCGACGCCATTTTCCAGCAGATGGCCGCGCAGGGCCAATCCTTCTTCAATGCTTCTGGTGACTCCGACGCATTTCCTACCGGCACTGCGGATACCTATGCCCCAACCACCAGCACCAACATCACTCAGGTCGGCGGGACGACATTGACGATGACCAGTACGGGCGTCGTCTGGTCCTCCGAAACTGTCTGGAACTGGGGCGGCGGCACCGGCAGCAGCGGTGGCATCAGCTCGCGCTACGCGATCCCCTACTACCAACAGGGCATCAGTATGACGGCCAACGGTGGTTCGACAACAATGCGCAATGTCCCCGATGTCGCCCTGACCGCTGACAATGTCTACGTGATCGCCAACAAGGGCGTTGATAATGGGGAGTTTGGCGGCACCAGTTGCGCCGCACCACTGTGGGCGGCCTTCACCGCGCTCGTCAACCAACAGGCCGCCGCCAACAGCTTGGCGCCGATCGGTTTCCTCAACCCCGCTTTCTATACGATTGGCAAAGGCGCCAACTACACCGATTGTTTCCACGACATCACCACCGGCAATAATAATAACGGCAAAGGCGCCTCCTTCAGCGCCGTTGCCGGTTACGATCTCTGCACCGGTTGGGGCACGCCTAATGGAACGAATCTGATCAACCGGTTGGCGCCCAACGGACCCAATGTGGTCCTGAGTGGTACCATGCTGCTGGCCGAGGGTTGCTCGCCGACCAATGGCGTCATCGATCCCGACGAGACGGTCATCGTCGCGTTCACCCTCATGAACAGCGGCAACATGGCCACAACCAACCTGATCGCCACCCTGCTCGCCACCAACGGCGTAACCGCGCCCGGCAGCCCGCAAACCTACGGCGTCCTGGTGGCCAGCGGCGGGACCGCCACCCAACCGTTCACCTTCACCGCCGCCGGCGCGTGCGGCGGCACCCTTACCGCCACGCTGCAATTGCAGGACGGCGCCAGCAGCCTGGGCACCGTCACGAACACCTTCACGCTGGGCCAATGGGTCTCCGTCACGCCGCTGACGCAAACCTTCGATTCCGTCACGGCGCCCGCGTTACCCCCCGGCTGGACCACGACCAATAGCGGCGCGCAGGCGCTCTGGGTGACCAGCACCGGCGCCCGGGACACCAGCCCGAATGCCGCCTTTACCGCCGGCGCGAACTCCGTCGGCGTGAATGAATTGGTCTCGCCTGCGTTCCCCGTTTACTCGGCGGCGGCGCGCCTGAGCTTCCGCAACAACTATAACCTGCAAACCGGCTCCTCCACCGGGCGCGACGGCGGCGTGCTGGAAATCAAGATCGGAACCAACGCCTTTACCGATATACTCGCGGCCGGCGGTGCTTTCATCAGCAACGGCTACGTGCGCGCGATCGGCACCAACCGCGGCAATCCATTGGGCGGCCGCCAGGCGTGGACCGGCAACTCGGGCGGCTTTCTCACGACGATCGCCACGCTGCCCGCCGCGGCGGCGGGCCAAACCATACAGTTGAAGTGGCGCTGCGGCACCGACAACAGCGGCAGCAGCACCGGCTGGTACGTGGACACCATCTCCGTCACCGACGGCTATTATAACTGCTGCACCGGCTTGACGGCTCCGGTCGCAAGCTTCAGCGCCAATCCGACTACCGGTACAGTGCCGTTGGCCGTGACATTCACCGACACGTCCACCGGCACGATCACCAATCGGTTCTGGACTTTCGGCGACGGCGCGACCACTAATACCACGACCACCACTGTGCTGCACACCTATACCGTGGCCGGTACCGATACGGTTACGCTGGCGGTCAGCGGACCGGGCGGGGCGGGCACCAACACGCAGTCGAATCCGATCGTGGCGTTGACACCGCCGCAGTTGGGCGTCACCCCCGCCAGTTATAACTTCGGCACGCTGGCCACCGGCACGACCGCACAAACCACGTTCATCATAACCAACCTCGGCGGCGCGACCCTGAGCGGAACGGCCGCCGCGTTCGGCGGGCCGTTCACCGTGGTCAGCGGCGGTATCTACACGGTCGCCGGCTTCGCTGCGACCAATGTGATCGTTCAGTTCGCTCCGGCCAGCGCCGGCGCTTTCAGCAACAGCCTCGCTTTCACCAGCAACGGCGGCAATCTCACGAACCCGGTGCAGGGCGTCGGCGCGATCGTACCCGTAGCCGGCTTCAATGGCAGCCTGACCAACGGCACCGTGCCGTTGGCCGTGACGTTCACCGACACCTCGACCGGCACGATTACCAACCGGTTCTGGAATTTCGGCGACGGTGCGACGACCAATACCACGGCCACCAATGTGCTCCACACCTATACCGTGGCCGGCAGCAACACGGTGCAGTTGATCGCCAGCGGGCCGGTCGGCAGCAGCACCAACATCAAGCCCGCCTATATCATTGCCCTGACACCGCCGCAGCTCGGCGTCAGCCCGGCCAGCTACAACTTCGGCACCCTCGCCACCGGCACGACGGCCCAGACCAGTTTCACCGTCACCAACACCGGCGGCGCGACGCTCACCGGCACCGCAGCGGCGCTCGGCGGGCCGTTCACCGTGGTCAGCGGCGGTATCTACACGGTCGCCGGCTTCGCTGCGACCAATGTGGTCGTCCAGTTCGCTCCGGCCAGCGCCGGCGCTTTCAGCAACAGCCTCGCTTTCACCAGCAACGGCGGCAATCTCACGAACCCGGTGCAGGGCGTGGGCGCGATCGTACCCGTAGCCGGCTTCAATGGCAGCCCGACCAATGGCACTGTGCCGTTGGCCGTGACCTTCACCGACACCTCGACCGGCACGATCACCAACCGGTTCTGGAATTTCGGCGACGGCACGACCACCAATACCACCGCGACGACCATGTTGCACACCTACACGGTGGCTGGCACTGACACGGTCACGCTGGTGGTCAGCGGGCCGGTTGGGCTGAGCACCAACACCCAGACGAGTTACATTATCGCGCTCACACCCGCGCAGATGCTGGTCACGCCGGCTAGTCAGGATTTCAACACGATCATCATCGGTCAGACCAACAGCCATTCGTTCCTGGTCATCAACACCGGCCAGTCCACGTTGACCGGTACGGCCGGCGTCACCAGCCCGTTCAGCATCGCCGCAGGCGGGGCCTACACCGTCCCCGGCGGCGCGACCAATAGCGTCCTGGTCAATTTCGAACCCGTCACGGCCGGGCCGGTCAGCAACCTGGTAGTCTTTACCGGCAACGGCGGCAGCTCCTCCAACGCGGTGACCGGCGCGGGGCTCACCCCGCCGCAACTCGCGGTCACGCCCGCGAGCTATGATTTCGGCACGCTCACCACCGGGGCCACCGCCCAGGCCAGCTTCACGATCACCAATCTGGGCGACGCGCCGTTGACCGGCACGGTGGCCGTCACGGGCCCGTTTGCGATCATCGGCAGCGCCGCTTACGCCTTGGCGGGCTTGGACGCGACCAATGTGCTGATTGGTTTCACGCCGGTCAGCGCGGGCTGTTTCACCAACGACGTCATCTTCGCAAGCAACGGCGGCAATGTGACCAACGCCGTGTCCGGCTGTGGCGCGATGGTGCCGGTCGCCCAGTTCAGCGCCAGTCCGACCAACGGCGCGGCGCCGTTGACCGTGACCTTCAGCGACACCTCGACCGGCACGATCACCAACCGGTACTGGAATTTCGGTGATGCGGCGACCACCAACACCACCGGTACCAACCTGATCCACACCTATACCGGCGCCGGCACCAACACGGTGACGCTGATCGTCAGCGGCCCCGTCGGCATGGACGCCCAGACGCAAACCAATCTCATCATCGTCACGCTGCCGCCGCCGGCGCCGGAGTTCCTGGCCGGCAGCGGGGTCAGCCTGGATCCGGCCACGGGCCAGGCCGTGCTCACGTTTGCGGCCACCAACGGCTATCAATATCAGATTGTGTACAAGGACGACCTGCAGTCCACGAACGAGTGGCAGCCGGTCGAGCCCCCGGGCTGGCTGACCGCCACCAACACCGAGCCGATGACGATCACGGATCCGGGGTCGGCGTCTAGCACGCAGCGCTTCTACCGCCTCGAAGCGCGGATCCCGTAAGGAAAGGAGCTACGGATGAAGAACGGTTGGAAGATGGCGGTGTTGGCGCTGGCCTTGCTCGCGAGCGGCGTGGGCGCGCAGGCTGGCGATAGCTGGCAGAAAATCGGCGAGTTGACGAAAGGCGGCAAGCTCGCCGCCGACCGGCAGGCTTCCGTCTGCCGACTGGTGTGCCTCGACGGTTTGATCATTGTGAATACCCTGGTGGTCTTTGAGGGCGATAAGATGCGCAATATTTCTGTCCGGGCGAAGCTTAAGAAGGGCGAGGACTGGGAAGTGCCGCTGGGCAATAACATCAAGATTACGCACGTAGGCATGAGCATCAGCCCCGATACGGTCGGCCGGCTGGCGGTGTACCTGAAGTGACCACAAGTGGGGGAAAGTCATGAAGATCAAATGCCCGTTCTGCAAGCACATCTACGATCCGGAAGCGCAAAAGAATCAGTGCCCGAGCTGCGGGAAAAAACTGCTGGCGCCCCCCGTCAAGGGGCTGTCCAAGCCGCCGCCCGCGCCGGCCCGGAAGATGAATGTGATGGCGCATAAACCCGTGCGCATCGAACCGCCGGACTTGCCGGAACCGGAGCCCGACGCCCCCAAACCGCCCACCCGCCGCATGCGACAGCCTGTGCCCCCGCCGCCGGTGGCCGCCACGGCCCCCGCGGCTCCGGCCGCGACGCCAACCGCCAAGACGGTCACGCCCGGCCACGCTTTGGTGATCAGCACCCGGAAGGTTGGCGCGGATAAATTCGACACCGTCGTGCACATGCCCCTCGGCATGGCGCGGACATCGCCATTGGTGGCTGAGCATGTGAAGAAACTGGTGCAGGCAGCGGGTCTCAACTTCGACGACCTGTGCCGTTCGGCGGAGAAGAGCGGCCAACTGGGCGGGCTGGTGGAAATCAAGACCAAGACCGAGATTGTGCGGCTGGCCGTCGAAACGATGGTCTGAAGCCGGGGCCGTGCTTGACATGATGGGAAACTGCTCTACTGGTCCGATACCGCCACCCTGGCGCTGCTCGACGGCAAGCCCGTGAAGCCGCTGATGGTCGAAGTGGTCCAACCCCGCTAGCAGGCTGTCGGACTTAGTCCGGCTATCGCCGGGCCAAGTCCACAGCCTGCTAATGTTGCGGAGCCCCGTTTCTTAAGAAACTGTGTTTCCTGTGATGCCAACTACTTTTTTCACCGTCAACGACCCCATGATGCGCGGAATATATCGAAAATTTCTCCCTTTGCAGGTTATCCGTTGACTATGGCCGGATGCCAGGTCTGCATGGGCACACCGGAAAAAAGCGCAGGAGACGCAAACGGGAAGAGCATGCGCCGCTTGTGCCTCTTTGCGGCTATGCTTCTGTCCATCTGTGTAATCCTGAAATCTGTGGATATGTGCTTTACAGATCAAGCCGCCGGGCTACAGTGTCGGCGTGGTTTTTTCGCGCACTAAATGCCGGGCCAAACAGGGTGCGTCGGCGCATCCGGGCTGCCTGCAGCCGCGGACGGCCTTTCGCATGGCCGCGGATTACGCGGCGCTGAGCCGGCAGGCGGCGGACTGGCTGGTGGCCGAGCTGCGGCAGCGCCCGGCTTTGCTGCTGTGCGCCGCGGCCGGGGACACGCCGACCGGGACGTACGCGCAACTGGCCGCCCGGCGGCGACGCCAGCCGAGCTTGTTCCGGAAAATGCGCGTGCTGCAACTGGACGAATGGAGCGGTCTGTCGGCGGATTGTCCGGCCAGTTGCGCGGCGGACCTGCAGACCAAGCTGCTGATGCCCCTCGGCATCGGGCCGGAGCGTTTCACGGGTTTTCGGGGCGCGGCGCCAGATGCGGAGCGGGAATGCGCCCGCGTGGCGCGCTGGCTGGCGGCCAACGGACCGATGGACGTGTGTGTGCTCGGGTTGGGCCGCAACGGTCATGTGGGGATGAACGAGCCGGCGGACACCGTCAAACCCCAAGCCCATGTGGCCCGGCTGGCGCCCGGCTCGCGGCGGCATCCCATGCTGGCGGCGCTGCCGCGTCCGCCGCGGTACGGACTGACGCTGGGGCTGGGCGAGATTTTGCGCGCGCGCCGCATCCTCCTGCTTGTGAGCGGCGCCTATAAACGCGCGGCCTTCCGCCGGCTGCGGGCTGGACGCGTCACCGCGCGCTTCCCCGCTTCGTTCCTGCTTTTGCATCGGGATATGACCGTGCTGTGCGACCGGGCGGCGGCCGGCTTGCCCGGCGAAGCTTTAGCGAAGCAGAATTGCAATTCCGGCAATTCTCGGCGTGCTCGGAGCGGAATCGGTGACGATTCCGGCCGGAACGCTCATGCGTTCCGCTCCTTCGCTTAGGATTGTCGGCGCAGGCATCATCGGGAAAAGAACATGAATAAACCAAATCAGTCAGCCCACCCGCAATCCGGAACCATGTCCCGGCGTCGTTTCCTCGGCGCCGCCACTGCTTCGGCAGTATTCACCATCCTGCCGCGGCACGTGCTGGGCGGACCGGGCGTGACGTCACCCAACAGCAAGCTGAACATCGCCGGGGTGGGCATCGGCGGGCAGGGCGCCTGGGACTTGGAACAGCTCGGCAGCGAGAATATCGTCGCATTGTGCGACGTGGACGCCAAGTATGCGGCCAAGACCTTCGCGAAGTATCCCCAGGCGAAGCGCTACAAGGATTTCCGCGAGATGCTGGACAAGGAGAAGGGCATCGACGCCGTGGTGGTGGGCACGCCGGATCACCTCCACGCAATTGTCACGATCACGGCCATGAAAATGGGCAAGCACGTCTATTGCGAGAAGCCGCTGACCCGCACGGTGTTCGAGGCCCGCGCGGCAGCCCAGGCGGCGCGCGCGGCCAAGGTCGCCACGCAGATGGGCAACCAGGGCATGGAGTTCGAGGGCAACCGGCTCATCAACGAATGGATCTGGGACGGCGCCATCGGTCCGGTGCGGGAGGTGCACGTATGGTCGGATCGCCCCACGAATGGCGGCCGTATGCCCCTGTACTGGGCGCAGGGGATCGAGCGGCCCACGGACACGCCGCCGGTGCCCGACACGCTGGACTGGGACCTGTGGCTCGGCCCCGCGCCGGCGCAACCGTACCATCCCGCCTACGCGCCCTTCCGCTGGCGCGGCTGGTGGGACTTCGGCTCCGGCGGCCTCGGCGACATGGGCATTCACAACATCGCCCCGGTCTTCTCCGCCCTGAAGCTCGGCGCGCCGGAGAGCGTGTGCGCCAGTTCGACGGCGGTGTTCAAGGAGACGCTCCCGCTGGCGTCGCTGGTGCACTACCGGTTCCCGGCGCGCGGTGACCTGCCGCCGGTGACGCTGCACTGGTATGACGGCGGCCTGATGCCGCCGCGTCCGGAGGAGCTCGATGAGGGCCGCGGACTCGAACGCGAGGACGGCATCCTCTTCGTCGGCGACAAGGGCAAGCTGCTGGTCGAGGGGTGGGGCGGATCGCACCCGCGGCTCATTCCCGACGCGGCGATGAAGGCGTACCGGCGCCCGCCCAAGATCCTGCCGCGTTCCATCGGCCATCATAACGAGTGGGTCAAGGCGTGCAAGGAGGGCACACCCACGCGCTCGAACTTCGATTTCGCCGGCCCGCTGACCGAGGCCGTGCTGCTGGGTACGGTCTGCGTGCGCCTCGGCGGGCGGCGGCTGCTTTGGGACAGCGCAAACCTGAAGGTCACTAATGTCCCGGAAGCGAACAAGTATCTCCATTATGAATACCGGCCCGGTTGGACTCTTTAAACTAGAAAGAGCAGTTTAACTACGAAACACGCGAAATACGCGAAAAGGAGTTTTTGTAAGCTAAGGAGTAAATAGAGTCCTGTCATCCAAATGAATTGCTACCCATGTACTGCGAGCCGGGCAAATTACGCTCTTTTCCCCTCTTATTGATCATTATTTATTTTCGCGCCTTTCGCGTGTTTCGTAGTGCTCTCAATTGCTGAATCCAAGTTTAACCTAATACAGAAGGAGTCGGATCATGAGTAAGAAAGTAGGCGTCGGCCTCATCGGTTCGCAGTTCATCACCACGATTCACGCCGAAGCGCTCAAGCAGGTGGCGGCGGCCCAAGTGCTGGCGGTGGCTTCGCCCACGGGCGATCATGCCCGGACTTTCGCGCAGAAGCACGGTATTCCGCGGCATGCCACCGACTACTGCCAGTTGCTGGCGATGGACGATATTGACATGGTCATCCTGGGCCTGCCCAACCACCTGCACGCCCAGGCCACCGTGGACGCTGCCGCCGCCGGTAAACACATCGTGCTGGAGAAGCCGATGTGCCTGAACCTGGCGGAGGCCGATCGGATGATCGCCGCCTGCCGCCAGGCCAGGGTCAAGCTGATGTACGCGGAGGAGCTCTGCTTCACCCCCAAGTATGTCCGCCTGAAACAGCTCCTGG
>Ga0209777_10005009_pt1 | contig 15450 bp, 18 predicted proteins | sample FrelakmetHBP12HB_FD_187147 | JGI IMG/M metagenome (GOLD analysis project Ga0209777, IMG submission 187147) | Freshwater lake sediment microbial communities from the University of Notre Dame, USA, for methane emissions studies -HBP12 HB (SPAdes)... | ecosystem: Environmental > Aquatic >... | reverse complement strand
AGAATGGTACCTGTGATGATTCTGATTATGCTAATAAGAGAATCAGATTTGTCGAACAGATTATCTATGTGCATCTGGCCAAAGATTTCTATAATCTAATTAACTCAATCAGGAAGAATAGAAAATTGAAGTTCTCAATTAATTCGAAAGCTATTCTTTCCAGTGTCAACGTATCTAATATAGTTCAGTTTGATAATAGTCTTAATCCATTATCGGAGTTGGCAATGTTGTCTAGAACATCGTTGTCTGGTCCTGGTGGATTTGAAAAGTCTAATGTACCTCAATCTTTGAGAGAGATACATCCAACGATGACTTATCTGATTGATCCATGTGATACAGCTGATAGAGAAGGTGTGGGTACAATCCAATACCTTGTTCCGAATGTTGAGTTCACTGATGATGGATCTTTCTCTTCAAGTAATAGAAAGAATATAAATTCTATAGCAGTAAGTTTTGTTCCGTTCCTGGAACATGATGATGCTACTAGATTGCAGATGGCATCTTCTCAGCAGAGACATGCAATTATGCTGAAGAAGTTTGATAATGCACTTGTTCAGAGTGGTGTCGAGGGGATGTATAGTAATCAAACATCTTTCATCTTCACTGCAAAGAAGAATGGTAAAGTAATATATCTTGACGATGAGTTTATTGCAATCCAGTATGAAAATAAAGAATGTGAAGCATTCCATATTGGTTATAGGAAATTGTATATTTCAACTGTAGACTTTTATAAGGTTTACTATAATGTTGGGGATACTTTCCAGAAGGGTGATATCATCGCTGAATCCAATTATATGAAAAATAAGAGAATTACGCTAGGTCGTAATTGTCTGGTTTGTATAATGCCGTGGTATGGATATAATTATGAAGACGGAATTGTAATATCTCAGAAACTGGCAGATGAGGATTATTTTACATCTGTTCATTATGTTGATATGACTATCGAATTGGGGACTAATAAAGTCCTTATGAATCTGAATGATGATTATGCAAATTATCGTCCTCTTCCTGAGATTGGACAGATACTTAGAAAGGGTGATATTTGTGCTAAGATTAAGTCTATCGATACCGATGGATTTGATGATGTACTATTCGAACCTGTTGGCGAAGAGACTGCTCCAGAAGATTGCAAGATTATCGACATCAAGATATTCGCAAACAAATGGAATAAGTGTTTTCCTCAGTATGATAAATTCATTCAAGAATTAATCAAGACCAAGAAGAATGGTAAAGCAGAAATATCAAAGAAACTATCTAACTATCTTACCAAAGAAGCACTGGATACTGTAATTGACACGCTTGAAATTAATCAGACTGAAAAGAATAATTTCAAGATTAAAGGTGATTATATTGATGGCGTAAGAATAGAGATTACTGCTGTATATGAGAGAAAGGTTACCGTTGGTGATAAGATAGGAAATCGTCATGGAAATAAAGGAGTAATATCCAATATCGTTCCAGTAGACCAGATGCCTGTATTGCCTGATGGTAGAAGAGCAGAAATAGTTCTCAATCCTCTAGGTATTGTTTCTAGAATGAATGTAGGTCAGGTTTATGAATGCCATCTAGGTATGGCACTCACTGATCTGAAGATTCAGGTTAGAAAGATGTTTGAGGATAAGAAAACACAAGAAGAAATCTATTCATACGTTTTAGGTTTTATCAAGATCATTGATAGAACTGATAAAGGTAATTATCATGCTCAGATGGTTAAGTTGTTTGAGAATCTTCCTATAAAGAAATTTATAGATGGATTGGATAACTTCTTTGTAATACAGCCTCCGTTTGAGTCAGTTACATGGAAAGAACTAAACCAGGCAATGCAGTATACGAATACTCCCTTTGAGTTAGAGATCTTTGATCCTATCTCAGGAAAGAAAATTCAAAATACGATTGCTTGTGGTTTTATGTATTTCATGAAATTGAATCATATAGCTCAAGATAAAATATCATATAGAGGAATCGGTCCATATTCAGCTAAGACATCTCAACCCCTTGGTGGAAAATCCAGGAAGGGTGGACAGAGATTGGGTGAAATGGAAATTTGGGCTGTAATAGCTCATGGTGCAGAAAAGAATTTGAATGAGTTCATTTCTGTTAAATCCGACTCTATTAAACTAAGAAATAAATACATTTCAGAAATGATGTGTAATAGTGATCTGCTTCTTGATTCTGATGATGATGAAGTTCCTCAGTCGTTGAGGTTGCTTCAGACTAATCTCAAGTCAATAGGTTTAGACTATGAATTGTATGATAATGATGCAAAGTTCGTAGAACCTGTTGTAGATGAACTTGAAACAGAAACAGAGAAAGCAATTCAGCATTTGAAGAAGATGTTGAGTTCAGAAGAACATAAGGTTGAATCAATTGAAGACTTGAATCTGACAGACAAACCTGCCACAACTATACAGTTGGGTCCTTTGTTTAATGATGCAAAGAGAGTCGTATTTGATGAAAATCTTCTGTGCGATGAAGCTGATGCACCAACAATAATAGAGGAGAATGATAATGACGATGACAACTGAAACCGCTCGTTGTAAAGAAATATTATCTTGCGATGATAAAGATATTGTCGTAAAAGAATTGGAAGCAAAATATCCAGGTGCTATGGCGCATGTCAAAGCAATTCTGGGACTGATTGGTGATAATCCGGAAAGGGAGGGTCTCAAAGATACTCCCTACCGGGTTGTCAAATCCTGGTTGGAATTATATTCTGGTTATGAGGAAGATGAGAAGAAGCTTAATACCTTCTTTGAAGAGAGCATTGGTGACACAGATGAAATTGTAATATGCAAAGATATTACGTTTTATAGTACTTGTGAGCACCATATGATTACCTTCAATGGATTGGTTCATATTGGGTATCTTCCTGGTAAGAGAGTTATAGGAGTATCTAAATTGGTTAGGTTGGTAAATCTGTTTGCTAGGAGATTGCAAATTCAAGAGAAGTTGTGTTCCCAGATAGCAGATAAACTAATGGAAATATTGGAACCCCAAGGCGTTGGTGTCATTATAGAAGCTCAGCATCTCTGTATGACTGCTCGTGGCGTCAGGAATCCAACATCTAAGATGATTACATCTGCAATGAGAGGTAAGTTTAAACTTCAGCCTCAAACAAGAAATGAATTCTTGACATTAATTAAATAGATAGTTTTTAACCAAGTTTAGAAGTAGTACAAAGGAGTAAAGTAGTTATGAGTAAAGTAGAAGAAAAAGACCTCAACGCAATGCTTAACACAGAAGAAGTATCAGTCACAGGAACCGAAGCAACTCTTGCAAAGGCAAAGACAGCCCCAGCAGCAGTTACTGAGACACCCGCACCAGTAGCAGTAGCGGCAACTCCGGCCCCAGCGGCAGGATATGTGAATCTCTTTGATTTTATCACGACTAATCGTGCTAAGATTCAGAATGCAGCAGTAACCAATCTTGCTTCATTCTCGAGAGTTCCTGTGGGTAAGTTCATGATGTTCGTAACCAATGCGGAAGATGATGCTGAGTTGGTATTGTTCGAGCGTCCTAATTCGCTTTGGATTGAGCAGGGCGTAACACCTGATGCGATCAAGGTTGAGAATTCTGGTCTGGTTATCAAGTGTAATAATGCTCGTTATTATGTCGGTAAGAATAACGTGAATAAGGTTTCTATCACTGATGGTAAGGTCACAGGGATCTCGACCATTGGTAGAGCTAAGACATCTGATGCTGTCAAGGTCGAGCAGGAGACCGTTGAGGTTAAGGATGCAGACGTAGATACTATCAAACTCTATGTCAAGAAGGTAAGTCCTCGTCTGTATAATGTCGTTAAGGATATGACGACTAAGGATGAAATCAAGACTGGTATTATTGATTTCATGTCAAAGGTCTATGATCTGAACCATCTGGTTAAGATTGAGAAGGAACTTCTTCTCTCCCTTAGCATCTAATTAAGTGAAATTTAGGGCGGGACTGCAAACCGCCCTTTCTTTTTATGATAAGCACAACTTGCTCATTGATAGTTCGAGACCTTTATAGTTATGATATTGTCTCAGCATACCCGAGCATTTTGTCAAATCAACACTATGACTTCAAGGGCATCGACTTAGATAATAAATCTGAGAGAAGTATATTTCTTGGGAAACAGCAAATTGGTAATGAAAATTTATCTTCATTTCTAATGGAATCAGTTGATAGTTTAGTAAAATTTTATCTGTTAGAAAATAATATAACAGACGATGAAGTAATATCAACTCAGAGAGATGGATTCATCATTAAAAGAATGTTAGAAAATAATGATGAATTTATAGAAATGAAGTATAGAGGATTCATAGATTTTCTGATTATAACTCCCGATCGTCAAAAATTTTTATATTGTTCTGATAATGAGATAACAGTAAAAGGTATTTCCCATTATTACAAAGAATTGGATTCTGTTTATAAACTATTTGCTAATTTAAACTTTTATGATAAATCAGCACTGTTTGGACAGATGGAAAATATAAAAAATACAATACTTCAAAGTAATAATAAGAATTTGTTTATGATTCCAAAAGATGGAACTAGTTTCATGGTATCAACATTGACTGGTGATATAGAAATTAAGGATCCTGAATATATTTCAATTGATCAGATAGATAAAAATAAGTATTTCAATCACTTCTTTAAAGAATTTTTGAACTCTATATATTTAGAAACGTATTAGGGAGGTTAGAACAAAAAATATGGATGAAGTAAAGTTAAGCGATATTGACATAGTTGAAGATGATGATCTTCGGATTTCTCCAGAGGAAATGCTTGTAGTTGATTTTATAAATGAATTACAATTAGAGCTGGAAACTGCAGGTCAAGAACAAATAGCTATAAAGGTCAAAGAAAAGTTTGGTGACCTAGGAGCTAAAGTTCTTGAGCAGTTAAATAATGATATTGATTCAGATGAGAATCATGCTGGCGAATGTACTGAATGTGGTAAGGTTTCTGAAGAATGGTTAAAGAAGTCTCAAGAAAAATTGAAACTTATTGAAATATTCTTGGATGAAGATATAGAGGAACTTGCACAAAAAATTATAGATGATTGTGATGGTGGGGTAATAATAGATGATGTTGTAGTTGAGCATATAGCGAAACACGACGGATGCCCCGCAGATGATGTTACTAGCGATAGAATCAAAACTATTCAGACAAAGATACTCTTTATGGGTATTTATGATGGATGGTTGGTAGATGAATATTTTGTAAAGGTATAAATAATGAAAGTATTGAATCTTGGTGCAGGTAAAATTGATAGATCTAGATGGCTAAGAGATGAGAGTCTCAAAGAAAAAGATGACTTTGTCATTCATGTAGATAGATATTTTGATCCTGAATCATCACTTACAATAGCACAAGCTAATGAAGCTCATAGAAACTGTGGTATTAGACTAATAGGTAATACACAAATCTTATGTAAATCAGATTTGTTTGAATTTATTGATAAGTTTCAATATAAGTTTGATTTAGTTGTTGCTGAAAGAATATTTGAACATATGGAATACGTAGGAGGAGAAATTGGCAGACTTCTCGAAGGTATTAATATGTTAACTAATGAGAATGCGCAGTTAGAAATAGTAGTTCCTAACTCTATTCTACTGGCAAAAATGATATTAGAGTATGAAGTGAATAATATGGAATATACTCATACTCGTTCTCTGAATACAAAACTAATAATAAATACGGAATGTGTGAATTGTAAAAATGATCCTCATGGTAGTATTTGGACTCCTGTTCTTGCGAAAGAATATATTGAATCTGAAGGAACATGGAAAATAGATAATATAGAAGAGCAGATCAAGTTTGCAGGTAGAGATATTTATATGCGAATTAAATGTTCCAAGACCTAAAGTGATGATCTCTTTTAGTATTAGAATAAATATTAAAGGTGATCCTTATGATAGAATGTAAAGAATGTGGCAGACAATGTGAAACAATTTATTATCTTATTTCTCATTTAGTTAAAAAACCGAGAAATCATATTTCATTAAAAGAATATTATGATAAATATTGTTTACAAGATGAATCTGAAAAAAAATGTCATTATAGAAATTGTTCGAATGATGTAAAATTTTCTGGATTTATAAATGGATATAGCAAATATTGTTCAGCTTCATGTTGTAATAAAGAAAAAGTTTTTTCAGATGAATATATTTTGAAACAAAAAAAAGTTCAAACAATTTCTCAAAATCGACCTGAAGTGAAACAAAGAAGCAAAGATACTGCAACAGCACAATGGAAAAATCCTGATGTAAGGCAAAGAACATTGATTACTTATAAGGAAACTCTGAATAAACCAGGTATAAGAGAAGCAATGTCAGTAGCTGCTAAAAACAGATGGAAAGATCCTGAAGCTAAAATAAATTATAAAAATGCAATGGATAAATTATGGAATAATTTAAATTATAGAAATAAATTTAAAGAATCTCATAATACTAAGAAAGCAAAATTAAATCATACTAATGCGTTGAAAAAATTATGGGTAGAAAATAAAGAATATAGAGATGCTATAGTATCTTTTCATAGAAGTTCAGAACGCAGACAACATATGAGTGGTTTGGTTACTGCTAAAATAATGAATGGTACTTGGAATCCTCATCATGGAAACTATTGCTGGGGTTATTATTATTCTGAAAAGAATAATTCTATTATGTTTCATAGATCAAGTACTGAATTAAAAGCATTTCAATTATTGGATTTGGATCCTTTGGTTAAATCATATGATTATGAGGTATTAAGAATTCCTTATATTGATAAAGATGGAAATGCTAAATTTTGTATTCCTGATATGTTAGTTCAATATATCGATAATAGTTTTGAATTAGTTGAAGTTAAACCAGACGTTTTTGTAAACGATGATAATATTCAATGTAAATTGAAAGCTATGAAAGAATACTGTATTAAAAATAATATGAAGTTTAAATTATGGTTAGAGAGTGAAATAAAAAATGTCAGTGAACAAACATCAGATACGGTATCTGATAAAACGCAGTAAAAACAAACAGTAAGTAGGAGTTAGTAACATGGCTACATATACAGAGATCGTAGAAGGTATCAAGGCAAAGTTCGCAACATTCGCAGCCGATGCAGACGCCGGCGCTGACAATCGCGGTGCAGCTCTTCGCGCTCGTAAGCTCTCGATGGAGCTTCGCAAGGACTGTCAGGAGTTCCGTAAGGCATCAGTTGCAAATGACCATGCCAATTCGAAGCCTCGTGGTCCCAAGGCAGCTAAGCCCGCCGCAGCTGCTGCAACACCCGCTGCTTAATTGATACTAATGAAAATTAAAGCTAAATGGCTAGTGGCATCGGTTGCTAGTTTGTTAGTTGGATTTCTTTGTTTCTCGGGTGGGTGCAAACTTACCCCTGAACAAGGAAAAGTAATAGCTCAACAGACAGGACTATTTAGTGCTGTAGGTTGGATATCTGCTTGTAATCCAACACAAGAACAAATCCAGGAAGTTAAAAGCATTCTTGGAACTATCAATGATAGTGCTAGTAAAATCACAGCTGGTCAGACATATACAGAAGTAGTATATCCCGAGGTAATCAAGGTAATTAATGCCAAGGTTCAACCCAAGGATAGATCGCTTTGTATTGTTGCAGCTATGACACTGTTGAATGGTCTTGATACTATGTTCGCATTGTATCCTGAATGGAATACAAATTCGACTCTTGCGATTAGTATTGTTAACAGTTATGTTAACGGTGCTATCAATGGATTGAGCTTGAATGAAAATTCAGCAACCATGAAACAGATAAGAAAGAATTGTATGGTTAAGGCAAAACTTAATCATGAAATGATCAGGTAAATTCTTGATCGAAAATATTTGGGAGGCTGGATGTAAAAGTCCAGCCTCCCTTTTCTACACAGTTTTAGGAAACTGGTTATGGAAGAATATTCTTTAGGTGACAATGATATATTAACTAATGAAGATGCTCCAGCAATTGATATGGATAGATTGCGCCGAGCAATGCGTGCTCATGCAAATTCTGTAATCTACAGAACCCCAGAAGAATTTGCTGGTTGGGCTGAAGGTAGTATTAGTTATACTTCAGCAACATCTTGGGATTATGTTCGGGGTATCAGAACAACTACCGGTACAACAATTACCGATCGTACTGATTGGCATATTCATGCAGACACATCTTATGCTTATGAAGATTACGAAAACGAAAAAATACAACACAAAGAAATAAAAACAAAAGAAGAAGTATTTATCCTGGTTGTTAATATATTAAAGAGTATGATGTTTGAATCTAGAGGATATCTTTTACAACGTATAAGAAATATGCTGAACAATAATAAAAAAGAGATCGAGAAACATTTCGATGATTGTTTATTCATATGCGATTCACGGAATAATAAAACACATAATCACCATACGCATATGGTTGATGTTGAAGAAGGTATAGCCATAGATTTCTATTTTACTGAAAAAATAGAAAAAGTAAGAAGAACATACAGATTTGTTATGGTACCAGGTAAAAATGATAATTCTGATATAAGTGTATTCGAAAGATTTTTAGATAGTAAAAACGTTAGTAATAAAAACAAAGAAAGGGTAGGAGCAAAGTCGTGAGTAATACAGACAGAAATCGCGTAGGTAGTGTAGTTGGAGAGGATCAATATTCCGAATACGAAGAGAAGTATGGTAGTGATACTTTTGAAAAATTCAGCAACAAAAAGAGAGGTTCGCCTAAACCTTCTAAAGGAAAGAAACCACGCGATAGTTTTTCTAGAGAAGAAAATTTCTAGGATTAGTTAAAGGAGTTTTATGTTAACTAGGATAGAAGAGTTGGTGCAGTTAATACAATATCATTCAAATTTATATTATAACAAAGCAAAACCAATAATTACCGATTTTGAATTTGATATGCTGGTCGATGAATTAAAATCATTAGGTGGTTCAGTTGATTTTGTTGGAGCACCTACTTATGGAAAGAAAGTAACTCATAGCCAACGTATGGGTTCTCTTGATAAAGATACTGAGGTAGAGAATATTATTGCATGGGCAAAGAAATATTCAAAGGATGGTAAGGTTGGACTTACTCCAAAAATTGATGGTCTTGCTGTTACATTGCATTATGATCTAGGCAAACTCATTTCAGCAGCAACTAGAGGTGATGGAATAGTTGGTCAAGATGTTACTGATAATGTTAAGATGATTAAAAGTATTCCTAAAACTATTTCATCTCAGATAGGTGTCGAAGTTCGTGGCGAGATTTTGATGCGTCGTTCTGTATTTAAAAAATTCCTTGAAGAAGGTATTGATGATTTATCTAATCCCAGAAATGCTGCATCTGGTTCATTGATGGCTAAAGATCCAGCTATTACTGGTTCAAGAAATCTTAGCTTTCTGTGTTATGATATAATTGTCAGAGGTTCAAAATTTGAAACTGAACTTCAGAAAATGAATAATATCAAAAGTCTTTTACCAGAATTTGAGACTGTTTCATTTGAAGTAATTGATATTGATGATTTCCATCAAGCATCAAAGATGTGGGAATTAGTTAGACCTACTCTTGATTATGATATTGATGGTCTTGTATTAGCATTAAATAGTATTGCTGAGCAAGAAGAAGCTGGTTGGTCAACTAAATGTCCTAGAGGTAAGATAGCATATAAGTTCCCACCAGAACAAAAGAAAGCTAAAATTAAATCTATTGATTGGCAAATTGGAAGAACTGGTAGGTTGACTCCGGTTACTTATATTGAACCAGTATCTCTTGGTGGTTCAACAATCGGTAAGATGACATTGCATAATGTGAAAATATTCAAAGCTTTAGATGTCACTGTTGGTGATACTGTGCTCATTGAAAAAGCTGGAGATATTATCCCGCAGGTTGTTAGAGTTCTCGAACGACCAGTTGATAGAAAGATAACCGAGCTTCCAGAGTTTTGTCCTAGTTGTGGATGTGCTACAGCAATGGATAGTAATGATGTGAGTCTCTGGTGTATGAATAATAATTGTCCTGCTAGATTTGCAGAGAATGTTATTAACTTCATTACAGCATTAGATCTTATTGGTATTGGTGAAGCAATTGTCACCGGTCTTTGTGAAAAAGGTTATATCAAAACTTATGCAGATTTATATACTGTAACAGTAGATCAAATTAAAGAGATTACTGGCGGAGATAAATCTTCAGAGAAGGTATATGAAATAATCCATTCAAAGGAAGAAATTCCGCTGGAAATGTTTCTTGATTCATTAGGCATTATTGGATTAGGAACTTCTACTTCTAAAGTTATTGCTAAGAAGTATAAGTCGCTGGATGCTGTTAGAAAAGTTAAAATGACTGAGCTAACATCAATTGATGGAATAGCGGGTCTTACTGCATCTAAAATTGTTAATGGATTACACGATATGTCTGATGCTATTGATAGTCTATTAGAACATGTCGTTGTACTAGATGTTGTTGAAACATCTGGATCATTAAAAGGTAAATCATTCTGCTTGACTGGTTCAATGTCTAAACCTCGTAAAGAAATCGAGAAAGCTATTGAAGCTAAAGGCGGAGAAATTGCATCTGTTAAATCAGGATTAACTTATTTGGTTCAAGCAGATCCGGATAGTGTTTCTGATAAGAGCAAGAAAGCAAATAAATTGGGTGTATCGATTATATCAGAAGATAAATTATGGGAGATGATAGGAAAATGAAAACACGAAAAGGACTAGTTAGTAATAGTAGTTCAACATCATTCGTTTGTGATATGTGCGGGAAAATTGAATCAGGAATGGATGCATGTCTTAGTGACGTTGGGATGGTTCAATGTGAACACGGTCACACGTTTCATTAAAGTGGTTGTATACGAGGAGTGAAATATCCAGTAATTCCTGAAGGTGTTACAAGTAAAAATGATGGTGATGAGTTGTTAGAAGCATATTGTCCTATATGTCAGATGGTAGTTATTCCAGATGATGCTGTACTAATGTATCTTCTTAATAAATCGGATCTTAAAATTGATGATGTTAAAAATGAAATGAGAAAAGCAAAAGGAAAATGATATGAAGTGTATTAAAAAAGGTGATAAGGTTATGCGTGTACCTGAACACGTAGCAGAAGAGCGGGTTACACAGGGTTGGTCATATTGTCCTCGTTCAGAGTGGAAGGGCGGGACAAAGGAATCAATCAATAAACCCGCATCAGTTGCTAGCGATAAACCCAAGAAGAAGAGAACAAGAGGACCTCGTGAAGGTTCCTATGCAGGGAGTACTGTATAAATGAATAGAGCGCTTTTTAGTAGTGAAACTGATATTTGGCCAACTCCTGATTATATATTTTCCCATTGGAATGCTAAATTTAATTTTACTACTGATGTGTGTGCTTTACCATCAAATGCTAAATGTGCACATTTTTATAGTCCAGAAATAGACGGGTTAATTCAAGAGTGGACTGGCATCTGCTGGATGAATCCTCCATATGGGAGAGAAATAGGTAAATGGATAAAGAAAGCATATGAGTCATCTTTATCTGGAGCTACTGTTGTGTGTCTCATTCCATCTAGAACTGATACTGCATGGTGGCATGATTATGTTATGAAGGGTGAAATATTCTTTATTAGAGGAAGGCTGAAATTTGGAAATGCTGAAAATAGTGCTCCGTTTCCTAGTGTAATTGTAGTATTCAGACCACCATCAAATAGAGAAATACCTCGCCCTGTATCATACAAGACTAATATATATTAAACTTCGGAGTAGGACTTAGAGATTAAACTTTAAGTCCTACTCTCCTATTTTAGTAGAAAGTAATTCATAAGTTTAGAAAAAATTAAAAGGAGTTTATGGCTAGTAGAAAAAGACATTTTCCAATATCAGAGTGGTTTCCAATAGGCGGATCAAATTTGTTAGTACGAATAGATCATAATAATTCTTCAGCTCATAGTATATTTAATTGTGATACTGATATGGTTACCGTGTGTGCTGGATCTATTACAACATCTAATGATATGTATGAGGATTTTAAAAAATCCTCGGTAGCTAAAATAACATATGCTAATTTGATTTCAGATGGATCTTTAGTAAAAACTAATGACAATCGTTATATTTTTACACGAGCTGTTACTGGTAAAAGCGGACTGATGGCATCAATAATTGTTAGACAGCATGTGAATGGCGCTGATTCATGGAGAGTTGATACTAGTTTACTATTTGGTCATGGTACTAGTATGTCATTGCGGAAATTTCAAAATTATTCACACTTGGTGGGTCTTGGAGTAACAACAAAAGAAAGAGAAGAATTTAAATTGAGAGAGAAGAACATTATTACGGGGAAAGATGAACCTGAATTTATAATGTTGTTAAGCAGGCAAATTACTATACCCATATTTACTCAGTGCAGAATAAAAAGTTATTCTGTAGATGCGCTACTTAAAGATTTAAAATGTGTTATTGAATATGATGAGATACATCATTTTATAGATGAATGGAATACATATACTGAAAGTGATAATATTAGACAAAATATAATTGAATCGCTTGGTTATAATTTTTTTAGAGTTAAACAACGAGATTATATTAAAGATAAAAAAAATGAAATTGAACGTTTTAGACAGCATATTATAAATATTGGCGGAAAAGAATTTTTGGTGGATAGGTAACAGAATCACATACATGAAAATTTTATAGAAAATAAAAAGAATAAATTAAAATAGAAAGATAGAAAGATAGATATGAAACAATTAAATACTATGATTGAAGAGAAGTATTTTAAAAAACTTAAAATACTTGCTGTTTCTGAAGAAGTATCTATCCAAACTTTAATTGAAGAAGCTATTAAAGATCTTTTTACAAAAAGAAGGATTTTAATAGATGAATAATGATCAAAATAGTCCATTTCATAAAATTTCAGTTGAGAAGTTGATTTGTAAAATCTGTAACAAAAAATGTAAAGATGGCAGATCAATTTCACAACATGTATTAAAACATCATCATATTCATATAAAAAATTATTATGATATATATTATAAAAAAGAAAATGAAGGTGTTTGTTATTGTGGAAAAGAAACCAAATGTGATGGATTAAATGGATATTTTGAATATTGTTCTAAATCATGTTCTCGAAAATCTCCAATATCTCAAAAAAGATATCATAGAACTAATCAAAATAGATACGGAGTAAAAAATCCGTTTTGTAATTCTGATAAAATAAAACAATCAATGATCAATAAACATGGTGTAGATAATTGTATGAAATTAGAAGAAATAAAAAAGAAAATTAGAAATACTTGCATTGATCATTTTGGTTTTAAAAATCCCATGTTTACAAATAGATGTAGAGAAATAGCTAGAGAGAATTTATTAAAACAGATACAAATTCAATATAATTTAAAAGAGCCATTAGTTCCGTGCGTCAGTCCAAAAGGAAGAATTTGTTTAGATGAACTCGAACAAATAACGAAATATAAAATTCATAGAGAAAAGAAAGATAAATTTTATTTTATAGATGGATACATTGAAGAATTAAATTTAGCTATTGAATTTGATGGGAGACATAATTTCAAAGATGCTTATAAAAATCTTAGCGATCATGATATCAAAAGACAAAAAGAATTAGAAGATTTGGGTTATATATTCTATAGAATTAAACAAAAAGAATGGAATAATAATAATAAAGATATGGTTATCCAAAATTTTTTAAATTTTGTAAATGAAAGGAAATTAATATGTGCGGTTTAGTGACATTTTATGCAAGAGAATCCGTGATTGATTATAAACATCTTGATACTCTTTTTTCATGGAGCGAAAAGCGCGGTAGAGATGGGTTTGGTTATGTTATAATTAGAAAGAATAATGATGGAATTAGAAAGATCTTCTCAGAATATAGAAATAGTAAATCTTATTCTGAATGTAAAGATGAAGTTAAAAAAACTATAGAAGCTGTAAATGGACTTAGAATTGGTGATTTGATTATTGCTATTTCGAGAGCTTGTCCCGAGACAGAAGGGAAAACTGATGAAACTGATTTAATTAGGACAATGCAACCAATCTATTCAGAGGAACAAGATTTGGTTGTTGTTCATAATGGATCTGTAAGCAATTCGATTCTTCAGAATTTAAAGAATACATCTGATATATTTGGTTATAAATTCCATACTGATATTGATAGTGAAGCAATCCTTGCAGCATATGTAATGAAGCAAAGAAATATGAAAGATGCTATGGAATTTCTTTCTGGTGGATTTGCAGCTATTATGTATGATGAGCAAAAAGATATGCTGTATGTGATGAATGATTTTAAACCAATTGCTCATGGTTATGTTAGAGGAGTTGGATTCTTCTTGCATAGTGATAATGATGCTCTTGGTGAAGTTATTCAAAGTATTACTGGTTGTACTCGAGATGGAGTTGCTATGTGGGAAACATGGTACCATCATTATCTTTCTGGTGGAAGGATAAAGGAGATTGATTTGGATTCTGGATTTATGAGAAATATAAAATATTCTCCTAGATTCATTACCCAGAAATGGGATAGTAATTTTGGTATAATTGTTAAACCAGAAAGTATAAAAATATCAGATATAGCTAAAGCGAAACGAGATACTGAAATGTTTAAAGATATTACTTTAGATATTAAGCAAGGTGATGATTCACTTTGTCTCGTTGCAGCTAGTGGTGGACTAGATAGTTCATTGACGTTAGCAACATTAAAGCTTGCAGGATATAAAAACATTATAGCGTGTCATTTTAATTATGGACATAGAGGATCACAAGCTGAAGAACTTGCAATTAAAAATGTTTGCCGAGAGCTCAAAATTGAATGTAAAATATTTGATCTGCAAAATCTATTATCAGATATTGATACGACTTCAATGCTTATCGATAAGGAAGCAAAAATTACCACAGGCACCAAAGAAGGACTTAAGAAACTTGAAGCTTGGGTGAATTTGCGAAATACACAATTTCTTACTTGGATGGCAACATATGCTGAAGCTCAAGTAATGAAGTATGATTATAAAACTGTTTACTTCTTGGGTGGATTTTTGAGTCTATCTGAGTCGGGACATTATCCAGATAATAGTGAATATTTCTTGCAGACATTCTTGGAACATCTCAAATACGGTTCTTTGATTGGTAATAGAATTAAACCTCTTTATGGTTTAGCTAATCTAATGAAACATGAGTTGTTTGTTATGATCAAGGAATTTGAACTCGAAAATGTTTATAAGCACACAATTAGTTGTGATAGACCGATAGTCAAAACTGATCATATACCATTTGGTCCAGGAAGTGAAAAAGTTGGACCGATAGCATGTAATTGCATGAAGAATGGAATACCTGCATGTGGTTCAGGACTTTTATCTTATTGGGGAAGTAAGATGGTAGGAATGAATGATATGGAACTTCGTAATTTTTATGAAGTAAAAGATCCAGATTACGTTGCTTATATTCCTGAGCATATTAAAAGTAAATTTTCAAAGAGCCCGAACATATATGAAATTATAGACAGGAT
>Ga0209777_10005008_pt1 | contig 15450 bp, 12 predicted proteins | sample FrelakmetHBP12HB_FD_187147 | JGI IMG/M metagenome (GOLD analysis project Ga0209777, IMG submission 187147) | Freshwater lake sediment microbial communities from the University of Notre Dame, USA, for methane emissions studies -HBP12 HB (SPAdes)... | ecosystem: Environmental > Aquatic >... | reverse complement strand
AATAATTAAAAAAATGAGCGAAGGTTAAGAAGGAGGTGAGCGCTTGATGAACGTCGTCAACTTCATGAGAAGGTTCAAGGAGTCGCCCGCGGGTGCCCCCTACATCTTGAAGAAATCCAACCCCGATATCAATTTCGTCACTACGATGACTACCAGACCCTGCCGCGCCAATGAAAAACACATGGTGCATTACCATTTTATCAGCATGGAAGAATTTCAACAATTACAGGCAAACAATGAACTGCTGGAATCGGCTAATGTCTATGGCAACTGGTACGGCGTTCCCAAAAAGCCTATCAGAGAGGCATTGAAACAAGGCAAAGACGTAATGGTCAAAGTCGATGTTCAAGGCGTCGCCAATATCAAAAAGATTGTGCCTCAGGCAGTATTCATTTTTCTGATGCCTCCATCTCTAGAAGAACTTACCAATCGATTAAAACAACGACACACGGAGTCGGAAGCGGCATTGGCAACCCGACTTCAAACCGCAAATGGTGAAATGCAACAAATCGCTATGTTCGACTATATCGTATTCAATCCTTGTGACAAAATCGAATCTGCAGTAGCCGAAATTCGGGCAATCATCGCCGCCGAAAAATGCCGTGTCAAACCACGTGAGGTTCCCAATCTTTAGCCATGAAAATCGTGCGCTTCTCTATCGGTAAAAAGACAGCTTACGGTGTATTGAACAACCGTACCATCGAAAAAATTCAAGGGAATCCATTCGGCACGATTAAATATTCTGGAAGTACCTGCAAACTCAGTGATGTCAAACTCCTGGCACCTTGTGTCCCTTCTAAAATTGTCTGCCTGGGGCTCAACTACCAAAGTCATGCCAAGGAATTAAAACAACAGATTCCGCAGACACCTTTACTCTTTTTGAAACCCACTACGGCAGTTATCGGTACAGAAGACAAAATCATCTACCCGCAAATGTCGCAACAGGTGGATTACGAAGGTGAATTGGGTGTGGTGATTAAGAAAAAAGCCAGTCACATCCTGTCGAAAGATGTTGCGGACTATGTGCTCGGTTATACCTGCTTCAACGACGTTACGGCGCGTGATTTACAGAAATTGGACGGACAATGGACACGAGCGAAAAGTTTCAACACCTTCGCCCCATTTGGTCCCTGTATCGAGACTGAACTCGACCCCGAAAATGTGCCGGTGGAAACATATCTTAATGGAGAATTAAAGCAGAAGGGCAACACAAATGACCTCATCTATTCGGTATACGATACCGTCAGTTTCATCTCGAATGTGATGACACTTTTGCCGGGTGATGTTATTGCCACAGGCACACCTGGTGGCATCGGTCCGATGAAACCGGGTGATACCATCGAGATTAAGGTTGCACCGATTGGTATCTTGGAGAATTACGTAGCTAAGCCTTAGGTGGCGGGTTAAAGTAATCCTTCACACCGGGTCTGATGAGATAAATCAAAGACAGGATGCCAGCCAGTACTGACAAAGCGATAATGCGGATTCGATTTGGTTGAAGTACAAAGGTCATTAAGGCACGTAACGACGGCGGATATTCTGTCCCGAAAAGAAATCTCAAAAGATATATCCCCGCAAAGATATCGCCTACTAGTATGTATATACCAAATGCCAGAGACACATATCCCTGAACTATACAAAGCTGACGGCCTCAATTTTTCTTTATAAGCAAGCTAATGCCTCCAACTATAGTAACCAAAAAATATAATATTAGATATATTATGCTTATCCAACTTATCCAAATCCCCCCTGCACCTTGTAGTGCTTGGCCAGTAATGGAACGGTTCAAATAGAAATTCACTAACTACCAAGCACACAACCACACACGCACAGAAAAATTGCCAACTTGCCAAGGTTCTCGTGATTATCTTAATTTTGTTCATATCTGAAGTTCACCGATTTGCCTGGAGTCATTTTAGTCTTACACTGGTTAAGTGTCAATAGTAATTATAGTAATTCAAAAAACCTTGACAATTCTAACGAACCTGTCATATTATTTGGGACAATTATCAATCGACTATAAGGGAGGTGCCCCATGGCTTTCACGCCTAGTTCCACAATTGCAGAAACCTTGAAAAAATCCGGCGCTAAAGAGCTTATCGATAAACATGCCGGCAGCCCGATTGCCCCAAGCATGCTTCAAATGGCTATGAATATGAGCATCCAGCAGGTTGCCGGTTTCGTCGGCTGGAACAAAGAGAAAGTAGACGCTCTGCTCAAAGACCTGAACGCCTAACAAACAGTCTCAGTGATTACTTTCTTTTGCTTTTTTCTGAATCTCATAGAGCTTTGTCAGAGCTTCCAGAGGAGTGAGTAAATCAATCTCCAGCTTTTCCAGTTCTTCCAGCAACGGTGATTTCCCGGTAAAAAGCGAGATTTGTTGAACAGGTTGTTTTTGGCGTGACTTCCCGACGGGCTTGATTGTTTTGCCATCGCCTTCCAGCTTGTCCAGAATCTCCTGGGCACGATGCACCACTGTTTTCGGCAAACCTGCGATCTTCCCTACATGTATGCCATAGCTTTTATCGACGCCGCCGGGGACAATCTTGCGCAGGAAAATGACCTCGCCCTTTTCTTCTTTCACGGCAACATTGTAATTTTTAACCCGTGGGAGATAATCGGCAAGCTCCACCATTTCATGGTAATGCGTGGCGAAGAGCGTCTTGGCACCTAAATGCGGATGATTATGGATATACTCCGCTACGGCGTGGGCAATAGACAAACCATCGTAGGTACTGGTGCCGCGTCCGATTTCATCCAAAATCAGTAAAGAGCGTGGCGTGGCATTATTCAAAATGCCGGCAGTCTCCACCATCTCAACCATAAATGTGGATTGCCCGCCTGCCAGGTCTTCTCGAGCACCGATGCGGGTAAAAATACGGTCGACGAGACCAATCGTCGCCTCATCCGCCGGTATAAAACTGCCAATCTGCGCCAGTAAAACAATGATTGCCACCTGCTTCAGATAGGTCGACTTACCTGCCATATTGGGACCGGTGAGAATGATTAACTGATTATCCTTATTGGACAGGTTAGTATCATTGGGGATAAAACTGGTCTCGGTTAGAGCACGCTCCACGACCGCGTGGCGCCCGTTCTTGATAATAATCTCATCAGCATCGGTTAGTTTCGGACGCTTGTAATTGTAACGGACGGCAACCTCCGCCAGGCTGGAAAATACGTCAAGATACGCCAGTGCCTCGGCTAACGATAGGATAGCCTTCCGACTATCGCTGATTTGCTTGCAGAGACGCTTGAACAACTCGATTTCAAGTTCTTCGATACGTTCTCTAGCATTCAGAATCGTCGATTCGTAATCTTTCAATTCAGGGGTGAAATAACGCTCCCCGTTGGCAAGAGTTTGTTTCCGGATATAGCTTTCCGGCACTTGAGCAATATATGACTTCGAGACTTCGATGTAATAGCCGAAGACCCGGTTATAACCGATTTTCAGTGATTTGATGCCAGTCTTCTCCTGCTCGTCACACTCCAGATTGGCAAGATACTGTTTGGCATTTTTGGATACCGAGCGTAGGTTGTCCAGTTCCTCCGAGAAGCCCGGTTTGATAACACCACCATCCCCCACACCGGTCGACGGCTCAGTGACAATAGCTTGACTAATCAGTTCGATTACTTCCGGTTGCGGCTTCAGTTCATCCTTGAGCCAGTCGATAGTACTATTTGCCAATGTTTCTTTGAGTTTGGGAACTGTCTCTAGGGCATGTTGCAAAGCAATCAATTCGTTAGGATTTGTAATACTGCTGGCAACACGGTTTATGATGCGCTCGATGTCCGCCATATTGTTGAAGGAAGCGATTGTCTGAGCACGCGACAGAGAATTACCGGCAAACCATTCGATAGCATCCTGCCTTTTGCTTAATTCCTTTATGTCAAGTAACGGCTGACTCAACCACCGTCTCAAAAGTCGGCTCCCCATAGAAGTTCTGGTCAGGTCAATCACCGATAAAAGCGAGCCTTTAACTGTGCCGATACTACTGTGGAAAAGCTCCAGATTATTCTGTGTCTGTATATCGAGCGCCATAAAAGAGTCGGCGGTGTAGGTGGAGAGTCGGGTCAACTGCCCCAGTGTGGCTTTCTGCGTCTCCTGAATATAATGAATAACGGCACCGGCGGCACGGATTGCCAGCGGCAAACCGCTACAACCGAATCCATCTAGGGTCGATGTGCCAAAATGCTCCATCAATGTCTGACGGGAGACTTCCGTCTCGAACCAGTAATTGTCGAGTCGGGTTAAATGCATATCCGGTTGCAGACCAGCTATATCGGCATCCTGCGACACGATGATCTCCGAGGGTTTGAGTCGCTCCAGTTCATTACGCACGCGCTCAAAAGGCAACTGAGTAGTGGCAAACTCGCTGGTAGTGATGTCTACATAAGCAATGCCCGCCGCATCTCCATTGACAACCAGACTGGTCAAATAGTTGTTTGCCTTGCTATCCAGTAAAGTCGGCTCGACCACCGTTCCCGGCGTAACAACACGGATGACATCACGCTGGACAATCCCTTTGACTTCGCCCGGCTTGGTGAGCTGTTCGCAGATGGCTACTTTATAGCCGCGGTTGATAAGTTTCGCGAGGTAGTTATCGATGGCATGATAAGGAATGCCCGCCATCGGCACTTTATTACCCTTGCCCATCTCGCGCGAGGTAAGCACAATCTCCAGCTCACGGGAAGCAATTTTCGCATCCTCGTCAAAAGTCTCATAGAAATCACCCAGACGGAAAAGAACGATGGTCCGGGGATACCTCTTCTTGATTCTGAGGTATTGCTGTCGGATGGGCGTAATGCTTTCTCGCATAATATCGTTATTGTACTAGAAAACAGTGTTGAGGGAAAGGGTAATGTATTTATAGATATTGACAAAACACTTGACACATTTGAGAGAAGTGGATAGACTAACATCAATTCCACCCGATAATCGCCCTAATTTAGTTTCAGTCTGCCTATAGTAAAGTGGACTCCCAATATCTAAGAATCCAAACTAATATTTTGTTCAGTTGAAGTTCCTTTTTTGCTCATTCGTGCCTGATTATGATATAGTTTAGTATTATGAACCAGATTGATTTTATTCCTGATGGCACGGTAACTTCACCGCAAGGGTTCTCTGCAGGTGCAGTCTGTGCAGATATCAAGAAAAAGGGCAGTAAAAAACTTGACCTAGGCATCTTGTGCTCAAAAGAGATATGTGCGGTCGCCGGCTTGTTCACTACCAATAAAATCAAGTCACCTTCCGTGGTATTATGTCAACAACGAGTACAAAATGGTAAAGCTAAAGCCATCGTAGCAAACAGCGGTTGCGCAAATGCCAGCACTGGTGAACAGGGTTTCGCTGATGCTAAAGAGATGACTACTATAGCCGCTAAAACGATTGGCGCTGAGCCTAAAGAAGTCCTGATTGCCAATACCGGCGTCATCGGCATTAAATTGCCGATGGATGTAATACGCAAAGGTTTAAAACAGATAAAACCTACACCAAAAGGCGGGCATGATTTCGAACAATCGATTATGACCACCGACACTATGCTGAAAGAAGTCGCTATAACTGTGAAGAGTGGTAAATCCAGTTTCACCATCGGCGGGGTAGGAAAAGGCTCCGGCATGATTCACCCCAATCTGGCAACAATGCTCGTCTTCCTGACAACAGATGCTAATGTCACACCTGTTTTTTTGAAGAAGGCCTTGCGTGAAGCATCGGCAATTTCTTTCAATATGATCTCCGTGGATGGCGATACCAGCCCAAGCGATACATTACTTATATTCGCCAACGGACTGGCAAAAAATGAGCCGATTGCTGCAAAAAGTCCGCTTGCCGAAGTCTTTCAGCAAGCATTAAATCAAGTTTGTGTTTATCTGGCGAAAGCTATTGCGCGTGATGGTGAGGGCGCCACGAAATTAATTGAAGTGAATGTCAAGGGCGCTGTTAATCTCAAAGAAGCCCGCTCTGCAGCACGTACTATTGTCAGCTCCAATCTTTTGAAATCTGCCGTTTATGGCAATGACCCAAACTGGGGTCGGGTCACAGCAGCTCTAGGCAGGAGCGGCGCACATGTTGAAGAATCGAAACTTGATGTTTATATGGGCGCAGTCCCGGTATTCAAACAGGGAGAACCGGTAGCTTTCGATAAAACGAAAGCTGTCAAAGTATTAAAACAAAAAGAAGTGCCGATTACAGTACAATTGAATTTAGGTTCAGCGGAGGCGACTGCCTGGGGATGCGACCTGACGGAGCAGTACGTTAAAATAAACGCAGAGTACACGACTTGACGCCGCAGCGTCATACTCAGGACGCTTTCGGCGGACTTATATATAGTCCACCATATGTCATACTGAACGAAGCGAATGTATCTCAGGGAGGGGCACTACCCCACACAGAGATTGCCACGCCTCGACAAGTCTCGTCTCGCAATAACAAGGAAAACGTAAATGAGTAAAACAATCGTTGTAAAAATAGGCGGTGCCACTTTCGGGAAACACGACCCGATTTTGGAAGACCTCGTCGCACTCCAGAAAAAAGGTAAATCGCTGGTGGTGATTCACGGCGGTGGTAATATGGTCACCGAGTGGCTTAAGAAACAGGGTATCGAGACACACTTTGTACAAGGTGAACGTGTCACTGATCAGCCGTCGCTGGAAATCGTCACTGCCGTACTCGGCGGATTGGCAAACAAACAGATAGTCGCCACCATCAACAGTCTCGGCGGCAAAGCAGTCGGCATCAGCGGCGTCGATGGCGCCTTAGTGCAGAGTCGCATCGCTAATCCGGAATTGGGTTATGTCGGAACAATTGTAAAAGTAGATACTACCGTATTGAAAGCGCTACTGAAGGCAGATTTTATTCCGGTTATTTCACCGATTACCTGTTACTCCTTTGACCGACCGGCAGATGCACCATTGATGTTGAATATTAACGGCGACCCTCTGGCAGGTGAAATTGCTGCTGCCATAGGGGCGGAAAAACTGATTCTCTTGACCGATGTTGCAGGTGTCCTCGATAAAGAAGGTAAACTATTATCGAATCTAAATGTCGCTCAGGCAGAGGAACTACTCGAATCGGGTGTCGCTTCCGGTGGAATGATTCCTAAACTCAATGCCTGTCTGAAAGTCGCCGCTAATAAGACGACTGTCTGCATCGTTGATGGGCGACAACCTCATGCTTTAATCAATGCCATCGAGAACGGTAATGTTGGCACAACCATCCGCGCCAGATGACGCTGACATAAATTCCTCCTCTATTTATCCACACTTCATTACTCGTACTAATGACTAATATTTAAATGAGGAAAATAATTATGACAAACTGGCAAGAACTCGAGAAAAAATACTTATTCAATAATGTCGAACGCTGGCCCATACTCCCGGTTAAGGGAAAGGGTTCATATATCTGGGACGAAAACGGCCTAAAGTACCTGGATTTAGTTGGCGGGTGGGCTGTTTGCTGCCTAGGACACAGCCACCCGGTAATGACAAAAGCTCTCACTAAACAATCAAAAATACTCGTGCAGTGCGGTCCACAATCTTGTAATCAACCCCAGCTACAACTGGCAAAGCTTTTGGTAAAGATTAGCTGCTTTAACCGTGTGTTTTTCAGCAACAGCGGCGCCGAAGCAAATGAAGGCGCGATAAAATTGGCACGCCGATATGGAAAACTCAAACTCAACGGCGCTTATGAGGTAATCACGACGTTGAATTCATTTCACGGCAGGACGCTGGCAATGACTGCTGCCACCGGTCAGCCACACTATCAGGACGCTTATCAACCTCTACCGACCGGCTTCAAGAATGTGCCTTTTAACAGCATCGACGCCATTAAAAACGCCACCACAAAAGATACCTGCGCCATCATGCTGGAGCCAATACAGGGTGAAGGCGGTGTTAATATCCCCGACGAAGGCTATCTGAAATCGGTGCGACAGTGGTGCGACGAAAAAGGCATTCTGCTGATTCTAGATGAGGTTCAAACCGGTATCGGACGCATTGGCACGATGTTCGGTTACCAACAGTATGGTATTGAACCTGATATAATTACATTAGCGAAAGGGTTAGGTGGAGGCATACCCATCGGGGCTTTCATGGCTAAAGAAAAATGCTCCGTTTTTTCACCGGGAGATCACGGTTCCACCTACGGCAGTAATCCCCTGATGTGCGCCACCGCCATTGCCGTGATGGAATACGTCATCAAGAATGATATCCCAGACAAAGTTCAAAAAGCGGGACAATATCTGATTGACGGCTTGAACAAATTGAAGAGTACATATCCCTTCATTATCGATGTCCGCGGACGCGGTTTGCTGGCCGCAATTGAATTCAACAAAGATATCGCCCTATCTGTAAAGATGACTTGTATTGAGAACGGTATGATGGTCAACGATGTCAAGCCTAATGCCGTACGTGTTATGCCGCCGCTGACCATCAGCAATAAAGAAATCGACGAGGCAATAGGCATTTTCAATAAGGTGTTTTCCAGCCTGAAAATATAATAAAATCAACAATCTTGGAGGAGATCCTACATGGCAAAAAAGATAATACTTGCTTATAGCGGCGGATTGGACACATCGGTCGCTATACACTGGATAAAAGAAAAATACGGCTACGATGTCATTACCCTGACAATCGATGTGGGTAATTCCAAGGATTTTGAAGCTGCCCGTAAAAAAGCTCTCAAAGTCGGTGCTATCAAGACAACCGTCATCGATGCTAAAGATATGTTCGTCAAATACTTCATTTGGCCCGCTTTACAGGCTAATGCTCTATACGAAGGGCAGTATCCTCTGGCAACAGCACTATCACGTCCGTTAATGGCGAAATTGCTGGTTGATACAGCATTGGCAGAAGGTGCTACCGCCGTAGCACATGGTTGCACAGGCAAAGGAAATGACCAGGTCAGGTTCGATGTCGGCGTGCATGCCTTAGCCCCTCAACTCAAAGTTATTGCACCGGCGCGTGAATGGGGCATGACACGTGAAGAGACAATCGCTTATGCCGAAAAATATGATATTCCTGTCCCCATCACCCGCAAAAGCCCTTACTCCATCGACGAATGTCTGTGGGGCAAAAGTGCCGAGTGCGGCATTCTGGAAGACCCGTGGGTAGAACCACCGGAAGATGTCTGGACGTGGACAAAATCACCGGATAAAGCTCCGAACAAGCCGGTTTACGTCGAGATTGGCTTCGAGAAAGGTATCCCCGTTAGTATCGACGGTGAAAAAATGGATGGAGTCAGTTTGATTCAAAAAATGAATGAACTGGCAGGTTTACACGGCATCGGACGCATCGACCACATCGAAAATCGTCTGGTCGGTATCAAATCACGCGAGACTTATGAAGCACCTGCGGCAGTAGTTTTGCTTCAGGCACATAAGGCTTTGGAAGCGATGACACTTTCCAAGGACCAGTTACGCTTCAAACAGAAAACTGCTATTGAAATCGCCGATATTATCTACAACGGTTTGTGGTTCGGTGCTCTGAACCGCGACCTTTCGGCTTATATTCAGAGTTCACAACGCTTCGTCACCGGCACTGTCCGGGTTAAACTCTTCAAAGGGAATTCGATGGTTGTCGGACGCACATCACCGAAGTCGCTTTACAATATTAGTCTGGCAACGTATGATAAAGGCGATAAATTCGACGCGAGTGCAGCAGTCGGTTTTATTCACTTGTGGGGATTGCCGGTAACGACACAAGCACAGGTACAACTACTGAACGACACCGATGACCCGTTGAGACTAACAGCATTCAAGCAAGAGAAATCGAAGAAAAAAGCTAAAAAGAAATAGTGGGTAATAAAATGAGCCAAATACGAGGACGTTTCAAAAAAGAACCTGATGAGTCAGTGCTGGCATACAGTGCCTCGATTCAGTATGACCGCCGGTTATATCCTTACGATATTGCGGGGAGCATCATTCACGCCACCATGCTTGCAAAACAGGGTATCATCACCGAAGATGAAGCTGGACTCATCGTTGGCGGCTTGACTGAAATTGCCAAGGAAATCTCACAGGGTAAATTCCGGTTCAAGGTAGAATTGGAAGACATCCATATGAATATAGAAGCTCGACTAATCGAAAAGATCGGCGATGTCGGGAAGAAATTGCACACAGCCCGCAGTCGCAACGACCAGGTAGTTCTGGATATGAAACTTTTTGCCAAAGATGCTATAGTACACTCCATCGCATATATTCTGGAGTTACAGGGTACTCTGGTGAATCTCGCTTCAGCTCATAAAGATACCATCATTCCCGGTTACACACATCTACAGAGGGCACAGCCTGTCTTGCTCGCGCACCACTTCCTAGCTTACTTCGAGATGCTGGGGCGGGACATCGAGCGCTTTCAAGACTGTCTGGACAGGGTAGATGTTCTACCGTTGGGTAGCGGCGCACTGGCAGGTGTTGCTTACAATATCGCCCGTCTGTTCGTAGCAAAAGAACTTGGATTCAGACGCATCAGCCAGAATAGTATGGACGCAGTTGCCGACCGCGACTTCATCATCGAATATGAAGCCTGTGCCAGCCTGTGTATGATGCATCTGTCACGACTGGCAGAAGAAATTGTTCTCTGGTCTTCCTCTGAGTTCGATTTTGTAGAATTGGACGATGCTTATACCACCGGCAGCAGCATTATGCCGCAGAAGAAGAACCCGGATGTCGCCGAGCTTGCTCGCGGCAAGACCGGGCGTGTTTACGGTAATCTGATGGCTTTGCTGACAACAATGAAAGGCTTGCCTCTTGCTTACAACAGGGATATGCAAGAGGACAAAGAGGGGTTTTTTGACACAGTGGATACACTGATGGCAACACTGGAAGTTTTCAACGGAATGTTGAGTACATTACGGGTTAAAACCGACAAAACTACCAGCGCTGGCCGACAGAGTTACATGCTGGCAACCGACATGGCTGATTATCTGGTCAAAAAGGGGGTAGCTTTCCGCACCGCTCATGCGGCAATTGGTAAGCTGGTATGCTATGCCATTAAGAACGACAAGGGATTGAGTGAGTTGACCCTCAAAGAATACCAAAAATTCTCGCCTGCCTTCAAGAAAGATGTTTATAAAATTACGGCGGAATCATCTATTACCGCCAGAGATAATACCGGAGGTACTGCTTATAAACAGGTGATGCGTCAAATCACCGCCGCTAAGAAAAAACTCAAGGAGTCTAGTAATGACGAATATTCAAAAAGTTAAGATTTCCCCATCCATACTATCGGCAGATTTCACACGTCTCGGGGAACAGGTAGCCGAAGTAACTAAAGCTGGCGCCGATTACCTTCACATCGATGTGATGGATGGGCAGTTTGCTCCTCAAATTACAATTGGACCGTCAGTAGTAGCGGCTATCCGCAAATGCACTAACATACCTCTGGATCTACATCTGATGATCGAAGCACCGGAGAATCAAGTAAATCAATTCGCCAGCGCCGGTGCCAATATTATTACCGTTCATATAGAGACCTGCCCGCATCTTCATCACGTGATTCAAATAATTAAGGATAAAGGTGTAAAAGCAGGCGTAGCCGTCAATCCGGCAACATCACTCAGCTTGCTCGATGATATCTTGCCTGATGTCGATATGGTAGTGGTAATGACTGTCAATCCCGGCTTCAGCGGACAAAGCTTTATGGAAAGCATAGTTGGCAAAATCGCACGTCTACGTGCCGAATTGGACAAAAGAGGTCTCAATGCCGAGTTGGAAGTAGATGGCGGCGTCAATGAAAAAACAGCTTCCTCTGTAGTAAAAGCCGGAGGAAGAGTACTGGTTGCAGGGTCGGCAGTCTTCAATTCCAGAGAGAGTATCAGCGATGCAATTAAGAGACTACGGGAGAGCTTTGCTTAACCAAAGACTTCTTCACATCTTTATGCTGAGTACGGATGCAGCGGGTGCAAAGATTGAGACGTTTCCGCTTGCCATCAACCACAATAATAGCAGGGTGGATATTGGGTTCCCACCGACGATTGGTATGACGTTTGGAATGACTGACAGTATTACCGAACTGAGGCGTTTTACCGCAAATATCACACTTCAAAACAGGTTCTCCTTGACTAATTTAGGAATTTACAGTATTTTATATTATCACACCCTTCCAAACTTAACAAGGGTGGCAATGCGGGTTTTTCAAGGAACAGAACTGTGCTTGCCCGTTAAAATAAGAAAATATGAGCTCCTCAATTACCCTCTAGTAAACAATTGAGAGGTATTAAATGGCAAAGAAAATGACTACAATGACAGGACAGGAACTGCGTGAAATGTTCGCCGCAGCTACTGCCTGGTTAGAGAAAAATGCTTCCGACATTGATGAACTCAATGTCTTTCCTGTACCCGATGGTGATACCGGCACTAACATGTTATTAACGATGCGCTCTGGTGTAGAAGAAGCCTACCGCGCTCCCGACCATAGTGTCTCGGCAGTAGCACAGGCTATGGCAAAAGGTACCCTGATGGGTGCTAGAGGTAACAGTGGCGTCATTCTCTCACAAATCTTCCGCGGTATTGCAGAGGATCTAGCAGACAAAGAGTCTGTCACCGGTCCCAACATGGCAAGAGCTTTAAGTAAAGCCTCTAAAGCTGCTTACAAAGGATTGAGTAACCCAACTGAGGGAACTATCCTGACCGTTATTAGAGAAGCTTCGACCGCTGCTCTTAAAAAATCCGCTGACAATGGTAAGGATTTGATAGCCGTTCTGGAAATTACGGTGAACACCGCAAAAGAATCTGTCGCTAATACGCCTGCCCTTCTTCCTGTATTAAAAGAAGCCGGCGTAGTCGATGCAGGTGGTCAAGGTCTCTACACTATTCTCGAAGGCGCCCTCCAATACCTTAAAGGCGAAACAGAGCAAATGCAATTCAAGAAACCCCAGGTCATCACCAGCAGTATCCCGCTAACACTCAGACTCCCCGAAATGATTGCCGCCGACGAAGTCCCCTATGGATACTGTACAGAGTTTATGCTCAAAGGCGAGGACCTCGAAGTAGAGAAAATAAAAACGCATCTTAATAAGAAGGGGGAATCGCTCATCGTCGTCGGAGACAAAAATACCATTAGAGTTCATGTCCATGCTCTGGAGCCGGGAAATATAATTAAATATGCCACTTCATTAGGAACCATTCACCAGGTCTCCGTCAGAAACATGGATGAACAGCACCGCGACTTTGTAGCGGCACAGAAAGAAAAGATAACCGCCACTGATATTGCAACCATCGCCGTGGTTGCAGGAGAAGGATTGGAAGAGGTCTTTAATAGCCTCGGAGTATCTCATCTGGTACACGGCGGACAAACAATGAATCCCAGTACCAAAGAACTACTGCATGCGGTTGAGCAAGTTCCATCCGACAAGGTTATTCTTCTTCCGAACAACAAAAACATCATCCTTACCGCCAAACAGGTCAAATCTTTAACCAAGAAAACTATCGAAATCATCCCCACCGAAACTATCCCGCAAGGCATTGCTGCATTACTCGCCTTCGATTATGAGGCAAATCTGGACACTAATACCAATCTGATGAAACAAGCAGTATCAAACGTGACAACCATCGAGATTACACGTGCAGTACGCACCACCCAGATAAGCGGTTTGAAGATTAAACGAAAGCAGATTATCAGTCTTCTTGATGGAGAACTGGCTGCCGTAGGCAATAATGCCCCGGATGCCATTCTGAATACACTCGCCAAGATTGACCTCGAAAATAATGAGATCCTGACTGTTTATTACGGCACTGATACCGAGCTCTCCGAAGCAGAAAAAGTCGCCGCCAGTATCCGTGAGAAATATCCTAAATTACAAGTTGAAATAATCCGGGGTGACCAACCACATTACAACTACATAATATCAGCAGAATAGTTAAGGAGGAGCGGAGAATTGACAGTAAAGATTGTGACTGATAGTCTTTCTGACCTGACAAGTGATTTAATTAGTAAACTCGACATTACCTTGGTACCGCTAACCGTATTATTCGGGCACGAAACCTATCTTGATCGTGTCACCATCACTACTGATGAATTCTATCATCGGCTTATTCACGGTGATGTCTGGCCCACATCTACTCAGCCTTCACCCCAGGACTTTACCGATACTTATGACAAATCGTCTGAGAGTACCGATGAGATTCTGGTCGTTACCCTTTCATCCAAACTAAGCGGCACTTACCAATCAGCAATGGCAGGTAGAAGTTCGATGAAAAACAAGAAATGCCGCGTTGAAGTAATCGATTCTCAAGTGGTTGCCCTGAGCCTGGGATTAATCGTCCTTGCCGCCGCCCAAAAAGCCAAAAATGGTGCCGGTCTGGATGAACTCGTTGAATTCACACGAAAGGCTTTAACCCGATCACATCTGCTTGTCTATTTTGATACCCTGAAATATCTCGCCAAAGGTGGCCGTATCGGCAAGGCACAAGGTCTGCTTGGTTCTGTCCTCTCAATCAAACCAATTTTGAACATTAGAGAAGGTGAGATGGCGCCTGTAACCAGAGTACGTTCGCAAGCGGCAGGAGTTGAATACCTCTATAACTTTATCATTAGCCATAAGAATATCGAGGCAATTGGCGTAGAACATACCACCTCACCCGAGAGGGCCGATGAACTCGCCAAACGATGCAGTGTCGCCTACCCCGGCATACCCATTATTCGCTCTATTGTCAGTCCTGTTACAGGCGTCTACGGTGGACCCAACGCTATCGCTGTGACGGTCTTCGAATCGGAAGGAAAATAATTCCATGTCGGTAAAGATCGTTACCGATAGCACCGTCGATTTATCGACTCAATATGTCAAAGAACTTGGACTTACAGTAGTACCTGTTTATATACAAATCGGAGAGAAAAACTACCGGGACGGCGTGGACATCAGTCAAGATGAGTTCTACGATAAGCTGGTAAATAGTCCTGTATACCCCATTACATCTCAACCGACACCTGATGATTTTGCCAGAGTTTATCGGGAACTCTCCAAGGAAATAGATGAAATAGTTTCTATCCACGTCTCCAGTAAACTTAGCGGTACTTATAATTCAGCTCTACAAGGTAAAGCAATAGCCGCCACCAAAAGCAATATCACCATTATAGATTCTAAATCCGTCACTGTGGGACTGGGATTAACAACCTTGTCAGCTGCAAGACTGGCAAAGGCTGGAGAAAATCTCACCAAGATTCTGGATGATATAAAACAAGCCATTAACAATACGCACTTGCTCGGGACTTTCGATACCCTGAAATATCTAGTGCGTGGCGGGCGAATAGGCAAAGCCAAAGCATTACTTGGCAGTGTCTTGAATGTCAAACCGATAGTGACTCTCCGTGACGGGGAAATTGTTCCTATTGGTAATGTCCGAACCCGTGCCAAAGCAATTGAAAAACTATTTGAATCCGTTAAAAATGCACTAAATATTCTAGAGATATCAGTTGTCCACAGTACTACACCGGATGAGGCTCGCGAACTGAGAG
>Ga0209777_10005007_pt1 | contig 15452 bp, 13 predicted proteins | sample FrelakmetHBP12HB_FD_187147 | JGI IMG/M metagenome (GOLD analysis project Ga0209777, IMG submission 187147) | Freshwater lake sediment microbial communities from the University of Notre Dame, USA, for methane emissions studies -HBP12 HB (SPAdes)... | ecosystem: Environmental > Aquatic >... | reverse complement strand
GCGCCAGGGACAACCGGCGAGCTGCTTCCGGCAAGGATAGCTTCTCTTCCGTTACCAGTTTCACCGCTTCCTCCCGGAATTCCCTGGTGTACCTTCCTTGCGGAATCCCTTTCAAGCTGACACCTCCGTCTGTCTATTTTACCTGACTTTGGTGTCCATTTTTCCCATCCTACCTCACCATGACAATTTGGAGCGTTTTTCGTTTTGGGCATCCAGAGGGCGTTGCGATGTGGACGGCAGGAGGCACTATTGTGATATTGGGGTTTGGTTGGGCGCTACAGGGAGTGGTTCAAAGGGTGCCAGTTCCCAATCGCCACGCAGTCATAGAACTGGTCTGGGTGTCTTCAATTCTTACACTCTTACTTGCTTTGTGCTACCTTGGGCTGTATTTGGCGATTGTGTATTAGAGCCCAGGATTTCTTCAGCCTATTGCCAAAGTGGTTACATGCTTTTGGGGCAGGATAGTTAATGACTCTTTGCCGGAAGTATGGTCATAGTATAAGCAAATCAGGCATCCCGATGTAATTGTAGACAGTTGCGACAAGCGATGAGGGACGTTATAATCGCAATCGACATTTCTTTGGGGGGTGACTTGATGGCAAGAATCGAAGAAAGCGTAGAAATCAAGCGTTCGGCCGACAAGGTGTTCGCCTACATGAGTGACCCAAAGACCTGGCCGCGGTGGGATTCAGGTTTGCTGGAAGCAGAGCAAACGTCATCGGGACAGATGGGTATCGGGACTACGCTTCGCGGAGCTATGAGAGCAATGGGTCGGCGAATGGCATTGACGGCAAAGGTCACGGAATACGAGCCAAACAAGAAATGGGGCGGGTCTGTTTCTCTCCCAAGCATGCTGCTTGAAGAGCACTTTATCTTTGATTCTATAGAAGGAGGTACAAAGTTAACTCGGGTCTACGATGTGCAGTTGGGCGGGCTCCTTAAACTCTTTGCGCCGATGGTGCTAAGCTCGATGCGCAGGGGGTCAAAGAAAAGTCTTAGCAACTTGAAAAGCATTCTTGAAGCACAGACTTAGAAAAACTGAACTATTACAGCGGAGGTTAGGAGGCGAAGAAATGGCGTGGAAACCACCAGAAGGGATGGATGAGTACCTTAAGCCAACAGAGTTTTGTGACAGCGATAACGAAGGGATAAAGAAGAAGGCACGGGACCTTGTCAAGGACGCAGCGACTCAAAAGGAAGCGGCGTTGAGCATCTTCTATTTTGTCAGGGATAGTATAAGATTCGCCTTAGATTTCACAGACCTAAAGGCATCACACGCATTGAAAACAAGATTGGGTCTCTGCATCCAGAAACCTAATCTTCAGATTGCCTTACTGCGTGCCGCGCGAATACCGGCAAGGTCTCACCGAGTTGGTGTAAAAAAGGAATCACTTCAAGGCATTGTCCCAGACCTATTGTACGAAGCTTTCCCAGACGCATTTAATCACCACTCTTGGTGCGAATGTCACCTTTCCGGGAAGTGGATATCCTGCGAGGCACTCTTTGACAAAGAACTTTTTGAGGGGATGAGAGAAAAGGGGGGTACTGTTGCCAACCAGATTCCCACCATTGATTGGGATGGGGAGAATGACCTGATTGTAGTTAAGCCCTGGGTAGTTAAGGATTTCGGGACATTTGATTCGCTGGATGACTTCTGGAGAGAAACTGCAAAAAATTTAGGGTCGAGGCTTCCTAGCGCAGTAATATTCTCCTCCAATCAATATACAGACAGCCTTCGCAAGCGCTGAGAGAGTTCCCAAGCTTCGTCTATCATAGGCTTCGTAACTCGCTTCACTGGCCGAAATGCTCCGATTTCGGCAAAAGCCAAGGATAAGAGTTGAACAATAGGGCGAAACGTTGAATTTCGAGCTAATGCGCTGAAAAACGAGCCTTACTGGAATCCGTTTTTAAACAGGCATATTCCGAGCTACTTCACATGCCACTGTCCTGGAGAACTCTGAAGGGTATTCCTACGCATGAGGGGATAGTCATTCCCATTTTCGTGGATTGGTGACCTCTGAAGGTGCGGTAGTTGCGAGAACCATCTGAAGCGATAGAGTCAATACGCGCCGAACCGGGTGCAAAACTACTTCCTCTTAGCAGCTATCTGTGTTGACAATTCCCAGGGTTTGCCTTAATATTCCTTCTACTCTGAGCATAAGCAAAGGCCTTATGATGCTGAAGGCTGTTATTGGCTGGTGGATTGCCCTGTATGGCAAAAGGAGGTATGAAGATGGCGACCAATGTCGAAAAGATGGTGAAAGATTATTACATAGCGTGGAATTCACATGATGCGGAGAAGATAACTTCCTTCTTCACCGATGATTGTGTCTATGAGGATCTGGCTGGTGGGCTTGTCAATCGAGGCAAGAAAGAATTAGGGGATTACATTAAGGCCACGTTCAGTTGGAGCCCGGACGTGAAGTTCGAGATGAAGTCTTTGTTCAGCAGCGGCAACTGGATAGGCAGCGAGTGGTCGATGAGCGGCACTCACGCGGGTGACTTTCCTGGGATACCAGCCACCGGTAAGAGGTTTTCGATAAGGGGCGCTTCGGTCACCGAGTTGCGCAAGGGCAAGATTAGCCGAAATTCCGACTACTGGAATATGTTATCTTTCCTGCAGCAGGTTGGTTTGCTTCCTAAGACACCTTCTCAATAGGGTCGTCTTGGTATAATTTCTAATGACTCTTTGCCGGTAGCATGGTCATAGTACAAGGCAATCAAACATCCCTATGTTCGTCCAATAGTAGACGCACCATTGGTTTTGCTGACCTACAACAGTGTTCATTAGTAACCGCTAACCCACCACCACCCTCTAGTGCTTCACGCTGTCCTCGTTAGTGACAAAGCTGTGATATCTCCGCATAATTAAGTGGGTAATGCAGATTCTCCAGCCGATTGTAACATTTTGTCGTAACTAATTGGCAACTTTTTCGTTGTTATAATTGTGGCTAGCCAATACAAGGCTCTTAACGACATCGTAGGAGAAGATTACCATGGTAGAAAAGCTAGGGAATAAGGCCCCGCTGGCATTCAGGCCGATGGAAGTGCTGGTTTACATGGCACTAGGATGTTCCTATGAACAGACAGCTCATTTTCTCGGGATTAGCGTACATACGGTCAGGACTTACCTACGTCAAGTCCTACATGTTAGCGGGCACTCAAAACCAGCCAGGTGGGGTGGACGTAACATAAATCAATGAGCTATGTCAATGAACACTTATGAACACTATGAAGGCTTTTATAACCATATAGGGATAGATATTAGATGGATTATTTACAAAGGGGGTACATCCCCTAAAAGCATACACAAGCATTCATGTCTTCATTAACATTAGCTGAACAGAACAGTATCTCAATCGCAGTTTAAAAATTCCTGATATTTTCTCCCCTACTTAATCCCCATATTGTCTAACGGACTGACCTTCCTGTCAGCATTGATAGCATCGTCTGCATCAGCTACCTCACCACCGCCCGTAGTGCTTCATGCTGTTCCGACTCTGCCACTTACCGCCACACTGAAGCTAAAAGGCAATGATAAACTACTTTCCCGCAATGTGCATGGGCGTTATCCCCCTCACCGCCCTGTAGCGCTTCATGCTGTTCCTCTATACCCAGGCGCAGAAAGCCCTCGGATTCCAACTACAGCGGCTTCCGGCGATAACACCTGCAGTGCCTCGCTCGGTCTTAGAAGTGACTTAATACAGTATTGTTGCACCAGTATGCAGTTCGCGATAGAATGTGGCAAGCAATTGCGATTGGCTGAATTCTCAACCAAGAAAGAGGCGAGAAATGATACCCCACTACCCGGACTATACGGAGCTTCTGGACACTTGTGCTGAGTACGTACGCTGTGAACAGGGTGATACTGTCTACGAAGTTGCTCAAGGGTGGATTCAGTTACATTGGGGCGACGCACACAAGGTTGCCGGAGGAGTTCGAATCTTGGAGGAAACCTGGAACCGTGCCTTCTATGCATATGGCATCTTCGACATGGAACAGCTTGTCACCACAATCGAAGCGCACACACACGCATTAAGCATGCTCAGGTCACGGCAGCTCGAAACGTTCGCAGATGATGATGAGCAAACCACAAGCAACCTCTGGCAAGCATTCTTCGAAGCACTTAGGCCTCGTGGACAAACCAGGAGCCCCTACGTGGCAACCGCTAAGGCTCTACACGTATTAGCCCCCAGCTTTTTTGTGCCTTTTGATGCTAAGATATGCAAATACTACAGCTGTAATATTGACCAACCCCGGGGTTTCCTACGATTCCAGCACGATATGGCAGAGATGGCTCATCACATACTGAAGACCTATACCGCAGTGCACGGAGGCGATGAGCACTCTGCACGGGCTGATGTTTGCGGTTCGCTATATCTCCAAAAGACTGGCAGTCGATATCCCAAGACTATGGCTAAGATGTTAGACGAGTATAATTGGGTGATATCAAAGAACAGACTTGAACACTGAAGGGCTTCCAAGGGGCAATAACTAAATCCCCAAGGACACGCCTGAGGCCCGCAAGCCCCTCAGATTCTTACCATGTGGCTTGTAATACGGCCACCCTGTAGTGCTTCATGCTGTCCTCGGGTCAATATCGGCCAAGAGTAGGCTACTATCTTACCTCGGCAGGGCCAGGGCCACGATAGGACTAAAGTACCAAATGGAGCGCTACCTAAATGGGATTGCAGGAACTCCCTCTTCATGTCACCATACCCGTAGACCGAGCGGGTGACGGTATCAGGCCCTGGACAGAGCATAGCCTTTGCCCTCGGTATAGGTATACCTACAGTTGAACGATGATGCTCATATACGAAAAGGAGTAGAGTCTGCGGGGATAATGTAGTTATGTCTACGACGAATGGTCGAGCGAAGAAGAGCAAAGTAGAAGAATTCGTTCTGGCCGGGGACGGCCTGGAAGGCGAGTTGGCGGCGTTCGTCAACAGCCTGATAGAGCAGAATGCCGAGCTTGCCGGAAAACTCGAGAGTATAGATTCCCTGATGGAGCTTGCAGAGAAGACGGTAATCGAAGCCGGCAAAGAGGCCGAGGGAATCAGGGCAGAGGCTGAGACGGAAGCAAACGCCAGGGCTGCCGCCATCGTGGCCAGGGCCGTGGAGAAGGCTAAAGCTGCGGCGCAAAAGGTTGTCGCCAGGGCTAAAGAGCAGGCTGAGGCAGAAGCCCGGAGAATCATCGCCGAAGCCGGGCAAAAAGCCGAACAGAGTTTGCAAGAAAGGCTCTCGCTGGCCGAACAGCAGGCTCAAGAGATAATGAAAGCAGCGGAGGAGGAAGGCTCGCGGATTATAGCTGAAGCGCAGGAGAAAGCTGAGGAAGAGGCGCTGCTTATTAAAAAAGAGGCCGAGCAACTCCTGGCATTGAGCAAAAAAATGGAGGAGTGTCAGGCAGCAAGGAATCCCTGGGATGTTCCCGACGAAATATTCTGGCAATATCAGGGCGCCCAGGAAACAAAGGCCATAGCGATGAAAAAGGAGGGAAAACCTCCCGAACTACCCGTTCCCGATGCGGCCATATCCGCTGCACCGGAAGCATCAGCCGAAAAACCGGTAGAACAACCCTCCTGTATTAAGGAAGAGGAGGACAAAAAGGAGAGCCCTGCCTCCTACGACGACACCGTAGAATTGGCGCTTCCGCCTCCCGTGGCGCTGGATCGAATGCTCAAACTGCATAAGCACCTAAAGAAGGATTCCCGGGTTAAAGTCGTTGACCTGAAAGGCTCCTTGGATAAAGGCGTGAGGATTAAACTTCTGGTGCAGGCTCATACCCCGCTTCTAACTATGCTTGCAGCTCTGCCCGAAGTGAAGGACGTGTCGGATGGCCTCGTCGAGGCCGCAAAGATATCCTCTGCTCATCGCAAGGGAAACGGAGCACGCCCCCGGACCATAGCCGTAACCCTGAAGAAATAGACTGCGGGCTCCGCTTTCTACTCAAACATCCCCGCAGCTTCTCAAGTTATCTCAGCGCAGGGTATCTATCATCCAGTCCACAATGGTCTTGACCACATCTGCGGAGATAGGCCCCCGGTTCTCATAGTAAAGGTCTATGCTCGGCTGGTCCGGGGTTGGCCTGAACATGTGGTCGAGGTTGGGGAAGATTACCAGCTTGACTTTTTTGTTTCCCCCGTCTTCAAAGGCTTGCTTCAGCAGTTGCGATTCCTGCGGTACTACTGTGAACAGGTCTTTGTCTCCCTGTAGGATGAGGGCGGGGCATTTAATATCCTTGGCGTAATCGGCGCCGGATACATCCATAATCGCTTTCAAGAACTCGAGCTGGGAACGCACGGGCTCGGGGTAGGACGCGGGGTCCAGCCCGCCTGAGCGAAGCTGTTCATAAAGTGCCCTCTCCCGTTGAACTGCGTCGGCAATATCAGTCTCGTTGCCTCCCTGGAGCTTCAGCAGCCCTTCGATCTGCTCGATTATGACCTCGCTGTAAGGCTGGGCCGGCGTCGCCATAAGACATACTGCGGCAATACTGTCGTTCCCGGCTGCTTCCATGAGGCTCCATAGGCCGCCGAGGCTGTGGCCGATAAGAGCGATGCGTTTCGGGTCCACCGAGGGATTGTCTTTGAGCAAAGCGACCGCCGCCTTCAGGTCTCGTAGCGATGGCTCAGGGAAATCGCCCCCATCTCCTGTGCTGTTCCCGACACCTCGTTTATCGTAGCGCAGGGTGATGAAACCCTCTCGGGAAAGAGCTTGGGCTATGTCTTTGTAGGTAGAGCTTAACTGTAGAACAGCTTGCCCTGTCGCGTTCGCAACTGCAACCGTCCTGGCATCGACATCTCCATTGCGGTCGAATGGGCCGCTGCCGGCGAGTATTATTACAGCAGGGTAGGGCCCCTTTCCGTCGGGGATGGCAATGGTGCCCGCCAATTGGGAGTCCCCGGTCTGGAAAGACACCTCGCTTTCCGTGAATGTGCTGGGGACTTTAGGCCCGCACCCGCCCAGCAAGACCAGTGCCAGCAGCACACTGAGCAGAGGAGAGGCTATCCTGATGAATTTCATGTAAGTGTCCTTCCCTCCCCGATTCCTTTCCCATAGTGAGAGAAGCGGATTATCACCCGGTTCTATTTCGAAACTCGGAGTAATCGGCAAGCCTGGACAGTGCCCTCACGGCATCATCGGGAATCGAGAAGACCGCTGCTCTGCCTGCATCCTCCAGGACATCCTGCAGGTCTCGGGAATGGATATCGAACAGCCAGCCATCGTAGGGGCACCAGGCGATGGGCTTATCCGGAAAGGCGTCCGCCGTCTCTTTCATGACATCGGTGATGAGCGGTTTGAAGCCTTGAAACCAGGCCCCGGCAAATACAACGATGGCATTGATGCGGGAGTCTCCCAGCACCTCAGTCATCGCTGCTCTCAAGGTCTCTCCGAAGGGGCGGGTCGAGTTAATGACGAGCGGCCATATATCCAGAGGGTTTCCTGCCCTGTACCAGGTGGGCGACATGGCATTCAGCCTTCGTTTAGTCTCCGGTGTCAGCTCCGCCACCTCGAGCTGGTGCCTGGCGCAGGCATCCAGGGTCATAATCCCGATGCCCCCGCTCGCCGTGACCACGCCGATCCTTCTGCCTTTTATCGGGGGCAGGTAGCTGAAGGCTCTCACCAGGTCCGCCAGGTCATCGATATCGTCTGCCCGGATTATGCCGCTCTGTTTGAACACCGCGTCCCAGACCTCGTCCTTGCCCACCAGGGAGCCTGTATGGGATTGTGCTGCTTTGGCCGACCCCTCGCTCCTCCCCGTCTTCAAAACCAGAACGGGTTTCTTCTTAACTACGCGCCGCGCTGCCTCTCGGAACCTTTGGCCGTCTCCCCTTATGCCTTCTATGTGCAGTACGATGACCTTCACCTGCGGGTCATCGGCGAAGTACTCCATAGCTTCGGCAACGTCTATGTCGCAGGAGTTGCCCAGGTCCAGCCCTTTGCCCAGCAGCCTCAACCTGCCCACTGTGCCGAAGAACAGGCCGGATTGGCAGACCACGCCCACAGGCAGCTTCCGTATGTCTGTCTGCTTCAGAAAAGAGGTGGTGAAGTCGATGAAAGCATTCGCCGAACCTACGGTATTAGGGCCTAGAATCCTTACCTTGCTCTTGCGAGCAGTTTCAATTAACTCCTGCTGCAGCCTCTTGCCTTCCTCGTCGGCAGCGTCGGCGAAACCCTGCCCCACCACTATCGCCGCTTTGATGCCCTTCTCTCCGCACTGTCTCACTATCTGAGGAACTACCTTGCGCGGGGTCACTATTATGGAGAGGTCGACATCTCCCGGGATTTCTTTCACCGAAGGATAGCATTTCCTGCCCAGGATTTCGGTATAGTTCGGGTTGACGGGATAGACCTTGCCCCGGTAGCCGCAGTTGGCGAGGTTCTCCACTACGTTGAAAGCTTTCTCGCCTGAGTTGGGGTTAGCTCCCACAACAGCTATAGACCTGGGTTCGAGGAAGGGCTTAAGTTGAGAAACAGAACTCATTAGATTTCGTCTATATAGTTACACCGAACCGCCCGTGCTGAGCAATTCATCCTCTATTCTAGGCTTATTTGCTCTCAAAGTCCAGGCGTATGCGGTTGCGAATCAGGTGATACCGGGCTTTTCATGGCATAATTGAAGGCCCTCTAATTCTTGGGCTATCATAAACCCTCTTTAAACAGTCTGATTATATGCTATACTACTAGGCAAACTGGGTATATCTTTGGTCTCCACGGCTATCTATTGATACGGAGGTAATAATGGCCAGGAAGCTGACTGCCAGAGAAGTGAGAAGAGTCTGTAACCCGAATACCCTGGGATTCGAGAGCACAGAGGGCCTCAAGCCCGTACAGACTATCATCGGACAAAGCCGTGCTCTTCAAGCCCTTCAGTTTGGCCTCGGTATACAGAATTCGGGTTTCAATATCTACGCTGCAGGTTTGCCGGGCACCGGGAAAAGCACGGCCATCGTCGCCTTCCTCGAAGCTGTGGCTCGTGAGAAGGATGTCCCGCCGGACTGGTGTTACGTCCATAACTTCAAGGACTCCTATACACCAAAAGCCCTCAGGCTGAAAGCCAGCATGGGCAACCAGTTCCAGAAGGATATGAAGAAGTTCATCGAGACCGCTCAGGCAGACGTACGCAAGGCATTTGAAAGCGAGGACTATATCAAGCGGCGGGATGCCATCGCTCATACCTTCAATGAAAAAAGAGAGGCAATCTTCAACCAGCTTAACCAGATGGCCCATGAGAAGGGTTTCGCCATTCAGACATCTCCTATGGGCCTGATGCTTATACCTATCATTGATGGGAAACCTCTCTCTGAACAGGATATGTTGGGCCTTAATCCCAAAGAGAAGGAGAGGTTAGGCAAGCTGCGCGAGGAAGTCCAGGAGCAGATCAAGGATGCCATGTCCCAGATGAGAAATTGGGACAGGGAGGGTAATGAGCAGGTCGAGAAGATGGACGAGGATGTGGTGCAGTTTGTCGTGGGAGCGCCTATAGAGGACTTGACTAAGAAATATGGTCAGGACAACACCGATGTAGCCGAATACCTGAAGGTGGTGCAGCAAGATATCGTCGAGAACAAGGCCGTCTTCCGCGCGCCGCCTGAGGCAGACGCAGTCAATCCTTTCTCCAGGCTGGCAGCAGCTCAGGCCTTTAGAAAATACGAGGTGAATGTGCTGGTTGACAACTCGGGCCTGAAAGGCGCACCGGTCGTCATAGAGACTAACCCTACCTTCAATAATTTGATGGGGCGTCTTGAGAAAGAGGCATACTTCGGCGCCATCTCAGGCGATTTCACTATGATCCGCCCCGGCTCCCTGCACAAGGCCAACGGCGGCTATCTGGTGGTCAGGATAGACGATATACTGCGCAACCTCATGTCGTGGGACAGCCTCAAACGTTCCCTCAGAGAGAAGAAGATCATCATAGAGGACCTGGCCGAGCGCTTCGGATTCATCAGCATGAAAAGCATCTTGCCCGAACCCATACCCCTGAGTATTAAGGTGGTGGTTATCGGCGAGAATCAGTATTACCAACTGCTCTACAGCCTCGACCGCGAGTTTCCCGAGCTTTTCAAAGTCAAGGCCGATTTCGATAGCCGGATGGACCTGAATGCCGAGAACCTGAAACAGTACAATAGCACGCTCTGTGCCGTCTGCGGCAAGGAGAGCCTCCGCCACATGGATAATAAGGCTGTAGCCAAAATCATTGAGCACAGCTCCCGGCTCGCCGAGGACCAGAAGAAGCTATCCACGAGATTCGCTGAAATAGCGGATATCATCAGAGAAGCCAGCTACTGGGCGGGAATAGAAGGCACGAGGCTGATTGGAGGGGCTCATATCTCCAAGGCGATTGAGCAGAATGAATATCGCTCGAATCTTATCCATGAACGTATCAAGGAGATGATAGAGCGCGGCATTCTGAGGATAGATACTGATGGCAAAGCAGTGGGGCAGGTGAACGGCCTCTCCATAATTGCCCTGGGCGATATCAACTTCGGCAGGCCCTGCCGTATCACCGCCAGCATAGCTGCTGGCCGAGAGGGGCTCATGGACATTGAGCGGGAAGCCAAGCTGGGCGGGCCTATCCATACCAAAGGCGTGCTCATCCTCAGCGGCCTTATGGCGGAGCGCTATGCCATAAGTATACCGCTTTCCCTCAGTGCCCGCCTCGTTTTCGAGCAAAGCTACGAGGAAGTCGAAGGCGATAGCGCATCCAGCGCCGAGTTCTACGTGCTTCTGTCCGCCCTGGCGGATGCCCCCATCAAGCAGGGTATAGCCGTTACCGGCTCCATCGACCAGAAAGGTGACGTGCAGGCCATCGGTGGCGTGAACCAGAAAATCGAGGGCTTCTACGAAGTGTGCAAGGCCAAAGGATTGACAGGTAAGCAGGGTGTCATCATCCCTGAGAGCAATGTTGAGAACCTGATGCTTAAGGAAGAGGTGGTGGAGGCCATAAAGAAGGGCAAATTCACAGTGTACAGCGTAAAGAATGTAGATGAGGGCATAGAGATACTCACCGGCGTCAAGGCTGGCAAGCGGCTCAAGAGCGGCAAGTTCCAGAAAGACTCCATCAATGGGCGTGTTCAGGGGCGCCTGGAGCAGCTTGCCAAGGGCATGAAAGAGTTCGAGAAGAAAGAAGAGCCGAAAAAGAAAGAGGCAGCAAACAATAACAAGTCATCCTGATACAATGTCATTCTGAGTCCTTCTTCGGGAAGGACTCAGAATCTCAGTAGGGGCTTAACCTCCTTGTCCTTCCTTTTGCCTCAAGCAAGTAGCCGACTTCGAGACGTTTTTTGAGAGACTCTAGGGCAAACGATCTAAGAGCATAACCGCAAATCCCTGGATTTTCGTGTTGACAATTAAGCCTCAATGACTTAGAATTATTATGAATAAGGATTCATAACGATGGCCAGACCGAGAGCATGCAGATGCGTGGGCTTTCTACCTAATGTAGTGTATTTCAAGCCAAGGGGAATACCTCTCGTTGACTTGGAAGAGGTCTGCCTTTTGGTGGAGGAGTTGGAAGCAGTCCGGCTGAAAGATGCTGAAGGCTTGGACCAGGAAGAGTGCGGTCGCTTGATGAATATTTCTCAGCCAACATTCCATCGTGTTCTTGAATCTGCGCGCAGGAAGATAGCCGAAGCTCTAATCCAGGGCAAGGCTATTCGAATAGAAGGGGGTGATTTTGAGATGGCAGAGCGAAAGTTTGCATGCCGAAGCTGTGGGCACTCCTGGGAAGTTCCCTTCTGCACAGGGCAAAGGGGCATTGATATGACCTGCCCCAAGTGTGAGAGCCACGATATCCACCGCACCGGTCCGGGTGGATCCGGTCTTGGGAATAGACAGTGTAGACGACAACGTGGGAAAGCCCAACCAGAACCTGGAGTCGCAAGTAAATAACAGATAATCTCGTGGAGGTGATGATGGAGAAGAAACATGTCGTAATAATAGGCGGCAGCGCCGCCGGAGCTGTGGCGTCTAGGGTTGCCCGCCGGCACCAAATGGTGGGGAAGGTGACTGTAATTCGCAAGGAGGCCCGGGCGCTCGTCCCCTGTGGCTACCGTACATATTCGGCACTCTGGGCAGCGTGGACAAGGATCTTATGTCTGATGCTACGCTGGGTGGCTCGGAAATCATCGTGGATGAGGTCACTTCGATTGATCGCAAAAACAAAACAGTCAGCACCGCAGGAGCAAAGACTATAGGCTACGATAAACTCTTACTGTGCACTGGCTCAGGGCCTGTGGTGCTACCTATACCGGGCCTTGAAAAAGCAAACGTCTTTACAGTCTGGAAAGACGCTGATTACCTTCAGAAGCTCATGGAAGCTTTGAAAGTTGCTAGAAGCGTGGTGGTCATCGGCGGCGGATTCATAGGTGTAGAGTTCGCCGATGAGTGCCGCAAGCGCGGCCTGGAGGTCACCCTGGTAGAGCTGTTGCCCCACTGTCTTCAGTTGGTTTGCGATGACCCGCTATGTATAGATGCTGAGAGTGCTCTTAAGAAGCAGGGAGTGCGGGTAATCACTGGCGATGCAGTGCAGTCTATAGCTGGTAACGGCAAGGTGGAGTATGTACAGCTTCAGAGCGGAGGACGCGTGAATGCGGATACTGTGGTGGTGGGCATAGGCGCAGTACCTAATACTGAGCTGGCTCACAAGGCTGGATTGGAGATCGGGCAGCGGGGCGGAATAAAGGTGGATGAGTATATGAAGACATCCGACCCCGATATATTCGCCGCTGGCGATTGCGCGGAGAAGTATTCCTTCTTTACCGGCAAACCGGTGCCCTTACGCCTTGCTTCTATTGCCACCAGGGAGGCCAAGCTTGCTGTCATGAATCTCTTTGGGCCAAAGATAAAGAATCGGGGAACTATGGGGGTTTCTTCCACTACAATTGGTGATACAGCCATAGCGGTTGCCGGTCTTACTGAAAGGGCCGCTCATGAAGAAGGGTTTGACGTTGTAGTCGGAGAGGCCAGTGCAGTGGACAAGCATCCTGGATCAATGCCCAATGCCAGAGAGGTGAAGGTCAAACTCCTATTTGATAGAAGTTCCAGGAAGATACTGGGCGGGCAAGCGTGTGGAGGACCGACCACTGGTGAAATAGCGAATGTCATAGCAACTCTAATAGCCGGTGGCATGACTGCTGAACAGGTGGCCACCTTCCAGATAGGCACTCACCCTATCCTCACCGCATCGCCTATAGTGTATCAGATCATAAATGCAGCTGATCAGGCTCTGGCTAAGATGTCGTAAATTGCCTCGGGTGCAGTACGAAAATGGTAAAGGACGAGGTTGTCATATCGTCTCTGCGGAGAAGGCGGAAGTGGCATATAGCATGGAGTTTAGCTAAACAATTCGAGAGGAGAATAAAATGAAGATAGCTGCTGTATCAGACGATGGCTTCAACATCAGCCAGCACTTTGGGAGAGCGCCTTACTATGTGGTGCTCACTGTCGAAGAAGGAAAGATCCTTGATAAAGAGAAGAGGCCTAAAACCGGACATCATAACTGTGCTGGTCACGAGCATGCCCAAATAGCCCCTGGAGAGAGGCATGGGTGTGATGACGGATCCGAGAGTCGGCACGCAAGCATGGCTGAAACCATAACAGATTGCCAGGTGCTTCTGGCGGGAGGCATGGGCTGGGGCGCCTACGAGAGCCTGAGAGGTTACAGCATTGAGCCTGTGGTGACTGATGTCGAGAATATCTATAAAGCGGTAGAACTCTATACAAAGGGCAAGCTGCCGAACTTAATGGAGCGATTGCACTAGTGCAGACGGCGATTCCATTCACTATAATAATAAAGTGCTCAACAGACAGTATTACTGACATAATTATCCTGGAGGAGATTTTGTGACAACCGAAGAGCAGATAAAAGAAAACCTTGAAGATGTGCTCGTACCCGGGGCAATGCGCAGCCTGGTTAAGCTCAACTTGGTCCGCAATATTGCGGTGTCCGACGGCAAGGCAAGCATCAGTCTTGCTTCGACGGCGCTTGGTCCGAAATCTCAGGACTGGCTCAAAGCCAAGGTGAGTGAGACTACCAAAGGTATACCGGGGATAAAAAAGGTTACCATAGATTTCGTCGAGGCTATGCCCAAGGAGCTAAACGAAGTCAAACACGTGGTCGCCATTATGAGCGGCAAAGGCGGTGTGGGCAAGTCCCTGGTGACCAGCCTCATCGGGGTGTCCTTGGCTCGCCGCGGCTATGAGGTAGGCATTCTCGACGCAGACATTACCGGTCCCAGCATACCCCGGATGTTCGGCACAGACAGCCGCCCTGCCGGCAGCGATAGCGGAATACTGCCTGTGCTGTCACATCTGGGTATCGGCATAATGTCCATTAACCTTCTTCTGCCTAATGAGGACGACGCTGTTATCTGGCGCGGCCCACTTATCGCCAAGACTATCACCCAGTTCTGGGAGGACGTGCTCTGGGGCAAGCTCGACTACCTTCTGGTTGACCTGCCGCCGGGCACAGCCGATGCCCCGCTGACCGTAATGCAGATGCTGCCTCTGTCAGGCGTGGTCGTTGTCTTCAGCCCCCAGGAATTGGCAGCGATGGTGGTGCGGAAAGCGGTGCAGATGGCTCAAAAAATGAACATCCCCATAATAGGGGTTGTGGAGAATATGAGCTATTTTATTTTGCCCGACAGCGGCAAGAGGATAGAGCTGTTCGGCAAGAGCAAAGCGGATGAGATGGCGAAGGCGGCGGGTGCTCCGCTTTTGGGGCAACTTCCCATAGACCCGGACCTGGCGCGGCTCTGTGACGAAGGCAGTATTGAGCGCTACGACTCCGCAGTGCTTAACGCCTTGGCCGCTGCCTTCCTCAAAGCAATGTCAGCCAAGGGTGAGGTTCCTTAACACTGGGAATATCCCCCAAACCTATATGTCCCCCTCCTTCCTTGGAAGGAGGGGGACATAGGGGGCTGAAGATAGTTGTCAAACTTCATTAATTATTAATTGAGAGATTAATATGGTAGATGATCCCCAGAAACAAGACTTTACAGGTTTCAGTCAAACAGTTATAGACCATGCCCGGAACCCCAGGAACGTGGGCACCATCCCCAATCCCGATGGCTATGCCAGCGCCATCGGCTCCTGCGGGGACATCATGGAAATATGGCTCAGGATAAAGGGAGACAGAATCCAGAATATCGCCTTCTCCACCACTGGCTGCGGCCCTACCGTCGCTGCCCTGAGCCTAGTCACCGAGCTAGCCAAGGGTAAGACCATAGCCGAGGCCAGGGGAATCACCCCGGAGTATGTGCTGGATGCCCTGGGTGGACTGCCCGAGGAAAACATTGAATGTGCTGTCCTGTCTGCGACTATACTCAGGGAAGCTATCAGGGACTATCTCGCCTTCAAGAACGAACCCTGGAAAAGAATGTATCGCCAGCAATGATAGAACATGTAGGGGCGAGGTGCCCTCGCCCCTCTATGGTGTCGTCACTATGTCACTC
>Ga0209777_10005006_pt1 | contig 15454 bp, 19 predicted proteins | sample FrelakmetHBP12HB_FD_187147 | JGI IMG/M metagenome (GOLD analysis project Ga0209777, IMG submission 187147) | Freshwater lake sediment microbial communities from the University of Notre Dame, USA, for methane emissions studies -HBP12 HB (SPAdes)... | ecosystem: Environmental > Aquatic >... | reverse complement strand
ATCCAGTCAGGCTTCGTCACGGTCCAGTCCGGTGTCATCGTCGCCTCTGGCCTCGGTGTCCTCATTTCGGGTCAGATGGTTGCGCTCGCAAGTGGGGCTTACCTCGCGTCGGGCCTCTATGTAGTAGCTGGGGCCGCATCAGGTTCTTACATCGCCTCAGGGATATACGGCATCTCACAGCTCTACGATAACGGCGTCCCCTACGACGCCCGCCTCAAGAACACGGGACTGGGACTCTTCAGCGAACGGTGGTCCTGGGTTACTAACTCCGACCTCGCCGCACAGCTGGAGATATTCAGGCGGGACTTCGAGGGTCGAGGAGGCCCTGATAGTGCCTGGTGGCTCAACGACTCCAACAAGGACCCCTCGGCGTGGACATCACCAATCGTAGTATCTGGAAACAACACGCTCGAACCCCTGCCTCAGTTCAACAACTCAATCCACCTCAGGAACAGCATAGACGGCGCGACTTGGAACCCGATCTACCTGCAGCCGAAGGCACAACCCGCTAGAAGATGGATAATGAGGATCGACATGAACATCCCCACCACGGCATCCATGGCCGCTGGCGTCATCGACGCCGTCGTGGGATTCGAGGTTCCCTCCCAAGGCGCATTTGCGGGCTACTACATCAACATCGGGAAGACGGGTGTCGCTGGCGTCCCTGTCAGCCTCCTCACCAAAGTTGTCAAGTCCGACGGAACCCTGGAAGCCCAGCAGTCGGCGGACATTTCGAGCTGGGTCGCGACGGGAACCTGGAAGACGTTTGAATTCATCATCGACCCACCTTACATCAAGTTCGTAGACGTCGCGACCCCCACGAACTTCGTGGCCAACACCCTGAGCGAAGACGTAATCAACTATCCGTCCGTGTTGCCCTTCTTTGCCAACGAATGTGGGGAGACGCAGGGAGCAGTCTCAGGGCTCATATTCGGGAGCATCTACATCGGACAGGTCACGGCCTGGCAGATCCAGACCACGAGCATCAGGAAGACGATCACACTGCTGAACTCAGGGGCGACGATCGCCACCAGCGGGGAGGTCCACTCGGACGTGGAGCTGCAGGACGAGCTCAACGTCGGCGTGACCACGAAGATAATCTACGGCATCAACGCCCTCGGAGTCAGGGTCTACCTCCTTGCTTCGCCCGACAACTTCACGACTGTTGACACGGAGGATACCGTGGACGCCTTCGGCTATTACACACCGATCTTCCTCTCAGGTCAGACCATAGTCAAATCAGTGAATGTGGGAGCGGCCCCGAAGTACCTCAGGATAATGATGAGGAATCTCGGAGGGGTAGCCACCAGCGGATATGCCATCTGGCTGACAAGGGATGAGCCGACATATTGAGCATCCTTTCGCTCCCTCAACTGAACCCGTCGTACGTCACGGAGTATCAGGAAATCGCACGGGTGCCCATCAACTTCACCGCCAACGGATTCACAGTCACTCTCCCCATTCCCTTGCGGAACTTCCTCCACATACTCATAAGGTATCGGTTCATATCGGGCACTCCAGGGAGTCCGTGCTACATAAGGTTCAACGGCGACAGCGGAGGCAACTACGCCACCAGCACTTCGCTTAACGGAAACGCCGATGCAGCTGCCACGCTCGGATCGGGCATCGTTTTCCCCTTTCCAGTTAACACCACCACGATCAACACCTTCATCGACCTCTGGATAAACAACGTCATCTATGGTGGTATGCATCGGGTGATGCACAGCCACGAGGACCAGTCCCAAGGTTCGGGTACGGCACCCAATAGAACTGAACGCAGCGGGACCTGGGCGAGCACCGCCCAAATAAACTCCATCAGCCTCGTCTTCGCTGCGGGGAATACATTTGCGATAGAAGGAGAGATCCTTGTGCTCGGAACCGATTACTGGCAGTGATACGCATGGCAGCCACAATCAATTCAAAACCTCTGGCGACGCCGTCATACGAGAGCGGCTTCGTGGAGATTGCACGAGCAACCATCTATTTCAACGCCAACGGATTCACATGGGGCCCCTTGGCCTTTCCTGCGAAGAACTATCTCCACTTGATCATAAGGCTTCGGAGCGGAGTGAGCGCGAATACCGTCGCTTGCACCCTAAGGTTCAACGGAGACAGCGGAGCCAACTACGCCCAACGCACTTCTACGGCTGGTGCGGCAGATGCGACTTCCACGGGCCTAACGGGCATCAGCCTGATGGTCACTCCAGGGAATGCGACTACAGCCAACTGGTGGGCCGACCTATGGATAAATAACTACCCAAGTACCGCCGTGCATCGAGTGTTGCATGGTCACGAAGACCTCTCCGTTGGCTCGGCAACGGTACCGACCAGAGTAGAGATATCCGCTTGCTGGGCAAGCACCGTTCAGATAACGGACATCCGCCTTGTCTTCGCTTCGACCACTGGCCCCTACATAATAGACGGTGAGGTCATCGTCCTGGGAACCGATTAGTGGGGATGAACTTGAGCTTACCTCTTGCGCTGCCGTCATACCAGACTGGTTTCGTGGAAGTCGCACGAGTGCCTTTCAAGTTCACTCAGAACGGATACACATTGACCCTCGCCGTTCCTCCGAAGAACCTCTTCCATGTGATCATAAGATACAGTTCCAGCGGGTTTTCGCTCGGCGTCACCATGAGGTTCAACGGGGACAGCGGAGCCAACTATGCCTATACCACTTCGACGGCTGGTGCGGCAGACAGCGGTTCAACGGGCGCAACGAGCATCGCCCTTAGGAACCCATCCACGACGGCGACCACACCCAACACCTGGATTGACCTCTGGATATGTAACAGCCCGAGTGCGGCCATACATCGGGTGTTGCATGGTCACGAAGACCAATCCGTAGGCTCGGGAACGGCGCCGATCAGAATAGAGATATCCGCTTGCTGGGCGAGCACCGTTCGAATAGCGTCCATCAGCATCATCTTCGGTTCGAGCACGGGCGCCTATACAATGGAGGGCGACGTTATCGTCCTCGGTACTGACTAGTAGCTCAAGCTCATAACGCCTTCAAACTTGCCCTGAAGCGGGTTGGGCAGACTCGAGCCTCCGCCTCCGTTCCAGAACGTGCCGTCGTTGAGTCCCTTGATGAGGTCGAAGCCCTCGAGGGGCAGTCCGGTGTAGCCGACCAAGCAGGCGGGATCGCCCAACGGAGGGAACCACGCCTGATTGTAGCTGGGAGTTGCGGGTGCAAAGTCGAAGTAGAGGGCCTGCAGGCAGCCCACCCTCGTCAGCTGCTCCATCGCCGTCTGTATGTGGTAGTTCCTGTGGGCGGGATTCTGGCAGGAGAACGTCCACCACCAGTTCCATCCAGGGTAGGATTGGTTAAGCATCTGCCAGTTGTTCGCGATGGAGAACACATCGTAGCAGCCGTACCCGAAGTTCATGTCCACCAGGTCCACCCCTTTCCTGAAGACCTGAAGGAAGGCCCCTATCTCCTGGAACCATGCCGAAGAAGGATTCCACACCGAGTTAGTCTGCTCCCCGCCGAACGAATAATAGAACTTCGCGCCCGGGTCGTACGTCCGGATGTCGGCCATCGTCGCCTTCACGACGTCGAGGCCGTTCGGGTCGTGCTCGTCCTCGTCGCCCACCCAGTAGTAGTCCACGAGGGAGTGGTCCACCCCGATGAGGAACTGCTGATGGTACGGGCCTACGGGAACCTCGACTATCAGCTTCGAGTCCGGGAAAGCCTGGTGAATGTTCTTGACCACGGTCGGAGAGAGCTGGCCGACGTCAAGCATCCAGTCGGACTCGTTAGGCCACCCACCGCCGTGCGCGTTGACAAGGACGACGCCAGGCTTGAGCGGGACGGCCTGCTGGTAGAAGTGCATCATGCCCCACATTCCGTAGATTCCTATGTTCACGAGCAGCGAGTGGGAGCGGCGCGATTTAAAGGTTATTTACTAGCTACTACGAACTATCGGGACGATGCTTGACATATCGCTTTTCGTAATCGTCCTCTTACTGGCGTTCGCCTATGAATGGGTGGACGCGGCGCTTGGCCAGGGGTACGGCACGCTCGGCAGCCCTACCCTTCTGCTCTTGGGCTTCGCTCCCTCCGTGGTCGTCCCGGTGATGCTCGCATCCCAGGCGGTGGGCGACTTCAGCTCTGCGTTCTTCCACAACAGGTTCAAGAACGCCGACTTCAGCAACCTCAAGACCCCTGACGCCAGGCGCGCCTTCTTCATCACAGCCTGCGGCATCATCGGCGTCGTGGTAGCCAGTTACATAGGGAGTTCCCTCATCTCAAAGTCCTTGATGACGACCTACATCGGCATCGTAGTGACACTGATGGGGATACTGCTGCTAGCTGGTGTGATTCTCAAGTTCACCTGGAAGAGGCTCGCGGTCCTCGGGACCATAGCCGCCTTCAACAAGGGGATGAGCGGCGGCGGATACGGTCCAGTGGTGGCAGGAGGACAGACGGTGATCGGGGTCGGCACCAAGAACTCGATAGGCATAACGGACTTGGCCGAGGGGCCGATAGTCATAGCTGGCTGGCTGGCTTGGACCATCTTCAAGGGCATCCCCGCTGGTGAATTGAGCCTCCTTCTCCCTCTCTGTATTGCAACCGCAATAGCACCGCCCTTAGGAGCATACTTCACCTACAGGCTTCCGACGAAGAAGCTCAAGAGGGTGATGGGCGCGGTAATCCTCGTCCTCGGCCTGCTGACGCTGGCAAAGATAATCAGCCCATAGGCGCTCTGAATATGAAGTGCATAATGTTCGACGTCGACGGGACAATGGCGGTCAGCCAGCAGGGCCCCATCCCGATGGACTTCATCTACTACCTGGGCACACACCATTGCATAGGAATCTGCGGGAACTGGGTTGCGGCCTACCTGACAACCAACATCAACGACTTCAAGAGGTTCACCTTCGTAGACACCGCCAGCACGTCCAAGGCTGCGCACTTGGCCGCCATCAAGAAGTTCTGTATGTTCGAGGAATACATCTTCGTGGGCAACGCGGAATCCGACAAGGCCGCTGCTGACGAAGCTGGATGGAAGTTCGTGTGGGCGAAGGACTGGAAGGATCTAGCGGGATAAGTATGGCAGGTTCAACATCAAAGATAGGAAAGACAAACTCGAAAGGCGGCTCGCTGAAGACGGTGATTCCATCCTCAATAGTCGAACAGATGGACTGGAAGGATGGCGACGAGCTCAGGTGGCAGATAAAACCGTTGAGATTCCACCTTCAGAACGGAACATATATCGCCCAAGACAGGCTGACGGTCGAGGTCACAAGGACAGAAACACACGCGGCGTCCTTCTGGAATCGGACCGTAGACGCACCCGTGGACCCGAAGAGCCAAGCAATGGTCACCAGGGGAATGGAGGAAGCAGCGAAGAATATCACGGCAGCCGACGTCCACGACCTCATGTTCTCCCAACGGCTAGCCATGGAAGAATTCCTGAAACTCAATACGGTCAAGCTGAAGCAGCCAGACGCACAGCACCCGCACAGCTGGCAGCGATTTACTCCTGTTCCGAAGGAAAACTTCATCCAAGCTCTGGTCAAGATCAAGTTCCCGCGCGAGGACGCCGAGAGGATGGTCAAGACGCTCTACAAGCTCGGACAGATCTACGAAACCAAACCCGACGTCTACAGCAGGGTAACGGAATGGCCAGCCCGAGGGTTGAAGTAGACTGGCCTCTATTCGGGGCGAATGCCAGCCGCGCAATCTTACGGCAAATCGAACGAATCGGTAAACCATCACAAGACCTTCCATCGACATACTTGCGCACATCCGCCCTCGGGGCGTGACCCAGGCACACGACCAACCTGTCGGCCTAACCTTAGTCCGACTCAAAGCCAATCAGCCCAACGGGGAATATCAAACATGGATACCCTCAAAGACCTAACCGCAGACATGAAGAAGCTGGCGATGGGCGACCAGTGGTACCGCATCAGAGGCGTGACGACCATACTGGCCCCCCAGGACCCTCGGTTCGTAAGGCCGTACACCTACCGGAAGAACGGCTGGGGCAAGATCGAAAGGGTGGAGGCGAAGACGGACGGCTCTCCCACTCAGCAGACCGCACCCAGGCGCATGAAGCGCACCCGGTCAGGCGAAGGCGAGACGAAGATAGGCACCTGCTGGTCCTTCCAGCAAGAGGACGGCCCCAGCAGCGCGGTCCTCCTGCCATGGGGCGGCAGCTACGGCTTGATGAAGCAGGGAATACGGCGTTCCTTCGACGCGCAGCATAAGATGTCGTACTTCTACCCACAACTCGACGAGATCAAAGTGTACCCCACACTACTCAAGGTGAAGGGGCCCATCGAATCTCTCGAGGCAGGGCCCGAAGTCCTCCTTGTGCCGAGGAACGTCATAGGACGAGGCAGCATCCGCGTGGAGGAATTCTTCGACTACGTTGAAGACAGGGACGTGGAGTTCCTGATGGAAGTGGACTCCGAGTCTCCAATCAACGAGGAGAAGTTCGTCGCCATGCTCAAGGCCCTCAACACCCTGGACTCCTTCGGCCCTACGAAGAGAGGCAAGTTCGACGTCACCAAGATCGAAAAGGTCTCCCTGAGCGAGTCTGAGAAAGAAAAGCTTCACGACTCTTAGCCACCTACGTTTTTCGGGGATAGCCCGACCTAACAATCCCTAACCTATCGACACCCACCCACCTGCCCAAACTCCGAACTGATCACCCAATCCCTGAGGACTTACGGCGGCCGAGCATTCTAGCAGCCAATCCTTTAGCAAACTCACATTCGGTCCTCGGGGCTCGAACCAGCAAGACTTCATACACTCGGCATCCGCCCGCTTATCCATCCTACCATACTTACAAGCGGCCATGTAAGCGAGCCCTCGGGGAGAACAAGGCTCCTCGAGGGTCAATCAGCCGCACTTTCGAACGCTCAGCCAGCTGTCCGCACCTTCAGCCGACACACGAGATTGTACCCAAACACTCAGTAAACAGACAGTCTCACCATGCACAAGCTCCAACCCTACAATCGACACCCGCCCTCGGGGCACAATCAATCATGAGTCCAGCCGATCATCCGTACAGCGTTCGGCCAGCTAACCGTGCCCTCGGGGCCTACCCACACGACCAGGCGATCACCAAATCAGACAGTCAACAACCAGGCCCTCGGGGGAGAACCCAAACATGAAATCCGTCTCTTACCCACTCACTCACCCAGCTAACAGCCGCTTATCATTCCAACGCCAGCGCATCCAATCAGTCTCCCCGGGGCGAACTTTCTCTCAACCACTCGTCCGTACCGACGGGCGGGTCTGCATACGCCCCATCGGGATCTAGACGTCAGGTGTAAGTATCGTCCCCCACGTCAGCCTATTCATCACCACGAAGTAGACGATGGAGAAGCCGATGAGGAACAGGGAGCTCCAGCCGATTACCGGGGAGACGGCCACCACCACCGCGTAGAAGGTCAGGATCTCCACCACCGTCATCAGCGTCTTCAGGAGCTTGTTCTTGAACCAAGTCTGCGCCAGCATATCGCAGGTGAAGCCGAAGGCCATCGAGAAGAGTCCCGTTGCACCCGCAAAGGCCAGCACAAACCAACCGCCGCTCCCCGTGGTCGAAAAGAGTATGAGCAACAGCGGGACCATCGCCAAGAGCTTGACCGCCAGGGAGAAGCCCCAGGCCCGCGCTGGCATGATGAGAGTGTCGGGGTTCGCCACAATAGATGAACGGTCTGCGCTAGGCCCTCCAGGATATACCTCGGCTCCGAGCGCCACGAGAGGATTCCACTCACTAGTCTTGAGGTCCTTTAGAGATCCCGATATTGCGTTCTGGAAGAACACCTGGCCGAAGCCGTAGAGGGCCACCCACAGCATCAGCGGGCTGACCGTGCCAGCCGTCAGGTAGAACACGAAGACGGGGAGCGGGGCGAAGCAGAGGCCGATCCACACGCCCGCCAGCAGGGACGTCTTGTTGGTCCTGTTGTAGAGGAGGCCGAAGCCCAGGCAGGTCAGGAAGATGAAGAAGGCGGAGACGTTGCCCCAGGACAGCCAAGTTGCGAGTGCAAGTCCGACCGTGTAGAGTGCGATGGTGAACCTGACGGCCGCCGTGGGGCTGATGGACCTCCCGAGCGGGAAGTGCTTCTTGGACGGGTCGGACAGGTCATACCTGTAATCCTGGAGGTTGTTGTCTACGAAGCCCGCCCAGTGGAAGATGAGGCCGAAGACGCCCCAGGCCAGCGTCCACCAAGACAGCAGCTGGCCACCCGCAAGGAAGTACCCCAGCAGGGCGGACGAGATCGTTAGCGCCGCGGTGTGGATGCGGGAGAACATCAGCCAGTCGCGAAGGGAAGCCATCAGAACCATTCACCCACTCCGCCGAGGGCCTTAATACAAGTCCTGCTACAAGCGTGTTGAACAGTCTCAGGTGGTTCATAGGGGCGTATCCTGTGGTCCACATCCAAGCGATAGATGGCGCGCTGGGACCACCCGTCGGGAACTATGGGATCTGCCGCCCAGTTGGCTTTGCATTCGACGGTCTTACCACACTTGTCGCACCTGAGCAAAAACGCCATAGTTGTTAGTAGATAGTAGACGGCTATTTAACCCGTTTCGCTGGCCGGTCGTGCCGTCGGGGAGGGCTGCTCCATCGAGCCGCCAGGCATCCCAGGCGCCGCCGCCCTGTGTGGCCTGCCAGGGCCTCTGCGTCCGCCAGAGCGCCTACTCTCGACCATCGTAGCCTCTCTTGTCCTCGTCCTCTCCTTGCCGAGCACGACGCTCGTGGCGACGTGGGCCGACCAGGCGTTGGCTATGGCGTCGCGCTGATTCTTCGGGAGAGCGGTGCCCGTCTGTATCCTCATCTGGTCGCTTATCCTGTCGGCCATCCCCTCGCCTATGCCATGAATCCAGTTGGTTTCCTGCATCAGGGCGATGGCCTGGTCTTCGGTAATGCCAGCAGGCAGCTTCATCTGCTTGTGCATGATTCCGCCAAACAGCTTTGGCCTTGGGAGAAGTGGCTTCCAGTCCTCTAGGAACGAGATGATAGGTCCGGGCATCAAGAGATGGTATGGAATCTTGATATATAAGTTTGGGGTAGAGAGCTTTGATGTCAGCCGACGTAAGCCAGAAGCTGCAACTGATAGTGCTCCAAGTCAAGAGGGAAGCCTGCCTCGACGTCTACAGGCAGATACAGCGAAGCATCCCTGGAGGCGGAAGCTACAGGGCTCAGAACACCACGATAGACTTGATGAACTCTACGAACCCAACATCGGAACTAGCGAGGGAAATCAACTTCCTAGTGGACGGAGTTCACATGGAGCTCAACGCTAAGAATGAGAAGATAAAGACGCTGGAGCGCCAGGTGCAGGACCTGATGCTCCAGCTTAACAGAAAGCGCTAGAGGCTGGCTAGCTGGTTACTGATCTTCTGTAGTGTGACGTTGAGTTCCTGCTCGGCCCTGACGAGGGTGTTGTTGGCCACCACCATCTGCTGGCTGGCCGCCGTGTAGTCTTGAGAGGCCGCGAGTATCGCATCGACCCTGTCCTTGAGTTCGTTGCGTAGGTCGCCCGTCAGCAGGTCCCTTACGGCTCCGCCAAGTAGTCCTGGCATTACCTGAGCACCTCCACTATCTCCAGGTGGACTGTCGAACCAGGTGGCAGGTCCGCCAAGAAGGGTATCTTGTCTGTACTCAAGAACTCCTGAAACTCTGGCACATGGAAGTCGGGGATGTCGTGTATTTCGTCAGGCGCTGGGACGTCGACGGTTAACCGGAAGAACTTGGCCATTAGACAAGCGCCTCGATTATCGGTTCGAGTTGCGGACGCAATGCTGGAGTCGCCTGCCCCCATATGTCGCGGTAGAAGGAGATAGCCTTTGTGATGGAGCCCATGCCGAACACTCTCGCGTCGCTGTTGAGCCAAGCGTCCATGATGTCGTATGGAACCGTGTGGCCGTCGGGGAACTTCTTCCTTCCAAGCAGCGACCAGCCGAGGGACGTCCCCTTGATGTAGATCCAGATGTCGACGTTGTCCGGTTCCTTGACCATGTGGAGGGAGCCTTCCTTGACCCTGTAGTTGAACCTTTGGACGACCTCACGCATCTGCTCGTCCATCACCACGAGAGCAACGACCTGGTTGCCCAGGTAATTATACTTGTTCTGGATGGTCTTGATGTCCAGCTGGGCGTTGATGATGCGGGTGCTTCTGGCTGCTAGATCTATTGCCGCGTTGCGGGTCATCGTCTTGATTCTGACCTTGAGCTCCGCCAGGAACCCGAGCTTCTGCGGCTTCGCCGTGATGATCGTCTTGACGATATTGTCCAGGGTTTCCTTGTCGGGGAGCATGACGGGCAGGCCAGCCTTGATCTGCTCCTGAATCTTCATCGTAAGGGGTATCTTGCCTATGACGTTCACTGCGTACTTGCCTGCCAGCTCGTCGGAGCCGCTCTCGCCGAACAGGTAGTACCTTGTGCCGTGCTCACAGTCGAAGTAGACCATGTTCTCGATGATGCCGAGGACCGGTATCCCGTTCAACTGGTGCAGCTTGAGGACGCGCTCCGTGGTCGCAAGGTGCGCTGGCTGCGCTACGATGAGCGTCCCGATGAAGTTGTCCTCGAACAGCGCCAGGGCCGTCCGGAATTCGTTGGAGACGACGGCGGGGAGGTCGATGATGAGGTAGTCGACGTTCCATTCTCCGTTCTGGACGATGTCTCTGATGATTTCGCCGTACTCCTCCGCCGTCATCCCAACGCCTCGGTCCTGCACTACTTGTTCTATCGAGAAGAAGGAGAGCCCAGCGCGCTGGGCTGGGATCAGCTTCTTGTCTGGCGTCAGGGTCATGTTCTCGGTGAACCTCAGGAGCTTGGCCAGGTTGGGGTTCGAGAAGTCGGCGTCTATGAGGCCGACCTTGTAACCCCTCGCTAGGAGCTCCTGTGCTACGGAAGCCGCGCACACGCTCTTTCCGGTTCCGCCCTTGCCTGAGCACGTTGCTAATGCTAGCATGGTTCAATGCCTCCTACTTGTCGTCTACTAAGCCTTCCGCTGCTAGCCTGGCAAGCTCCTCGCTCGTACCCTGCGCTGGCACCGCTGCGGCAGGAACTGGTGCTAGGAGGTTCTTCACGATGAGCTCCACTGGCTTCCTTTCCTCTATCAGCTTGCTGACCTTTTCGATGCCAGTCGCGAGGACCTTGAACGAGTCGTTGTTGTATCCCTCGGCAGAGCTCGGCCTGTTCTTCACCTCTGCGATGAACTTGTCATTGAGATCCTGGATGTACTTCCTGTCGCCTGCCATCTGCTCGCGGTTCTCCTTGAGCTGTTCCTCCACACGCCTAATCTGGTCTGCGTTAGCCTGCTCCTTTGCTGTCCGCAGCTGGTCCTCGAGCGACTTGGTCCGCTCTTCCATAGGCTTGACGAACCGCTCGTGCAGCATCTCCATTACCTCCTGCGAGCTATCGCCATTGGACGGTGCCACTGCTGGGGCCGACTGTCGTCCGGAGGACATCATAAGCCAGCCCAGTGTGCTGATGGGAACCTTGGCATGGGAAAAGATGGTCTTGCCCTCCTGGTCGACACCCATAGGAAGGTCTATCTCTGCCGTCTGCTCTCCCTGTTGAGCCACTGGCTCCGCCTGTCGCTGTGGCGCCCTTGCCAGTTTCTCCTCGACTATACGGGCTACGTCTGCCGCGGTGAGCGTCTCGGGGCGCGGGCCATAGCCTGGTCCGCCGTATGCACCCATTGGAGGCTGACCTCCGTACCCCTGGTCGCGTTGATAGGGATTGAGCCCATAGTACTGCGATCCGGGCTGTCCGTACACTGGACGGCCCCATGCATCGACGGGGCCACCCATCGCATAGGGATTGGGCCCACTAGGGTAGCCGTAGATGTTGGGTTGCTGTGGCAGCCTAGACCCCATTGGCACATAGTTGATCTGCTGGCCCTGCAGGGCAGTCGCATACTGTTGGAAGACGCGGTCGCATTGCTCGACGATGCGCAATGCCTTTTCTGGCTTGACGCCAGCGTCCTGTGTCAGCATCCTGGCAAGCGCGCCCATGTCAAAGTGGATGCTTGCGTCGTTGTCCCATTCCGACAGGGCGTATTCCTTGGCATTGGTGGGGACCTGTGGGCTGTTCAGCAGTTCGTTAAGTCGGTCCCTGATGAGGCCCTCGATGACCACCGGGCCGTTGATTCGGATGTTGGCGATTACCTCCTCTTCTGTCTGTTGCTTCTTTTCTAGATCCTTCTGCCCCTTGTGCGCCTTCCGGACGTGCTGGGCGAGAATCACCGAGCGGTCAAAAGATTGACCGCAGATCTTGCAGACGAACTGTTGCCCTCCTGGAGGGGTAACAACTGGTCCCGCTGCAGGTGCTCCGCCACCAGCTGCATCAATGGGCCCAGTGGTGGCGGCAACTGGCCCCTGTTCAGCGTCGTTCTGTGGCTCTACTGCCATAGTTCAGTTGCAGGTGCAAAGCCTATATAGGGATTACTGATACCATTGACTATGGTTTCTGTGGTCATCATTGGCGGTGGGTTCGCTGGACTGGCGGCCGCCATCAAACTAGCAGAAAACGGTGTGAAGGCAACGATTATCGAGGCAAGGGAGACGCCCATAGCCCATACCACTGGCGGCATCGCCGACTGGTGGTTCGAGGGCGGCGATATGAAGCCTCCAGAGGAAGCGGTTGTGGCGCCGCTCTTGGGAGTCAACATCGTAAGCCCGAAAGGGACCGTCGCCAAGATCAGGGTGGGCCACAGGGTCGGCGCCGTCCTGGACCCCGAGAAGTACCTCAAGTTCTACATAGAGAAGGCCAAGAGCATGGGAGTGGGCTTTGTTGCACCTGCAACATTCTACGCGATAACGTCCGACGGTGTCGAATATCATTACCAGGGCGCGTACAGAACGACCGAAGCAGACTGGATCATAGCGGCTGACGGAGCAAGGAGTTCCGTTAGGCGGTTCATGAACCTTCCAGAGCCGAAGACGGAAGATCTCCACATTGGTTACGAGGAGACAATCCCCAACTCCAACTACGAGCCCGACATGGTGAGCCTCTACATTGATTCTCACATAGCCAAGAAGGGATACTGGTGGGTCTTTCCGGATGACGCCGAGGGAAAACGAATACGAGTAGGACTAGGCGTCCCGAAGTCGGTCCACGAAAATCCGAAGGAGAACTTTTACAACCGCCTGTTGTTGGCATATCCTGAATTCGACAAGACTTGCTCGAAAGTAGTCTCTGGGACTATCCCAACAGCACCCCTTCCGAGGACAAACCTCGCATTCCATAAAGAAATCCCCGTGCTCTTCGTCGGCGACGCGGGGTTCTTCTGCTCCCCACTCCATGGCGGCGGCATAGGCTTCGGGATTATGAGTGGAATCCTTGCAGCCGAGGCCGTCCTCGAGGACGATTCGTTCGCATATGACAAGAAGTGGAAGAAGAAGATTCAACCCATCCTCAAGAGGCACTACCTCCTGAAGAAGGCACTCTACACATGGAACGACGCGGACTTCGACAAAGCCATCCAATGCTTGAGCTCCTGGAAGTACGACTTCGGCGAGGCGATGCTGGATCCCAACTCCGCCATACTGGACTTCGTAGAGCACGTCATGAGGAAGTACCCGGGGCTCATCCCGAAGGTCGTCGCGTTGCGCCTGAAGTGACGGGATATGTACAAGGTCACTTACCACTTGACCGCTACGATAGAGGCCGAGATGCAGACATTCGCCGATGCAACCCTGGAGGAATTTCCCAAGATGCTTGGCCAGGTCGACAAGGAGAAGATGGAGCCAGTCAAGCTCGAGGAGTGGAAGGTCAAGCTCAAAAGGTGGAAGAAGCTCAAGGAGACTTACCGCTACACCTACCTGGTCATCACTTCGCTAATCGAAACGGACATCCCCGCAGCCGAGAAGAGGATCGAAGGGCTGCTCAGGATGCTGCAGCTCAATGAAAGCATAAAAGAGGTAACCTTCAAACAGCATGGCGAAGCCATAGCCATAGGGGATTGGAAGAAATGACAGTAATCGAGTGTGTCAGGTGTGGACGGAAGGAAGATATGTCGAAGGCGAAGCAGACGAGGGCCCCTGTGGGCGTCGACGTCAAGATACTCTGCCAGGGATGCAAAGGAGACTCATTCCGCATCTACACGAAGACGGAGGCCCCATTGATGGTTCCACCTGTCGCGCCGCCCAAGATCGACCCCGTCAAGATGGGCCTGCTCCAGCGTCCAGAACCCAAGCCGCTGGTCCCGCGAAAGCTGCCGTAGGACTAAGACATCAAGGGTCTACAGGCCAACAAGTACCATCCGTGGCTCCACCTCCGGTCGGTGAACATAACGCAGTTCGGCATAACATAACCACCGACTAACGCGCCGTTGCGTTATGTATATATAAGCCAAGGAACTATTCGGGGACGGTATGAAGCCTATCATAACGCAGGATGACATCGACTTCCTCAAGGTCTTCAAGGGGTGCGGCAAGAATGTCAAGCTGACAGCGCAGCGGCTGGGCATATCGGTTACTGCGACAAATATGAGGTTAACGAGGCTGCGGAAGAAGCGGCAGCTGCTCTTCGACGGGCTCTCGGCAATCAGGCACTATGAAGACGTCCTGAAACCGAAAAAGCAATCAACGTGGCAGGACAAACCTCAGGAGGGACAAGCATGAGCAAGATTGAAGGAATCAGGAAGAACTACCCGAGGATCCCAGTCGGGGAGAAGCTTAAGGCCATTGTTGCGAACGCAAGACCTTTTACCCTGCTCCTCCCAATAATCGGCGGCTGGCTGATGGTGGAGGCCAGTTTGGGAAGGGTTACCATCCCTACCCCGAACGTGATCTTCACCTGGTCGGCCATCTTTGCAATGCTCCTAGTGAACGCTACGAGCAACTACATCAACTCCATATTCGACGTCGAGATCGACCGCATCAACAAGCCCTACAGGCCACTACCGAGCGGCAAGCTGAGCGAAACCGAGGCGTGGTTCCTCTATAGTCTGGGCATCCTCGGCGCGATGCTGCTCGCGGCGACCGTCAACCTGACCTTCTGGCTGTTTACGCTGGCATCCATCGGCCTTGGGTTCGTCTACTCAGCCCCACCACTGCGGCTCAAGAAGCACCTGTTCTGGAACGGCTTTGACCAAGCGCTGGTCAGGGGCCTGTTCGGACCGCTGGCGATGTGGTCCATATTCGCCCCGATCAACGTGGACATCCTGGCCTTCTGTGCGGCGATGGTGACCTTCGTAACGGCGGCTCAGAACATCAAGGACATACCCGACGTCGAAGGAGACAGGAAGTACGGGATGAACACGGTGATGGTCCTCTATGGCATCAAGGCCGTGAAGGAGGTCATCATAGTGGGCACCCTCGCGGCGATGGTAGAACTCACCATGTTCGCAGGGTTAATCAAGAACGGCGGAGTCGTAGCCTTGGTCTTCATCCCATTCGCATTCGCTTTCGCCTACACCATAGGCAATGCTAAGAAGAGTCTGACAGAAAACACGATAGCTTGGAACCTGTACTACCTGGC
>Ga0209777_10005005_pt1 | contig 15455 bp, 12 predicted proteins | sample FrelakmetHBP12HB_FD_187147 | JGI IMG/M metagenome (GOLD analysis project Ga0209777, IMG submission 187147) | Freshwater lake sediment microbial communities from the University of Notre Dame, USA, for methane emissions studies -HBP12 HB (SPAdes)... | ecosystem: Environmental > Aquatic >... | reverse complement strand
TCTCGAGATCTGCTTCCCGTGTCTTTTTCAGTTTGATCATGTCCCCGATATGGGCGGCGATCCGGGAGCTTATGACTCCTTCGTACACTTCTTCGGGTGTTGGAAGTGCAAGGTGTTCTGCAGGAGTTACATAACAGATGAAATCTGCACCTAAGGATGAGGAGATCGCTGCACCAATAGCGGCGACACGGTCATCATAACCGGGTGCGATGTCGGTAACAATCGGTCCGAGCATATAGAACGGCTTATTATTCGTAACGCGTTTCATCAGGGTGACGTTTGTTGCAATCTCATCGATAGGAACATGTCCCGGCCCCTCGACAATCACCTGGACATTTTCATTGTGGGCCTTATCGGCCAGTTCAGCATTGATGAGCAACTCCTGCACCGCAGCCCGGTCGGTTGCATCGTGGACTGCACCCGCACGCATGCCGTTGCCCATCGAGAGCGTGACTTCGTGCTCCTTCATGATCTCGAGTAAGTAGTCGAATTCTGAATAGAGCGGGTTCTCTTTCTCATTATGGAGCATCCATGCGGTCATGAACGCGCCGCCACGGGAGACAAGCCCCGCATGCCGGCCCTGGTTCCGGAGGCGCTTGACGGTCTCCCAGTTGATGCCGGTATGGATCGCCATGAAATTGGTGCCGAGTTTTGCCTGTTCGGCAGTGATCCGGAACAGGGCATCCTCTTTCATGTTGACGACAGCGCCGTCCTTTATTGCTGCCTCGATGAATGCCTGGTAGAGCGGCACACACCCCACGGAAAGTTTTGTATGTGCAATGACCTGCTTTCGGATCTCGACAAAGTCCCCACCTGTTGAGAGCTCCATGAGGGTATCGGCACCGGCAAGTTCTGCCTGCCGCGCTTTCTCCAGTTCCATCGGAATATCAACGATATCGGTCGATGTGCCGATCGATGCATTCACTTTCGTGCGTAGTCCTTCACCAATCCCACAGATTTTTACTTTACGGTACGGGGAAATGGGGATGACAATATGGCCTTCGGCAACGCTGCGCCGGACGAAGTCTTCGGTTACTCCTTCCTGTGCAGCAACGATCTTCATCTCATCAGTGACGATGCCGCTTTTGGCATCTTTGACAATACTCATAGCCTAGATATTTTCTTAAAAGACAAGATAAAGCCTCGTTTTTCAAATTCTGGACTAAATTTTAGTTGTTTAATAAACAAGTAAAGTTGATTTGGGATAAAGAAAAATATTTTGTGTTTGTTGATTGATCCGGTTACAGCACATGGATTCCGGTCATCCATAGAAAACTGGTTTTGTGCCAACCTGATATTTTTTTATGGTTGAACTGATGCTCGTTTGTCTTGCGTGAACTTCAGGTCCTCGGTTTGAGAAGTTATATAATAGGAATAAAGTAAGACATCATGTGAGTGCATAGAGATTATTCTGAAAGAAAATCGGATCAACAAGGGAATGCCCCGAAAAACAATGGATTCTCAAAGAAGTGCAACCGGATGGTGGTATTGCGGACCCTCCTAAGGATACCTGGAACTGGGAGGACATCCGAGATGGTGCCCGCCGTACCATTATTGGTGCCAAGAAAAACATAGAGGATCCGAGCATATTCCATAAGATTGCCCTCATCCCCCTTCTCGCATGGGTCGGCTTAGGTGCTGATGGTGTCTCCTCCTCGTCATACGGGCCTCCTGAGGCGTTCATTGCACTCGGAGAACATACCTATCTTGCAGTATTTCTTGCCTTGGGAACTGCCCTCACGGTTTTCATCATCTCGTACGCCTATAGCCGCATCATCGAGCATTTCCCCAGCGGTGGCGGGGGGTATATTGTCGCCACCCATACAATCAGCGAACGGGCTGGTGTCCTCTCCGGAAGCGCCCTTTTGATTGACTACATGCTGACCATCACGGTCTCTATCGCTGCCTGCGCCGATGCAATCTTTTCGTTCCTGCCATACCATTACCAACCGTATAAACTTGTGTTTGCCTGCGTGCTCATTCTCATCCTTATCGTGATGAACCTGCGGGGCGTGAAGGAATCGGTGAAGATACTCGCCCCGATTTTTCTGGTATTCATCGCGGCACATGCCCTGTTGCTTGGTTACGGGATCTTTGCCCATGCTCCCCAGATCGCTCCAGTTGCTGATGGGATCCAGACAGGACTCTCCCGAGACCTCGCGGCGATTGGTATGATCGGGGTGCTGGCAATCTTCCTGCGGGCGTATTCGCTGGGCGGTGGTACGTATACCGGGATCGAGGCAGTAGCAAACGGCATGCAGATCATGCGGGAACCGAAAGTTAAGACCGGAAAACGGACGATGGCGTATATGGCAATCTCCCTCGCCGTCCTTTCCGGAGGTCTCTTTCTCTGTTACCTCCTATGGAATATTGCCCCAGTTCCGGGCCAGACACTGAATGCAGTGCTCGCTACAAGAGTATTTGGCGACTGGCCTCTTGGGGGACTTCTTGCGCTCATCACGATCTTCTCCGAAGCGGCCCTGCTGATGGTCGGTGCGCAGACAGGGTTTATCGATGGCCCGCGGGTCATGGCAAACATGGCAATCGATTCCTGGCTCCCCCGCTCCTTTGCACTGCTCTCCGAGCGCCTCACCATGACAAACGGTGTCCTTGTAATGGGCGGATCGGCACTTCTTCTCATGATTTTCACGCACGGTTCCATCATATTTCTTGTCACCATGTATGCGATCAATGTGTTTCTCACCTTCTCGATCTCTGAGTTTGGCATGTCCCGGTTCTTCTATAAAAACCGGGCGACCGAGAAGGAATGGAAGCGACACATCCCAATCCATCTTATAGGTCTTGTGCTCTGCAGCACGATCCTCACCATCACCCTCTTCGAGAAGTTTGGCCAGGGTGGCTGGCTTACCCTCTTTTTGACATCCGGACTGGTTGCCCTCTGTTTTGTGATTCATAGGCATTACCGGAAGGTGACGAGGGGGATACACAAACTGGATGTCCTGCTCGATACAGTTCCTACTACCGGGGTAAAGAACATCGATTTGGTCGACCCGCATAAAATGACCGCCGTTCAGCTGGTCACCGGCTTCCACGGGTTCGGGGTGAACACGTTCTATTCCATTACAAAGAACTTCCCGGGCGTGTACGAGAACTTTATTTTTGTTTCGATTGCTGTCGTTGATTCCGGGACATTCAAGGGTTCGGCAGAAGTGAATGCTCTGGCACAATCAACAAGGACCGCGCTATCAAAATATGTTGACCTCGCACAGGACTTGGGTTTTGCTGCTGATTACCGTATGGACATCGGCACTGATGTGGTTGACCTCGCTGTCCCTCTGTGTAAAAATATCGCAAAAGAGTTTCCGAACTCTACGTTTTTTACCGGGCAGATCGTGTTCCGGCACGAAAACCCGTTCCAGAAGGTTCTCCATAACGAGACCGCATTTGCAATCCAGCGGCGGCTCCAGTACAGCGGGATCACTACCGTTATTCTTCCGATCCAAGCGGAAAAGTAGGTCCTGCAAACGAGTATCCTCGAACCTTCGCCTGCATCTGGTGGATCGATCCTGCCGTGTGACTCTGACCGGGTTTACCTGACTATAATCCACAGGTTCTGTTGCGTTGTCGGGACTTAGAATGAAAATAAAGAGGGTGTTGCATGGCGGGACTTATTGGCGACAATCAATTATTTATCGAATGTTCGAATTTATAGTACAATTCATCATCGCATATCTCTGAAAGAGTTTGAAACAAAGCCAAACAACAACATCCTTGAACGGTTAAACGGAACGTTCCGCGAGAGGACAAAGGTAGTTAGGAGTTTTGATAGTCCGGTTGGTGCGGTTGAGTTTGCGGCGGGGATGCAAACCTATTATAATTACATCCGACCACATCAGGGAATCGGAGGATTAACGCCGGCACAGATGGCAAACATCCCAATTAATCTCTTGGGAAATAGATGGGAAACAATGATCGGGTTAGCAAGTGAAAAAAGTTAATATTAAGGAAGCCATCCGAAAATTTTTTTTGAGTTTTTCATTATCTTTTTTTGTTCTCTCTCATTCTCCATCATAATCTTCTCAAACGGTTTCCACTCACTATTAGGTAATAGTTTTGATGTAGATGCTCTTGGAATCCCTACTTTTCTCTCCGCCCTCATAAAATCCCACTCCTTCCTTTAATCTAGGTGATGGCACTAAGTGTACATATACTTATTGTTGCTCCTAATTCAAATACAATGATGCAAATTAATGAAATGTAAATTCTGCTGTAAGTAAATAAAATACCATTTTTTTGATCTATATCATTTAAAATCCAATCCAAATCTTGTGTGAATATCCATCCTTTTATAATGATGAGTGCTGTTATTGCAGCCACTGCCAATGGTATAATCACCGGGACATATTTTAGAAAGCTGGAAAGATTAGACATTTTTGATAAGACTACTATCAGTTCAGTTAAAATAAAAACCGAAGATAGCCACCCAAACAAAATACCTGTGTTAAACCACATTTCCTGTTCTTTGTGCAAATTATGGTTGATTAATACTACCAAATCCTCGCTTTTAGATATTTTATTTCCAACTATCTGTAATTTTATATCACTTTCATCAATTAGTAATTCGTCGTCAGCACGCCTTCTCTCAATATCAAGGAAAGTCAGAGTTTCACCGCGTCGCTTAAATAGCATTAATTCTGTTTGGTATTCTTTGGGTTTTTCAAAAAAAATGTATACGGTATCTGCAAGATTCAATGGAATTTCAAGTTGAGCAAAATACCCGACAAATGTTGGATATTCAAGAACATAATCAATGGTAACGGTTCGATATTCTCCTCTACTAAATGGTTTTTCATGGGGAAATTCAATTTTTATTAAATATTTGTCAGAACAATCTAAATTTGAAAAACCATGAAATTCAAGTTTTTTATCGTCAGAATCATAAATGTATAATTGTTGTTTAAATTCTACAAGATCATAAATGATATGATTTACAGCAGATCCAGAATTAAATAACAATATTTCTTCGGAACATTTTATTTTTCGTGGTGTTAAAAAAGTAAGAAAACAGCGATATCTTTCATATTTTATAGTCCATCCTGAAATAAACCACTTAGCCGGATTATATTTCTCTGTACGATAAAGATCTGGAGTATACATAACTGATCTATCGATTGTATAATAATAAGTCTATTGAAGAACCCTAGTAATAAAAAGTCCCGCCATTTATCACTGGTTTGTTTTTCATGTAAAGTCCCTCCAACTAATCAGAACCATTCCACACAATATTTATATACAATAGCACGCTAACCTATGGTAAACCTTCAGTGATTTGAGGAGGAATTTACGATGACTGAAAAAGATTTCACAGAAGTTACGGTGAAGGAGGCAGCCCATGACGATGCAGGGCGCGGTATCGCGCGGGTGAGCATCGACATGATGAAGAAGATGGGGCTCGTGTCAGGTGATGTAATCGAGATTGTGGGCAAGCATAAAGCCGCTGCAGTCATCTGGCCTGGTTTTGCACAGGATACCGGCGGGGCTATCCTGCGGATCGATGGTAATATCCGGGGCAACTTGGGTACAGGCATTGACGAAAATGTAAAAATCCGCAAATTTGAACCCGCGTATGCCAAGAAGGTAGTCATCCAGCCTACACAGCCTATCCAACTTGTCGGTGGTAAGCAATATATGTCCCAGCGCCTGCGGGGTCGGGTTGTCTTTGAAGGACAGGTGTTTCGCGTTGATGTTATTGGAAATTCAATCACCTTTGTTATTGGAAAGGTCAATCCAAAAGGGATCGCGATTGTTACCGATGAGACCGAGATCGAGCTCAAAGAGGAACCGTACAAGCCGGAGGAGGGCAAGAAGGAACCCTCCAATATCCACTACGAAGATATTGGCGGACTCGGCAGAGAACTCCAGCTCGTCCGTGAGATGATCGAGCTCCCGCTGCGCCATCCGGAGATCTTCGAACGGCTGGGGATCCAGCCACCTAAGGGGGTGCTGCTCTACGGGCCGCCGGGCACGGGCAAGACCCTGATCGCAAAGGCGGTTGCAAACGAGGTTGACGCCCACTTTATCACGCTCTCCGGCCCGGAGATCATGAGCAAGTTCTACGGGGAATCCGAAAAGGGACTGCGGGAGAAGTTTGAAGAGGCAGAGCAGAATGCGCCGGCAATCATCTTCATTGACGAGATCGATTCAATCGCTCCAAAACGGGCTGAAGTACAAGGAGAGGTAGAGCGGCGGGTTGTCGCCCAGCTCCTTGCGCTCATGGACGGGCTCAAAGGGCGCGGGCAGGTCATTGTTATTGCAGCGACAAACCTTCCCGATTCCATTGACCCGGCACTCCGGCGCGGAGGCCGGTTCGACCGTGAGATCGAGATTGGGATCCCCGATAAAAAGGGCAGGCTTGAGATCTTCCAGGTTCACACCCGCGGGGTGCCGCTTTCGGAAGATGTCAAGGTCGAGGAGTTCGCCAATACCACGCACGGTTTTGTCGGCGCCGATATCGCGCTGCTGGTAAAAGAAGCCGCAATGCATGCGCTGCGCAAGGTGATCCCGCAGATCAAGATCGATGAAGAGATTCCCAACGAGGTCCTCGATGCACTCAAGGTTACCAAGGAGGACTTTGATGAGGCAAGGAAACATGTCGAACCATCCGCAATGCGCGAGGTGCTTGTTGAAGTACCGGATATCACTTGGAAGCAGGTGGGCGGGCTTGAAGATGTCAAGCAGGAGCTGCGCGAAGCGGTCGAGTGGCCCCTGAAATATTCTGACGTCTTTGAGAAACTCAAGACACGACCTCCCAAGGGCATCCTGCTCTTTGGTCCTCCGGGCACAGGTAAGACTCTTCTTGCAAAAGCCGTCGCGAATGAGAGCGAATGCAACTTCATCGCGGTGAAAGGTCCCGAGTTACTCTCCAAATGGGTCGGCGAATCGGAGAAAGGGGTGCGGGAGATCTTCCGCAAAGCCCGGCAGGCATCCCCATCCATCATCTTCTTTGATGAAGTCGATGCGCTCGTCCCGAAACGGGGGAGCTTCGGATCGTCATCCCATGTCACGGAAAGCGTGGTCTCCCAGATTCTTACGGAGCTGGACGGTATGGAGGAACTCAGGAACGTAACGGTGCTGGCGGCGACGAACCGTCCGGATATGCTGGACGAAGCATTGCTGCGCCCGGGACGCCTTGAACGCCATATCTACGTGCCGGCACCTGACGAGGAGAGCCGGAAAAAGATCTTCGAGGTGTATCTTGGGGACGCTGGGGCAATCCTTGCACAGGATGTGGTTGTAGAAGAGCTTGTCAAACAGACCGAAGGGTATGTCGGTGCTGACATCGAGGCACTTGTCCGCGAGGCAAAGATGGGTGCAATGCGCGAGTTTATCCTCGCGATGGGAGACAAGGGCGAACAGGAGCGGACAGACGCTGTTAAGAATGTGATGATAACGGGAAAGCATTTCGAGACAGCGATGGGCAAGGTACGGGGGTCACTTGACCGGGACGCTATCGAACGATCAGAGCGGCAGGCATGGGAGATGCTGTACAACCAGGACCAGCGGACCGTGCTCGAACATGCGGTTTCCATCATCAAACGCTCCGGAATTATGGCAGCAAAGGTTGACCCGGCAGCAGTTGATGAACTGAGGAAGCAGACCTTCCAGTACACAAAGGACTTTGCCCTGATCAAAGAACAGGCAGAAGCCTTGGAAGAACAGATGGAGAAGAAGTAACCAGACAGAGGTGAAATATCATGATAGAAGACCCGCAGGACATATTCGACCAGATGGATGCGATGATGGCACGGATGTTTGCCGATATGAGTCGCGGGACCGTCACCGGAATGCCGCCCCATACAATGGGTTACCGGATCATCATCCAAGGAGGCGGAATGCCCCAAGACCCCTCCGATGGCAGTGCAATCCCGGCGCGCAATCATGGCGAACCTGTTCCCGAGGTGCACCAGATCGGGGATGAAGTGAAGGTCATTGTTGAACTTCCCGGGGTGACCGACGAATCCCTAAGGCTGGATGTGCAGGGAGACCGGCTCATCATCGATGCCGGTGATGCGGATCGCCACTATCACACATCTGCAATGCTGCCCCCGGTGAATGCGGCACCATACCAGAAATCCTTAAAAAACGGTGTGCTCGAGGTCACCTTCACGGTTCCGGAAGGTACGCCGGAACAAGAAGGAAGCCTCAAACCATAACATCACATACCCATTTTTTTATTCACGTATCGACTATTTTGTTTTGTATCATCTGCATTGTACTTTTTTCATTCCCTAACCTTCCCCATCAAAGCCCCTTCCGGGTACATATCCTTACCGGGATTATCTGTTCTTGGGGTAAATCCCCTGAAGCAGGATAATAATCCTGATAAGTCTTTGGATCAAACGATCACGTAAAAATTAAAAAGATATAGCCGGATAATCCGTTGTCCGATGGTTTGTTGAGGGGAAAGGCGGTACAACATGTTGCTCAAAGATTTTCTTGTCAGTCAGGGAACAAATAAAAATCTCGCTGAATTGATCCTGTTCTTAAGCGAACAGGCCCATGAAGTGAAGGAAGGATTTCTGGTATCGACAAAAAAGGGCACTGCCGATGAGAAGACCCGGAATGTCTACGGCGAGGAGCAGATGGCGCTGGACAAGTACGCCGACAGGGTATTCATCACCGGCCTGAAAAAGACCCGGCTGGTGCGTTATATCGCGACGGAAGAGCAGGACCGGATCATCGAGATCGATAACCCGAAGAACAATTTCGGGGTCGTCATCGACCCTCTCGACGGGTCATCGCTGATCGACGTGAACCTCTGCGTCGGAACCATCATCGGTATTTACCCCGGCCAAGTCCTTGACAAGGGATCAAACATAGTAGCGGCCCTGTACATTTTGTACGGGCCTCTTACCACCCTGACGGTCACAACGGGAAACGGGGTGCACGAGTTCGTCATGGATGAGGCGGGGGAGTTCGTCTTGCGACACAGGGACCTGAAAATTCCGGAGGGGAGGATCTACGCACCCGGCGCTCTCCGGAAAGATTACCTGCCGGCCCATGCCCGGTGGATCGGGCATCTCGAAGACGCAGGCTACAAGATCCGGTTCAGCGGGAGTTTTGTGGCCGACGTCCACCAGATCCTCCACAAGGGAGGCGTCTTTACCTATCCCGGGTTCAAAGGCAAAGAAAAAGGAAAACTGCGCCTCCTCTATGAAGCGAACCCCATGGGAAAGATCATCCATGAAGCCGGCGGGGCGATCAGCAATGGGAGGGAAGATATTCTCGGGATCACCCCGCAGGCGATCGACGAGATAACGCCCATCTACATTGGTGGCAGAAAAGAGATCGGCCTGATTGAAACGTTTATGCGTGAAGAGTGAGTAAAGAAGGAGTGATCAGTTGTATGAAAGAGAACGAGTATGGCCCAATCCCCGGCTCGGCAATCTTCCGTGGAATTTCCGGTAAAAAAGCCATTATCATGGCTGCAAATGTCCGCATCGCTTCGGTGGCACAGGGTATTTTTAAGGCTGCCAAAGAGACGGATTCTGCACTGTTCATGGAAATTGCCCGGTCCGAGTGCGACTTACAAGGAGGATATACCGGTTTAACTCCCCGTGATTTCTCAAAAAAGATGAAAGAAGCCGCAAAGGCGGTGCAGTTCGATGCCTGGGCCCTCCATGCAGATCATATCACGATAAAGAAAGGGGACTCACCAGAGATCGAACAGACAAAGCAGTTGATCGATGCACAGATCGCGGCAGGCTACACCTCCTTTGCCATCGATGCCTCCCATCTCTTCGATTTCGAGGGAAAGAGCGTCCGGGAGGAGCTCGCGGAGAACATCCGGGTCACCTCAGATCTGGCGTTCTATATTAAAAATAAGATGAACGGAAAGGAGTTCGGCCTTGAAGTGGAAGTGGGCGAGATCGGCAGGAAGGACGGGGAGGGGCTTATCCTGACAAAGCCCGAAGAAGCCGTCGGGTTCATCAAAGCCCTCAATGAGAACGACGTTCATCCCCATGTGCTCGCCATAGCCAACGGGAGCACGCACGGGCATACCTACGATGCAAACGGGAATGTGGTCGAGCAGCTCTCCATCGACATCCCCCGCACAAAGGAGATTGTAAAGGCTCTCCGGGCCAACAACATGAAGGTCGGCATCGCCCAGCACGGTATTACCGGAACTCCAAGGGACTTAATAAACCTGTATTTCCCCAAAGGCGATATCATCAAGGGAAATGTCGGGACGTTCTGGCAGGACGTTGTCTTTTCTACATTGAAAGTGTACGAACCTGTGTTATACAGGGACATCCAGGAATGGACGCTGGAGAAATACCGTCCAGCAAATCCCGGGAAGAAAGACCGTCAGATCTTCGACGGCAACTGCAAGTTTGCAATCAAGGAATTTTATAAAGAGATCTATTCAGTGGAGAAGGATACTGAACATGCGATACAGGCGATGGCGTACGCGGAAAGCCTGATCTTTTTCAGAGCGTTCAGCTCGCAGGGGACTGCGTCCCTGGTGAGGAAAAGCTCCTAATAATTTTAACACCGTAATCTTTTTGCATCAGCGGGAGATTTCTTACTGTGATTTTTATGTCCAAGACAACCGTATCCGTCATCAAAGCGGATGTAGGAAGTTATCCGGGGCACTCCCGCACCCACCCGGCGCTCCTTGAGAAAGCCGCAAAGATGCTCAAAGAGCAGGAAGGCAAGCTTCTGATCGATTCGTTCGTCACCCATTGCGGCGACGATCTCGAGCTGATCATGACCCACACCCACGGCGTGGACAATGAGAAGGTCCACAAGCTTGCCTGGGACGTCTTCTTTGAATGTACAAAGATAGCAAAAGATCTCAAGCTCTACGGCGCCGGGCAGGACATGCTTGCGGATGCCTTTTCAGGAAATGTCAAGGGTATGGGGCCCGGGGTTGCCGAGATGGAGTTTGAGGAACGGGGGTCTGATCCCGTACTCGTCTTTATGGCCGATAAGACCGGGCCCGGCGCGTGGAATTTCTACCTGTACAAAATCTTTGCCGACCCGTTCAACACCCCGGGGCTCGTCATCGACCCGTCCCTGCACAAGGGATTTGTTTTCGAGGTCCACGACCTTATAAAAAAGCGCAGGATCATGTTCGCGTGCCCCGAAGAGATCTACAGTATGCTTGTATATATCGGCGCCCCCTCACGGTACGTGATCAAACATGTATTTAAAAAGGATGGCACGATTGCAGCGTCGACGAGCACCCAGCGCTTAAACCTTCTTGCCGGGAAGTACGTGGGGAAGGATGACCCGGTCATGATCGTCAGGTCCCAGAGCGGCTTCCCCGCGGTCGGCGAGGTGATCGAACCGTTCTGCACGCCGGTGCTTGTCGCCGGCTGGATGCGGGGGTCACACCACGGGCCGTTCATGCCGGTCGGGCTTCCTGATGCCAACTGCACACGGTTTGACGGGCCCCCCCGGGTCCTCTGCTTCGGATTCCAGCTCTGCAATGGCAGACTCATCGGGCCGGCCGACATGTTCGATGATGCCGGATTTGACCGGGTGCGGGCCCGGTGTAACGAGATTGCGGATGTGATCCGGGCACAGGGGCCGTTCGAGCCGCACCGGCTCTCGCTTGAAGAGATGGAATATACAACATTTCCGGCAGTCGAAAAGGAACTTTCAGAACGGTGGGAACCTATACCAGAGTAAAACCCATTACACCTGAATCTGACGATACATCTCATTTTTTCTTCCCAATGACTGGGAAAATGTCACGGTTTGTGATACCTGCTTTTTTAGAGAATCTGCATACCGTCAATGAACAATTTCTCCTCTCGTGTGCTATGAAAATTCCATAACCGGACTCAAAAAGACCTTTCCTGCGATAAGCAAACCTTAAATTATCTTGCCCGCTAAATTAGGGCAGATGGTTAACGGAATTGTTTTGCCGATAAAAAAGGTTTTTGCCCTCGTAGATTCAAAGATCTCCGTTGAAATCAAGGACGAGGGGCGCAAGCTGCAGGGACGCCTTATTGCCGTGGACGAATATTTAAACATCCACATGGACGAGACAATTGAGTTTGTGGACAACCAGCGGGGCAGGAGCCTTGGCAATATCGTGATCAGGGGAAATAATATCTTAACAATCGCCCCACTCATCTGAGGAACCTATGGGAGACCCTGAAGAAGAGGGATTGAAACTGATCCAGTCCAGACCGGAAGGCGTGCTCCAGAGCGAGCTCTGGAAGGAACTGGGTGTGGACAGCAGGAAATGCTCGCGGATAGTGAAAAAACTTGAAGAGAGCGGGCTTATTAACCGGATCGAGCACAAAAAGGATGGAGTAAAGACCTACCTTTTACGCGCAAAACGCCTCCCGGTCAACCCGCGGGACTTGCTTGCAGGCGATGAACTCATCCCCTGCATCGGGTGTGAGCTTGAGTGTATTGTCGAGCAGTGCCACCCCCTCATGGACTGGATGTACCAACTGGCGATTGTCCAGCACACCGATTAATAATTTTTTTGTATGCACTGTTTAATGTGAAACCCATTGCGATATCCTCAATACAGCATCAGCAAAAATAGTACCCTGTTTATCATGGTCAGGTATAAAATTCTCCTGTTTCTTCAGTGCCTTATCCTGGTGATCCCGCTCAATGTCTCCATGTGGGGCGACTGGTTGCTGGTCAACGTGCAGTGGGCACTCGTCAGGTACCAGCGGTCTCCCTATGGAACCAGCATCATTCCGGGTTACAAGGATATCCTCTATATTGTTCAGGGGCAGACAACCGGGATTTACAACATTCTGGCAGCGTCCTTCTGGGCAATCGGGAGCGTACTGCTCCTTTTGGCACTTTTGCTCACCCTTATTGCATGGGTAAACGAGCGCCCCGGGCTTATCAGGACAGCATCCATTCTTACGCTTTGCAGCGGGGTTCTGTTTTGCCTCTCGGCGCTGGGACGGTTCGTGGGGGGTTTTTCCATCCCCATAGGTGTTCCCATCATAATTTTCATCGGCTGGTGGATGTACCAGCAGAAACCTGAACCAGAAGACGATGAAGAAACGACAGGTGATGATTAAAAAGAACCTGTATATTTTTTCTGCGATCTTAGTGATCCACACTGGTCAATTCGCATCTGCCAACTCCGTCTATGACCCCGTTTCTCAACAACTATTTATTGCACCAACCTCCACCTCTTATGAGACATGTACCGTCGGATAATTGCGGAGAGTCCTCATGATCACTGTTCTTTTTGTGGATGACAACTCCGACCTGATGGCGCACGCCCGTTCAGTCCTTGAAAAATCCGGGGAGATACGTCTTGATATCGTCCACTCCACAAAACAGGCGCTCGAAAAGCTGAAAGCCCGGATCTTCGATGTAATTGTCTGCTACGAACAGGTGGCGGAGGTCAACGGCATCGAGTTTGTTTCGGACATGAACGGGATCGAATTTTTAAAATACTTAAAGTCGCAGGGAAATGCGACACCGTTCATCATTCTTGCCCGCAGAGGAAAAGATAAAGTTGTGATTGCCGAAGTGATCGCCGGCACCGAACTGCTTCTCCCAAGAACAGGAGATGCCCGCCCGCAGCTGATGGATCTCGTGATGCTTGTGAAACAGACGATGCTGCGCAGGAAGGCTGACCGCGAGATCAAGGCACAGAATGAACAGCTGAGCGCAATCCTCTCCGCAACCCATCTGGGTATCTTCCAGATGCGCAATCACGTCCTCGAATGGGTGAACCGTCCCTTTGCGGAAATGCTGGGGTTTGATGAGAACCAGCTCGTCGGAAAGGATATCCGGATGATCTTCAGGAGCCACGAGGAGTACGAGCAGGCGCTCCGCGATCTCCAGGTACCAAGGGATTCCCGTGGTGGCGCTCTTGTGGCAGACTGCGACCTTCTTGGCAAGGACAAGACTCCGGTCCCCTGCCAGGTTCGGGTGCAGCCTATCGACCCCCGTGATGTTTCAAAAGGAGGTACCTTTGTCGCAACCGACATTTCCGAACGCAAAAAGCTTGCCGATGCCCTCAAGGAGAGTGAGGCAAAGTACCGGGAGATGATGCAGAACACCCAGAGCATCATCCTACGGATAGACACGCAGGGGGATATCGTGTTCCTGAACACCTATGCGCTTGCGTTCTTCGATTACGCAGCAGAAGAAGTGATCGGTAAGAATGTGGTCGGGACGATCATACCCCAAAAAACGCGTTCGGGTCATGATCTCTCGATGATGGCAAACGATCTCGGGTTCAATGCAGAAGGGTATGCGATCAATGTCATGGAGAACGTCAGGAGGAATGGTGACCGCATCTGGATCGCATGGATCAATAAGGCGATCCGGGACGAGGAGGGGCGTATCGTGGAGGTGCTCTGCATCGGAAATGATATCACCGATCGCCGGCGCGAAAGCGGCGAAGTCAGGATCAGCACGGATACATGGAAGGACCAGGTGGTATCCGACACCGATATCCGGGAGGATGTTTTTGATGCAGTATTCCATATCTGCACCGAGATCTCTGTTGAGGGAAGGGAAGGCAAGGCAGTTGGTACGACATTTCTTCTCGGGGATGCCGATAACGTCATGAGCAAGTCCCGCCAGATCATGCTGAATTCTTTTGAAGGCCACCCTCCTGAAATGCGGGTTGTTACGAACCCCGACCTCAAAGAAAACATAAAAGAGTTTGCCCAGCTGGACGGTGCTTTTGTCGTGACCGGTGATGGGTGCATTACTGCATCCGGCAGGTATATTACCGTTGATACCAGCGGTGTAACGCTCCCGAAAGGAATGGGGACCCGTCACAACTCGGTTGCTGCAATGACCAGTGTTACCAAATCAGTCGGGATTGTCGTCTCACAGAGCGGCGGCGGAATCACGCTCTTCAAGAATGGCCAGATATTAAAGAAGATCAGCCTTTGACCGCATCACCTCGGGCGTGGTATTACTTCAACCGGCAGCACATGCCCGTGTTTTTACAGATGTTTCCCACCGCCCTGAACGCATCCTCAAGGTCAGGGAAATTGGGGATGTTTGCGTCCCGCAGGATCCGCAGCGGGGTTTTCATCGAGTCCCCTCCGATCATGCAACCGACGATCATCTTGTGGGTATGCGTTGAGAACCGTACGAGTTCATTTGCCACACGGAGCGGGTCAGAGATTGCAGAAGGGACCGCGATCACAAATGCGACATCCCACAGGTCCTGGTTTTTTATCATCACATCGAAGGTGCGGGCGTACCGTTCTGCACCCGAGTCTCCTACCATGTCGATGGGATTTTCCCGGCTCCAGTCGGCGGGAAGCACGGCATTAAGATCAGCAATAATTTCCGGGGAGAATTCAATGATGTCGATGCCGAACCGTTCAGCATAATCTGAGGCGAGCACGGCAAACCCCCCGGCGTTTGTGATCACCACCGCCCGCACCCCTTTCGGGTAACCTTCCGATGAGAGCAGTTCTGCTGCCTGGAATGCTTCCCGTATTGACTGCACCGGGATCACACCCGCC
>Ga0209777_10005004_pt1 | contig 15457 bp, 16 predicted proteins | sample FrelakmetHBP12HB_FD_187147 | JGI IMG/M metagenome (GOLD analysis project Ga0209777, IMG submission 187147) | Freshwater lake sediment microbial communities from the University of Notre Dame, USA, for methane emissions studies -HBP12 HB (SPAdes)... | ecosystem: Environmental > Aquatic >... | reverse complement strand
CATATTTATGCCATTAAATTTCCCTCTTTCGCTTTCTTGTTTTACTATTAAGCTTTGCTTTTTCAGCCAATATTTTTTTAAGTAATTCTTCTGCAGGTTCGTCGTTTGGGTCTGCTTCTACAAGTTCACCTTGAAAAGCTTTAGCAAGAACTGCCTGTTCGATCTTTTCCACCTTTTCCATTGCTTTTTTATATTTGGTTTCAAATGAGTTAGCTAGTTTAAAGAGTATGCCTATACGATGGACTATTTCTTCTTGTTCAATGGGTGAACATAATCTTATCTTTAATTTCTTTAATTGAGTTGTATTGATACGCGGTCGTGATACTCCATGAATATGTTCTGTTAACTGATTAAAAGATTCTTTGCATACTAAGTTATATAGCAAATATTTTTTGTTTATTGTTTTTTCATTAGGACGTATTGTGAAGCAATCAGCTTTTGCAATTGCTTTGACGCTCAAACGGGGTAAAATGCATGCCCTGATTTCATCAGTAATAAAAGATGAAAATATTATATCACCTTCTTCTACTGTATGTTTTATTAGAGTTAAGTATTTTTCTTTGCTTACGAAACTTTCCTTTTCAGAAACAAATAAAAGATGTCCTATGTTTTCAAGCCTAATTACTCTTATTCCATTATCTCTATAATCAGAAGTTTTCAAATTTGATCCGAACGGACCATCAAATATTCCACCTTTAGGCATTAATTCCCTCACTTCTATCCATTTCCATCCATTAGGCAGATCTTCTTCTCCATATTCATTTAACCCCTTTCCTTCCCTCCAATCTTCCGTCAATATACCTGAACATGCCGCCTCCAATACACTTTGCCTAAATCTTTTCAAGATGGCCGGAATTTTCTCCAATCTTGCCGTTACGTTTTTTACTTTAGGTACAATTGTGTCAAGCTTTTCTACAATACGTTTTTGTTCTTTTAGTGGAGGTAGAGGAAATTCTAAATTTACAGCATTAGTATCAGTAAGGGCTTCTTGAGTTGATCCAGTAGCTAAATCATCTTTTTGAGTTATAAAGGCTTTTGATTGAATGTAATAATATAAAAGCCTGGGATTATAAGTTTCGCCATAAGGACGCAGTTGTAAAAAACCAGTAGAAAACAAATAGCCTTCTAGAGATTTATCAATAAGAATAGGTTTGTTTGTGTTTTTCATTCTAGCTTGGAATACATCATTTAACAATGCTATGCGATTTGCCCGCGATGGTTTTTCATGAAATAAAAATTCACCTTCTTCAACGTGTTTAGATTTTTGAATACTACCAGTTGAATAATATTTTTTCTTCCCTCTATAATTATTAACACCTGTGGGAACCGAATAAATAATATTATTTATAGTGTCAGTGGCCCAATGTTCCTTACTCATAATCTCGCCCCAGCATAACAGTGATTTCATTCAGTTCATCAACTACAGCTTCCAATTCGCTTACTGCTTCGGCAATAAGGTCAGTTGGTTCGGGCAGATCATTTGGATCGTCAAGAGTATCATCTTTCAGCCATTTAATATCAAGTTTGTATCCACGCTCTTTTATTTCATCAAAACTGAAAGAACGAAAACGACCTTCTTCTCCTTGATCTTCACGTTTACTATCACCGTTCGGATCTTTGCCAAAACATTTTTCAAAGTCTGTAAATATTTCAGAAGTCAATGGACGATCTTTCTTTGTGCAGCTAGGAATATTTGATCGGCAATCGTAAATCCATACTTTTTCTGTTGGTCTGCCTTTTTGTAAAAAGATAACATTCGCTTGTGCATTTGCATAAGGAATAAATGTGCCACGTGGTAGACGGAGTATTGTGTGTACATTGCAGTCTGTCATTACTATTTCAAATACTTCACCTGCCTTATCTTCAAATAGGCAATTATCAGGAAGAACAATTGCAGCTCGTCCTTTTGGTTTAAGAATAGTTAAAATATGCTGAAGGAAGTTTAACTGCTTATTGCTTGTTGTTATTGTAAAGTCATCACGGGCAGGGGCTTGACCAGCTCCTTTCGTGCCAAATGGCGGATTAGTTAGAACGACCTCATATCTTTCGCCTCTTTCTGGCTCATAAATAGTGTCACCAAGGTAAATAGTTGGCTTTAATCCATGTAAGAACAAATTCATAAGAGCAAGACGACGAGGACGTGCAACTAAATCCTGACCATAATAGGTCGATTCTTTTATCCGTTTAACTTCATCGATAGGAATTGCACCTTTTGTTTTCTCTATTAACCATTCATATGAACAAACCAAGAAACCGCCAGTACCGCACGCAGGGTCACATATTTTCATTTCGGGATTTTTCAACGGATCAGGCTGAACAAGTCTTACAATGCTTTGAATCAATACTCGTGGTGTAAAGTATTGTCCTGCGCCTTTTTTACCTTCGCTTGCTGCTTTTTCTAGAAGCCCTTCAAAAGCCTCTGCTTTTACATCAATACCAAGACTTGACCATTCCTCTGCATCAATCATAGTTATAATTCTCTTAAGATTGACTGGGTTGTTAAACTTAGGCATGGATTGAGCAAATATATCACCTAGCAAGCCTTTTGCATCACGTAGTTTCTGTAAAACCATTAGATAATGATCTGTCAGTTCTGTACCGGATTTACTTTTCAATGATTCCCAATCACAATTCATGGGCAAATCAGCACTCTTTTCATCTGCCATTTTTATGAACAGAAGATAGGTAAGTTGTTCAATATAATCACCGTAATCAATACCATCATGCCTTAAGGTGTGACACATTCCCCATAGTTTATTTACAATATCAGACATCAAAACTCCTTTAAGTTAATAGACGTAGGAAAGTTACGCTGCCAGTTTATAATTTATTTCTTCGATAATTGAATCTAGTTCAGAACCAAATATTTTTCTCGCTTTAGCAAGACCACCGTGCATTTCTAATACTGGAACCAAATCAAAAATGTTTTTGTCAATGGCAAGATTAATTATAAGATGTTCACGAATATATCCTAACCATATTTTTTGTTCATCATTGAAATTATGTTTAGAAAGAATTTCTGAAATGATTTTGTTCACATGTTCTTCAGCAGTTAAAAGAGAATTATTTTCATTATCAGCATTTTTCACAATGGAGATAACATCAGCCATTGCTTTATGTCCTGAAAGTGCATGAGCATGACGTACCTTTTCTTCATTAAAATAATTTTTCCTAAGAACTTGACGAATATCCTTAAGCGCTTGTATATTCCACTTTCGCGGGTTCTGAAAGAGTATGCTAAGGACATCGATTTTATCTTTGTTATTGTGAATAAAATCAGAAAATGCATTGAGGTAATCTTTTGGTTTTAGTTGTTTATCACCAACTTTAAAAATATATTCAGACGTGACCGTATCCTGTGTTCCATAAGCCATATAAAAAGGATTCTTTGCTCTGTCATAGTTTACAAGCAGGTCTTGGAAATCCTTGTTTCTAAGCATTTCCATTGCCTCAGTAAATTTATATTTTAAGTTTTTCTGAAGTTCATTGGCGAATTTACGAACATCTCCATTTGAAATATAATCAGAAAAGTCTATTCGTGCTTTGTCGCTCATTGTGGCGGCAATCCTCTGTATCCGCTTAATAAGACGTTTCGTGTTGTAATCCCGATCCACATTGTTCCAGATATTCTCTATTATCTGCTGAATAGTAACTGTTTCATTTGTCTCTTCCACATGAACAACAAAATCGGTCGAGTCTTTGAAGTAGTCAATTAGTGTTCCGTCGAAACAGTCAAAGATTGTGAAAAAACCCTTGTTGATGTCTGGACACTTTCTTGTGCCACGTCCAAGCATCTGTGTCCAGAGAATACGGGACTTAACTGGACGTAGAAAGACAATATATTCAAGTGCAGGAATATCCACTCCCGTCGAAAGCATATCAACTGTAACAACTATTGATGGAAGTGGACGGTTACGAAACCTACGAATTTTTTCAAGGGGTCTGTCGACCGATGGACTGCCTGTTATTTTTTGAACAAAATCATCACCTCTGCCAAAAACGTCACGAGCAATTTTTACAAGCTGATCTGAGTGTGATATATGAGCTATGTCATTTACAGCAAATATTAATGTTTTAGGAAACCGACCAGTTTCCTTTTCATGTTGCAGTGCATATTGAGCAATGGCTTCAATAATTTTACGGTTACTATCTGGTGACGTAATTTTCTTTTCTACATCCTGTGATTCAAATTCACGTTCATCTTCCAATGAGTCAATAAATTCTTTGCCAGTTTCAGGATCTTTAACTCCAACCTTCTCACCTTCCTTTAGAAATATACCTTTAATCCTTACATCGGATTTGATTCTTACGGCTTGATAATCAACCAAAAATCCTTGAAGCACCGCTTCTTCATAAGTATAACGGTATATCGGATAACCGAAGTATGCCACTGTATGAGAAGCAGGTGTTGCTGTCAGTCCGATTTTAATAGAATCAAAATGGTTTAGGACTGATCGCCAGATATTTGTGTCTTTTGAAGTGTAACCTCTATGGCATTCGTCGGCAATTATTATATCAAAAGCATGTATTGGTATATTAATCCTATCTGCCTCTTCATCAGTATCTGGATCACTTTCGCTTTGTTCAAAGGAGCCTTCCCTTCCAAAAAGATTTATTGCCATGCGCTGTATGGTTGATACATAAACGAAAGTATGACTTGAATTAGGGGCCGTAAGGTATTCATTGGGCATAACTCCGATATCAAATTTCTCGCCTTCTTCAAAATCCTCTTTTTTAAAACGTTGGGTGAATACCTCATATTCCTGATTAAACTTATTTCCGCTAGGTGTAATGAAAGAGGCAAATGCTTGGGCTGCCTGAGCAGCCAATGCCCGTCGATCAACAAGAAACAGAATTCTTCTCGCATAACCTGATTTGATTAACCGATAAATCATTGAAACAGAAGTAAAGGTCTTGCCTGTTCCTGTTGCCATAGCAAGCATCATGAGTCGCTTATTTTCAATGATCCCATTTTCTACGGCAGCAATGGCTTGCTTCTGATAAGGATATAAACGATCTATTTCATTTGGAGTGTTTTTTAACCAATCCTTAGATGACTGGTTATCTTTGGCAAACATTTCGATAAGAGCGTCTTTGGTATGAAATTTAAGAATTTCTCGTGCATAGTAATTTTCTTCCCGCACATCTGCAAACCAAATTTGTGTACCGTTAGAAGCATACAAGAAAGGAACTTTGAATTTACCCCAACTGCCAACAGTATTTTGGCAACCTGAAGCATATCTTTTGGCCTGCTCTAAAACATTTTGTGGATTAACTGATACTTTCTTGGCTTCCAATATGCCAAGCAAATTGCCATTAACAAACAAGGCATAATCAGCAGGACCGTTTGCAGTAGGATATTCTTCAATTGCATGGCAGGATAAAAGAGAAGTGTCCATACCTTCATTGTATGGCATTATATTCCACTTCGGATTAAGAGATTTTAACTGCTTGTCAATTCTTGTTTTTCGGGTTTTCCACTCGCTCTCAGTCATTCTGAGTTATTCCTTCAATATGTTCTCAGATATTTATTATTAATCGCGAGAAATAATACAACTTCTAAAAAACAGTATAACCGCTAAATACTTTATTACCAGGTAAAAATTTGATGAAGAAAAATTTGTTCTTTTGCTCCTCTATGAAAAATGTACTGCGTTAAAATAATCAGTCATTTTTTTATCAAACTGGTCTCGCTTATTGTTCTTTATCAAAACGAGGATCTCTTTTATCCTATTATCATCAAGATGTACTATGAGCCCTCTTCCATCCTTAAAAGTATCGACACATCGTTTCAAAAAAAGATTTTCATCTTCAAAACTTCGACAACATAAGATGCCTACGAATCCTCTATCTCGTGAAAATCGACCTGATAACTGATCGATTTCTGGATTTGCCACGTCTGTTTTGTAATTTTTACATTCAATTGATATAAACGGGCAATGAATTTTACGTATTTCATGTAATCGTCTGAATATTCCAGATTTCGCACCATTTTCCATTGCAATATCAATACGTTTTCTTCCTTCGTGAATCTCTTTCTCTTTCTTGGGATAAATAAGATATGGGTAAAACAGAAATTCAAGAATACCAAGCATAAGATTGTGATAAGAAGAAGCATCTTTAGAACCTGGCGAAATATTATTTAACGCTAATAACAGGGATTCAGCCAATAGTTGCTCTTCTTCCGACCCTTCATTTATCTCAGTGTGATTTTTTTCGAGAACGCTTAATGCAGCCCTATATTTTTCAAGGACTTTTGGATTTCTTTTTGAAAATTCAAAAAGAAATTCTTTGGCGAAGGGATGTCTTGCTTTTATATCTTTCTTGTAAACGACCCTAGCTCCATTCTTAAGAGTCCTAACAAGGCTGCTCCCGGCAGATAGATTTTCCGCTTGTAAAAAATTGATGATGTAGTTGTTATAGTAATCACTTGAATCATAATCAAGTGAATATCTTGCGATAAACTTCGGAACCAAAAGTATGGGTTTATTTCTAAACATTGGAAGGTGATAATATTCGCTAACCCAAGAGTTCTCATTTGCCGAGAAGTACGGTGGGAGTGCAACTTCATGAAGCGAAATATCATAGAGCTTACATTGTTCAATAGTATACTCTTCGAGTTTCTTGCGTATTATATTTGTCGTAAGGTCTGAAATTTTATCTCGGCTAATACCTTCAATCATCAATTCACATTCTTCTAAAGAAGAAAGAAAACCTGTTTTTATAGCCGATGACTCGCTGATTTTCATGTAAAGCTGCTCAGCTTGAAAGTGACCTATTCCTGCACCTTGTGGTCGATTTTTAGAAAATCCCAGTCGTGTTTCATTAGGCTCTTTGAGATGAAGTAATAATTCTTTAGCTTTATCATAGTTACCAGCACGGATGCTTTCAATAATCAACTGGAAAAAATACTTAATAATTTCATGACACGACAGACTCCAAACGTCTCTTCTCTGCGATATTGCATATGGATCAATAAAAAGAGGCGTATCACTATTAAGTGGCACATCTACAAAATCTAGTTCAGCCTGTGTTTTGTTTATGCCAAAAGCTTTTGAGAATGTTTGCATCCCAAATATCTCTTAAAATTCATGACAAATACTTCTTTGCTTTTTCCTCTGCTTCATCTTTTGAACTCGCGGCAAACGGAATAGAAACCTCACAATCTCGTGCCTTAGACCTTTTTCTTTCAGTTTTGGCTTTATCGTAGGACTCATATGGGCCGTATGCAATTGCTTGTCCTGGTGGTTTTGGGATGGTTTGGCGAAATCCAAACCACCATTTTTCATCACTCATTTTGTCTCCCACTTAAAATAATTGATGCGAGGGAAAGGACTCGAACCTTTCAACGTTTCCCCTGGAACAGGTAATTACCGTAGCAAATGCCAATCTCTCGTTTGGATTGGAAGTGTCCCACCATGGCCTCGCAGAAACGCCACCCCGCACCAAACGCATGAATTTACGATTGAATTGTTCATAATGCTCTCCTTAACGATTTTAATCATTGCGAAGACCAAGATTTCCAACCCAAACAAGATTTCAACATGTACTTCGATATTTACCATCAACTCCAAGCCTTTATGTCTTTGCTTAAAAGTGTTTATATTTATCTTTGATAATCTTACAAACGCCTTAAAATTACTATATAATACTTTTAATGAAGAAGTGTTGTTTAATAATGATTATATGTAGCATAAAATAGCAGAATGGAAAAATAAGAATTTCACGAAGAGTTATGGACATCATTCTTTAAGAAAATATGCGAAAGGGAAACATTTTTTTCTTTTTAAGAAAATTGGACCAACTTGGTGAGTTGGTTCGATGATAGGTGTATTTCTATCCCCTGATAAGTTATTTTTTCTTTAAAAGTTGATCGAGACTTTCCAAACCCTTTCTTTTCAAGACGGTTCCGAGTTTTGCATCGGATCGGAAGTCAGACGCAAAATCCTCTCCGTATTCTTTTCGCAATGTTTTTACCAATGTATCGCTCCGTTTCTCGCGAATTGTGCCGTCTTGGTCTCGCATCCGATTATCAAGACCTTTACGAAAATGCTTTGTCATATTCTGTCCTCCATTTAAATAAAATAAAAATTTAAACTTTTAATAGAAAAATATGATCATCTTGTCAATAGACTGCCTTCAAAGTTTAACAAATCCTTCGCCAATTATATATATTGTAAAGAATATGATTTTAGACGGACGTAATGACGTTTGTTATTTACATTTTCCTCAGTCTCCACATATGTGCAACCATACTGGTCTTTGTCTAACCATTTCTCGTCTATCCATGAGCCGCAGTTGGCGTAGATGTAATCCCACGGTTCATCGTTATTATGAGGAGGAGGGTTAACCTGATCAGAAAACGGGTCAATCGGGTTAAAAGAAGGACAATGCGTATGCCCGAAAATGACGATGTTTGTATTGGAATGATGAAAGCCACATGATCTTCTCGTAGATTGACAGAAGCGCAGCTTTCAGTTTGGGATCGACTTCCGTACGTCTCATAATTTCCTTAGGGCTTAACAATTAATATCCGAACTTCGTTTGTTCTTGAATGATAGTTCTAATTATAAATAGATACACTCACCAACTTTTTACTTCACTAATTCAGGGAAAAGAACAGCACGAACTTCTCGGCTAGTCATCGTTTTCCTACATAGTAGCGCATCTTTTACTATTTGAATTTCCTTCCAGCGAAGTCTCACAATATCCTCGGCCTCCATGCGTTTCAACTTTAAATATAAGCGCAACTTTGGGCTTGAAAGCTCATATATACGGGATGCCAAGTCTGTTGCTTTTTCCCAGTCACTACGAGAACCAACATTATTTGAACGTCCGATTGCTATTTTCTGTGCAATTCCGCCGGCAAAAAAAACTGTGATTATTTTTCCCAAACGGTCCAACATATATGGCGACAATTCCCCTTCCATGGCATCCCAAAACTGATTAGTGTATTTCCGGTCACTCTGACAGCCGAAACTGTCACCCTCGGGGACGATTGTCACTTTCCGGAACTTCAAATAGAGAAAAACTGACACTACAGTGTGTCCGGCTTCATGATAAGCGGCACTCTCCTCTTGTGTCAACCGGTATATCTTTGCTTTCTTCTGCCTGCTCTTACTCTTCATTTCCATGCTCATCCGCTTTGCGAATATTTATCAAAGATGATGTATTACTTTTCATATGAATATTCTCTGTAGGTTGAATACATAATAGCACTACTCATTATTTTTGAAAGAGGAAATACTTTGTGGAGTTCAGGCAGAAGTTCCTGCTGAATTAACAAGTGGTTTAGCCTGGCGCAGCGGCCGACAAGGAGGACGTTTTTAAGTCGGCACCACAATCGGAAAATACATAGGACAGAGTGCGAAAACTGCCCGTCAACGGGCAGTGAGGGGATGCCCTTCTTGCGCTATTCGTCAGAATTATTTCTTTCACCTACTACTATTCAGTAACTGGTCATTGTCAAAATTGTTGATTATCATTCGAAAGATGCAATAGGCAAGAATTAAGCTATCATGTTTTAAAAGTCTATTAGCTTACAACACCCATTCTCTTTTTAGTATGTTCAATAGCTTCGGGAATCATGCTTGTTCCATATACAATGGAATATCCGTCTGGAATAAACACATTAATGCTACCACTTCCAGTTTGTATCTGTTTTGGCATAAAAGGTACGGCTGAAACTACTCCAATAACTTTGCCAGTTTTTAGACTTAAAACAGGCGCCCCACTTATTCCTGGGAAAGATGGACGATCAAGCCAATAATAATATTCTACTACTGGCGGTTTACCATATACCACTCCAAAAGATATTATAGCTTTACTCAAAAGAGGAGCAGGATAGAAACTATCTACATATGTCTCAAATTTTAAGCCAGCGTTTGGATAGCCTAGAAAAAAAACATCGTCACCAGTTCTTGCCGGTTTAGTGTCAATTTCAATTGGTGAAATATTATTAAAAGTTTCTTTTAAATGTAAAATACTTATATCAATCTTCCAAAGGGTTTCTGTTCCGCTGGGCGGAAGCTCATTTAAGAATGATCCATCCGCATTAATATTTTCATTAGGTTCAATAGAGTCTTTCTTTTCCCCTACCAGATATGACCCACCTGTCCAATTATCAACTTCAACTTCACGAGGGTAATCTTTGGTATTAATTTCTACACCATCTCTGACTGCATGATATCTTACAACTTTAATTTTGTCAGCATTTTCAACTACGTGGAATGCAGTCACAGCGAAACGCCCGTTATCAACAATAAAACCAGTACCAATACTGATTTCACCAGTTTTCTTTTTACAATCAACTCTTACAACTGATGATATGAGTTTAAAAAAGTATTCATTTTGCAGATTCGACAAATTCTTATTTCTAATTTTTTTCTTTTTAGTCATGAATGCATGCACTCATAGCAGATTAATGATAATTTTGTGTGAGACTGCATCAATTCAAAAAAAAGTAACTCATTAGTCGTTTGATTTCTCGGCTAGAATTTTCTCCATTTTGTCGTTCATAATATCTGCCTCTTTTACAAATTCATAAATAGCTGACGCGTTATTCTTATTCTTTCTGGACTTACTATATTCTTCCTTTAATAAAGAGTAACACTCTTTAGCTTGTGAGTATCCAGCATTTTCATAAAAACGTTTCATGTTTGCAAAATGTTGTGCCGCTTTAGATATACTCATACTATCTCCTTAAAAGTTATCCACACCCAACACAGCTTGGCAAACTTTATACACCTGTTAGAATTAAGATACAATTAAATTCACCTCATTTATGGTTATTTCGGATTGAAATTTTCGACAGGTGAGCGCATTTAAAAAAAATAACATTAGAGGAAGTTATCAAGACAGACCTTTTTTATCAACCATCCACCATCTTCTTAAATTCCTTTCCCACCTTGAAGTGGAGCAACCTTCAAGGTAACTTAGTTGTCACCGCTGCCATTATTATTTTGATCATTCTCATTACGTTGGCATTCGATGGTCGTAGTTTTCTCCCTATCTGTTAACCTATTTTTCAAAACTTTTTGCATTTCGAGTATCTGAGCTGCAGGATCAGAGAACTGCTCTTTCAAAACTTTTTGCATTTCAAGTATCTGCGCTGCAGGACCAGAGAACTGCTCTTTCAAAGCTTTTTGCATTTCAAGTATCTGAGCTGCAGGACCAGAGAACTGCTCTTTCAAAGCTTTTTGCATTTCAAGTATCTGAGCTGCAGGATCAGAGAACTGCTCTTTCAAAACTTTTTGCATTTCAAGTATCTGCGCTGCAGGACCAGAGAACTGCTCTTTCAAAACTTTTTGCATTTCAAGTATCTGCACTGCAGGACCAGAGAACTGCTCTTTCAAAACTTTTTGCATTTCAAGTATCTGCGCTGCAGGACCAGAGAACTGCTCTTTCAAAGCTTTTTGCATTTCAAGTATCTGAGCTGCAGGACCAGAGAACTGCTCTTTCAAAGCTTTTTGCATTTCAAGTATCTGAGCTGCAGGACCACCAGACATCAATCCTTCAAGTACATCGTCTTTCACGCGAATATCCTCGACAACCGTTTCGCCTCGATCAATTTCTTCTTGAGTGGCTAGAGAATGTTCAATGTCATTAAGAACTCGCCCCAATACTATACCAAATTCTAGCTCATTATTTTTTATATGGAATTGCAAATCTGGATGAAGCCTTTCTTTGAAGGAAATATCTTCGTCATCTCGCTTTTCATCAGAGAAATCTTTTGTGTTAAGTGTTACAAACACAGATTTGTTAGAGTTGTTGGCGTTCACCCACTCAACGGCGGTTAAGAATATCAGCGCATCCGCCATGCTATTTCGCATTTGAAATGGTGCTTTCTTTTGCAAGGCAAGGTCGATTGCCAAGATTTTCGTTTGGTCAGAGACAGGTACTAGTATAGTCAAATTCGAATTAAGTATTTTCTCAATAGATTGAATTCGATGAGCGCTAATCTTAGCACTCGTTGAGATGGGATCAAAAGATGAGAGATGTTTAGCGACATCGGTGTTTAGTTCATCCACGAAAGAAATAAACTTGAATGTAAAGCGGCGGGCGTCTACGACTTCTTTCGTTATTTGTTCTATGATTTTCTTTTTGCAACCGTCCCATTCGTTCTTGATAAGTTCAGGCACAACGATAGTAACCTTACCTTCATCGATTAACCGGTTAAGCTTGTCAACAAGTGAAAACTCAAGCACTGCCAGATCAACCCAAACACATGTATCAAGAAATAGATTATGCAATTATAGTCTCCATCAATAAAAGGTTGATGATCTTATAGTATAACAATTAATATATAAATTTTGCTTTTTCTAATTAGCGTGGGAATAATAACACGATTCATTTATTTTAAAAGAGAAAAATACACATTCTTATTTGTTACAGATTGAAATCTAGCATCTATGCTGAGGTTGATGATTTGAGGATTACAGGAAGTAAGAAATAGGTACACAAGTATTTTTAAGAAAATTATTTTTGTGATTACATACATAGTCTTAAAAATGCCTTTTTTAATAAAATATTTACATGTAGCCCGATTAGTTAAAAAAAGATTGACATGAGGCAAAATATTTGCTAATGGATAAGCCATAGGCTATTAATGGTAATTTAAAAATGAGATCGTATCGACAAAATGAAGTTCAGCAAATATTCTCAGACGTACCTGGCAAGACTCTTATCGCCTGGGCTCGGCAAGGCCTGGTTGAATGGGAAAGCGAAACGAAAGACGCCCGCGGTCTCCATCGAAATTACAGTTTCTGGAATATTGTCCAACTTGCCATAGTTCGCGAACTTGCAAACATTGGTTTAAACTCTTATACCATCCGAACTGTTATGGATTCCTGGTTCAAAGATTTCCTGCAGAGCCCTCCCGGTCCGGCGGCGGAGTTTTTGGTAAAAAAAGGTAACAGAAAAGCTAGCGAATCTAATATCGTGGAGAAAGCAATTGTCATTGATAAGCATAAAATAGGCAGGGAATCGAAAGTGGACATGATCTGTCCTATGGACATTTCCAAAATCGGCGAGCACATACAAAAAGAGAAGACCGCAACCAGTATAGTATTGAACCTGCCGGTAATGGTGAAACAACTAGAGGATAAAATTAAAGCAATAAAACTCAAGTAATTTTTTTAACTAATAAAGGCTAACGACTTAGCCATTAGCCAAAGGAGGAAACTATGTCTAACAATTTGACCATCAATTATTTACCCGTTTCGTTTTTAAAACCCAATCCCCAGAATCCCCGGAAACACAGTGACAGGCAGATCAAGCTTCTGGCAAAGAGCATCAAATCTTTCGGCTTCATCACCCCCGCTCTGGTGGATAAAGACAACAACGTGATCGCCGGACATGGCCGCACGCTGGCTGCCCGTCTACTGGGGATGCGGGAAGTACCAACCATTCGGCTTGATCATCTCACGGAGGCGCAGACGAAAGCGTTCATGATTGCCGACAATCGTCTGACCGAGCTCGCAGTATGGGATGACCAGCTTCTCGCCGAGCAACTAAAAATGCTTTCCGAGCAGGATCTAAATTTCAGCATCGAGTCGACAGGTTTCACAGTGGGCGAAATCGACCTTCGTCTTGAAGGATTATCAATCCCAGAAGAGGGCAAAGAAGACCTTGCCGACAAACTGCCGCCGTTTCCGACAGGGCAACCGGTCACTTCACCCGGCGATCTCTGGCTGCTTGACCGTCATCGTCTCCTTTGCGGCAACGCACTGGAGAGTTCTGATTACCGAAAGCTGATGAATGGTACAGCGGCGGTTATGGTATTCACCGATCCGCCCTACAATGTCAAAATCGACGGCCATGTCAGTGGCCTGGGCGCCATCCACCACCGGGAATTCTCCATGGCCTCAGGAGAGATGAGCGAAGTGGAATTCATTTCTTTCCTCACCCGGGCCTGTTCTCTCTTGGCACGGTACAGCGCCGACGGCAGTATTCATTATATCTGTATGGACTGGCGGCACATGGCTGAACTGCTGGAGGCCGGACGTCTGGCTTATACGGAGATGAAAAACCTCTGCGTCTGGGCGAAGGATAATGGCGGCATGGGATCATTCTACCGCAGCCAGCACGAACTGGTCTTTGTGTTCAAACACGGCCGGGCAGCCCACCGCAACAACATCGATCTGGGAAGGCATGGCCGATACAGGACAAATCTCTGGCGTTATCCTGGTGGCAATTCTTTTTCACGTAAGACCGAAGAAGGCAATCTCCTGGAAGTGCACCCGACCGTAAAACCGGTCGCTATGGTCGCCGATGCCCTCCTCGACTGCTCGGCACGCAACGACATCGTGCTCGACCCTTTCATCGGCAGCGGAACTACACTGATGGCTGCTGAGCGCACCGGGAGGATCTGCTACGCCATGGAGCTAGACCCGCTCTATGTCGATGCCGTCATCCGTCGCTGGCAGGTTTATACGGGTGGTGTCGCCCGCCAAGCGGCTACCGAACGCAGTTTCGATGACATGGCATCTGCAATGGAGGTCTCTCATGCCAGACAATAAAACAGCTAATGCTAAATACGAAGTAGGCTACGGCAAGCCGCCGCAGAACACTCGCTTTAAACCCGGCCAATCCGGCAATCCCAAGGGAAAACCGAAGGGAGCGAAAAACCTGGCCATTATCGTTAATAATGCCATTAAGGAAAAAGTAGTCGTTAATGAAAACGGTAAACGTAAGACAATCAGCAAGCTGGAGGTGGCAGTTCGTCAGCTGGTCAACAAGGCGGCCGTGGGCGATCAGAAAGCCATGATGCAGCTTTTGCCTCTGGTACAGATAGTGGAAGGACGTGGCGGAGCCGATGTACCTCTTCCCAACTATGAGCAGGATATGAAAGTGCTCGCCGAGTTTCTCCAGCGGATGAAGACACCCCGTACTGAAATAATCGAACCAGATCCTTCCAATGAATCAAGCAAGGGAGGTGAATAAGTATGAACTATAACACATCTCCCCAATTTCCGGAAATGGCCGCCCTATTGCGCCTGGACTTGAGCAGTTTTATCTGCCGCTCATTTTTAGAGCTGAATCCTCAGACTGAATATCTGCATAACTGGCATATCGATCTGATTGCCTCCAAGCTTACGCAAGTTGAACAAGGCGAGATCACCCGCCTCATCATTAACCTGCCACCCAGAAATCTCAAGTCGATCTGTGCCTCAGTGGCCTTTCCGGCCTGGGTGCTGGGCCGCAATCCTTCCAAAAAGGTTATCTGCGCCAGCTATGCCTCCGAGCTGGCTTTAAAACTTGCCATGGATTGTAAACAGGTGATGCTTTCTCCCTGGTATCAGGCGGCGTTTCCCCAAACGAGGCTCTCAGCTTCCCGGACAGCGGTTCATGATTTTACGACGAGCGAGCGGGGTGGAAGAATGGCCGTATCCACCGGCGGGGGCATCACAGGCCGCGGCGGGGATATCCTGATTATTGATGATCCTTTAAAGCCGGA
>Ga0209777_10005003_pt1 | contig 15459 bp, 23 predicted proteins | sample FrelakmetHBP12HB_FD_187147 | JGI IMG/M metagenome (GOLD analysis project Ga0209777, IMG submission 187147) | Freshwater lake sediment microbial communities from the University of Notre Dame, USA, for methane emissions studies -HBP12 HB (SPAdes)... | ecosystem: Environmental > Aquatic >... | reverse complement strand
CCTCACATGTCACGCCAAGTGCCGTTATGTCCTTTGAATGTCAATCAAGGCATAAGGAGAGGCAAAATGACACATGCAAGAAAAGACTATCGGGGTATTAAAGGCGGCTGAAGCCAATCAGGTTTCAATGCTCTTTGAAAATTTGCTGACGATGGAAGAATTGTTACTGATGTTAAAGCATCAGTATTGCCGCGGGACTGTATACCGTTGGATTGCTCAAGGGATGCCGCATATGCGTATTCGCTCGAAACTCTGGTTCTCAAAGGATGAAGTCATCCTTTGGTTACAAAGGAGTTAATTATGGCGATAATCAAACGCAAAAACGGTACTTACGATGCAGAAGTCTACGTTAACAGTCAACGTGTAGCTATTAAAAGAGGGTTTGCCACAAAGGCATCTGCCCAAGAGTATCAGGATCAGATCAAGTTTAAGCACATGAACGGTGGATCTGAGGGCAAATCCAATGCCGATCTTCTACCGGGTGAAAAGCCAATGCTAAAAGCAAAGGCAGCTACCTTTGAGGACTTGCTGGAAGCCTTCAAGAGACTTCACTTACCAAAGACAAGGGAACAGACACAGGAGCGTTATCTTATCGATATCAACCAGCGTCTACTCCCTGCTTTTAAGTTTATGAAGTTGGATTCCATTACCCCTGAGATGGTTTTGGAAATGCAAGCCAATCTCCTAAAGACCATGAAACCGAAATCAGTTAATAACTGCATTGCAGTTTTAAACTGTATGTTTAATTTCGGGATCGTGTTGAGGATGGTTAAGGATAACCCTTGCAAGCCATGTAAATCGATTAAAGTTGGTATTCGGGCTTTTAGCTGGTGGAATAATTGGGATGACGTTCAGAGATTCCTAAACGCTACGGCTATGGAGCCTCTTGGTTATGATTTCTTCAAAGGCAGGAAAGATCCCTGCGCTGCCGCTTATCGGGTTGCTATTGAGTGTGGATTAAGACTTGGCGAGATAATCGGATTATCGAAGAACGATATTGATTTTGAACGCTGCCAGATTCATGTTCATAGGCAATGGCTGGTTAAGAAAAAGGACTATGGAGCTACCAAGCATAACCAGATCCGCACCGTGGGGTTTGATCCTGAGAGTGAGTTATGTGGTTTACTTAAGGAAGCCGTAGCTAAGAGTAAGCATCCCGAAGCCATCTTTGTTAACTTAAAGGGCGAACGGATGCGCTCTGACAAATTGGCTGGTATTTACTTCGCGGAATGGATCGAGAAGTTAGGGCTACCCAAGATTACGTTTCACGATCTTAGACACACTTTCGCAAGCTGGTTTATGATTCGCGGTGGGAATATCTGGGAGCTAATGGAGATCCTCGGTCACTCGAACATTCAGACCACAATGCGCTATGCTCACTTGTCGAAGGACATTAAGCGAGTACCCTCTTTCAACGCTAACAAGAAACCCACAAGATAATACGGCAGAGATAAGTCAAAACGAACTATTGGAAAAATTCAAATAGTTCATAGTGCGCTTTTATGGCGCATTTTTTAGTCTCAATTCATACTACGTCACATTTGTAGCTGAAATATGCTTACCCAGCCGCTTCACGGCATTTTCACGGCATTTTGGGTTTTTAAAAGCCCTTAACGCCATGAAATGGTTTATGAATTAGGGATGGAGGCGGCGGGAGTCGAACCCGCCGTTAAAGCCTTTTCTCAATGGTTTTTTGTATTTTTCGCATCTCAGCTACCAGGTATTTGATGCGCGAGATCTCATAGTCGTGCATCCTAATTTGAACGGCGGAAGGGTCCGTTGCCGCCACCTTCTCCGTGGCCGGAACATACATGGAAAGAGAAGAATACACCATGGTGACTTCCTCCCCCGCGTCCTGAAGCCGCTTGCTGCCAAATATCGTGGTCTTCTTAACCATGCGGATCTCCCTTAGAGCAGGCCCCATAGAAAAACATTAAAAATAGAATTACTACGATCAAATACCCAACAATCCACCACATCCCACACCACCTGGTTACTCCAACAATATTATTAAATCCAAAATAAAGCTACTAAGATTAAGTAGTGGCTATGCATCGCTTGGACGAACTACGTCAAAATAGTATAGCCGCTCTTTGACAATTGAATAACCGCCAATAAGGGGAGCTGTCCTCTTCAAGTGCCCAGGTTCGCGCTCATACCGCAACCGGTCATAAAACAGCAGACTATCCACAAGTCTTAGTACTTCCGACACGTCCCCTCGTAATTAATGTCTTAAGGCGTCTTACACCGTCGATAGGACACATCATGGTCGTAATTAGCTCAAACTGATCGCATCGGTGAGCGCAGTAACAAAAATTGAGATGTGATGGAGGTATTTGGTGGGGCTTCACATGGAGTGAAGTCTAAATATTAGTGTAAGAAAGGTTTTAAGATGAAATTAGCAAAAGCTCGTGCACAGCACGTAAGCGAGTACCGCCCCCGTAGAGGTGGCGAAAGACTCGTTGGCGCTAACGGTGAAGTTAACGCATCCTCAAGACAGGACATCCTCGTGCAGATTAAAGAACTGCTCAATGGCGTAAGATCTGGTGCGATTGCCGGTGCTGGCGAAACCGTGGTTTCGGCAGATGAACGTCGTCAAATCGTAGCAGAACGTCAAGCCGTTCTTGAAGAAGCCATTGCCGACAAAACCGGCGAAAAGTGGATGGCCCTCGGCGAAACGATTTCGGAAGAAATCTATGAAGCCCTTGGTCGCGAAGGTTTTACACGTAAACTTCTTGGCTTCAAGCCGATTAAACGCGGTGACATCGCCCGTATCTCCGTTCGTAGGAAAGACGTAATCGCATATTACATCGCCAACGAACAAGGTACCGTCGTTGCTAACTACGTTCGTCAGAATTACATCCACCCGTTGGATGCAATGCTGAAAGCTCACATCCGCATTGATAACTTGGAACTCGAACTGGCCGACACCGACCTGCTCGAACATAAGTACAATGACGGCCTTGAGCAAATTTTACGGCAAGAAGACTTGAGAACCAAAGCGCTGTTCGACGGCTCGGCTAGTGCTTACAATGATCTCGTTTTCTTTAACGCGTTTACTCCAAGCGTGTTTCAGAGCATGAGAACGCAGATCGCTCAACTGGGTGCTTTGGCCGCGTGAGCGCCATCGAAAACTGGGGAAAATCGGTGAAGCCTTTAAAGAGAGGTAATACCGAGGTGATGTTAGAAGCTAAAAGATCTAACAGCTCCGTAACGCATAGAGATTGATCCTTCGAAAGAAGACTATAATATCTCCACGAGTCTCCGGCTTCTCAAGTAGAAGAAAATGTATGCTGAACTACACCAATTCTTTGACGTCCTTTAGGTGTAGATCTAGTGGATAAAAAGCCATTAGGGTAACAAAATTGCGTTGGACGATACCAGTTGCTGCAGCATTAGTTGCTGTGGACATTTGGGATGATGAAATTTACCAGTATAATCAACTGGTTAATGGCCAAGGTCAGATTGTCATCCCGCTTGCCGCATAAAAGCGATACGCAAGCATTAAACTGGGGAAAAACGGTGAAGACTGAGACGTCAATACCGTGGTAAATCTAGGAAGTAAAAAACTTAGATCACCGTAGAGCATAGGTGCTGAAACTAAATGGAAGAATGGAAACCTATCGATTTATTTCCGAACTATTGGATCTCCAATCATGGAAATGTTAAAAATGTGCGAACAGGATTGCCTGTTAAACCTTTTCTAACTGGACGGGGTTATTACTATGTGCGTTTTTACAAGAGAAAGGGTGGAGCGAAAGGCTCGGACTTTCTTATATCGAGGCTTGTAGCTTCGATGTGGGTAGAAAACCCAGAAAGTAAGAAGGAAGTAAATCACATTGATGGGAATAAAGAGAACAATGCTGCATATAACTTAGAGTGGGTGGATAGGCTAGGAAATATGGTTCATGCTAGAAAAACTAGGTTGACCACAGACAACATGCCCATTCGCGCTTACAAGTTAGATACGAATGAAAGTTGGGATTTTTATAGTATTGGTCACGCAGCAAAATTTTTCAGTTTCCATAAGACGTGTATATGCCGAGCGCTGAAAAGAGCAAACAACATATACAAGGACATTCGATTTTCCTATTTAGAATATAATGCAGTGGAATACGAAAATTCCGCACTCCTTCTGGAGTACCAAGAGTCCCCGGCTTCTCAATGAGAAGAAAATATATGCCGAACTTTAGCGAATAAGAAGCTAAAGAACTAGAGGATAAAAAGCCCCTAGGATAACACGATTGATCCTGACAGACAGTGAATTTGCAAGTTATTATGACCCGGTTTCTAAGCATCAGCTTATTATGGAAGGTGTACTCGGAAGTTTCTTTGGGGTCAAGCATGGCCCGTTAGCAGCGTGAGCTGTTAATATAAATACTGGGGGAAAACGGTGAACCCTGAGATTGGGAATACCGTGGTGGGGTTAAGAGGTAAAAAGCTTAACAACTCCGTAACGCATAGATGATAAACCTCTTTCGTAGTTAAGAGAATTTAAATCATCCACGAGCCTCCGGCATCTCTAGACGAGATGAAAATGTATGCTGGACTAACGCGAAGAATTGAAGCGTTAGATGCAAAGGATAAAAAGCCTTTGCGATAACACTCGCACATTGTACACCGACGGTTTCAGGGCCGATAACCTGCAAGTGCTAAATCCGGGAGAGGTCTATTTCCTCGGTACACCTAAAGCCCTAGGTGTGGTTATGGAAAGAAAACCGCTGACCGTTGAAAACACGATCGGCGCTGTAATTGGGCAGAGCTGGAGAGGCTGGTATGAAAATGGTTATGCGAAAGCTGCATAACAAATGTTCCGTATGCCAGCCTAGCTCAGAAATGAGCTACAAAAAATATTGGGCAATATCGGTAGAAGCTGAGAGCGCCAATACCGAGATAAGCATGATGCAATACATCATGGTATCGTAGAGCATAGAGACTGAGCGGTAACAGCAATAACGTCTCCACGAGTGCCCGACACCTGACTGCTGAAAAGTAAAAGGTGAAAATGTATGCCGACCTTAGACGAAAAAAAGTCTAAGAACTATGGGATAAAAAGCCCGTAGGGTAACATGAAATTATTCCAATAATTTCAGTGACATGGAACAAATTCAGTCGCAAGTAGTTGTTAATGCAAGATCGGTCAAAGTGGCGTAGTAACGATACCCAGAACTGCCGATCTAAAACTGGACAAAATCGGTGAACCCTGAGATGGGAATACCGAGGTAATCATGATGCAACACATCATGACACCGTAGAGCGTAGAGACTGAGCGGTAACAGCAATAATGTCTCCAAGAGTGTCCGGCACCTTTTTAAGGTGAAAATGTACGCCGACCTTGGGTTAATTGAAGCCCAAGATCTAAGGGATAAAAAGCCTTTAGGGTAACAAAGTGAGTTCGCGGCCAGAGAATTTAAGGTTACTTAGTTTCGAAAAAGTTAAGGGCTTGGGGGGTTAAACTCTCAAGCCCTTTTCTTTTTCCCACTGCTCTTTTATGTGTGGTTTATTTTGTCCTTTAAGTATTTTATGGACATATTGCCGTGACACATTAAGCTGGCTGGCGATTTGGTTCTCGTTAATTCCATTCTCATATTTAAGTGTAAAAATAAGGAAGCCAACAGAATCATCCAATCTTTTTTGCCTATTATTTTTGGGAAGTTTCCCATTCTTTAGTTCCCATTCATTCTTTATATACGCCCGTATTTTACCTCTGATAACTTTAGAAATAAATTCCGTACAACAACCAACATGCTGCGCAATATCCTCGTGTTTCATGCCCGCGCTCTTTAAATCTAAGGCCTCATACAATGAATCATCAGATATTTGGTACTCATATATTCTTGTAAGATCTGGCGGAGCGTTCCCTTCTTCTATCCAGCGTTGAAGAAGCTTTGGCCTAGTAGTACCATTAAGCACATCATAAATATTAACACCTACATCTAATATCTCTTTAATTTTATGTCCAGTAAGCCCTTTACTGTACATCTCAAATGACTTATAGATTAAGTCATCTGGGCGGTCATCTCTAGGCGTGCCACTTCCCCCACCAAGTCCCCCCAAGGATATATTATGTGCATCAGCATGCGCTAAAACCTTATCCAGCAACTGGGGTAACTCTTCCCACAAATCTATGTGAAGATCTCCACGAATAAGTTGATTGAAATATTGTTCCGTACACCCAATTTTTTCAACAACAGATTTTTTTGATGTATTTTCAAGAAACATGGTTGCGATATTTTCAAGATCTTGTCTGTTTCTGACGTATTTTGATACCTCGCGCATTCCATCATTTCGTAGACGCAACCATTGTTTAGTACTTTTCCATCCCTTACGTCCTCCGTCTAATACGTTAACTAATTTAGCTTGCGGATGATTACGATAAAACGAGATTAATTTTTTTTCTTGCTCATTAACTTCGTCTTCAGCGGCATGCCAAGATTCTATCTTCAGCTTCAAAAACAGATTTTGGCCTTTGAGCTTTTGAATGATATTATTTAACCAATTATTGTGTTTACATTCTGTAAAATATCTACTGTAATAATTAGTCCAAGGGTCGCGTCTACTTTGTCCAACATAACGAATCAATTCCGTTGTAGGATCGATTAATAAATAAACATGAAATTTTAAATCAGACACGTCAACCTCTTTTTTGGCTACTGCGCCTCAAGTCATATCGGCGCATTATGTAAAAACTTTAGCTGTTTTTAAAATATTATTTAAATACAATGTGTTATAAAGGAAAGGGGTCGAAGAACGTGCCTTCAACCCCTCCTTGTGGCAAGCCTGCCATGCCGAATCCATGCTGTGCTATTCCTATGCTGCCTTTTAAACTGCTCAACCATCGTTTTATTTTTTCATATGATGCCCCTTAACATTGGTGCGTCGATTTGTACCATGGGCGATGTTGCGTAGTCAAGAAATTTATTTTCCCCCACCCCTCAAGTTTTCCCCGATTCTGCCGATAAGGGTGGGGAAAGGGGGGCTAAAGCATGCTCATATCATTGCCATTAAACACCATGCTAGATGAACTCGGTGAATGCTTGCTGAAAGCTGTAAGGGAAGAAGATTTTGATATTATTAAGCTTTTAGTCGAAAAGGGAGTCGACGTGAATTATCGCGGCTCTTTGGGGCAATCCGCCCTGCATTTCGCGGCGGAGAAGTCGGATCCCAAGTTTGTCAGGTACCTTTTGGAATCGGGGGCCGACGTTAACGCGAGGACTTCGGGGGGCACCACGCCGCTGCACGTAGCTCAGGAGAGTGAGTTGGTGGTGGTGCATCTGTTGCTATCCCGCGGGGCCCAGGTCAACGTGCAGGATGACGAGGGGGATTCTCCGCTTCACATCGCCGCGCAGTACGGAAGGCAGGATCACTGCAAATTACTACTGGACGCCGGGGCCCTGCCCTTGAGGGCTCGGGATGGTAGCACGGCGGCAGCTCTGGCGGAACGGGAAGGTAATACGTTTTTAGCCGGGATGCTTAGGCGCCGGGTTTAGAATTTTAATTTGGATCCGCCCGCATCTATGCTATACTAGTTTAGACGTGTTACCATCGTAATTTAGTTAAGGTTTAGACCCATGAAGCGTAAAAGGTGGCTTTTCTTGCTATTATTTTTGCTCTCTTTGCCCGTGGTTGGGTTTTTAATTTTTCTTTTCGACGTCTTTTGGCTTTACGAAACGCATCCCATTTTCAAATAAGGCTGTGCCATATCGTGGTTAAAGATTAATTATTATTGATAACAATCGGTAAATCCTATGATGAGAACTCTGTCGCCGGAAAAAGTTAAGCAAGGAAAAGAACTGATGGCAAAGATTAGCCGTTTAGTCGAAGGGGGGTTGTCGTCCGTCCTCTACCACTGGACACCTCTGTATAGGGGGCTGCTCAATCTTAATAACAATTCATTTATTTTAAGCCAGCCCGAAAATGTCGTACCGAAATCCGACCCCAATTATACCGGCTACCGATATCTATCCATGACACGAAGCAAGCTTGGCGGCTACCATGTAGCGGAAACGTCTGGCATCGTGTTCGTTTTGGATGGAAATGCTTTAAGGACAAAGTACAAGGGAAAAGCATTTGACTACTGGCACAATTTCCCAGACGAGCCCAGGCCTTCTGACGCTAGGAATTGGAAAGAGGCCAAAAAACAATACCAGCCATCGTAGGGAAGAAGATTAGATAGGGTATATTTTCAACCACTTTATAAGGCATCCCGTTTAACAAGAGATTTCACCATGGTAGTTGGTCCCTTAGCAATTCGACAAGCTGCAAATGTTTTTTCCGACTTGCAGACGGTCCATTACCGGCATGCTGGGCGGTTTGGTCAAGACGACATTCCTGGATATGCATTAGACCACCGGCATCCCAAGGCATTAAAGACCACCCGTTGGATGCTTGGGCGCGAAGAGGATACGGTGGATGAGTACATTCAATTCTGGGTAAATCCCTCCGAGTGCCACTGGAAGGTGGGAACCCGAACGTCCATGGATAAGACGGCAGCGGGGATGGTTCACCACGAGGGGGTTCCCCTTGGGACCCCTTCGAACGGATCTCGGTACGATTTGCCAACGTTGGCCATTTCGTTTCAATCGGGGATCATTACGCCGAACGGATACCGGGATATCAGCGTAACGGAAGATGACCCAGCAATTCCTCCGGGACTGGGGAACTTTTATCGGTTTATACATCTTTTAGATGAACGTAACGTCCTTGACCACGGGACTCCCAACTATATAAACATATTATGTACCAGTCCGGTATTTGGGCAGCAGGGGATGTGGCTTCAGGGTTTTTTTACGGAAGATGGGGTTGCGTGGATGGATTCCGCGGAGACCCCAAATATGGTCAATTCATGGGGTGCAAATTTCGTAGTATTCAGCTCGGCCCCCTCTTTTAATTCTTTACGTAGCCTATGGGGATGATAAAATGGGATTTTTGAAAAATACTTTTAAAAAATACAACGTCGTTATGGCGGGCGTCTCTACTTTTCAGTTATATGATCATACACAGCCAGCCACCATGAAGGCAAAAGAGCTAAAATGCGACGAAGCCACGCTAGAAAAATGCCTTAGAGAGCATTTTAAACTTAGTGATAACTTCGAGTCTTCCCTGTCTCAGCCGAAAAGGGGATCGTGGGTGTTTAAAGCAAAAGGTAAAGAATACACGGTGACGAAGCTGGGGTAGAAGTAGCAGATAGAAAAATTATCGTACGTGCCGTAAGACCCCGGCCTTCAGGCCGGGGATATAAGGCACGTAGAATAAATTTAAAACCTTGCTATACTTTTAAAAATTTATCGTACATGCTGTAAGACCCCGCCCTTTAGGGCGGGGAGGGTTCACGGCTGGAGTATGCGTGTTTTTTTCCAAACGATTAGAGCAGATGTTTACGGTGTTCGCCGAGCGCGGGGGCATAAATTTGTTGCCGAGAGATCAACGTATCAGCAGCAAATACTACGTGTACCTTAAAGTCTTTTTTACAGAAAAAGAACGGCAGGACGTGGAGCGCACGCGGCAAGCCGCTTTGCTTGGCGGTAATCCTAAAGAATTTAAAGAAATCTGTAAAAGGATTCGACGAAGGCTGAACCGGGAAAATTGACACAAGAACAAAGAGGATGGGATGGGATACTACAAAAATCTTTTGGTTAAAGCTGAAAGCGGTGACAAGGAAACCATGGCGGTGATTGCGGAACATTACCAAGTAGAAGATACCGCAAACCTAGCAATTTATTGGTACACCCGCGCCGGAAAGCGCAGAGAGGCCGCCGAGCTGCAGGCTAAGGTGAGCGTAAAAGATCCATATGCCGAAGTGGAGTGGTAGCTAATGCTTTTGGCTTGGGCTAAATTTCACGTAGTCCCCGTGTTCAGGCCTCATTTCCCATCCCCCATCTTTCCTATGCTGCTGGGAGCTTTTATAAACAAAGCCCCAAACCGTGGCCCTTGTCTTTGTGGCGATGTCCTGCGCAATGCACACGTCGAACTTCGCCCCCTCTTGACCTCCGGTTTGACACCCCATGAGCCAGACGTTTGCCACGGGAGAAAATTTAACTTCATCCCAGTCGGTGCCCATAGAGATAAGACGGTGAACATCATCCAGATCCTGCCTGGTATTTAAAAATACGTACAGCATCAAAGACCCGCTGTGGCCAGAGTACAAGAGGATGTCGATAGGTTTGGCCTGGGATTGTGCCTTAAGCTCGTCCCACAGGGATCCCATGGGGTCATTGTTGTCTATAAAGTTTCGGGCATCTATAATAGAGACATGATCTGATTTGTGGTCGCGTTTCCACGTAAGAACGTTGTCCAAGAAGGTGTCGGGATGGGTGACGTTGTCGTCAGCCTGGATCGTCTCCAGGCCGCAGATTGCAATTACGTTTTTCATGCCGGATACTCCAATTACGAATGCTGTTAAGTAGCCTTCTTAAAGAATCTTCCAAAGCAGCTTCTTGGCATCCCGCCGACCTTAAAATGGCGACTATTTCACAACCTAAACCAGTCAGAGTCAATAATCTTAGTGACTTGCTATTTTAGTTGAGAACTTTTTTGAAGAAGATACGTCATATAGGTCGGAGGCTTCTATATCAATGTTTTCCTCTTCCCATATAACTGCGCTATTATGCGCCTTGGCAGCCATAAACACTTCGGGGTTAGTAAGTATGCTAAACGCACTATTAGTTGGGATTACATCTTTTTTAAAATCAACATATCTAATTTCTCCGGTAGGGCGGGGAGGGTTCACATATTCTTTAGCATATCCTCTGCTTGCCTGGAGGCTAAATTAGCGTGCTGCACCCATTCTACGGCTTGCGGGGATAGCCGTTTTGACGCCATCTGTTTCAAGCCGTTGGTTAACGGGGTTTCCAAAAGATGGTTTAGACTTCGTATCGTTTTGACCAGCTCTTTTCGGGGGACAATCTGAAGTTTACGCTTAGCTTTATCGGGAAGTGTGTTGGTAACATCAAATACTTTAGAGGATCTCCCTGTTACTTTGCAAATACGTTTACCGCATTCTTGCAGGCATCCCATGCGGATAAGCTCGGTAAACCTTGGGCTAACACTGGATCTATCTAGTTTTAGCGAATAGCGGGTCGTCTCCATTTGGGTAAGTGGCCCGTTACGAAACAAGGTATCGTATACCCACCAATGGAGTCGTCCAAGCAACCCGTCTTTTTGAATTTTATTATATATAACCGTACTATTCTGGCGTCGCGTGAGCATAGTAGTCCTTAAGTTAGATTTAAAAAACCAATACTAAATTAAAGTATCAAAAAATTTAGACGATAGCAACCTTTTCGCTGGACATTGCAGTAGGTTTTGCTGCCTTATTATTGATGGGGTTAACGCTAATCTGCAGGCCGGTGGTTTGAATCCACTCCGCCCTAATCGGCGGTAGCTCAGTTGATAGAGCAGCCAATAAGCATATCCGTCTTAAGGGGCCCCTTCAAAATTGAAGGGGCCTTTTCCTTTTGATTGACTCTTGCTCAGATTAAACATTGCGGTAGGGCACTCGCGCAGGAGCATCTCCAAATTGTTTGCATCCGAAAAAGTCACATCGGAACAGTGGTCGGTTCTCCAGTGTTTGTCCGAGAAAACTTTGCGGCAGACCGATATTCAAACAAAAATAAAGGAAACGTTTCGAGAATGCTCGCGAGGATGGTACGAAATAATTGGGTTAATCGGGAAAAATCGCAGTTAAAATTAACCACCGAAGGCCAGGAGCTGCTGTCTGGGCTTAATTCGTTGGCTTAGGATAAGGATAGTTTCGCTTCAAATTTGGACCAGAAAGATCGCAGCGCGCTAGTAGCTATTTTAGGTAAACTCACTGCCTAGGTTTTGGGACGCGATAGTCCGTCATTTTGGCAATCTTATTGCGGATAGTTCTGACGGACATCTCCATCCTTTTCGCGGCCCGCGTGCGATTTCCTTTTTCCCTGCGAAGCATTTCGATGATGAATAATTTCTCCAACGTATCCCACGTCATGTCATCGGGAATTGCTTTTAACCACCGCACCAAGCACCCCCTTTTGGCTGATAAAACTTAATAGTTAATCTTATTGCGTCAAAATATCTTGATTTCATTGATGTTGTAGTGTACAACTTCGGCTGTTTCAGGGGTGGGAACTCTATTGTTCCTTTTTTTCCCTTCTTGCCAAGAATGCCCCGACCAATAGCGAGCCGGTACGTTGGTTGGCTTATAAAAAAGGTGACGAAATTTAAAAAGCCTATTCCTGTGTGGTTCAACAAAGGTCATGTGTTCACAACTGGCATACAATTCCCTCAGCCATAATGACATGCTAGGCAATTATGATTGGCAAGAAAGATTTTTTTTGCTAACTTATTGCTGTGGGTCGAAAGTTTCAGGTTAACGGTAATCTATGGGTCGGTGGTTCAAGTCCACCCTTTTCGGCAACGAGAGGTAGCTCAGGTGGTAGAGCAATAGAAAAATATCTGAGGCTACTAAATTTACCCACAAAGCCACTAACGTGGCTTTTTTTATCCTACGTGCCGTAAGACCCCGGCCTTCAGGCCGGGGATATAAGGCACCTACGCGCAGCGTTTTCTCTTGAATTAATGCTCTTTGGTCTTCAGCGAGTGGTTAAAGCTGCGGCAGTTCCTTGACAAACCCCACGCCTTCCGTCATAACATACATTCTCATTCATCCCCGATAACCCCGGAGAAGGAAGAGCCGTGGCCGCTGATTTGAAGCCAGTTAAGGAGTAATTTTATGTTTGATTATAGTAAAATAGTAGCTTTTTTGCCGAGAAAAACTGAGTATCTAGATACTACGAAGCCTTTGATCTACACCACTCCTACGTTAGACAAAGGTGCCGAAGCTTTTGTTTACGAAGGTGTGATTGATCGGGAACTAGCCGACCGCTATTTGATTGAAGGGACTAAGTGCCCTAATTGGCATGATAGTCCCAAGTGCTTGGTTGGGGTGACAACTTTTCTATCAAAAAAAGAAGCCCTTGAAAGTGTTAAAGCCCACTATGAACAGTATCTTGAGATTATAGATAGCAGTGTACGCCATAATAGCTCAAGTGGGTATGAAAAGATCCTTGATGTCATTAAGGCTAAAGGCAGTAAGGAAGTGAGGGAGTATCTAGAATACCCCGTAATGTCAGACACTTATGGTGGTGATAACCGGAAAAGATTTTGGTCAGTTCAACGTCATTTTTTCGGTAATGATAAGCCTTTCATTTGGGAGTCTGTGGTAACTAAAGAGGAGAGTTATCGGTACTTGGTTGATAACGCTCAGTACTCCTATTATTTTGACTCCGAGCTACTCAAACGTGATTTTGGCGTAACGTTTTTTGATTCTTTTGAATCGGCACTAAGTGCCCTTATCAAAAAATTAGAGGATGAAGTGGCTAGACACAATGAGATGCGTAAGTTTGACGCACAGCATCGTGCTGATTGTCAGTATGCCCTCACCGTTGTTGAGGCTGAATTAAATCCCCCACGTTGTTGAGGAAGGAGTGTAAGGATGAACGAAGAGAAGCTGAAAGAACGGATCGAGGCGAGTACGAAACTGAATAAAAGGCTTAATGACTTGGCCGAGCAGTACATGAAACTCATGGATAATCTCCCTGACATTTTGACCAAGGATGCCTTTTGTGAGCTGGAATCAGTCAAGTTTGATATGGAGATGGACTATAATGCTCTGCGCAGTCTGGAGATTCAAGATCTGTATACCATTATAGCCGAACTCCAAGCACAGATAAAAAGTGGGGTGTGTAAATGAAAAATTATTTAAAAGCACATGACACGGCCATTTATGATGTTCATGGGGAGCGTGTAAAGCTAATCCAATGGATTAGGCTCACTGCGGATGTAGAATACCCTTTCTGGAAAGTCGAGTACGCACAGCGAAAGTCTGGTGGTCAGGGAGTTGTTGACTATTTATACGAAGCACACTTGCGTAGTATTGGGTTTGAGGGTTCTGAAGTAGTAATTAACTTGGGTGTGGCCATTCAAGTAGGAAGCTCACCCGTGCCAAGTAAACAAATTAAATTTGCGGATGTTACCTTAGAGGAACCTTCTTTACCTACGCTTAGGGGGGAGTAGCATGAATGTCGTGGATCTTTTAAGATGTATGGAAGAAGAAAGCAACCGGATAGCTATATAGGTCTTTGGTAAACTAAAAGTCATGTACACCAATACCCAGTCCCTTTTGCTGGTCTTAGCTTCCAAAGTTATCTCAAATCATGGTTAAGATTAACTTATAGGCGAAAATAAAAAAATCAACCGATAGGGGTAAGATATGTCATTCTTGAGCAAAGTGAAATTGAAAAAACAATTAAGAGATATGGGCATTAAAGTTGAAGGTAATTATGTGCGTAAAAAAGATATTGAATCAGTAGTTGCAAGCAATGAAAGCAAGTGGAAGGGGATAGTGGATCGAATGTCTAAAGGAGAAACGGTCACTATGTCTGAAGCAGATTATGACCAACTTATTGATTACCTAGATAGAACAGACCATAAATACTCGAATAAATTGGCAAGTCTTTGGAATAAAGGAGATCCTAAAAAATTAGATGCTTTCTTTAAAGGGTTGTCAAATTTACATTGATCTTGTCATATTCTCCCGACACAGGTTACGCAAAAACTGCTTTGCTGCGTTGTTTGAAACATCGTGTAATTGTGGGAACTGAATACCTTCTTGCACACAAGCATCAAAGAAAGCCATAGCGATGTTTGATTGCCATCCATATCTATATCCATCATCTTTATTCAGTTCTGAAACTAATACTTCTATTGCCTTTTTAATTTCGCTTCCTTCAACATCCGTACACTCCATAAGATCAAATTTTGCTTCTGATTTTTCCAGTTTGGCTTCCATATACTAACCCCTAGTTTCTGCGATTTTGTATCGAAATATCTGAGAACATCGCAATAGAATACTTATTCCTATATGCAATGTACAGATAAAGATGCCAATATAGTCTTGATGCCTTTTTGGTTGTTACCCAAGATTTTCTTCTCAGCCTAGAGAGATCATGCCGAAGTACAGCGCAAAGATGGTTTATTCCAAATAACAAATCGAACGTCCCATCATGATCTCTTTTGCTGTTGGGAATCGTTTTGATCTCGGCTTGCGGTATAGCAAGCCTGTTTAACGTAGTGCATGAAGCATATAGCTCAAATACTTGTTGATTAAGATAAGGCTTTTTCTGGAGAAATGTTAATTGGTTAGGTTGTGGTCAAGACCAGCTAAAGGGATCGGGTATTAGGTAATAGGTTATGTACAGATGTTGCTTTACCTTTTTTAGCTGTCTTCCACGATTCTAATAATTCTGTTTGATATGCTTTAATCCAACGTATAACATATTTAATAATTTGACCTTTTGGTGTTTTAAGTGTAGCTATTTTTGACATACCTGTTATTTTCATAAAACCACTCCTTACCTCTTACTTTTCGGTAGAAATATACTGCCAATTTAACTACTAAATCAAGTATCTATTATT
>Ga0209777_10005002_pt1 | contig 15461 bp, 14 predicted proteins | sample FrelakmetHBP12HB_FD_187147 | JGI IMG/M metagenome (GOLD analysis project Ga0209777, IMG submission 187147) | Freshwater lake sediment microbial communities from the University of Notre Dame, USA, for methane emissions studies -HBP12 HB (SPAdes)... | ecosystem: Environmental > Aquatic >... | reverse complement strand
TCGGCCCCGTACCGTCAATGACGTTGACCGGGCTGGGGTACGGGGCGGGCGAGCGCGAGCTGCCCATCCCGAACATCCTGCGTCTTCTGATCGGCGAGACCGGCACAGGCATGGAGCAGCTGGTGCTGCTCGAGACCAACCTGGATGACAACAGCGCTGAGATCAATGGCTATGTGATGGAAAAACTTTTCGCGACCGGGGCTCTAGACGTTTTTTTCATGCCCATCCAGATGAAAAAGAATCGTCTGGCAACGATGCTCTCGGTCTTATGCCACCCGGCGGACACGGAGTTGCTCGAAGCGATCCTTTTCCGGGAGACCAACACACTGGGGGTACGCCGCCAGTTCATGGAGATGCACTGCCTAGAACGCAACAGCGAAATAGTTGAGACGCTATACGGACCGATACAGGTGAAGGTAGCTCGCCTACCAGATGGGACATCCAAACGCGCCCCGGAATACGAGGACTGCAAAAAAGCAGCTGAGACCCACGGCGTTCCACTGCGAACGGTCTATGCGGCGGCCTTGCGCATCCAAGCTTGAACGGTGGTTCAAATTTCTTTGAAGGCCGATTGATGAGAAACGAATTACCAGCGCAACTTGCCGAATTACCAGCGCAACTTGCCGATTTACCATGGTTACAGGTGCGTGCCCTGAGATTGTCCTGATGAGCATTGGAGGAATAATTATGCCTTACCCTAGTGTGGATCTTACCAACGTGAAAACGTATCCTCTTGTGAAACGTGAAAACCGCGTTGCACTGGAAGATCTGATCTTCCCGGCGACATCCTATAAACCGTTCGAAAACCCTGAACTGCTTGAACTGGCCTTGAGGGTTGTGGATGCACGCAAGAACGGGAAACCTGTAATTTTCATGATGGGCGGGCATGTTATTAAGCGTGGGCTTGCCCCTCTGGTGATCGACCTGTTAAATCGTGGCGTCGTCACTCATCTGGCCTCCAATGGCGCTGCCACCATTCATGATTTTGAAATCGCTTTCCAGGGTCATACTAGCGAGGACGTGCTCAAAAGCCTGGAAGACGGCAGCTTTGGGATGGCAGAAGAGACGGCTCGACTGATGAACCTGGCCATCCAGTGCGGGGTCAATGAAGGCCTGGGGTTGGGCGAAGCTCTGGGACGTTTGATCGCCGAAGATCCGCGTTTCATGTATCGCGAAAACAGTGTATTGTGCGCAGCCTATAGGTTGGGAATCCCCTATACCGTGCATATAGCAATCGGAACGGATATTATTCACCAGCACCCAAAAGTGGATTTTGCTGCATCAGGTTGGGCAAGCGGGCAGGATTTTAAGATCTTTGCCAGGGCTGTTTGTGACCTGGAAGGCGGTGTTTTTTGTAATTTTGGTTCATCTGTTATTGGTCCGGAAGTATTTTTAAAGGCGCTCTCGATCGCACGCAACCTGGGAAATACGGTAAAGGTTTTTACCACAGCGAACTTTGATTTAATCCCCCTGGGTGATTACCGTAAGCCAGTTGGCGATGATAATCCTGATTATTACTACCGCCCGCGCAAAAATATCGTCAACCGCCCGGTGGCACTGGGTGGTAGGGGGTATCACATCACAGGCGATCACCGTGAAACGCTTCCCAACCTGTATCATCAAGTTACAGCCCGTTTAGAGCCGATCAAACCCGTTAGCCAAAATTCTACAGCACATCCTGCGGAACCGCTTGATTTATTCATAGAAAATCCAAAGGCAGCCGAAATTCTTGAGACCATGCTGGGTGAATACCCCGCTTTGAACCCTCTGCGAGCAGATTTGGTGAAGAGCTTCATAGTACTCAAGCGCTGCTTTTTAACGAGTGGCACGCTTTATCTGACGGGAAACGGCGGCAGTATGTCCGATGCCTTGCATATCTGCAGCGAGTTGGACAAGGCATACAGGAAACGCCGTCCAATTCCAGCTGCTCACAAGCTGCAGCTTGTTCCAGTTCCGGGTGGTGCGGAACTGGCAGAATGCTTGCAGGTGGGGCTTCGCAGCGTGGTGTTGGGCAATAATCCTGCTTTAGCCAGCGCTGTGGAGAATGATTTTAGCAAACCATATCTGGGATTTGCCCAAGAGCTGTACGCATTGGGGCATGCCGGGGATGTATTCCTGGGGATCAGTACAAGTGGTAATGCTAAGAATATCCTTTATACGATCCAAACTGCACGTTTGTTGAACATGACAACCATAGGTCTTACGGGACAAGCAGGCGGGTTATTAGCCGCTCAGGCCGATATTGTAATGCTTGCCCCGGCAAAGGAAACCGCCGTGGTGCAATCCTGGCACATGCACATCTATCACTGTCTTTGTGAAATGCTGGAAGCACAAATATTTTCTTCGAGGCAGGATAATGAACATCCCTTTTGATCGCACCCGTCTTGAACAGATCTTAAATAAAATAAAAGATCTAAGGATTGGCGTGGTAGGTGATTTTATTCTGGATGGCTATTGGTACGCGGACATGGAACAATCCCAACTTTCGCGTGAAACAGCCACATTCCCGCGTCCCATTACGCGTGAGATGTATTCATTAGCCGGAGCTGCAAATGCAGCCTGGAATCTCTCCGCTTTGGGTGTAGCCGGGGTGTGTGGTTTCAGTGTGATTGGAGATGATTGGCGCGGAAACATTCTGCGTAGTTTGTTGGTAAAAGCAAATGTTCAGACGAGCGGGATATTTAACCAAGTCAATCGTCAAACGCCTTTTTATGGAAAAGTGATGCTAACCGCTGTTGGTAGACGGTTGCAAGAAGATGCGCGTCTGGATTTTATTAATGATCAGCCCATTTCTCCCGAAATGGAAGATGCCCTGCTAGACGCCCTGAATGCATCCCTGGAAAAAATGGATGGACTGATTATTGCGGATTATCAACCTACAGGCATATTATCTGCCAGGGTTACCGCTGGGATTCTCAAATTAGCCAAATTGCAACCAAAAAAGCCGTTTGTTGTGGATTCGCGCGAGCGGGCGGGAGAATTTCGTTCGCTTATCTTGAAGCCAAATGAGGCTGAAGCATCTCAATTATTTTTTCCGGAACGAAATAGTGAAGAGATCACGCTCTTGGATCTTTCGAACGCTGCAGTTCACCATAACCAGAACACCGGACAACCCATCATCGTCACACGCGGCGAGCAGGGTTGTCTGGTGGCAGATGGTGGAGAATGCGTCAGCCTACCTGGTGTACATGTTCCGACACCGGTGGATCCAGTAGGCGCAGGAGATTCGTTCCTGGCGTCCTTTACTGCTGCAAGCGCAAGCGGAGCAACTCCGATGGAGGCGGCCTGTTTGGCGAACCTTTCCGCTGCCGTAACGGTTACCAAAATTGGGATCACTGGAACCGCCTCCCCTACAGAAATTCTTGCTGCATATGAAGTATGGGCATCCGCTTTGAACGAATAAAAGAATCAGCCGTGTTGATCAATAATGAATGGATTATTTAGGAGTTCCACCTTGTCGATATCTCATGTAGATTGGTTCAGAATCCTAAACCCGACCGTGATAGGTACCCTGGGGATGGTGAGGCACGTTCTATTTGATTTCGATGGGACAGTTTCTGTTCTGCGCCAGGGCTGGGAACCGGTTATGCAAGCGGTAATGCTGGATGCCATTTGCGCGGGAAATCCACCAACGCCTCAACTTGTGACTGATGTGCGTGATTATATTGATGTTTCAACCGGAAACCTAACCATCTTGCAAATGAAATGGCTCGCCGAAAAAGTGAAAAGCGTTGGCATGGAGGCCAAGCCTCTTACCGCTGCTGAATATAAAAAAAAATATTTGCATGAGCTGATGGTTTCAGTTTCCAAACGTTTGGAAGCTCTGGACACTAAGACAGCTGCGCCTCAGGATTACCTCATCCAGGGTTCGATGGAGTTTATTCGTGGGTTGGCAAAGAAAGGTGCCATATTGTATATTGCCAGTGGCAGCGATCATACAGATGTGGTGCGCGAAATAAGCGCCTTAGGGATAGCTGATCATTTCAGGGGCGGGATTTATGGTGCTTTGGATGAAAGTGAATCAAACAGTAAGGAGCGTGTTATTCAGCGCATTTTAGATGATCATCAGCTTTCGGGAAATGAACTGTTGGTAGTGGGAGATGGTCCGGTGGAAATTTTCGAAGGGCGCCAGCGCGGAGCAATTACCCTGGGAGTTGCCAGTGATGAAGTTGTTCATAGTGGCTGGAATGAGCATAAAGTGGAGCGATTAATTCGCTCAAGGGCTGATTTCCTGGTTGCAGATTTTAACCATGCATCAGAATTGATCGATTTTCTGATTTCTTGAATGCATGGATTATCCCGCGGCCGGGGAGAATCTGAGCCGCATCGCCGCGATCATGAACGACGGGCAGCGTGCCCTGGCGCGCGGCGGTCCCGGCGCAGTCATGGGGTCTAAAAATCTCAAGGCGATCGTGGTAGAAGGGAATGGCAAGACGGAAATTGCGGACCAGGGACAGTACAAGTTTATCGGCTATGAAACGTGCAAACTGATCGCGGCCAGCCCACTCACCAGCCAGGCCCTGACGGAGTTCGGCACGGTGGTCATGATGAACCTGATCAACAATGTTGGCGCGCTGGCGACTCGCAACCACCAGCACAATATATTCGAAGGCGAAGATGGATGATAGGCAGTGGCATGGTGGAGAGTGGCAGGAAGCGTTTCAATGACCGTTTCACTTGTTGTTACTACTCAGCCATCCTTTGGTCGGAAGACCATCTATTTGATGCTGATGCGTCTATTAATGCGGTTTCTGTTTTTATCGTTTTTTACGATTTCGCTTCTGATTGCACAACCGTGACGCAAGGAGGGAAATTTTCCTTCTTGCATAAAGACAATAAGTCATGGAACAGTGGTAAGGCTTTCGCTGCCAGTCAAACAGCACAAGCACCACTCATTCCTCACGCTTGCCTCATACCAGACCTCTCCACCTCCACCCGAAATGCGACGGTCTGTCGTCCATAACGTCTTCACGTATTGTATAAAAAGTCGGGTGCTTTTCGATTCAGTTTGGCTTGTTTAATATTACCAACAGACCAGCCGGCTTATTCACCGGGTTTATTCATGATAGACTAGGCAAGATAATATAACCTGGAAACGATTTGTGATGAACGCGGAATTAAACGGATCCGCTACGACGAAGCCGAGCCGCAGGGGACCACTTTCCAACAATTCAAGCAGCTATTTATGATGGGTTCAAAGGAGCCTCACGATGAACAATAATGAGAAAAAGAAAATCGTCCGCATGGACGACCAAAGCTGGCGCATCATCGATGGTTTTGGCAAGGGCACTATCTATTCCTTCCTGCTGTGCGGGACGGAGAAGGCCGTCCTGATCGATACGGGTATGGGATTTACCGACATGAAACACATTACGGACCAACTGACCTCTCTGCCGGCGGCGGTCGTGAATACGCACGGTCACCTGGACCATATCGCCCGCAATTACCAGTATGAAACGGCCTACCTGCATCCCGCGGATGAGGCGGTGTTCCTCCAGAACAGCGCCTACGACTACCGATACTTTATGCTGAAAGGGCTGCTGGCCGAGTCTAAACTGCCCGGGTGGCTGCTCAACCTGCCCATCGTGCGCGGGCAGGTCAAAAAATTCTGCACCATCCCAGCCAGGGACAACCGCCGCCCGCTCTCGGACGGCATGCGGCTGGACCTGGGCGGCCGGACCCTCGAGGTCATTTGCACGCCGGGCCATACCCCCGGCTCGGTCTGCCTGCTCGACATCGAGCGCAGGCAGTTGTTCTCGGGGGACACCGTTTGCGATGAGGGCGTCTTACTCAATCTCGACCATTCCACCTCGGTGGAGACTTTCAAGGAGAGCATCCTGCGCTTGAAGGCCGCCTCGGAGAGGTTCGGGCCCATCTGGCCCGCCCATCACGCCCTCCCTCTGGACCACAGTTGGATGGATGAATATATTCATTGCGCCGATCAGATCCTGGCAGGCACGGATACCGCAGTCAGCATATCCAGCCCGGTGGGCGGCGCGCAGGTTGCACAGTACGGCAGGATCCGCCTCGCCTACCGCCCCGATCACATCCGCTGAGGCTTCCCCGGGAGATCGGGAGGAAGGGGAGGCTAAAAAAAAAGTATTGCGAACGAACCACGCAATACTTTTTTTTCACTTCCCATCTTTGGGGAATTGAGATTCACGGGTGAAAGTGTCATAATGCCGAATATCGGAAAGGAGTGTTCCGTGTCAGAGCATTTGAGACACAATTAGGGCAAAAAATTAAGAGTTGGGTTTAGGATTGTCTATCCAGTATATATAGGGGTTAATTATCTACCCAGTCCTATATGCGGGAGTGAAAATGTCTATAGTTCCCATGTTTTCCATGGCTTCCATTCTGGTTGCAGTAAGGTTGCAGTAGTAATTTTGGATATCAGCATGTCAGAGTGCTACCTGAATCTGGATATCGAAGAAGCGCATCGATGAGCTGGTCCGGTGGATAATATAGGGCTATAAAGAGATCGTTTTTTGACTGGTGTCATGAGCCTGTACGCGATTTGCCCGGTTGCATAGGTATTTTCAAGACAGTCCTTAATTCAATCTTTCTATTCAGATTGTATTTCGCTTGCCATCGCCCGCCCGGCGGCGCGAATGGCAGCCAGTTTGTATCTCCGGCTCCAGCGGTTGACGGGGATGAGATCAAAGACGCGCCCCTGCACATGCTGGATCCAGCGCTCCATGCTCAATAGGCAGGTGATCATCCCGCCGCCGCTGCCACCCGCGGCCGCCACTGCGATGACCGGTTTCTTGAACAGGATGCTTTTTCCTTCTTCCCGAGTCGCCTCGCAGCGGCGCAGCCGATCGGTAAATGCCTTGGCCGATTCGCTCATCTCACCCCAATAGACCGGCGTTACGAGAATGTATCCATCTGCCTGCGTCATACGGGCATGCAAGGCCTGGAAGTCGTCTTCTTCTTGGCAACGGTGCTCCGCCAGGCATGTACCCCAGCCGTCATTGCAGGCGTGGCATTTATCAATTTTCAAGTCATTCAGATGGATTTCTTCCGCCTCGCCCCCGGCGAGGCGAATTCCCTTGGCAGCTGCCGAGGCGCAGGCGGCCGTCAGGCCGAACTTGTTTGGACTGGAGGAGATAACAAAGATTTTCATCGGATATCCATTTCTATAAAGATGACAATATATTGGTAGCCAGCATTAAGCAATCCGCTAATAAATTTAGCGTTCATTGTAAATGGTGTGACCTGCCCCAAGAATATGTACCAGCTGTTATGTTAGAGCTGGTGCACTGATCAGGTGTGTAGTAGGCGACCAGGCCTGCGGTACATGGGGACTATTAAGTAAAGCACTGTGTTGTCTGATATCATTGTACTCCTCTCCAACGTGTGATCAAGATTTTGGCGTCTTCCAGTGTGAAGAAAATCTCACGATTTAGCAACTCTTCGTGCATATTGCCGTTAAATAATTCGGTGAAACCGTTCTCTCAGAGCGAACCTGGTTCGATGAATATGGTGAGCATGTCCAATCGAGTGAGCTGTCGACTTAAACTTGTTGGCGATGAATTTAGGACCGTTATTTGAGCCCAGATGGGTAGCCATCGGGATGTAAATCGAGGGGGGTATGTCAATCTAATTATAGCTGATGTTGATAAGAGTATGCCTGGGGTCTGGTATGAGGATTGTATCGGTGAGCACTTCCATTTCATTGTAAAACCAGTCAGAAAGGATAGGAAAAAATGAGTGACGATAATGATTATGATGATGATAATGAGCTGATGGGCGTGTATGATGATCCCATGGGCGGAGATCTCGCCGACGAATTTGTCGATGATGAATTCAATGACGAAGATGAGGATGATCGGGAAGACGACGATTTCGACGATGGGGATCAGGAGATTAAAGACTCAGATGATGATAATACGGATGAGGAGGCTGAGAAGGATAAGGAAATATGGGGACCCGATATAAGCAAACCTAAGGTGGGATGTTGTCGTATTTGTGGTGCAGAAGTCATAGTAGATGAATTGCCTGATTCTATTTCCAGGGATGCGTTTGAGCAATTTGGCTTATGCTTAACTTGTCAATGGGGATTCTTCATGGATAATGGTGGACATTTCTAACGATCCTAGATCAAAAGCATCAGATTACTAATGTCCGGGGCTGTACCTAGGGGAGGTACAGCCCTTTTCGGCACACCAATTTGGATGTGAGGTTATTGTTTTTAGGGGAAATTGGTTATATACTGCACTTATATATCATGCAAAATTGCATGTTATGTAAAAATTCTTATCGAATCATAGTTGGGCTTTGGCCTGTACGGGAGAGAAACCATGGAGTTGCTTGATACACGGAGCCTTGCCAACACGATTGATGCTGTCAACGATGCGCTCTTCTTTGGCAGACGCATTCCGAAGAACGAAGCGCGCCGCGTGGCCATATGGCTGGCTAGCAGACAAGGCCTCTCAGAATCTTATGCGGGGATGTTCGCCCCGACTTCCAAGGACTATGCGGAGGGGATCCGGCTCTTCACAGGCGAACAGATCACTTCAGGCGCCGCGACCGGTCACATACTTGGAGAGGAAGCCTGTCGGGTACTGCTTCTGCTTGACGTTGACATCGAGAAGGCAAGGGTGGCACTTGGTCGGGCGACCCGTTCTATGGATAATCGACTCAGTCAGTCCGAATCGGAGCAAGGAAGGCGCGGCTTCTTCTGATGTGGGGCTTGTACGGCGTCGGTCTGGCGCCATCTGGCAGCGGGCGGCCTAACAAGAGGCAGAGAGCGACTGGCCGCCGGTGTTGACCTCCTCAAGGAGTACCGGGACAGGGACGGGGGCTGGCGTCGCTTTCCGTTCTATTACACGTTGCTTGCGTTGACCGAGATGAACGGCAAGAGTGTGGTTGATGAGATACAGTATTCAGCTCCCAGGCTTGAGCAGATGCTGAAGCGGCGGGGCCGCGGTGACCGATTTGACATGAGGCGGCGAGCCGTCGCGGAGCGTATTCTGGCCAGGGTCTAGCGGTCGTGTCGGGCCGAGGCTTAATAATTCGCTGCATTGACTCGGTTAGCGCGCGGAAAGTTGGATGGTAAGTTGCCTGCCATGCACAGACGTGATGCGATCTAACAGGAGCTCCATCGCTCGTGAATAGTGCACGTTTTGCCAAATTTGGTTCGGTTACGCAAGGGAGTCACTGACGCTGCTGCTGAGCCATGACATTGGGTACACAACATGAAGAACTGGACTTAGGGTTCAAGAACAGGAGAAGCAACGATGATGAATAAATGTCCTGAATGCGGTTCCACTGAGATTATCAATGATCTAGTAGTATTCGCCGGAGAAGCTCCCTCTGGTCAGCAACTAGTCTATGTTTCACTTGAAGAACCTTCGCCAGAGAAGAAACCATTCATCTGGAGTCCCAAGACAGTTGATATAGGTTTTCGAGCTTCGATCTGTGGCGATTGTGGATATACTCACTTTTCCACGAAGCAGTTCAAAGAGATACTTGACGCTCACAAGAAGGGATATATCAGCCAAAAGAAGAGTCAAGTTGTAATTATTCCAGAGCCGTAGTGAACAATGTCTTTCGTTTGATTAAAAGGACACCCAACATCGTCTCCAACGGACAGCGGCTCCACTGCTCGCGAATAATGCGCGTTTTGCCAGCTTTGGCGCGATAATCCAAAGGATCCCTACCAATAAGGCTAACGCAAACGGTTGGGTGTACCCACATCCTGTGGCTTGATATTATTAATGGGGAAAAGATTGACGTGGCCGAGAACAGTATCCGTCCCTTTTCAGACCAATTTCACTGATATAGGTGCCTCCGTCGCTATATTCACATGGTAAGTGTGATTTGCGGCAATGGTCACCATCTCCAGCAATTCCTTCTCTGCCTGACTGAGAACGCTTGGCAAATGTACACTCACCAATCCGCCGGATTCTTTCGCCAGCCGGTCCAGGTGACCCAGACATAACCCTAACATTCGCTTCCGCTCGTCGATATGCACAAATGGATCAAAGAACATGCTCAGCAGATCCAGCACAACAAAAGGCTCCGGGTTGGAAGGCATACTTTTCAAAAAAGATAGCATATCGTGACTGTTGTCTGCCAGGTTCACCTTGATCCTTTTCAGTACTTCCAACCGGTCGCGCACAAAGCGACTTACCAGAAATGGGTCATAAAGGAACCCTCCGTCCACTACCCGTACAGCTGGCCGAGGCGGTATCGAGCCGCCATCGGCCGTTTCGGCGGTATGAGTTCGCCAAACACGGCTGTTTCGGCGCTGCGAGGCGCCGAAGACGGCTTCTCATTAATCTTCCTCCTCCTCCCCTTTTTAATCCTTGCACAAAAGAGAAATTATCCCTATACTGTATAAGATGCTCATTGTAGGCATCTCAGGGAGTGGATAATGGTTTATTACGCGCATTCAAAACCTGATGTGGCGGCATCCGAGTGGCAGCAGTTGAAAGACCATCTCATCAATACAAGTAATCTTGCATTTGAGTTGGGGCGCGATGCTGGCATATCCGACCTAGCTCAGGTCGCTGGGCGCTTGCATGATATTGGTAAATATTCCCAGGCTTTTCAGCGTAGGCTTGAAGGATCTCAACAGCACGTGGATCATGCAACCGCTGGAGCGCGCGAAATCAAGCAGTTATTCACGACTGAGCCGCATAAGACATATGCCGGCTTTTTGGCTTACTGCATCGCGGGGCATCACGGCGGCTTGCCCGATGTTGGCAGTGTAATTGATGTGGGAGGCGAAGGCACACTTCTGGCTCGGCTGGACCCTAACAAGACCAGATTGCAGGATTATAGCGCCTACAAAACCGAACTTGATCTGTCCACTTTGACCTTTCGGCCGCGATTGATAAAACCGATCAAAGAGCACCAGAACTTTTCAGCATCATTTCTGACGCGCATGATTTTCTCCGCCTTGGTGGATGCTGACTGGCTGGAAACCGAAACCTACATGAACGGCGGGCGGAAGCTCCGCGGTGATTATAAAAGCATCCAGGCATTAACTCATCGGTTTAATTTATTTTTGCAGCGATTTGATAATCCCCAAAATGCCATCAACCATAAACGCACCGAAACGCTGAAAGCCTGTATTTCGAAAGCTGCTGAGAAACAGGGTATTTTCACATTGACTGTTCCTACTGGCGGCGGCAAAACCCTGGCCTCGATGGCTTTTGCACTTAATCATGCCGTCAAATATGGGCTGAAACGGATCATCTACGTCATCCCGTTTACCAGCATAATCGAGCAAAATGCCGCCATATTCAAGGAATGTCTGGGTGAGAAAAATATCCTGGAACATCACTCCAATTTTGATTGGGAGCAAAAACAGGAATCGCCCGACGACCAGACCAACAGCGCCATGAGTAAACTTAAACTGGCTTCAGAGAATTGGGATATTCCAATTGTGGCCACGACCAATGTGCAGTTTTTTGAGTCGTTGTTTGCCAGCCAAAAATCACGTTGCCGTAAATTGCACAACATCGCCAAGAGCGTGATCATTTTCGATGAGGCCCAGATGCTGCCGCGCGAGTACATGAAACCTTGTTTGCTGGCAGTGCAGGAATTGGTGCAGAACTATGGCGCAAGCGCGGTCTTTTGCACCGCCACCCAGCCTCTGTTAAAACAGTTTCTGCCCGATATGCCGGAGTTTATCGAGCTGGCTCCCAACCCCCAGGCGCTGTTCGATTTCTACAAACGGGTGCAGGTGAAAAACACGGGTAAATTGTCCGATGCGGAATTGCTCGAACAGATGAATTCGCATCCCCAGGTGCTGTGCATCGTCAACACCCGTAAACACGCCAAAGGCTTGTTTGACGGACTCGCCGAAGATGGCCGCTTCCATCTTTCCACGCTGATGTGCCCGGCGCACCGCAAGAAAACGCTCCGCACCATTCGGGAGCGGCTCAAAAATGGGGAAACCTGCCGGGTGGTCTCGACTCAGGTGATGGAGGCTGGTATTGATGTGGATTTCCCGGTGGGCTTTCGAGCTATGGCCGGGCTGGACTCGGTCATCCAGGCAGCCGGACGGGTGAACCGGGAGGGGAAAATGCCCGGCAGCGAGATATTTGTATTCGAGCCGGAGACGAATTTCATCAAACGTACACCTATCTACATCACGCAGACCGCGGACGTGGCATGCAGTATTTTGCGCGATTTCAGTGCTGACCCGCTATCGATCAAGGCGATTAATGCCTATTTTGAAAGGCTCTATAACCTCCATGATGATAAATTGGGATTTGACGCCAAGGAAATTCTGCCTTGTTTCGATAAGGGCGAGGGCTTCGATTTCAAAACAGCCGCAGAGAAGTTTAAATTGATTGAAGATAATACAGTGGCAGTCATCATTCCGTATAACGACATGGCTTCGAAATCGGTGGAAGAACTCAGGATTTCCCCTAATCCGGTTTTAATCTTGCGTAAGTTACAGACCTATACCGTCAATATTTACGAAAACGAATTCCAGGCTTTGAACAAAATGGGTGTAATTGAGATGGTGGCTGATAGATACGCCGTGCTTAAAGATATGAGTTGTTACGATGCCCGTACCGGCATTGTTCTTCCCGCCAGGAATGGCGGCGAAGCGATCTTTTTTGATTGACTAGACCGAAAGGAGGCAACACAGATGGGATACGGAATTACCATTCGAGTGCGAGGCGAGTATGCCTTGTTCACCCGGCCAGAGATGAAAGTGGAAAGGGTCAGCTACGATGTCATTACACCTTCGGCCGCGCGTGGCATCATCGAAGCGGTCTACTGGAAGCCCGCCATCCGCTGGGTGATCGACAGGATCCATGTGCTGAACGAGATTGAGTTCACCAATATCCGGCGCAATGAGGTGAGTGAGAAAGTTTCAGACAGCGAAGCCCGGCGGCGGATGAACGGCTCCCAGGAACCGTTTTATCTCTCGGCCACCGATGCACGCCAGCAGCGCGCCTCCCTCGTGCTAAAAAATGTTGATTATGTCATCGAGGCTCACTTTGAACTCACCGACAAGGCTGGCGCAGATGACACGGTGGAGAAACACTACAATGTGGTTTTGCGGCGCCTGCGTAAGGGGCAGTATTTCTCCCCGCCCTGCCTGGGAACGCGCGAGTTTGGCGCACAGGTGGATATCATCGATGATGGCAACATCCCTAAAAGCCCGCTGGGTGACCGGGATTTGGGCTGGATGCTCTACGACTTGGATTTTTCCGATGCCCAGGATATCAAGCCTAAATTCTTCAAAGCCGAAATGCACAATGGGGTCATTGACCTGACCAAAGCGGAGGTGAAGCGATGATCTTACAAGCGCTTACACGCTACTATGACATTCTTTCCAAAGACCCGGAAAGTGATATCGCGCCACCGGGTTACTGCACGGCTGGCGTCAGTTTTGCACTCAACATCTCGGCAAAGGGTGAATTGTTGGATATTTTTTCATTGCTTATGCAAGAGCAGCGCGGAAAGAAGACTGTTGATGTACCCAGGCGGATGATTGTGCCGGAACAGGTGAAGAAAACTTCGGGCATTTGTTCCAACTTTTTGTGCGAGAACAGCACTTATGCTTTGGGCATTTCAGATAAACATCCAGATAAGCCTGAATATAACCTTCAACGCTTTGAAGCCTTCCGCCAGTTTCACAAAGACTTGCTGGCAAAGGCAGACTGTAACTCTGCCCGTGCCGTCATTGCTTTCTTGGATGGATACGATCCGCGCTCAGGTCGCGAAAATCGGGCTATTGCCAGTCACTTGGAAACCCTTTTGAAAGGCGGCAACCTGGTTTTCATGTTTCGCGATGCCTTTGTGCAGGATGATCCTGCAATTCGCCAGGTCTGGGAGGCTTACAAAGCGGGCAAAGATTCGGTGATGGGACAATGTCTGGTTACTGGCGAGATCGCCCCGATTGCCCGCCTTCATGCCAGCCTGAAAGGTATCCGCAATGCTAACCCAACCGGGGCTTCCCTGGTAGGTTTTAATGCCCCCGCCTATGAGTCTTATAACCGTCAACAAGGGCAGAACTCCCCGGTCAGCGAAAAGGCGGCTTTTGCCTATACCACCGCGTTGAATTATCTGCTTTCCTCTGCGAACCCGAATCGAAAATTCATCCTCGGTGATACTACGGTGGTGTATTGGGCGGAGGGCGGTAAGAATGAATACTCTGCGGCTTTTGCGGGGTTGTTTGAACCTAAGTATATTGAAGAGTCACCCACGGGGGTAGAGCAGCAGAAAAAAGCCGGGGAACGCCTCGGCAAAGTTGCTGAAAAGGTGCGGCACACTCAGGCGCTGGATGTCTCCCGCCTGACCGAAGGTCTGGATGGGAATACCCGCTTTTACGTTCTTGGTCTGGCCCCCAATGCAGCCCGTATTTCGGTGCGTTTCTTCCTCACTGATCCCTTCCAGAAGATTATAGACCGCATCATGCGGCATTACCGCGATCTGGAGATCGTCAAGGAGTTTGATAACCAGTCCACCTATATCACGGTTCGGCACATTTTGGCTGAAACAGTCTCCAAAAAAGCCAGGGACCAGGATGCCGTCCCATTGATGGCGGGGGCAGTCTTCCGCTCCATTCTGACCGGTGCGCCCTACCCGGCGGCGTTGTACTACGCCATCCTCAACCGTATCCGTGCCGATATGGATGACTCACAAAAGAACATCCGCAAGATCAATTACGTGCGCGCTGCGGTCGTCAAGGCGTTTCTCAAACGTAAATATCGCAATCAACCCCAAAATCCAATTCAGGAGGTGTTCTGTATGGCGCTTAATGAGCAATCCACCATCCCGGCTTATGTGCTGGGCCGTTTGTTTGCTGTGCTGGAAAAAGTCCAACAGGAAGCGATTGGCACTGTGAATGCAAGCATCAAAGACCGCTATTTCACTTCGGCCTGTGCCTCGCCCGCCAGCGTATTCCCCGTTCTCTTGCGTCTTTCACAGCACCATATTTCCAAAGCCGAATATGGTTATGTAAGTGACCGGCGGATTCAGGATATTTTGGGCCTGCTGGATGTGGAGAAGAATCCCATCCCGCAGCGCCTTTCCCTGGACGAGCAGGGCATCTTTGTGCTGGGTTATTACCACCAGCGCGCCGCTTTCTATGTCTCCAGGGCCGATAAGAAGAACGTCGAAACCAATTCACCCGCAACCGAATAAAATTCGAAAGGAGAATAAAACTATGACTACCTTGATTAAGAATCGCTATGAATTTGTACTTCTCTACGATGTAGAGAATGGCAACCCCAACGGCGACCCCGACGCTGGGAACATGCCGCGCATTGACCCCGAGACTGGCTACGGCATCGTCACCGATGTCTGCCTGAAGCGCAAGATCCGCAATTACGTTGAACTGGTCAAGGGCGACTCAACCGGCTACCGCATTTACGTTAAGGAAGGTATTCCTCTCAACCAGAATCATGTCGAAGCCTACGTTGCTGTTGGTCTCGAACCTGGTGTTAAAGCCAATGTTCCCCAAGTGAACGAAGCCCGTAAAT
>Ga0209777_10005001_pt1 | contig 15466 bp, 10 predicted proteins | sample FrelakmetHBP12HB_FD_187147 | JGI IMG/M metagenome (GOLD analysis project Ga0209777, IMG submission 187147) | Freshwater lake sediment microbial communities from the University of Notre Dame, USA, for methane emissions studies -HBP12 HB (SPAdes)... | ecosystem: Environmental > Aquatic >... | reverse complement strand
CCCCGTCGCCAATGCCATCACCGGCCAAAAGGAAATGATCTCTTTTGTCCACGGCGAAAACATCCAAAACCAGAAAATTCCAGCGACAATGACCAGGATAGGAACAGGTTTCAACTTTTTATAAGTCATTGATTTCAAAATGCTTACAGTCTCCCGATCGCAATGTCGAGCACATACAGAATCCCGAACGCCAGATGCAATTGTGCCGTTTGTACATCCAGTGTGGCTATTGATTGCGGTTCATTGGCAACGCTGTTTCGCATCGTTCGAAGATTGCGGATCGCGATCGGAATACTCAACACAACCAGCGATGCCCAAAGAGAAATGTGCCCGGACACGATCAATCCTGCCGTAAGTCCATATGCAGCAAAGACTAACAACTCATACTCGATGACGGCGCCACGATGGCCGAGCAGGTTGGCCATCGTCCGCACTTTCGCCTGACGATCGTGCAAAATGTCCCGCGTATTGTTGGCGTGTAAAATCGCCGTTACCAGGCAACCAATCGGCAATGAAACCAGCAAAACGCGATGATGAAACTCGCCTGTTAGCACCAAGTACGCCCCGACCACCATCAGCGGTCCCATCAGCACAAACACGCTTAAGTCCCCCAATGCCAAGTACTTAAGACCGACGGGCTTGGCCGTGTAGAAATATCCACCCAAGAGACCTATAATGCCAATAATCAGAATCGGCCAGCCGCGAACGGCGATAAACACCAATCCGATCCCGGCCGATACGGCCAGCAGAAACAGTCCGCCCCAGAAAACCTTCCGCGCCGACAGCAAACCTTCCACGATCACGCGGCTGGAACCGAAGGTGTAATCCTTGTCAACCTGATGCACAAAGTCGAAATAATCGCTGACCAGGTTCGTTCCGGCATGGAGGCACTCGGCGGCCACAATCGCCAGCGGCAACAGCCACCACGCCACGGCCGGCCGGCCGACGGCCAGGGCCGCGCCGACGAGCACGGGGATCAGCGAGGCCGTCAGCGAGAAGACGCGAATGGCCTGCACCCAGATCGAAAGACGCGATCTTGGAGTCGTATTGTCGTTTGTCATGGTTGACGCCCTATCATCCTTCATTGATCCAAACCCGATTCATCACGGAGTACATTATCCTTGCCCATCGCTTGCCGCGTTTCTAAGATGGGAAGTAGATTATAGAAACGGAAGGTGAACCATGCAATCGTTGGATTGGAACAGGACGGATTTTGCGGGCCGAATGCGCCGGGGATCGGTTTTATTGGCGATGCTGATGGCGATCGTCATTTTGATGGCGCTGTATTTTCTCGATATCCGCACGATCTTCCGGCCGGCGGGCCGGACGGTCAACAAGCCGGGCGAGGTTTTGCCATGGTTAGAGGAGGACCGGCTGATCGGGCCGACCAAGTTCGTCCAGCTTCCCCAACCGCCCAAGCCGACGCTGGAGAAGGCGCGGTCGATTGCGACGACAGTGACACGCGATGGCCAGGAACGGGGACAGATCAAGATGGAGATCGGCGCCGACGGAATGATCACGGGCAGTTGGGATTGCGAATTCACGCAGGACACCCGCCAGGCCACATTTGCGGCCACCTTTGCGGGCAATGTGGATATCACCAAAACCTTTCAGGATGCCCAGGGCGAGCAGCCGTCGTATCTGTACCTTTACACCATGGGGCACTATACCGAGACGATCTACGACCGCAAGACCACGCAGGGCGGGGTCCATGGAGGACAGGTCTATGTGACCGGTTGGCTGCGGCCGGACGGCAGCGCGATGGGGACGCTGACGATCACGACGGACAAGAAATGGCACGCGGAATATCAGTGGAAAAGCCCGTAACTATTTTCAATTTCCAAATTTCAATTTTCAATTTGAAAACAGTTCCTCACGCCAAGGCGCAAGGCCGCAAAGGATTTGAAATTGGATATTTGAGATTTGAAAATGGATGCCGGCCTGCGCCGCCAGGATAAGGAAAGGGGGGCGGGGAATCGGGGGATTATTTACTTGATTATTTCGGAAAGTATGGTATAATGTTGCCAGTTTGGAAGGAATGGGCATTTTTAGCGGAAAAAGGAAGGAGCGGCGTTATGTTGGGTTCCCACAAGAGCGGTTTTGGGCCGACCGGGGTGATTTTTTGCGCATTTTTTACATTCGCGGCGATTGGCCAGTGCGGGGACCTATTCGGGGGTTTGGGGACAGTGAATTGGAGGTGAAATATTCCCATAAATTGATGGGATATGCTTGACAAATCCGGTTGAATCCGGTAGAATACATGCTGACAATTGAATATGAGATAGTATCACTGAACTTTTAGCGTCTTCGTCGAAACCGCCAGTTTTGATATCAGAAGATCGCATGGCTCAGTGCCCCTGATCGGGGCGCTGCCTGCGTGTCTTCTGAGGGCTCTGGCGGGCCTCGACGGAGCACGATGTGGCGGTGCTCCTTTTTTTCCGGCCGGGAGGAGCGACATGAGGATGGGAAATCGGCCGGGTTGCGGTGGATGGTTGAAATGGAGGTAACAATGAGGATTTCACAATTTTATTTCCTCGCGTGGTTCATTTTGGCCGGCTGGGCGTCTTCGGGCGTGATTCAGGTTCCTACAGATATTCCCACAATCCAGGGTGCCATCAATATAGCCAGCCCGGGCGATACCGTCGTTGTGGCCGAGGGGGTGTATGCCGAGGGCGTTCAATTTAAGGGCATTGACATCACGGTGACCGGGAGCAATCCGGACGACTGGGGGGTGGTGTCGCGGACGATCGTTCAGCCACCATCCAGCTTTACAGGGCCGGCAGTGAAGTTCAGCGGGGCCGAAAGTCCGGCCTGTTCATTGACGGGAATCACGATCCAGAACGGAAATGATAGTGGGATCCGGGGGGTTAATACCCTGGCAACGATCTCACGGTGCTGGGTGCGGAGCAATTTCTCCAATGGGACGGGGGGAATTCAGACGGTCCAGGGAGTGATCGATCGTTGCCGCATCACGGGGAATTTTGGGCAAAATGTCGGAGGGCTCGGGGGATGTAGAGGGATCATTTCGAATTGCCTGATTGCGGACAATCGCGGCACGAATTTCAGCGGCGGGCTTTATAATTGTACAGGTACGGTTATCCATTGCACCATACTCCACAATGTTAGCGGTTCCGGCACTGGAGGATTGAATCAATGTACAGGCACGATTACTGATTGTATCATCTGGGGGAATACGATCTTCGGAACCGGCAGTGGGACGATCATCAGCGATATGGTCAACAGTGCACAGCCCTCCTATAGCTGCTATTCCGCTGCCGCGGCGGTTAACGGCAATATCAGTGTCGATCCGCAGTTGGGGCCGGGGTTTTCGCTGAAAGCCGGATCACCATGCATTGACACCGGGACCAACACGCCGCCGATTCCGTTGTCGGCTTTGGATTATCGCGGGGGGCCGCGGGTGCTTGAGGGAAACGGCGATTCGACGGCCATAACGGACATGGGGGCGATCGAGTTTGATCCGACGGGTGTGACGCTGGTAGCCACTCCGGAACGGCTGGTTTTCGGCGGAGCGGAGGGCGTTGCGGAAACGCCGGTCAAGACTTTTGAATTGTACAATCTGGATGGATATTCAGGAATTCGGCAATTGGATACGGGTGGGTGTACATGGCTTACGGTTGAGCCGGTCAGCGGGAACCTCAGCCAGACGGCACAGACGATCCCCGTCCGCGTGAATCCAACGGGGCTGGCGCAAGGCGAGTACACCTGCAATCTGGCGGTGATAGTCGATGGGACGACCCGGCTGGTCGTACCGATTGTGCTACATGTGGGGAAAGTCATTCGCGTGCCGCAGGACATCGGGCAGATTCAAACGGCAATCGTGCAGGCCAATGATTGGGACACGATTGTCGTATCTTCGGGGACTTACAAGGAAAACCTGGATTTCCTGGGCAAGAAGATCATTCTTCGCAGCGCCGATCCGCGGGATTGGAACACGGTCCAAACGACAATCATCGATGCCAGGTGTATCGGGTCCTGTATTACCTTCAACAAGGGCGAAGGCCGTGATTCAATCGTCGAGGGTTTGACCCTTCAATTGGGTGGAGGGACCCAAGCCAGTTATGGATCGAATTCCGGCATTATGGGCGGTGGGGTCTTCTGTCAAGACAGTTCTCCGACAATCCGGAGGTGTAATATATCCTGGAATGGATACGGGAATCCTCCTCCCGCCGGGTCTTGGCCTCCGTCTCCAGGGTTGCCACAAGCGAGAAATGGCGGAGGGATCGCCCTGATCGGGGCTTGTCAGGCAAGAATCGAGGATTGCCTGCTGATGGGGAATATTTCGAATTATCGAGGACCGGCCATTTATGCCACGGGCAATTTGTCGGCCCGCAGCGAGATCGAACGATGCACGGTTGCCGACAACTTTCCTAACCAAACAGGGGCAACCAACTCCTACGACATTGATTGCACAATTACGGGGACGGTGATTGATAACACGATTGTCAGGAACTCGTCGAATGCCCGCAATATTTTAGTCGCCAACATGAACCAGATTCAGTATTGCTGCCTGCTTTATGCCTACCGATATACGGACAGTTACAGTACGGTGGTTTATGAGGAGACCGCGTGCACGAACGGCAATATCGCCGGCGATCCGCGTTTTGTGTCGCCCTACGATTCCACAAATCCGACCGTATATGACTATCGTCTGAAGCCGGATTCGCCGTGCATCGACCACGGCGATCCGGGATTCGACGGAGAAGGCGTAATGGATCTGGCCAGCCAGAAACGGGTGATCGACGGGCGGCTGGATATGGGGGCGTATGAGTTTATTCCGGAAATGAAGATAGTTCATCCGATGGAGGGGGATGTCTGGGCAGCGGGAAGCCGGCATGATGTTGTATGGACGGAATTCCGCGACAGGATCGTTGTGGTCAATCCGGATTTTGAGTTGTCGTACTTTGACCCAATGACCGGGGCTACGGTGACCACCAAGGATGCGGATGTTCCCGGCTGGACGGTGGGGCCGAATTCGGGCGCCTACATGGTTCCCGGAAATTTCGAGTCTATGCCGAAGTTCCGGGGCAGGATCACGGGGTTCGATCGGGGCAGCGGGGTATATCAACCGCTGGTGGATTCGTTCCGGCCGAACTGCCGCTATACGCTCAAACTGTATGTCGGCTGTCGCAAGGATGTGGCTCCGATCACGAACTGGCAGGCGGCGCTGACGGCGGGCAACCGGAGCACGATTGTTGCGGCGGTTACGCAGGCCGATTTCGGGATTCCCGGATTGGGAAAGTGGATTTCGGTGTCGGCATCGATGGAAACCGGGGCCGAAGGGGTGGATACGAAGGTCGGCAAGCGGATCGGGATTTTGCTGACGGGTTTGCCGCGGGTGGATTTTGACGATGTGTCGATAGATGTTGAGGAACTCGTGCCGTCGGCAACGGTCGATCTGGAATTGAGCATGGATAATGGGCAGAATTGGCAGATGATCAATGAGGATACTCCGGACACGGGATCCTGTCCGTGGACGATTCCTTCGGATCTGCTTGGGGAAACCTGTCAGGTCAGGGCCATCTTAAGTCGGCCGGATTTTGTGGCGATTCCGAGCGGATTGTTTGCGATTCGGTCGTACCTGGCGGGAGCGTCAGTCGAATCCCGATGGCCGACCGATGGGCATGACATGCAGCGGACGGGTCTGGCGGGGGACAACGGGCCGGAACGGGGCTGCGTGAAGTGGCAGTACAATGCCGGCTCACCGATCGCCTCCAGCGTCGTGATCGGGCCGGAAGACCGGGTCTATGTCGGCGGAGAGGATGGGTCACTGGTTGCCCTTGATTCGACGGGACAGACGGTCTGGACCTATGCGCTGGCGGCTCCATTAACCAGCGGGATTACAATTGGTTTAGATGGAAGCGTTTATGTGAGTGATCAGGCGGGCGTATTGTATGCGATTGACTCAGCCGGTCAGTTTCGCTGGAAACACCAGGCCAAGGGGATGATCGTAACGGCGCCGGCGGTGACGGAAGACAGGCGAGTGATCTTCAGTTCCTTTGATGGGACGGTTGTTGCGCTGGGGGCCGACGGCAGCGACCTGTGGAGTTTTGCGGTTCCCAAGGCAGGAAAGGCCTCCGGAGGTGTGGTCGCGTCGCCGACGGTCGGACGCGACGGGAACATCTATGTCGGCGGGATGTACAACGGCAAGCTATATGCACTGGATCCGGCGGATGGGTATGTTGTGTGGATCCGTGATTTCGATCCGGGGGCGGCCACCCAACACCGGAGTTTGGTCAACGCGGTATCTGTGGCAGGGGATGGAACGATCTACGCGACGCTGATGAATGATACGAATCTGTATTCCGTCAATCCCAACGACGGTTCAATCGAGTGGGCGACGAATCTCGCCGGGTCGACGGGCGGGGATTACTCGGGCGATTATCCGCAACGATTTCAAGAAGTCTATCCATGGGCGTCACCTGCGGTCGGGCCGGATGGGACGATCTATGTGGCCTTCGATGATCCGTATCTGCGAGCAGTCAATCCCAATGGGACGATCCGGTGGGTCCGTCGGCTGGGTATGGTCGGGGGATTCGGCGTGTCGGTCGGGGCCAACGGTAAGATTTACGCGGCGGGCGACGATCATACGCTCTATGTCCTCGACGCCGAAGGGACGATTTTGAGCCAATTTGACGGGAGTAACTGGCTGAGCTGGCCGGTGATCGGGGCCGACGAGACACTGTATGTCGGCGATTTTGCGGGGACCCTGTGGGCGATCGCGCCGCAGCCGTGCAACGGCAAGCCGCAGCGACTGGCTCGGCCGGCGGATATCACGCTGGACGGGAAGGTTCGGCTGGAGGATCTGGCGGAACTGGCGAGAGCGTGGAAAGAATGCACGGACACTAATATTAGAACGCCGTGTTTTCAGACCGGGAGCGGATGGAAATGGATTGGGAATACGATTTATTTGACCGGAGACATCGACCGAGATTTCTATGTCGGGTTGTCCGATCTGATGGCAATGGCGGAAAAGTGGCTTAACGAATAGGCAGAAGGCAAAAGAAAGTCAAAGAGCAAAAAGCAAAATGCAAAATGACAAATCAAAATGTAAAAATGGCAAAGGTTGGTATAGGGGTATTCTGATGCGAAACCTCAAAGGGCGATGGGTGGAGTGGATGGCCGTGGCTGGATGTGTGGCGTTCGGGTTGGCGATTCTGTTTCCGGCGGCGGGGCTGGCGCGGAACTGGGGCAAGGCCGAAGTCTGCATGGCGAACCTGCATATTCTCGGCCAGGCATGGCTGGCGTATGCGGAGGACTTTGACGGGCGACTCGTGGGGGGATCGAATTATACCGGGACACCGTATCGCTGGGTCGAGAGGCCGCTGTATAGCCCAACGGACAATCCGGAGAAAAATCCGGTTCCACCCAACAACGAAATAACTCTGGAATATGGATTGAACGGGATTCGGGCGGGAAAGCTGTATCCGTATATCCAGGACACGCGGGCGTATCATTGTCCGGCCGATCCATACTCGGTCCGGCGGGCGTCAAAGTATGTGGAGTATCGGATTTATGTGATCAGCGGATTGATGAACGGAGAGGATTATACCGGTCGAAGCGGTGATACGATTACGGGTTATCGAATCGCAACCTTTCCGGGTGGGGTAAGGAAACCTCTGATCAATGCCCAGCGGATGTCGCAGATTCACAAACCGGCGGAACGGTATGTCTTTTTGGAGGTGGATGGGGTTCTCCACGCTCAGACATACAGCATGGGCAGTTTTGTGTTGATGGCCGGCGGCGATTCGAATTCATGGTGGGATTGGCCGGCGTACTTTCATCCGGATCGGGGGGTGTTGGGATTCGCCGATGGGCATGTGGGGTGGCGGGTTTGGACGGATCCGCGGACGATCGATCTCCTCCGAACCGGAAATCCAGCAAATGTACAACCGAATAATCCGGATTTACAGTGGATGGTGCAGGGGTATATGCCGAATGAGCCATAAATTTCTAAGCAGGAAATTCTGAATTCTCAACAAATTCAAAAACACAAAAAGGGCAAATTGAAAAGAAATTGGATTCCGGCATGTGCCGGAAATTCAATAAAATGTCGGATGCCATCCGCCCCCATGGGCGGCCACGGGGGGCCGCCCCTACGAGCACAAGCAAGGCGCTTGTGCTACGGCTTTGGCTCGTTGCGGCCGGGGTTGATTATCGCGGGGTGGAGGCCTGGGGCTTTTGTTTGAGGCCGAGGAGGATCCATTCGCGGGCCTGTTTCCACATGTCTTCGGTGACTCCGTGTCCGGCGTCGGGGAAGGGAACGAATCGTAGGCGGTCGCGGTCTTTTCCATAGAGGGGTTCCAGGTCGGCCACGAAACGGCGGATCGATTCGATGTCGATGTATTCGTCGCGGCCGGCGCTGGCAAAGAACAGCGCCTTGGGGGGAATTTGGGCGAAGCGCGTCTTGGGATCGATCGAGTTGACCAGTTCGCGGAGGCGCGGGCCGTAGGAGGCCTTTCGCGTATCCTGTTCGGGGCCGGGCGCGATCTTGGTGACATCCCACCAAAAGTCCACCGCGCCGACGATGCTCGCTACGACCTTGACGCGCGGCTCCCGGCACGCGAGGACCACGGCCGTACAAGCCCCCATTGAAAAACCCGTCGCCGCGACGCGGGAGGCGTCGATATCCGGCCGACGGGCGAGAGCGTCGAGGATGACCGGGATGTCCCTGGCCGTGCGGGCGATGGAGGATTGATGGACCCAGATACTGTACTCACCGCCGAGGGAGGCGATGTTGTCGCCGTGGAAGATGCCGTCAATCGAGCGCTCGCCGTGGAGATAGGCGTCGATGGTGATCGCGAAAACGCCCTCGGCGGCAAGATCGCGGCACCACGGCTCAAGATTTTCCTTGGAGCCCCGGAAACAGTGAAGACAGATCGCCACGGGGAAGGGACCGCCCTTGGCCGGATAGATGGCGATCGCGGGCACGGCTTCGTCGGGATCGAAGCCCGGCAGACGCAGTCGCTCACGGACCAGGCCGCCGGGCAGGTCGGTGCGCTCGAGGATCTGAATTTCCGGGGAAGATACGGCCGCGGCGAAAAGGGCCGCAGGAAGACAGAACAGAAAAGCCGCCAGAATTACAACTCTGCGCGAGAGCCGCCGCATGGCACATCCGAAATTATTCATTCTATTTCTCCCTGAATTGACTCCGTATTCCCTATCAACAACAGTGTTTTACGATGCCATGATACCCGATCGCGAGAATTGACGCAATGCAGATGAAATCAACCATTCACGACCGACTCGGTCGGTTTGCATACGGCTCTGTTGCCGCAAGGTCCCTTCGGGGCGTTGTGCCGATTTCGGTTGAGCCCATTGGGGGGCGAATTTTCTTGTACAGCACGGATCGGCTGGTATATTTGAACTGGTTTGACCGTTATCCGGTTGCGGAGTTGTGGAGAAACAGCAGGGTAGGAGACGCCATGCAATCCTCGAAAAACAGTTTTCCGGGAAAGCGAAGCATTGGGACTGCTGGCCTTGCGGTTTGGCTATTGTTCGTCGGCGGGTGCAATCCGGCACGACAGCACCTGGAGCAATTCAATTGCCTTTACCTGAACGGGAAATTTCAGGAAGCGACCCAATTCTGCGCCGATCGGATCTCGGACCCCAACAAGGCCAGCGGCGACAACCTTCTGTGGGCCCTGCAGATGGGTTCGGTCCAGAGGATCAACCGGAATTACGCCGACAGCAACCTCTGGTTCGACCGGTGCGAAGAGCTGATGAAGACCTTCGATCCGCAATCGCGCCAGACGGATGTCGTCGGAACGACCCTGGTGAACGACATGATCATTCCCTATCGGGGCCAGATCTACGACGGCATCATGGTCAATACCTATAAGGCGCTGAATTTCCTGGCGCTGAGGAATTCCGAATATGCCCGGGTCGAGTTGAATCGGGCGATGGAGCGACAGGCGCGGGCCAAAGACGCGTTCAACGAGGAAATCCAAAAGGAGCAGGAAAAGCTCGATAAGGAAAAATCCGACAAGAAGGAATCCAAGACCTTCGATTACCAAAAGACCGTCGAGAACGAAGACGCTCAGGCCCGCATCCGAAACGCATATCCCGGTCTTTCGGAGTTCGAGGCCTACCCGGATTTCGTGAATCCTTACTCGACCTATCTGGCCGGGATCTATTTTTTGGTTTCCGGGGATGCGGGAAAGTCGCGCGACCTGCTGAGGGAATGCGCCGCGATGATGCCCGGGAATGCGTATGTCCAGGCCGATTCGGCGGCGGCGGAACACTTCCTGATGGAGGAAACCCCTTGCCCTCCGACGGTCTGGGTCTTTCTGGAGAATGGGGTCGGGCCGGTCAAAGAGGAATTCCGGGTGGATCTGCCGTTGTTTTTGTTGACGGGGAAGGTGTATTACGCAGGAATCGCGCTGCCGAAACTGGTCGAGCGGCAGGCGGCGACGGAGCGGCTGACCCTCCAGATCGGGCCCAACGAGTTTGCCTCCGAGACGGTCGCCGATATGGACCGGGTTGTCAAGACCGAATTTGCCAAGGAGTATCCGTGGATTGTCACGCGGGCGGTGATCTCCGGCGGGGCCAAGGCGGCGGTTCAATATGCCATCCTCGAAAGTTCGAACAATAACAACAACGGCGGCGGGGCCATCTTCGCGGCGGCGATCATGGCGGTCTATAGTCTTGCGACCACCGCTGCGGATGTCCGCATCTGGACGGCCCTGCCGAAAAACATTCAAGTGACGCGAGCGGCCATGCCGGCCGACGGACAAATCACCCTTCGCACCAGCCAGGGGAATATCCAGACCCTGAATGTCGGGACCGGCAAACACGCGATTGTGATTGTTCAAATGATAACCGCCCTGATGGAACCGCGGATCGAGGTCCTGGCGATTCCATAGAGGAAAAAATATGAACCAGACGGTCTGGGACAACTTTACGAATGTCGGTATAATGCCGGACGGGCCAACCGGGCGCATGGCGGAAGGCCCCGAGGGCGTATCGGCGTCCCCGATTGCGGGGATCCGGGGAACGGGAAACCAATACGGTCGGAGAATGAAACGGGAATCGAATCGGAAAGGGACTGGTCATGGGAAAACTATTATTAAGCGTTATGGTGATCGGCTGCCTGGCGGGGTGTTATACCCCCCACAGCGAGCAGGTCAAGTTACAGCAAGGCGTTCGCAGCGACTCTCTGGACAACAACTTCATCACCCGTCCCATCATTGGCGTCGTCAGCTTTTTGATCGGGGAAGGGATCGTCGTCAACAATGTCAAGGAAGTCCGGACTCCCGAGGGATTTCTGGAAGTCCAGGTCAGCGGGGTCAATCAGTCGGCCTTCAAAAAGCGATTTGAATACAGGACCGAATGGCTCGATGCCAACGGATTGCTGATCGATTCGGTGATGAGCAAGTGGATGACCGTGTCGGTCCCCGCCCGATCGGACTTCGCGTTCAAGGTCGTATCGCCCCGGGCCGACGCGGGGAATTACCGCATCAACACGCGCGTGGCCAAGAATATGGACGAATAATCGAATCGCACACTGAACAGGAGTCAGGACATGAACACGAAATGGACAATCATCTATCTTGTATTACCGGTTCTGGTTTGGGGATGCGCCCCCGAGACGAAAAACATCGACACTCAGAATGACGAAGGGAAGGCGGTCCTGGCGCTGGATTACCGCGATTTCGACAAGGCGACCACCGAGATGGTTCAGTCGATGCTGGCTTCCGGGGTATTCAAGAAGGCCGACGGGAGCCGGTATGTGGTGGCCACCTCGCGCGTGCTCAACGACACCCAGCAGCGGATCGACACCGAGCAACTGACCTTCAAGATCGAACAGGAACTGATGAACAGCGGCCAGGTGACGATGACGGCCGCGGTCGGCGGAAAAGGGGCGCCCGATCCGATGGTTCAGCAGTCGCGCGACTTGAGGGATTCCGAGAAGAGCGACGAATTCAAGGGCGACACCCTGCCGGGGAAAGGAAAGATTATCGCGCCGGAATTGAGCATATCGGGAAAGATCTTCCAGCGGAATATCCGATATGACAACGATTTGCAGCAGATCGAGTACTATTTCCAGCTTCGCGTGGCCGACATTTCCAGCGGACTGGTCCAGTGGCAGAAGGAAACCCTGATCGGGAAACGCGGCAGCAAAAAGGTCGTTCCGTGGTGACAAGGACTTGGGATCGTGATCGAACCGCGATGCGGTCTGAGGTTGACATTCAGGCAGGGAGAAATCCATGAACAAAGCGATGGTGATGGTTGGGCTGTGGTGGATCAGTTCGGCTTTGCTGGCGGCGGATCATGTTGTCGAAATCGAAAGTAAGGGACAAGGACCAACCCGTGACCGGGCGATTCAGAATGCGCTATTCCAGGCCGTCGGGCAGGTTCAGGGCGTGGCGGTCGGTACGGTGATGGCGTCGGTGGATGTGCAAACGGGCAGTCTTGATGTGATTCGGGATCCGGCGACGGGCAGCAAGAAGATCGAACTGGACGGCGTTTCGGCCCGCACGATGGGGAATTTGACCGTGACCGAAGCCAAAGGGTTGGTTCAGTCGTATGATGTCCTCGATGAAAAAAAGAACGGCGCCGACGGCTTTGAGGTCAAGCTCAAAGTCCGCGTCTATGATTATCGCAGCCCCGAAGACATCAAGAAATACCGCATGGCTGTTGTGCCGTTTACTCCGCAGGCCGCCGCCTATCGTTTCGGCAATCGGATGGTTACGGGGGAACGACTGGGAGAGCAGTTCAGCCAGATTCTGACCACGATGCTGGCCCGAAACGAAAAGTTTACCGTGTTGGACCGGGATTCCCAGGCGGCCATTCTGAAGGAAAAACAGGTTTTGATTTCCAATGACGCTCCGATCGAAGAGCGAATGCGCCTCGGGGAAGTTCTTGGCGCCGATTACCTGCTGGTCGGAAAAATTCCCCAGGCCGAGATCACCGTGGAGGAGAAATGGAATCCGGCCATCGGGGCCAATCTGCGGGAATTCCGAGCCAAACTGGAAGTGGAATATCGCCTGGTGGTGGGCCCGACGCGCCAAGTGGCGGCTTCGGACCAGCTCCGCATAACCCTGGAGCATGACCAGGTCAAATCGCTGATGGCCCGATGGAAGTCCGACGATATCGACTACGCCGAAATGCAGCAGAATCTGGTGACGCGGGCGGCCAAGCAAATCGCGGACATGGTCAGCGACGCGCTCTATCCGATCCGGGTGGCCGCCGTTGGGGACACGGGGGCGATCCTATTGAACCAGGGAGGCAAACGGTTTTCCGAAGGCGAGCTTTTCGAGATCCACAAGACCGGAGGCGATATTATAGATCCCGATACAAAGCATTCTCTTGGACAGGAAGAAATCCCGCTGGCCACCGTGAAAATCACAAAAGTGTTGCCGCGGATTGCCTATGCGACGCTGGTGAAAAAAGAGGGCGCTGATTCGCTTCTCGGAGGCATTTGCCGACGGGTTAAAATCGAGAATACGATCCAGGATCCCGCCCGTCGCCCGTCCGCGATCCAGGAATCGCCTTCGGGCGGAGTCGTTCTGCCGCGCGACAAGCGGGGCCCGTCCACGATCGTCCGAGAGAAATAGAATTCCCGGGTGGATTCTGACGCATCCGACAGGATGATACGCCTTTTGATATGAACAGGGATTCGGCGCATTGGCGGGAAGGGCATGGATTCCAGGAATCTCTGCATTCGTCAAAACGAAACCCCCGGCAGAGATCGCCGGGGGTTTTGGTTTTGATGGAGAACATGGATCAGGATCAGGGTTGACTCAGCCACGACCCGCCGAGGATGACGAAGTCGAGCATGTTGACGACACCGTCGCCGTTGACATCGGCGGGGCAGGCGGTACAGGCCAGCATCCATTGTTCGGCGACGGCCATCAGGTCGGCCAGATCGACGGCGGGAGAGCCGGCGATGTCGCCGGGGATCAGCGATTGCCAGACCAATTGAGGATAGCCGTATCCGTCGCGGATTCGCCAGACGCCGTTGAAATCCCAGCCCGCGGAGGAAAAGGTGGCAAGCGTCATCATCGTCGCGGTGTCCAATCCCGTTACACCACTCGGATCCGGGTTTAGATTGCCTACTCCGTCTGTCAGGCCGCTGGTCTGTGTATCCCAGAAACAGGTATTGGCGGTACCCGAACTGATCCCGATCAGCCCGCCGACATTTGAAACGCCGCTGACCAACCCCATCGAATAGCTTGTGTAAATCGTGGCTTGATTATTTCCAACCAGGCCGCCGACATTCTGCGAGGCAACCCCGCCCGTGACGGCCCCCGCGGCATAGCAATTGTTGATATTACCGATATTTATTGAACCGATGAGACCTCCGACATCGGTAACACCCCCGACAACTCCAGAGGCATAGGAACGATCGATATTGGCGCTAATGGATAGGCCTATCAAACCGCCAACCTGAGTTTCGCCGTTTGTTGAGCCGGTTGCATAACAATTCGTGAGTGAACCATAATTCAATCCAACCAACCCACCCACACACTGTGAAGAAGAACCCGCTGACACAGAACCCGAGGCGTGACAATTTTCTAAAGTGTTATCATTCCTGCCAATCAATCCGCCAACATAGTACAACCCACTGACAGACGCTGTCGAGTAACTGTTCGTGGTATCAGCAGAATTGAGACCGATAAGACCCCCTACAAATGATCCCCAACCGTTTACGACACCCATCACATAGCAGTTGTTGACCGTACAATAATCATTTAGCCCAATCAAACCGCCCACCTCCGAGTAACCCGTGACATACACCGATTCGAGATGGATATTGCTGAGATACGCTGAGCTACTGACATAACCAAAGACGCCGACATTCATAGAAAACGGCATATACATATTGGCATTACTGATCCGATACCCCTGGCCATCGAAGGAGCCGGTGAAACTGTTGTCAACATTTCCGACCGGCGTCATTTCGATACCCTGCATATCCAAGTCGGCGGTCTGAATAAAATATTGATTCCAATCGTCGGGCGAGGCCATCAATAACTGCCAGTCCACGACGGTACTGATTTGGTATGGGTCATCCATTGTTCCTGAACCGTCCGTATAGTGGGGCTGGGGGGTTGATTCCCAGAAAAGATGCGGATATGTGGTATTCTCCTGTATCTTCCAGACGGGCGGATTGCCATCGGTGTCCGTAAAATCCCAGCCGGCGTCGGTAAAGGTGCTTTGTGTCATCATTTCGGCAGTCGTTTTGCCTGTTCCGCCGTCGCTGGTTTTCAGACCGCTGGTTTGGGTATCCCAGAAGCAGGAGGACAGCGTACCCTGATTACGACCCACCAGCCCGCCGACATAAAGATAGCTTCCGCTGACCGAACCGGTCGCATAGCAGGAGGTTAGCGTACCAAAATCATTATATCCCACCAGCCCGCCGACAGTAGAGGAGTATTGGCCTGTTTCACTAACCGAACCGGTCGCATAGCAGGAGGTTATCGTACCACGCACATTATACCCC